>Ga0209006_10006705_pt1 | contig 10404 bp, 7 predicted proteins | sample JacPin_JW_Ref_O2_FD_188567 | JGI IMG/M metagenome (GOLD analysis project Ga0209006, IMG submission 188567) | Forest soil microbial communities from Algoma, Ontario, Canada - Jack Pine, Ontario site 1_JW_Ref_O2 (SPAdes) (version 2) | ecosystem: Environmental > Terrestrial > Soil > Boreal... | reverse complement strand
GCGCTGGCGACCAAGGACGCGCAGGAGATCCTCGACGTCAACGTGCTCGGCGCCTTCATCGCGGCGCGCGCCGCGATCCCGCGCCTCTCCGTCCGGCACGGCGGGGGCGGCGGCAGCATGGTTTTTCTCTCCTCCGCCATGGCGACGCTCGGCGGGGCCGGCGACTACGTGATGTACTCGGTGTCGAAGGCCGCAATCGACACGCTCACGCTCGGGCTCGCGCGCGAGCTGGCGGCCGAGGGCATCCGGGTGAATGCGGTCGCACCCGGGCCGATCGCGACCGACATCCATCCGCCCGGCCGATTGGACCGCCTCGCCCCGGCGGTGCCGCTTGGACGCGCCGGTACCCCGGAGGAGGTGGCCGAGGCCGTCGTCTTCATGCTGTCGGACGCCTCGAGCTACACGACGGGCGTGGTTCTCCGCGTCGCGGGCGGTCGCTGACCAGCACCCTTGCGCCGACGCGATCTGACCCTATGATCGCGCCGCCGACGGCGAGGCCGTCCAAGGAATTGAGCCGAATTCACCCGATTTGGCGCCCAGCGTGAGGAGATTTGCCATGGTGGCGGGAATACGCGTTCACAACTACGGCGGTCCGGAAGTCCTGACCTATGAGCAATTCGAGTTGCCGGCGCCCGCGCAGGGCCAGGTGCGCGTCAAGCAACACGCGTCCGGCGTGAACTTCATCGACACCTATTTCCGCAGCGGGCTCTATCCGTCCCCCGTCGGCCTGCCGTTCGTCTCCGGCAACGAGGGCGCCGGCGAGGTGACGGCGGTCGGGCCCGGCGTCACCGACCTCAAGGTCGGCGACCGCGTCGGTTACGTGGTGGCGCTCGGCGGCTACGCGGAGGAACGCAACCTCGCGGCCGATCGCGCCGTCAAGCTGCCGACCTCGATCGGCTACGAGCAGGCCGCCGGCATGATGCTCAAGGGCATGACGGTCGAATACCTGGTCAAGCGCACCTTCAAGGTCGAGAAGGGGATGAACGTGCTGGTGCACGCGGCCGCCGGCGGCGTCGGCCTGATCCTGTGCCAATGGGCGAATTTTCTCGGCGCCAACGTGATCGGCACCGTCGGCTCCAAGGAGAAGGCCGATCTCGCCAAGGCCAACGGCTGCCACCACACGATCCTCTATTCGACGGAGAATTTCGTCGACCGCGTCAAGCAGATCACCAACGGCGCGCTGTGCGAGGTGGCCTATGACGGCATCGGCAAGACCACGTTCCCGGCCTCGCTCGATTGCATCAAGCCGCTCGGCATGTTCGTGAGCTTCGGCAGCGCGTCCGGCCCGATCACGGCCTTCGACATCAACCTGCTGCAGCAGAAGGGCTCGCTGTTCGCGACGCGGCCGACGCTCAATACCTATGCGGCCAAGCGCGCCGATCTCCTCGCCATCGCGAACGACCTGTTCGACGTCGTCGCCAGCGGCAAGGTGAAAATCCCGGTCAACCAGACCTATCCGCTCAAGGACGCGCAGAAGGCGCACCGCGATCTGGAAAGCCGCCACACCACGGGCTCGTCGATCCTGGTGCCGTAAGACCCCAGGGCACGGGACGCGAATGACGGACCTCGCCTGCGCGACGCCGAGCGAACCGGGTCGCGGACACGAACGCAAGCGGCTGGGCATCTGGGAAACGCTCGGCTGGGCAGTGCTCGTCTTCGCGCTCACGCAGGCGGCGGGCATCGCCGCCCTCGCGGTCTGGAACGTGGCGCATGACGCGCCGCCGTTCTCCATTAAGGGTTATGACGGCGCGCAAATCGCGCTGACCACCTTGGTCATCAACGCGCTTCAGGTCGCGCTGCTGGCCGAGGTCCCGCGTTGGCGGCTCGGCGCGAACCCGATCGACTATCTCGCGCTGACGCGCTTCTCGCCGCGCAATTTCCTGATCGGCGTGGTCGCGATCGTCGCTCTGGTGGCGGCGATCGACGGCTTTAGCCACCTCGTGCGCTCCGATACCGTCACCCCGTTCGAGACTGATATCTTCACCAGCGGCCGCGCCGAGGGCTGGCTCGCGGCGGTGATCGTCGCCGTGGTTCTGGTTGGACCGGTCGGCGAGGAGGTCCTGTTTCGCGGCTTCCTGTTTCGCGGCTGGGTCACGCCCGACTGGCGCGGGGCGATCGCCGTCGTGGTCATACCTTTGCTCTGGGCCGCAATGCATCTCCAATACGACTGGTTCGGCATCGGCCAGGTTTTTCTGATCGGGCTGGTGCTGAGCTGGATTCGCTGGCGCAGCGGATCGTGTCTCCTCACGATCGCGCTGCACGTGCTGGTCAATCTCGTCGGCATGGCCGAAGTCGCGCTGACGGTCGGCTGGCAGGCTACGTGACCGTTGCTCGGGTGGGTCACGCCGCCGCGTCTGGTGTCGGGCTAATCCGCTGGCGCAGCGGCTCGTGCCTGCTCACGTTGCATGTGGGGCGAAACAATTTCTGATATAGCAGTGGTCCACGTCAAAGGGCGGCGAGGCTTTACATGGATTGGGGCCAACTCCTTTCCGCAGATATGCCGAAGGCGACGACGATCGCCGCGGCGGCGGTGAGCGTTCTGGCGGCCATTGGAACCGCGATTATGTCCTATGTGAGCAGCAGGGCGCTCGAGCAGAAAAAGGCGCGCCTGCAGATCGAGCTTGAAGGCCGCAAGGCCGAGCTTCAATCGCAGCTGGAAGGCCGCAAGTCTGATCTTCAGAAGGACCTTGAGATATTCAAGGCAGGTATTGCCGGCGAGCTCGCCTCCCAGAACGCCCGTCGGGAATACGAATACGATGCGCGAAAACGTCTCTATCAACAGGTGGAGCCGCTTCTATTTCAATTGCTCGAAGCAACAGAGAATGCATTCCACGCCGTATCGAGCCTCGTGCGCACCCAACGAATGGGCGATTTGCCGGACTGGCTGTCTGCCACCGCGCACAAGTATTACATCCGCTCGATCATGCATCGACTGTTTTGCCCGTTGGCGATTTTCCGGCTGATCCAGAGATCGACGACGCTGGTCGACCTCAACCTAGATCCCAGCATCCGCTTGCGCTACGCCATCCTCAAGGAAGCGTATCTCACGTGGACGGATCATTTTGGGCTCGCGAAGCTGGCGCCCGAGTTGCCGTACAAACCCCACGAGGATGATTGGGCGACGCGACGCACTACCGATCCAGCAACCTATTGGCTGCAAGGAATCCTCATCGGTAACCTCGACCGGCTGGTCGACACCATGGCCGTGGCAGAGGGCGGTTCGTTCAGGTCGATGAACTTCGGCGAGTGGGAGACGGCGGTCGACGTCAACGGTCCACTGCATGTCATCTATGAAATCTGCGAGGATATATTCGTGTCGTTTGACTTCCGCAGCCGGCCGATTCTGGGGCGACTCCTGATCGGTTACGCCGCCATCATGTACGTGCTGAATTTTGTTTCCCGATCAAGTGATGATCGGGTTGATTTCGCGCGAATGTTCTCGGCGATGGCCGCTTCCGCGGATATCGGACCTCTGCTCCGGTGGTGGAATCCGACGGACCCGGACGTCTATGCCATTGTTCAGCCCTATGTCCTGAACCGCCTGAGGCAAGCCGAGACCGGAGGTCTCGCCAGATTCTAGACGGCGTGATTGGCGGTCAACCCATACGCTGCGCAAGCCGGTGAACCTGGAGAGTACAGCCGCGGCGATCCTTCACGACATCGGCACGCGAGCCGCGCCGCTTAGGTTAGCCGATCGATGACGTGATCGAACGCCACATGCTCCAGGTTGCCCGCGAGCCGGGGCAGGGCGACGATGTCGAGCTTCGGCGCGAAGCGGGCAATCGCATCGCGGGTCGCGTCGAGACCCACCGGGCTGCCGACGCTCTCGCTGATGACCAAGGTCGTTACCGCAAGCGCGCGCCGCGCCAGCGCGTCGAGCGCCGTCAGCGTATGGCTGATGGTGCCGAGATAGCTGCCGGCGACGAGGATGAGGGGAAGCCCGAGCGCGCTCATCCAGTCGAGCATGGTGTGCGTGCGGTCGAGCGGCGACATGATGCCGCCGACGCCCTCGATCAACAGGCAATCGCGGTTCGCCGCGATCGCGGCGTGGCAGAAATCGATCAGTGCCGGGTAGTCGAGCGTGCGTCCCTCGCGCGCCGCGGCCATATCGGGGGCGAGCGGCGCCGCAAAGCGCCAGGGCGAGATCTCGGCCACGGCCTCGAGCGTCGCGGCGCGGCCGAGCGCCGCCAGGAGCAGCCCGCTGTCGCAGCCCGCGACCTCGGCGGGCTCGAAGCCCGTTACGATCGGCTTGAGCGCCACGACAGCGCGGCCGCGCGCCCGCACGGCGCGGATCAGTCCGCGCGTCACGAAGGTCTTGCCGATATCGGTGCCGGTCGAGGTGACGAAGGCCGCGCTCATGCGTGCACCCCATGCACCCCATGTACTCCTTCCACCCGCTCGCGCACGAGGTCGGCGAGCCGCGCGATCTCGTCGTCCGGATGGGCGGCCGTGAAGGCGAGGCGCAATCGCGCCGTGCCCTCCGGCACGGTCGGCGGGCGGATGGCGACCGCGAGGAAGCCTTCCTGCTCGAGCCGCCGGCTCGCCGCGAGCGCCGCCGCGGCGTCGCCGATGATGATCGGCACGATCGGGCTCTGCGCCTCGGGCAGCCCCAGGCGCCGCGTGAAGGCCTTGGCCTTGGCGAGCGGGCGCGCCGCATAGCCGGGATCGCCGGCGATCAGGTCGAGGGCCGCGATCGCGGCCGCGACCGTCGCGGGCGGCAGCCCGGTCGAATAGATCAAGCTGCGGGCGCGGTTGTGCAACAGCTCGATCGCGGGCCGGGAGGCGCAGAGGTAGCCGCCGTAGCCGCCGATCGCCTTCGACAGGGTGCCCATTTGCAGCGGCACGTCGGCCGGCGCGCGGCCCGCAAAGCTCGAGCCGCGCCCGCCGCCGACCACGCCGATGCCGTGCGCGTCGTCGGACAAGAGCCAGGCGTCGTGGCGGCGCGCGATCTCGCCCAGCTCGACCAGGGGAGCGAGATCGCCATCCATGGAAAACACGCCATCGGTCGCGATCAGGGCGCGCGGATGGCGTCGGCGATGCTGGCGCAACAGATCATCGGCGTGATCCACGTCGTTGTGGCGAAACGCCAGAGTGATGGCGCGGGCGAGCCGCGCGCCCGCCCACAGACACGCGTGGGAGAGCTCGTCGAGCAGAATGAGGTCGTCGGAACCGACAAAAGCCGGAATGATTCCCGTATTGGCGAGGAATCCCGAGCCGAACACGCACGCCGCGTCGGTGCCCTTCAGCCGGGCGAGGCGCGCTTCGAGCTCGGCATAGAGCGGATGGTTGCCGGTGACGAGGCGCGAGGCGCCAGAACCGACCCCATACCGCTCGGTCGCCGCGATTGCGGCCGCCTTGAGGGCCGGATGCTGGGTCAGGTTGAGGTAGTCGTTGCACGAGAACGACAGCAGCCGGCGGCCATCGCGCTCGACATAGAGCGCGCCCCGTGCCGTCTCGGCCAGCACGCGCCGCAGCCCGCCGCGATCGAGCGCCGCGAGCTTGGCAGCGGCGAAGTCGTCAAGCGATTGCATCGGAGGACGGTTCTCCATAGGGTGCGGCCGGCCGCATTCCCGGGCAGAATGCGGCCAGGAATGACGGCGGATCAAGGGCGAACTCGGCGCCGACGGACTGGCATGCGACCGGCCGCTCCAAAACCGGGCCACGGGCGACCGGCGACACGCCGGCCCTTCCGGGAGCCCGGGAAAATTGTAGCCTTCGCCGCGCGGTCGGGGATGGGTTTGATGCGTTCGCCTTCGAAGGGACGTCGCTTCCAGATCGCGCTGATCAAGCCGTCGCACTACGACGACGACGGCTACGTCATCCAGTGGTTTCGCGCCTTCATTCCGTCGAACTCGCTCGCCGCGGTCTACAGCCTGATCGAGGATGCGCGGCTGCGCCGCGTGCTCGGCGACGACGTCGAGATCGACATCGACGCCGCCGACGAGATCAGCACGCGCATCCGGCCGGTGAAAATCATCGAACGGTTTCGCCGCCACGACAATTTCGGCCTCGTCTTCCTGGTCGGCGTCCAGAGCAACCAGTTTCCGCGCGCCCTCGACATCGCGCGCCCATTGCGCGCGGCCGGCATCCCGGTGGCGATCGGCGGATTTCACGTGTCCGGATGCCTCGCCATGATCGGCGACAGCCAGGCCGACCTGCAAGCCGCGCGCGATCTCGGCATCACGCTCTACGCGGGCGAGCTCGAAGATCGTTGTGACGCGCTGCTGCGCGACGCCGCCGACGGCAGGCTCAAGCCGCTCTACAATTTCATGGACCAGCTGCCCTCAATCGAGGCGACGCCCACGCCGATCCTGCCGAAGCGCTACCTTCGGCGCACCTACAAATTAATGACCAGCTTCGACGCCGGCCGTGGCTGCCCGTTCGAGTGCTCGTTCTGCACCATCATCAACGTGCAGGGCCGCAAGTCGCGCAAACGGTCGCCCGACGACGTCGAACGGTTGATCCGGATGAACCTCGCCCAAGGGGTGAGCTGGTTCTTCATCACCGACGACAATTTCGCGCGCAACAAGGACTGGGAGGCGATCCTCGACCGGATCATCGAGGTCCGCCGCGAGGTCGAAGGCACCGACCGCGACCTCAAGATCATCATCCAGGTCGACACGCTGTGCCACCGCAGCCCGAATTTCATCGCCAAGTCCAGGCTGGCCGGCGTGCGGCGCGTGTTCATCGGGCTCGAGAGCATCAATCCGGCGAACCTCGGCGCGGTGAAGAAACGGCAGAACAAGATCACCGAATATCGCGAGATGCTCCTCGCCTGGAAGCATGCCGGGGTCATCACCTATGCGGGCTACATCCTCGGATTTCCCGCCGACACGCCGGAAAGCATCGCCGAGGACATCAAGATCATCCAGCGCGAGCTCCCGGTCGACATCCTCGAGTTCGTCTGCATGACCCCGCTGCCGGGCTCCGAGGACCACAAGAAGCTGTGGCAGCGCGGCGTCGCGATGGACGCGGACATGAACCAGTACGACCTCGAGCACGTCGTGATGGCGCATCCGAGGATGACGCGCGCGCAGTGGGAGGACATCTATCGCCAGGCGTGGAAGCTCTACTACTCGCCCGAGCACATCGAGACGCTGCTGCGCCGCGCCGTCGTCACCGGCATCGGACCCTCGCGCATGGCGACGATGCTCGCCGGGTTCGCGTCGATCGTCGAGATCGAGAAGCTGCACCCGCTGCAGAGCGGAATTGTTCGCCTCAAGCATCGCGTCGATCGCCGGCCCGGCCTGCCGATCGAGCCGGCCTGGCGGTTCTACCCCGGCTTCGTCGTCGAAACCGTGCGCAAGCAGCTCAGGTATCTGCGCATGTGGCGCGAGATCGATACGATACGTCGCAAGGTCCGCAACGATCCCGACCGCGCCAGCTACCACGACCAGGCGCTCGCGCCGGTCGAGGCCGCCGACACTGAGTCGCTTGAGCTGTTCACCCACAACGAGGGCGCCCGCGCCGCCGTCCAGCATGCCCGCAAGATCAAGGAGCTGACCACCACGAAGGTGGCCGCGGGGTAGTGGACGAAGTGACGTCGCGCTGAGCCTCGCCACAAGCCTTAACGCGCGCTCGTTGAAATCATTGCGATTTCGCCGAATGGCTTCGTTCTGCCGTTCTGCCAAAACGGCCCCAGCGACGCTGAAATGCCCGCCACGACCGGCGCCCCTGTAAATCGCCTGTTGTTTACAGGGCGCCGAAGGTTCAGCCCGTCCAACGATCCGGGGGCAGGCCAAAAATAAATACAATCGATCTGCAATGGAAATCGATGCCATCTGCAATGTAAAGCTTTGCAGGGACGAGAGAAATGCCATTGGCGCAAGAACAATGGCTAACAATGGAAAAAACAATGGGAAGAACAGGACCATGAACAGGACGCCTCGCTCCTGCTTCGGGCGGCCGCATTCCCGGTTTCCTGTTTCCGCCGTCACACCAATCGGCAGGGCGCGTGAAGGAAATCACCTTCTTGCCGCGCCGCATGGAAAGCAAAGCGCGCCCGAAGCGAGGCTCCGGACGCGCGAATGTCACTCTGCACTTACTGCCATACGTCCCTCGCACCGCGAACGCAAGCTGAATTAAATCTATCCCCGCTATTCGATCAGGCCCAATCGGTGCGAGGAACGCGCATTTACGATCTGCTTACCACGTCCGCCGGCTCGCCTTGATGCATCGGCTCGAATGCCCGAGTTTTCTCCGGTCGTGTTGACCAGGAGTAAACCATGAGCGGACCGGCCGACATTCCAGGCGATCAGCTGCGGACCATCGTCGAGCGCATCGAGCACATCGACGAGGAGATCAAGGAACTCAACGAGGCCAAGCGGGAGATCTTCACGGAAGCCAAGAGCAACGGCTTTGACGTCAAGGTGCTGCGCGAAGTGATCCGCGTGCGCAGAAAAGACAAGCAGGAGCGCGACGAGCAGGAAACGCTCCTCGACCTCTACATGCAGGCGATCGAGGCGGCCAAGCCGGTTGCCAAGAAGGCCGCCTGACCGAGCAACGGGTGCCGACGGAGACGCCGGCACCCTTTCCCGCCGCCGCGTACGTCAATTCAGCTGATAGCTCACGCCGACACGGACGACATCGGTGGTCAGGCGGCCCTCATTGGCAACGCTGGCGGTCCCGGCCGAGACCGTGGTCGAGCTGGTAGAGGTGCCGAAGTCATAGTGCAGATATTCGACGCGGCCGAGCCAATTGCCATGGCCGATCCGCGTTTCGGCGCCGAGCCCTGCGGCCCAGCCCCATCGCCACGACTGCAAGGAGAACACGGAGGTGGAGGTCGTGCCGGCAGCCGCGCTTTCAAAGATGCCCCCTTGCGTGACCTGTGCCCAGGCGAGGCCGCCGGTGCCGTAGACGAGAAGGTTCGGCCACGCCAGCCAGCCGAGCCGCGCGCGGGCGGAGCCGAGGAGATCGAACGAGTCGCTCAAGGTCTCGGACTCGGAGAACGGGGCAATGACCAAGGTGGCCGAGCTCGAGCCCTTGATGCCGGTCGTGGAGGCATCGATTTCCACGCCGGCGAGCCAGCGGTCGATCTGCCAGCTCGCGCCGGCCTGGCCGCCGGCAAGCCAGCCCGAGGAATGGACGTCGGGCAGCGGAGGCGAGCCGCCCGAGACGTTGAACGGATCGTTGCCGAAGCCGCCGCCGCCATGGACGCCGAGATAGAAGCCGTTCCAGCTCGTCGGGGCAGGCCGGGCGTCGCTGACCTCCGCGTGCGTGCCGCCCTCGCTGCCGAACCGGTAGCTCGCGCCGGCGCGCACCACGTCGGCGGTCAAATGGCTGCTCGCGAAAAGCGGGGTGACCGTGGTCACGCCGCCTGTCGTGGTGCTGGTGGTGGCACCCTCGAACGTGCCGAAGTCATAATGCAGATATTCGAGCCGCCCGATCCAGTTGGTGGTTCCGATCCGTTGCTCGGCGCCGATGCCCACGACCCAGCCGAACCGCCAGCTCGGCACGGAGCCGTTGGAGATGCTGGTGGTGGTGGTGGTCGGCGGGGCCACCAAGGTATTACTGGTGAAGAGCGAGCTGACCTGATTGATCTCGGTCCAGGCGAGACCGCCGGTCCCGTAGACAAGCGTCGTGGGCGAAACCAGGTAGCCGAGGCGCGCTCGTGCCGAGCCGAGCAGGCGGAACTCCTCGCCCAGCGTGCCGCTCTGGCTGGTCGTGAAGAAGGCGCTCGAGGAGGTGCCGGCCCCGCCGTTCTGGCCGCGGATTCCCGTCGCCGAGAGGTCCATCTCGAGGCCGCCGACCAGCCGCCCCTTCTGCCAGTTGGCGCCAGCCTGGAAGCCGCCGAGGCCGCCATGCCCATTGACGCCGTTCAGGGCGCCGCTTCCGAAGAATTCGTCGAAGGGGTCGTGCGTCCAGCCATAGCCGGCATGCGCACCCACATAGAAGCCTGACCAACTCCAGGGAGATGTCCACCAAGCGGTCGAGCGTGCCGCCGGCGCCCAGGCATAGGGCCCGGAGCCGGCTGAGGCGGCGGCCGGCGAGGCGCCGCCGAACTTGTAGCTCAGGCCGGCGCGGACGAGATCGACCGTGAGCGGACCCGCGGTTACGACGCTGGTCGCGGGAACGCCACCCGTGATGGTGGTCGATATCGAATTGGCGGAATCGCCGAAGTCGTAATGCAGGTATTCGAGGCGGGCGAGCCAATTGGTGTCAAACACCCTGGCCTCGGCACCGACACCGGCAACCCACCCGAACCGCCAACTCGGGTTCGTGGTCGCTGAGAAATTACCGGACGTTGGCGCAAACGGGCTGACCGTGGTGCTTGTCAGCACCGTGCTTTGGACGAAATGCGTCCACGCCAGCCCGCCGGTGCCATAGAGCAGGACATTCGGCGCGACGAGGTAGCCGAGCCGGCCCCGGCCGGAACCGAGCAGGTCGAACGTTCCGGACGTCGCG
>Ga0209006_10006704_pt1 | contig 10405 bp, 9 predicted proteins | sample JacPin_JW_Ref_O2_FD_188567 | JGI IMG/M metagenome (GOLD analysis project Ga0209006, IMG submission 188567) | Forest soil microbial communities from Algoma, Ontario, Canada - Jack Pine, Ontario site 1_JW_Ref_O2 (SPAdes) (version 2) | ecosystem: Environmental > Terrestrial > Soil > Boreal... | reverse complement strand
GCTGCAATCAGATCATGAGATCGTCTGCGGTCGAGAATGCTGATACCCATTTCCGGATCAACAACATCCTTCGCAATTTCATTTACAAAAGGCTCTAAAGCATGCGAACCTTCAACTCCTAAAAAGCCTCTTGCATTGCCGTCAGAATTAATATAGGTAACCACTTTTTGTTGAAGCTCTGTAATATGTTGCTCAACAAATTCCGTTGAGCCAAGCAATGCAGGTTCTTCGCCATCCCACGAACAATACACAATAGTGCGTTTGGGTTTCCACCCAGTTTTTACTAATTCGCCAACGGCTTTTGCTTCTTCCAGCATCGCAGCTTGTCCGCTGATCGGATCACCTGCGCCATTTACCCAGGCATCAAAATGATTTCCGCGTACAACCCATTCATCGGGAAATTCGCTTCCTTTCATTTTAGCAACAACATCATTGATCGGTTTGATATCCCAATTAAATTCTAATTTCAAATGCACCGTTGTTTTTCCCGGCCCGATATGATAAGTAAAAGGCAGAGCGCCGCGCCATTGTTCCGGAGCAACAGGCCCTTCAAGAGATTGTAACAATGGAGTTGCATCGTGATAACTTATCGGGAGAACAGGAATTTTGAGCAAATTAGCCGCATCTTTTCTGTCAATTCTTTTTGCATCTTTTGTTGCGCCGATGCCCGGTGTTAACGGATCGCCTGGATAAATCGGCATATCCATCACTGAACCTCTTTGCACGCCATATTCGTTTTTGTATGCGCCTTTTGGATAAACATCTCCTTCATAATATCCGTCATCTTTCGGATCGGAATAAATAATGCAACCAATCGCGCCATGTTCCTGAGCAACCTTCGGCTTAATGCCGCGCCATGAATGTCCGTATTTAGCAATAACAATTTTGCCTCTAACGTCAATGCCTAACCGAGCCAGATAATCGTAATCCTCAGGTATGCCGTAATTAACAAAAACCAATTGGCCGGTAACATCCCCATCTGGAGAATAGCAATTGAAAGGTGGCAATTGTTCTTTTGTTTGTCCCGAAGTTGCATCTTCATTCAGTGCTATTTCCATCAAAGATGCGGTGAACGGTTTTGGCCCTGTCATTTCCAGCAAACGGAATTTTGGCGTTGGAAATAAAACGTAAAACGTTTCAATGTTCACATCAAAACCCCAGCTTTTGTATTTATTGTAAATGAATTCAGATACAGCTTTATCGCCTGGTGAACCAACATGATGTGGATGCGAAGACATTTCTTTTATAAAATGATCAATGTCTGCCGTATCGAGGTAACTGTCAAATTGCTTTTCTGCGCTCAATTGTTTTGCAGAAGAGGCTTCGCTGAAACCGGTTAATGTTTGCGATTGAGATTTTTGTGTAAAGGCAAAAAATATTATTACTGCAAGAAAAATTCTTTTCATGAAAAATTTATTGAATGGGGTTGATATTAACGCTTCTAAAATTAAGTCAAACAATATTATTATTTGATGGATTAATTGCAGTTCCGCGCTGAGCCCGGTTTATATATGTGTTGTAATCAGGAATTATCACTTCATAATCTTCATACATCAGCGGAGATGTAAGTAAAAAATCTGCGGTGGCGCGATCGCATGCAATGGGAATATTCCAAACAACACCTAATCTCAGTAATGCTTTTATATCCGGGTCGTGTGGTTGTGCTTCCATCGGATCCCAAAAAAATATCAATACATCAATCTTACCTTCTGAAATACGGGCGCCTACCTGTTGGTCGCCACCAAGCGGTCCACTAAGAAATTTGGTTATTGATTGGTCAAGCGCATCTTCTAATAATTTTCCCGTTGTGCCCGTAGCATAAAGCCGATGCCTGGATAATGCGGTCTTATTATAAATTGCCCATTCAATCAATTCGGGTTTTTTATTGTCATGGGCAACAAGTGCAACTCTCTTGCGGGCAGTCATTTTTCGATTTTGCATAGAACTGTTTTTTATTAATACGCGATTGATGAAAAGGTAATGTTTCTTTTTTAAGATGATTATAACATTACAGCAAAAATTTGCTGCAATAATTTATCGTTTAAGTAATCGGCACAAAATTTGTTTATTGCGAGACCTCCGTCCCCCGTTTTTATTATCAAGCATCCCATGAAGAAGTTTTTTTGGCTTACCTCAATAATTTGCCTCTGTTGCTTTGTCGTTACAGCACAGCAGGAAAGTGATTCAACAAAAGAAAATATTTCTATTGATGAGACGGACTCTCTTTTTTCTAATTTTTCCTATACGGTTAAAGAAGATAACAAGATATTTTTGCAATGGCAGGCTGATAGTATTAATGCCGACGATTATTTTGTTATAGAAAGAAGTGGGGATGGAAATAATTTTGAAACCATCGGCGCAATAAAAAAGACCTCTAATAATATTCAGTACGAAGTTGCTGATAATACTTCCATCTCCGGATATAGTTTCTACAGAATTAAATATGTAGGCAAAGCAGGAAGACTTTTTTATTCAAAATCTTTGCAAATAAGCACATCAAAAAATTTCTCTTTAAAATTTTATCCTAATCCTGTAGATAAATTGTTGATCGTAGAAACAGATCATCCGATGAATATGCAAATAATAAACTCTTTGGGTGTAACCAGGCTCAATAGTCAGCTTCATCAGGGCTTACAGGTAATAGATGTTTCAACATTGGATAGAGGAACATACATTCTGCGAATTATTGATAACGACCACAACAGAAACATTTTACAACAGCTGGTAAAAAACTGAGTTTACATTAATATTAATAAATAAAAAATTACCGGAAAGTGGTATTGCATAATTGAAGGTTATCAATTATCTTTACGCCGGTTTTTCATAGGATATTGGATTTTAAAACGGGGTTGAATTTCTATTCAGACCCCTTTTTATTTTAAGCAGACCAGGAAACATTTTCTAAATAATTTATAAAAACAAAATCCCGCTCAATTACGAGCGGGATTTATATTTACTAACCCATCGTTACCAACAAAATTTATACAGCCTGCGTTTCTTTTATCTTTTCACGAATCTTCAATTCTATTTCATTTGCGAGCTCAGGATTATCACGTAATAATTGTTTTACAGTATCTCTGCCCTGCCCTAATTTATCAGTGTTATAACTGAACCAGCTTCCGCTTTTTTGAACTACTCCCAATTCAACTCCCATATCAACTATTTCGCCCGTTTTTGAAATGCCTTCGCCAAAAACAATATCAAATTCGGCAATGCGGAATGGCGGAGCAACTTTATTTTTCGCCACTTTTACTTTTACGCGGTTACCAACGGCTTCTTCACCATCTTTAATTTGCGCCATTCGGCGGATATCGAGCCTTACTGAAGAATAAAATTTTAGTGCATTACCACCGGTTGTTGTTTCGGGGTTTCCGAACATCACCCCAATTTTTTCGCGCAGCTGATTAATAAAAATGCAAATGGTATTTGTTTTACTGATTGTTGCGGTTAATTTTCTTAATGCCTGGGACATTAATCGCGCTTGTAATCCCATTTTGCTATCTCCCATTTCGCCTTCGAGCTCTCCTTTTGGAACCAATGCAGCAACAGAATCAATTACCACCACATCGAGTGCGCCAGACAAAATAAGACGATCAGCAATTTCCAAACCTTGTTCTCCATAATCAGGTTGTGAGATGAGAAGATTATCAATATCAACGCCGAGTTTTCTTGCGTAGGAGCTATCAAATGCATGTTCAGCATCAATAATAGCGCACATACCACCTTTCTTTTGCGCTTCAGCGATTACGTGTATTGCAATGGTGGTTTTACCGGAAGATTCAGGTCCGTAAATTTCAATCACACGGCCGCGCGGCAAGCCGCCAACGCCAAGAGCTACATCCAATCCTATAGAACCCGTTGAAATTACATCCATGGGTTCCATGCTTTTTTCATTCATCATCATTACGGTACCCTTGCCATAATCTTTGTCAATTTTATCTATTGTAAGTTTTAGCGCCTTTTGTTTTTCTACGTTTATCATGATGGTAAGTTTTTTGTGCTTCAAAATTATTGATTCGGTGAAGGTAAGAGAATTATTTTATTCCACACTAATTTTTTTAGTAAAATGATAACTAATTTTTTTGGTTTTTAAAAATTCTGCATGCTGCCAAAAACTTTGCTTCATAAGTGACTGCAATTTTTTTATGCCAATATTATTTTAGTATAAGTTTTCAAATCAGGAGTTTATATTCAGCCAAAAAGAATTTTATATAAATGTTATCAACATATTTCGTAATGATAACTTATTTTTGCATTCTTTATACCTGAATTTCTACTATTTGGCTTGATCCGGCTCTCATTATTTCATCATTTAAAACAACTCCATATGAACTTTAAACATGTTTTATTTTCAGGCTTATTTTCTGTTTTTCTTTTTTCATGTGTAAGCAGCAAAAAATTTAAAACGATGCAGGCCGAAATGCAGGCAAGATATGATTCGCTAAATTCCGCTTATGCAAAACAAGGTGGTGATTTAAGAAATTGTAACGATTTAACCGCGGATTGTAATAGTAAGAAAAACGCTTTGCAGTCGCAGGTTGATGATCTTACCAAACAAAATGCTTATTTAAAAGAAAACAGCACGCAGGCTTTAAAACAGCTGCAGGATATGTCTGTAATTTCCAGCACGCAGGCAGAAAGCATCAGAAAATCCATGGACAATATGGGCGCAAAAGATGCATACATCCAAACCTTGCAACAAGCGCTTGCTCACAAAGATTCTTTGAACATGGCGCTCGTGATGAATCTTAAAGGAGCAATCGGTAATCTTGATGATAAGGATATAAATATTAAGGTAGATAAAGGCGTTGTGTACATCGATATCTCCGATAAATTATTATTCAAAAGCGGTCGCTACCAGGTAACCGAAAATGCTAAAGAAGTTTTAGGAAAAGTAGCGCAGGTTTTAAAAAATCAACCCGACATTGAATTTATGGTTGAAGGGCATACGGATAACATTGCATTCAGCAATGGTGTGTTAATGGACAATTGGGATTTAAGTGTTAAACGTGCAACATCTGTAATAAGAATTTTACAAAATCAATATGGAATTCCGCCAGCGCACATGACTGCAGCCGGAAGAAGTGAATATATTCCTGTTGATACTAACGATACTCCTGAAGGTCGCGCTGCAAACCGCAGAACACGCATTGTGATTTTGCCGCAGTTAGACCAATTCTTTAAATTACTCGAACCCAAAAAAGGATAATTAAACAAACAATTATTTTTGTTTAAAGTAAAGCCATCAATTACGATGGCTTTATTGTTTTTAACAGGCTAAGTATTTACTTGTAAGATTGATAATTGTAAATACTGTGTTTTCTTTTTTTATTTTATTCCATATCATTTAATTAAAGAAACTGCGTTATAAAATAACCGTAAATGGCTGATTAATTAGTGATACTGACCCATGAAGACTCTGAACCGACAAATATTTTTCCTATTCATTTTTCTGCATGCAATTAACTTTTGTTTTGCAGACCCTCAGCCTTCAACAGCGACTGCAAAAAATGGAATATTAGACCTTCGCAGTCAAAATTTATTTTCTTCGCCGATTGCATTAAACGGACAATGGCAATTTTTTTGGAAAGAATTAATCTCTCCAAAAGATCTTTATAATTCATCTCACGAATTCGTCAATTTCCCATCATTTTGGAAAAACGATAGTGTTAACGGACAACCAATTTCTTCCCAAGGTTTCGCCAGTTATAAATTGATGGTCTTATTGCCAAAACAAAGACCACAAATGGCTTTGCAAATGCCTGACGTTTATTCTTCCTATTCTTTATACATTAATGGCGTTCTTGTTTCGCAAAACGGGCAGCCCGGAAAAACAAAAGCGGAAACAGTTCCTTTTTGGGCGTCGCGGATAGTATATTTTCCCAGTGAATCTGATACGCTCTTTATTTTGTTGCGGGTTGCGAATTTTCATCATGCAAAGGGTGGCACTTACAAAGAAATATTATTAGGAGACAGGGACCAGATTTATTTGAATAAAGAAATAGATTCTGCTTATGATTGGACGCTTGCCGGTTGTTTATTTATGGGCGGATTGTTTTTTTTAGGATTATATCTTTTTGGAAGACACGATAAAACAATACTTTATTTTTCGCTCTTTTGCATTGTATATAGTTACCGGATGATTGGCACGGATGATTATGTACTTCATACTATTTTCCCCGACATAAATTGGTTTGTTTCTATCCGGTTAGAATATTTAACACTCACATTAAGCACTGCATTATTTGTCCAGTACACAAAAAGCCTTTATCGGGATGATACGCATAAAATAGTAATGATAGCAACGGAATCATTTTGCTTATTGTATGCCATGATTATTTTAATAACGCCACCAATTTTATTCACGGCATTAATAAATATTTTTTTAGGATGCATGTTTTTATGCATTGCCTACGCCATATTTGTTTATTTACAAGCCGCACGAAATAAAAGAGCGGGTTCTATATATGCTTTGGGCAGCACAGCAATAATGCTGATTATTTTTTTGCTTATCAACCTTCATTATTTCCATGTTCTTCCTGCGATGAAGACAATTGTTTTTGCAGGATATATTTCTTTTTTCTTTTTACAATCACTGGCATTATCTCACCGGTTTGCACACAGTTTTAAACTCGCTGCAATTCAGGCGCAGCAGGGATTGAAGGTTAAGACAGAATTTTTGTCAACCATGTCGCATGAGATCCGCACTCCGTTAAATGCAGTAATAGGCATGACCCATTTGTTATTGCACAACAAGCCGCGCGATGAACAAAAAAAAGATTTAGATATCATATTATCATCCGCTAATAATTTATTGACCATAGTAAATAATATTCTTGATTATAATTCAATTGAAGAAGGAAAAATAAGTTTTGACAATATCCCCATGGATATTACTGAAATTGCAAATAATATTGTTACCGATTTGCAATCAGCAGCAAATGAAAAAGGAATCGCTCTTAACGCAGAGATTGATAAAAGACTTGATAAAAGAATAATTGGTAATCCTGCCCGAATCACACAGGTATTGACAAACCTGGTGCACAATGCTGTAAAATTTACTGAGAAAGGTCACATTCGTTTAGCCATTAACGTTAGTAATATAAATCAAAATAAACTCACCCTGGAAATAATTGTAGAAGATACAGGAATTGGAATTAGCCCGGAAAAGCAGCAAATGATATTTGACCGGTTCACACAAGCAGATTCTTCCAAATCCAGAAGATTTGGTGGCACGGGTTTAGGACTTGCCATCAGCAAAAGAATTTTACAATTGCAAGGTGTGAATTTACAGGTGAAAAGCGAATTAGGAAAAGGGTCTGTTTTTTATTTTACTCAGACTTTTGAATTATGTAATGAACAAAAAACCGTTCAATCAGTAAAATCTTCTTACAACGAAATTTTATCGTTTGATGGAATGTCAATCTTATTGGTTGAAGATAATGCTCTCAATGTAATGGTTGCTCAAACAATTCTTGAAAATAAAGGAGTCAGGGTTGATGTTGCTTACAACGGAAAAGAGGCAATTGATAAATTGGATTCAAACAGGCATCAATTAATTTTAATGGATTTGAACATGCCGGTTATGGATGGTTATGAAGCTGCTATGCAATTAAGAAAACGCGGAGAAACATTGCCGATTATTGCGCTCACTGCCAGCACACAGAAAGAAGTTGAAAGTGAAATTTATGCTGCCGGTATTGACGACATTTTAGTAAAGCCATTTAACCCGGAAGATTTATTTCGGATTATCAGTCACCACGTACACGCTGTTAATACCTGATCTTATAAAAAATAAAAAGACGGAAAGAATCCGTCTTCAATTATTTACCTGCGATTTCTGATTTTCGGGAAATCATTTCTACAAAAAATCTAGGCCTTATCAGATTTTCCACTTACTTTATTCCATATTTCCTTCGCTTCTTCCGCCAAATGATTTAATTTCTGAGTCGCCTGATCTTTCAAATCTTCCAATTCCTGCTGTGTCTCTCCGGATTTTATTTTATCTAAAGCTTCGCCGGCTTTTTGTTTTATGGTATCGCCCAACTCAGCTGCTTTATCTTTCAGCTCATTTAATTTTTCACCAGCCTGATTTTTTAATTCATTAGCCTGATCGGATAAGGTTTGTTTAATGTCTGTCATAACGATGTTTTTAATTTAAAAAAATAAGAAAAAATTAAGGATTGGTTGCGGTTTTCTCTTCTGCTAATGTTGCGTCGCCGGGAGTTTTTTGCAGATCCCTGTCCAACGAATATAATGAACTGCCGCTGGCTTTTTCGCCGCCGGCAATTTTAATTTTATCAAGCAAATTGAGCGCAAGCGTTTCTTCTTCTGTTTGCTCTTTCACAAACCATTGCATAAAATGCCAGGTTGCCCAATCTTCTTCATCAAAACTCATCTTTACAATTTTGTAAATTCCTTTGGTGTTGGCAACTTCCTGCTCAAAAACTTTATTAAAACAATCCTGCACACTCGTCGGCGCCGCGCCCGGAGCCGGAATTGCTTCGATTTTCACATCCGCGCCACGTTCCAAAATATACTCAAGAAATTTCATCATATGGTTACGTTCTTCTTCCGCGTGACGAAATAAAAAATTCGAAATTCCTTCATATCCCGCGCTGTCTGCCCACGTGGCGTATGATAGATAAACCTGCGATTGCCAGGCTTCTTTTGTCATTTGCTCATTTAACGCTTTTCGTAAGCTTTCTGATAGACGATTGGTTTTCATTATTATTATTTTTTGGCTTTCAAATTAAAGGTAGAAAAATTTGTGCCACTAAAAATATTTTTAATCCTGTGTAACCTGCTTTAAAAACATGGCGTCTTAATAAGTGTGAAAGATGATAAAGAGGTTGAGACGAAAAATCAATCAATAAACTTTAAAAATATTGTTATGAAAGGCAAATATGTAACCACGCTCGTTTTGCTCGCAGCATTATCCGGAAACGGAAGAAAGCGCAAGAGTAAAAAAATTGCAGCATAATTAAACAAAACATTTGATTATAAAATCTCAAGTCGTGCAATTTGTGCGACTTTTTTTATTATGATTCCAACAGGTTTCCATAGCATCATTCTTGCGTCGCACTCTTGTACAGTAACAATTCTATTGAGCTGTGGTCTTAGCCACAGGGAGCCGCTGAGTATTAAGAGAACCACAGAAAATCTCTGTGAACCTCTTCACCACTGTGTTTCTCTGCGGCCAAAATTTTTTGCAATGTCCAGTGTTTTCTATTGACAATTAATTTGTGATTCAAACTAGTGTTATTATTGCGGGTTATAATAATTCGACGGGTCGCTCAATACTTTTTTCCATTGGCGCTGATGACTATCCTGCCATTTTTTATTCGGATGAATATTCCAGTTGACCGTTTTTAATTCATTGCGTACAAATTCTCTTTGTTCAGGATGAACAAACATCGGATGCAGATAAAACCAGTCTTTAGTTTTTATTAATTCATTCCAGAAGGATTCGAAGTTGTCATAATAATTTTCAAAAATTTTTATTTCATCTTTATTAGCATCGTAAGTGCTGTGATTATAATAAAAAGAAAATGTTCCGTCATCTTTTTTAATGCGAAATAAACTGCCACCTTTTTCTTCCGAGCTGATATCGAAGTATAATTCTTTTTTCATTTATTTTGATTATCTCTCATAGATTACTCGTAAATCAAAAAAGCAACGTCATTGCTGTAAGGAGCGAAGGTTTGGCTTGTGCTTAGCTGCGACGTGGCAATCTGCTTTTTAAATAAAGAAGTCGACAGTTAATAATCAGGTTGTTTCAAAAAATCTCCTCACGCAAAGCCGTACAGATTTTTTTCGCAATGACATCCACTATTAATTATTCGAGGTTTACTAAACTAAAGTTACAATGGATTAACCAAAGCGGTTACTTCAAATAATTTTTTTAAATTTACCAATCAATTTATTCCACAATCAGATAAAATAATTTTTTATGTCATTGCTCAATAACAGTAACAATAAAAATAAAAAAGGAAACAAAGCGCCAAAGCAACCAACAAAACCCGGTGTGCAATCTGCAAAACCAAAAGCAAATACAAAGGGCGCAGCGCGTAATACTAAATTCACCGGCGGCGCGCAACGTGGCTCGTGAGAAGTATAAACTATAAACTATGAACTATTAAGTATGAGGTTGTTTTACTTCATAGTTCATGCTTCCTAGCTCATACTTTGTTCATTTCTTTCCACACTAAAACGGCTTTAATTTCTCCATAGGAATAATCATTTCCCAATTTTTCTTTAATGAATGAAGAAGCACTTGCGGGATTTTCATCACTCATTTTTAAAATAATTTCCATTTTCTTTTTAGAAACAACATCTTCAATTTTTATTTCGCCGGTTGGAATAAATGTAGCCAAATGATTTTCAATAGTACTCAATGTGAGAC
>Ga0209006_10006703_pt1 | contig 10406 bp, 8 predicted proteins | sample JacPin_JW_Ref_O2_FD_188567 | JGI IMG/M metagenome (GOLD analysis project Ga0209006, IMG submission 188567) | Forest soil microbial communities from Algoma, Ontario, Canada - Jack Pine, Ontario site 1_JW_Ref_O2 (SPAdes) (version 2) | ecosystem: Environmental > Terrestrial > Soil > Boreal... | reverse complement strand
CGTGTGATTTCGGTGGACCTTGTGAGTGCGCGTGCGTTTTTTCTTTTATTGCACGCGAGGCTGCGGGTGCATCGAGCATCCGGCATTCCCTGCGCCCTCATCATCGAAGGTGCGAGAAATTCCTTGCAAAGCTCGGGCGCGTGGCGTCGCGAGAACGATTTTGGTTGTTTGAAAATTGAATCAACACACTCGATGTCGTCCCGGCCTCCGCGCCGGGACCCATCACCACAAATGTCCGTGTTGCGGGATGCTGGAGCGGCAACCCGATCATAACCGACAGCGGTGGTTATGGGTCCCTGCTTCCGCAGGGACGACGAATTGGGATAAGGCCCCGCGAGCCCGCAAAACTCCGCCAAAGCTTAAGATTTCCTCAACGCCCCTGGCCCTATTGATGGAAGGGTGCGCGCTTTGCCCGAGCATCACACGCGACAACAGGGATTTCGCATGACCACGCCGCTTTCCGCCCCGACCATCACCAGCGCGCCCGCTTCAATCCCGCCCGCACTGTTCAACACCTGTTTTGTGCTGTTCGTTATCAACGCCTCGTTCTTTCCGGCGGCGTATTTTTCGCATTGGTGGATTTACGACGCCAACGGCCTGGGCATTCCGACCGATTTCGTCAACGTCTGGGCCGCGGGCCGGCTGGCGCTCGAGGGTCATCCGGCGCAAGCTTGGGATTGGGATATCCAGCGGCAAGTCGAACTTGCGCTGCTCCGGCAGGAATTCCCCGGCTATTTCGCCTGGCATTATCCGCCGCCGTTTCTGTTCGTCGCCTCGCTGCTGGCGCGGCTTCCCTATGCCGCCGCGTTCATTGCCTGGGTTTCCGTCAGCCTTGTTTTCTATCTCACGGTTATGCGGGCGATCGTCGGCCGTCCGTTCGGCTGGATGCTGGCAATGGCGATCCCGATGGTGCTCAACAACGCGCTGGTCGGGCAGAACGGCTTCCTGACGGCGGCATTGATCGGTGGCACGCTCTATCTGATGCCGATACGGCCGGTGCTTGCAGGTATTTGCCTGGGGCTATTGAGCTACAAGCCGCAATACGGATTGCTGTTTCCGCTGGTGCTGATCGCGGCCTCGCAATGGACGGTGTTCTTCACCGCCGCAACGGTCGCGATCGGCGTGGCCTCCGCATCGTGGCTCGCCTTCGGCACCGAAAGCTGGCAGGCGTTCTTCCACTGGATGCCGACGTTCTCGCAGGCCTTCCTCGTCGAGGGCAAGGCGACGTGGTGGAAACTGCAAAGCCTGCTCGCGCTGGTTCGTTTCCTCGGCGGCAGCGATCAACTGGCGTGGACCATGCAATGGATCCTGACCGGCTCGGTCGCCACCGTGCTGGTGCTGCTGTGGCGCAGCCGGGCGCGCTATTCGATGAAAGCGGCAGCCCTTGCCACCGGCACCGTGCTGAGCACGCCGTATCTCTTCATGTACGACATGATGGTGCTTGCGATACCGGTAGCCTTCCTGGTCCGTATTGGGCTCGCGGAGGGCTTTCGGCAATATGAACTGGCCGGGCTCGCCTGCGCCGCCGCGCTGGTCATCGGCTTTATCTTCTACGGCGCACCGCTCGGGCTCGGCGCGACGTTGATCATAGCAGCCCTCGTCCTGCGCCGCGCCGGTCCGTTGCGGCGAGAGTCCTTGGTCTCGCTGATTCCCACGGTCGCGACCCCTGGTGCATGGCGCGGCTTGCCTGTTCGCAGCAATGATGGAATTCAGCCGTGACGCCGGCATCGCGCTCAGCCGCTCTGCTGGAGGTGGATGCCTAGCTGCCCAGCGGTTCGAACAGCAGGCGAAACACGACCGCGCTGGCAATCAGGAACACCAGCAGCGTGGCGCGAGCGAGCGGCTGTCTGGTTTCGCTGAGCAAAGTCAATCCCGCCAGCGGGAGCAGAGCTGCGAGCGGCAGATAGTAACGCGGGTAGGCGGAACTCAACCAGCCGTATTCGACATGGAGCCTGTAGCTGAAGATGACGTGGATTACGAAGGTCGCGGCAAATGCCAGTGCGCCGGCAGTAACCACGACATCAAGCGGAGTTGCTTTGTCGCGGGCTACCCGTCGGATCGCCACCGATATCCCGGCGCAGGCGCACAGCGCCGCCAAGATCGGGATCACCAGCGCGGCGTAGCGTGCGCTGAGCGGCTTCCACGGTGGAATCCACTCAAGGACAAATTCGGTGATGAAATGATTCACATAGCCAAGCGGTCCCAGGTGCTCGGTGCGATCCCAGCCGTATTGTGCGGCTTCCGTTGTGACCTTGGCCGCTTCCCCTGGCGTCATCGGCGTCGGGCTGCCGTACTGCGCGATCAATGCAATATAGGGAGCGCAGGCCACAAGCGCTGCGACCGCAATCGGCGCGATCCATCGGGACGGCATACGGCCGTGCCACAACAACCAAAGCAGCACGCCGCCGACCAATCCGCCCGCGAGCAGCAGGCCGGTGAATTTCGCCCACGACGCCACAATGACACCGCCCAACGCAGTCAACAGCCACGCCCGGCGGTCACTGACCAGGAGTTGATAGGCGCCCAACGTCGCGATTGCTCCGCCGACAAAGGCGGCGTTGTCGTTGCTGATGGAGCCTGCAAGCAGCGTCAGCACCGGAATGCAGACGATCGGAACGATATAGGCGTAGAACGTGGATCGCGGCAGCCTCGCGAACAGGCCGATCGCGATCAGGGCTGCGAACCCGATCGCGTCAAGCGCTACGTTGATCAGGCGATGGGCCAGCATCGCCTCCGGATGGCCCTCGAGATCGGGGCCGAGCCGTGCCATCAGCCAATAATATGGCGACGGGTGATTGAGATAGTTGGCCTGACTGGTGAAGCGAAAGCTCGACGCATCAAGCATCGGCATTTTCGCGAACTCAGGCCAAATGTCACCGGAGTGTTGAAGATAGGCAACGTAAGATGCATGCGCGAGCTCATCGAAGCCATGGTCCATATCCCTGTTGATGGCGCCGAGCGCGGTGATGATAAACAGCAGGAGGATCACGGCGCCGTCGCGCCAATTGGCCGTCGCGCGGACCGCGTCTTTCTGCTCGTGCGAGAACGCAACAATATGAGCCGGTGCTGACATGCCGCCAGTTTAGACATCACCCGTTAAGCAAGTTCTACGTGATCATCGACGTAACCTTGGCGATGCGGCGCGTTCGGAAGCAGAAAATTGAGATATACAGGCCGAGATAGCAGGCCGAGACGATTCGAATACGCTCCACGGTCACTCGAAGGTAAATCCTATGATAAGGATCGGCACCCGCGCAGAGGTCTGGTTTTCCAACATGGTCGCTTCGTTCGCGCGGTATGTGGCCGAACGAACGCTACCCGAATCGGTTCCGATGCTGATGCGCCGTGAAGCCGTGATGGACTCTTTCAACTATGCAAAAGACAACATGGGGGGCGCGTATTCCTTCCTGGATCGGTTCGACGGCTTGGCGCTTTCGATCGAGGAAGCCAGGAGACGATTTCCTTCGCGCAATTTGGCGTTGGAGTTCGGGGTCTACAAGGCTGGAATGATTAACCATCAGGCCCGGAAGTTCCCCGCGCTGAATTTCGTCGGGTTCGACAGTTTCGAAGGCTTGCAGGAGCAATGGAGCGGCATGGCGCCCGCCAAAGCCTTCGACCTCGGTGGGAAACTGCCGAAGGTTCGACCCAACATACGCCTGGTGAAGGGATGGTTTGCGGACTCCGCGCCGCGTTGGAAAGCGGAAAATCCCGACGCCGGTATCCCGCTTCTGGTGCATATCGATTGCGACACTTATGCCGCGACGGTCGACGTGCTGCAATTCTGCGCCGATTACGTCGAACATGGTCTCGTCCTGCATTTTGACGACTATTTTGGATTTCCCCACTGGAGAACAGGCGGTTTCAAGGCGTTGCAGGAAATCTCGGAACAACGCCGGTGGCGCCTGACCTATCTGTCTTACGGAACCAAGGAGGTGTCGGTTCTGGCGGAAACCTCCTCCGCCTGACCGTCACATGCACACCAGTTGATGTTTCATTAACGCTTTTTCTGCCGATCGCGATAAGCCCGACGTTAACAAAGCTCTGCGCAAATACGATCCGGAAAACCGGGGATCGCGACGCGCATGACCGTTGATGCAGAGATTTTCGTGATCGGAGCTGGGCCCGCCGGGCTGACAACGGCTTACTGCCTGACCAAGGAAACGCCGTCGGTCATCGTGATCGAGAAAGACCCTCATTATGTCGGCGGCATCAGCCGCACCGTGCGATATGGCCAATTCATGTTCGATATCGGCGGCCACAGGTTCTTTTCCAAGTCGAAGGAAGTCGTGGATCTCTGGCACGAGATCCTCCCGGACGATTTCATTACGCGGCGCCGGCTGTCGCGCATCTATTATGACGGAAAATTCTATTCCTATCCGTTGCGCGCGTTCCAGGCGCTGCGCAATCTCGGGATCTTCACCAGCGCAGCTTGCATGCTGTCCTATGCGTTTGCCAGGGCCTTTCCCGTTGCCTCGCCGCGCAGCTTCCACGACTGGGTCCGCAACCGGTTCGGCGAGAGGCTGTTCCAGATATTCTTCAAGACCTACACCGAAAAGGTGTGGGGCATGTCATGTGACGAAATTTCGGCCGATTGGGCGGCACAGCGGATCAAGGGGCTTGACCTTCGCGTTGCGGTCCAGAACGCGCTGACGCGCGCGTTTCGGCGCAAGCCGAAAGTCGATGCGGCCGGCGGCGACGTCGTCAAGAGCCTGATCGAGACGTTCCAGTATCCGCGCAAGGGTCCCGGCATGATGTGGGAGGCGGCGGCGGCCAGAGTTACGGAACGCGGCGGTCGAATCCTGATGGGTCGCGAATTGGCCGCACTTGCCTATGACGCAGCCCGGAAGCTCTGGCGTATCGAGGTTACGACCGCGGATGGCAGTCGCGAAAAATATACTGCGCACCACGTCGTGAGCTCGGCGCCGGTGCGCGAGCTGGTGCAGAAGCTGTCGCCGAAACCGATCTCGCTGCTGCATGCGCGCGAACTGCGTTATCGTGATTTCGTCACTGTCGCGCTGATGATCAACAAACCGGATGTGTTCGACGACAACTGGATCTATATCCACGACCCCAGCGTGAAGGTCGGTCGCGTGCAGAATTTCGCGTCGTGGTCGCCCGAGATGGCGCCGGCCGGGATGACCTGTCTCGGGCTGGAATATTTCTGCTTCGAGGACGACGGCCTTTGGACGATGTCCGACCCGGAGCTTATCGCGCTCGCCACCCAAGAGGTCGCCAAGGTTGGTCTCGTCACCGCGGCCGATGTGGTTGACGGTTGCGTGGTGCGTCAGCCCAAGGCCTATCCGGTATATGATGACGTCTATCGCGAGCACATCGCGGTGATCCGGCGCGACCTCGAGCAAAGCTTCCCGAGCCTGCATTTGATCGGCCGCAACGGAATGCATAAATACAACAATCAGGATCACGCCATGATGACCGCGATGCTGACGGCGCGGAATATCCTGGCGGGCGAGCGTCTCTTCGACATTTGGCAGGTAAACGAGGACGCTGAATATCACGAAGCTGGCGTCTCGAGCGCGCGTGCGGCGCTTGCGAGCGAGCGTCTGGTGCCGCTCAAGGTGAAGACCCGAGTGGCGTAACGCATTGTAGTTTCCTTCCATGGCGATCAATGTCGATGTCGAGCCTGGTCTGATCGAGCGGCGTCAAGGCGCCGCGGCAACCTTGCGTCTTGCGCCATGGCTGGCACTCGCGTCGCTATTCGCAACAGCCCTCATCATGCGGCATGTGCTTGCCGCCAATGCGGATGTCAGCTGGCTCTTGACCGTGGCCGAACGTGTGCTCGATGGTCAGCGTCTTTATGTCGATGTCATCGAAACCAATCCGCCGATGGCGGTGCTGACCTATATCCCCGGGGTCGTCATCGCACGCGCGCTCGGACTGCCCGCGGAGATGGTCACCGATGGTCTGGTCTTCGTCGCGATTTTCGCCTCCGTGGCCCTTGCCGCCCGGATAGTGAGAGATTCGCCGGTTCTGGAAGGGTTGGCAGGCTGGCCGCTGGCGTTGCTGGGCTTCGCGGTGCTGGCAGTGTTGCCGGCCAAGACATTCGGACAACGCGAGCATATCGCGGTCGTGGAATTGCTGCCGGCGATCGCGCTCTACGCCGTCAGGATCAGGGGTGGGCGTGCGCCGCTCTGGGCCGTCATCGCCGCCGGCTTTGGGGCTGGCCTCGCAATGACGTTCAAGCCGCATTTTGCGATCGGCATTCTCTGCGGGCTCACCGCGGTGGCGATCCAGGCGCGCTCGTGGCGTATTCTGTTTGCAACGGAGAATTTCATCGCGGCGGCGGTTGTCGCGGCCTACGCGCTTTGGGTCGTGGTGGTTTTTCCCGAACTCCTCTCGGACATCGCGCCGCTGGCGCGGGATATCTATGTTCTGGTCGGAGCTTCCCCGATCGACATGGTCAAGTCACCCGCAATGCTGATTTCGGCGGCGGCGATGTTCGCGGCCTTGGTGCTGAAGCGCCCGGGACGAATCGACAGCACGCTGCTGTTGCTGCTGGCGACGTCGCTGGGATTCATGCTGGTTTTTTTCCTGCAGCGGAAGGGCTGGCCGTACCATTCCTACCCCATGATCGTTTTCGCGATGCTCGCTCTGGGCTATGCGGGGGCGAGGCGGGAGTCGCGCGATCGCGCACTTCGCCTGTTTGCGCTGGCGACACTGGCGATCACCTTCATCCAGTCGATCGTCTGGTTCAACTGGGCGTTCGACAAGGCGTTTGACACCCGGCCGCTGTGGGCGTCGATCGCGCAACTCGGTCCGCATCCGCGAATTCTGGCGATTACCGCCGAGCCCGGTCTCGGTCATCCCCTGGTGCGGGCGCTGCAGGGCAGCTGGGTGTCGAGGCAGCAGGGCCTCTGGGTTGCTAGCTATGTTCGGAACATCCGCAGTCGCGGCCCGCTCGATCCGCAACAGGAAGTGAAGCTCGATCGGTACGCGGCGCGAGAGCGCGCGATGCTGATCGAAGACATCAAGAATACCGAGCCGACGGTCGTGCTGATCGACAATTTCTCCGACAACTGGAGCGCATGGCTGAGGGATAATCCCGATATTGCGAACCTGCTCCGGGATTATCGGCTGGTGACGACCATCAACGACATCGAGGTCCGGGCCAAATCGCCCTGATACCAATTCAACCAATCTCTTTTCGTGAATCTAAAACTTGCTACGCCATTAGATTAGTCGCGCAACATGCGGGGTCCGAGATGAACGAGGCGGATGCACGGACGGTTTGGCGGCCGTTTCGATTCAACTGGTTCCTGATCCGCGATACCGGCTGTGCTGTGCTTGAATGATGAAAAATCCCGCGCTCCAGAGCCCGCAACCATTGCCGCGCATCGCCTATCTCGAATCGATCCGGGGCCTTGCCGCGCTGCAGGTTCTGCTGCTGCATTTCTTCGCGGCTTTCGCGCCGGATCTGGTATTTGCGCTACCGGCAGGCGCAGCCGTGGCGGGTCGCATTTATTTGTCGCCGCTGTATTTCCTCTATGACGGCTATTCGGCCGTCTACATCTTCTTCGCGCTCTCCGGTTATGTGCTGACCCGCTCGTTCGAGCGTCACCTCACACAACCATCCAGCCAGATCCTGGCCCGCGCCGTTCGCCTGGGACTGCCGGCCCTTGCCGCCACGGTCCTTGCCGCTGCGGTCATGCTGGTGTTCGGCAGGCCGAACGTGGCCGCGGGCGAACTCAGCGGTTCAGCCTGGTTCGCCAGTCACTGGAATACCGAGGTTTCGTTTCTCGCCGTGATCAGGGACGGCATCATCAACGCGCTGTTGCTCGGCTATCGCGATTTGCCCGGCGTTGCCTTCCTGGCGCCTTGGCAGCAGCCGGTCGAGCAATCCTTCGTCGCGCCGCTATGGACGCTCAGCATCGAATTCTATGGCTCGATGATCGTGCTGGGCCTGTGCTGGTGCGCGCGAGGGTCGCGCGCGCTGTGGTGGCTGGTTTTGCTGGTGGGCGCGGTGTTTACGATCCGAAGCGCCTACATCTGCTTTTTCGTCGGTCATGTCCTGGCGAGTTTTTATCGCGCCGAGCGCCCCGCGCCGGCGAGCCGGCTGCTGCCGGTCTTCTCTATCCTGTTCGGCGTCTTGCTCTGCGTGCTCGCGGAAGTCTGGCAGCCGGAATGGTTACGCAGCCTGTGTGCCGATCCAACCTGGTTTCTGTTCCCCGGCCAGTTCGCGCCCATGCAGCAAAAAACATTTGGCGCGATTTTGGTTTTGGTCGGGATCATCGATCTCGAGGCCGCTCGAAAATTCCTGTCAAAGCCTTGGCTCGTGGCCCGCTCAAAATTGTCGTTTCCACTCTATCTGATTCACTGGCCGATCCTGTTCGGGCCGGCCGCGGCCTTGTTCCTGCTGCTGAACGGCGTCGTTGGAATTGAACTGGCCCGGCTGGCTGCGATTGTTGGCGGGATATGCCTTGCGTTTGTCTGCAGCGGATTTTTTCTCGGTGTCGACGCTCGCGCGCTCGAGCTGTCGCGAGCACTGCGCAAGCGCATGTCCGCGCCATCGGTGCCCGATGTGGCGAGCACCGGGGCGAACCGCATCGTGGCGGCTGAATGAATGTAACCCGCATCGTACTGGTGTTGTGTGTAGCGGTCTGCGTCTGGGCGGTTTGGCCGCGGCACCCACGCGACACCCACTGGGCGACCCGGCAATTCGTCATCGGCTCGACGCTGGCGCGCCTCGACGACGCGGTCGTCGTGCTCGGTGACAGCATCGTCGAGGCCTCGACCCTGCCGCGCTCGATATGCGGTCACCCAATCGTCAACGCCGGGATCGGCGGCACATCGACCGAGAGCGGCCTGGTCGCGATGCTTAAGCAAGCGCTCGGCAACAAGCGCGCCGCGCTGGTGGTTGTCGCGCTCGGAACCAACGATGCGGCGATCCCCGAAAGCGTCGAGCGATACCGGTCGAACTACCGCACACTGCTCACCGATCTGTCAGCGCTGACGCCGCGTCGCGCGATCCTGGCAATACCACCGCCCGAACCCGGGCTGGACGAGGCGAAAAAAGTCTCAATCACTGCGATCGATAGCTATAACGCCCTCCTGCCCAGTCTCGCCGAAGAAGCCCGCGCGACATTCATTGCTTTGCCGGCGATGCCGGCAGCGCATACGCTGGACGGCATCCACCTCAATGCAGCCGGCTATGCGGTCTGGGACCGGGCCATTTTGGAGGGGATCGACGCCGCGCTCTGCAAAGCCGGCTGAAAAATGTCAGGTTAATGACTTGTCAGGCGGTCTGAATAGTTGTTCAGTTCTTCGAAGCGGTTTGCAAAAAGATCGCCCAAAACGAGGGACGAGAAGCGCGTCATGGTCTATCGGCGGACCCATCAGGTGGTGAAGCGCCTCGCCGCGAGGCGCAGCGCCATCCTGGCGGCGGCGCGGGATGCCGCCGCCGACGGCGGCATGGCCGCGGTGCAGATCGCGCCGGTTGCGATCCGCGCCAATGTCGCCGCCGGCACCGTCTATCGCTATTTCCCGTCGAAAGCGGACCTGATTTCCGAATTGATCGCCGAGGTCTCGCGCGATGAACTGGCCGCGATTCGCCGCGCCGCCGATGCCGCGCCCGGGCCGTCATCGGCGCTGGCGGCGGCCGTCACCACGGTCGCTGTGCATGTGCTGTCGCAGCGCAAGCTCGCCTGGGGCATCCTGGCCGAGCCTGTCGATGTCGACGTCACGGCCTCGCGGCTGGCGAGCCGCCGCGACATCGCCGCCGAAATCGCAGGCCGCATCGAGGCCGCGGTCCGCGCCGGACATCTGCCGGCGCAGGATACCGCGCTGGCCGCGACCGCGCTGCTCGGCGCGCTGCATGAAGCGCTGGTCGGGCCGCTGGCGCCCGACAACACCGACGATCCGGCGAAACTGCGCGACGCCGTTCAAACCGTGACGCTATTGGCGTTGCGCGCGGTCGGCGTCATGGACGCCCGCGCCCGCGGCCTCGTGGTGCAGGCGGTGCTGCCGGCCAAGACGCTGGTAGGGGCGTAACCGATCGCGCGCGCGCCCCGCGACATCGGTTTGACGCAACAATCCGCCAATGTGAGCGAACTGATCAACCAGGGAGTATCCGATGACGACGACATCAGGTTCGGCCAAATGGCAGGGCGGCATCAAGGACGGCAAGGGCGCGATCTCGACCAAAAGCGGCGCGCTGAAAGATTATCCCTACGGCTTCGCCAGCCGCTTCGAGGGCAAGCCGGGTTCGAACCCGGAGGAGTTGATCGGCGCCGCGCATGCCGCCTGCTTCACCATGGCGCTGTCGCTGATCCTGGGCGAGGCCAAGCTCACCGCCGAGCATATGGAGACCAAGGCCGACGTCACCCTCGAAAAAGTCGGCGACGGTTTTGCGATCACCTCGGTACATCTTGCGCTGAGCGCGAAAATCCCCG
>Ga0209006_10006702_pt1 | contig 10407 bp, 7 predicted proteins | sample JacPin_JW_Ref_O2_FD_188567 | JGI IMG/M metagenome (GOLD analysis project Ga0209006, IMG submission 188567) | Forest soil microbial communities from Algoma, Ontario, Canada - Jack Pine, Ontario site 1_JW_Ref_O2 (SPAdes) (version 2) | ecosystem: Environmental > Terrestrial > Soil > Boreal... | reverse complement strand
CTGGTCATGAGCGGCGCCGGCCCCGGTCAGCGGCACTGGGGCATCGAGCACCAGCCGGCCGGGCAAGGTCGGGGCCATACCGGCTCCGAAGTCTCGATGACCTGGCTGGCCCGCCACTGCGGGGACCACGCCCTGGTCACCGCGGCCACCGAGCCGCTGGCTGAGCAGCTGCGCCGCGCAGCCGCCTTCGGCCCGGACACGATCTCGGGATCGCCGGGATTCCTCAGGCAAATCGCGCAGGCCGGTACCGCGCTGCGCCCGACACTCCTCGTGTACGGCGGAGCGGTACTGGCCGATACCGACGCCGCCCTGCTGCGCGCGAGCTTCCCGCGGGCCCGGCTCACCGCCTTCTACCCCACGACCGACGCGGGAGCCCTGGGTGCCGCGCCCGCCGGCGACGGCGTCTACCGTACGTTCACCGAGACGCACCTGATCGAGGTGCTCGACGGCGACGGCCGCCCCGTGCCCGCCGGCGCGCGCGGCGACGTCGTGGTGACCCAGTTTGACGCCTGGGCCGCGCCGGTGATCCGCTACCGGGTGGGCGACCGCGCGACGTACCGCGGCTGGGCCCAGGGCCGGCTTCTGCTGTCCGACATCGAGCGGGCCGCCGAAGCGGCCATCGGATCGACGCTCGTCCCCTACAGCGACCTGCGGACCTGGACGCCTCGCCTGGCGGCCCGCGACCCGTCGGTCCTGGCCGTCCAGCTCGTGCGCGGCTACTCGCCAGGCCAGCAGCGCGAGCAGCCCATCGTCCGGGTCATCGGCCGGGCCGACGGCGCCGAACTAACCGCCGCAGCGCGTTCCCTCCTTGACGACTTCCCGCAGATCGCGGCGGAGATCGCGAGCGGCGAGCTAGCCCCGGCCCGGGTCGAGTTCCGGGACCCGCCGGCGACGCTGGCCGGACACTGGAAGATCCCCCTCTACGTCGACGAGCGGACACCATGCCCGAGCGAGTAACCCTGGCCCGCCACGCGCACGGACCGGACCTGGCGGCCTGGATGGCCCGGTTCGGCCAGCCCCGGGTCCGTGACATCTACGCCCTCCAGGTCGCGGAACTGGCCGAGGTGCGCCTGCCGGGCGGCCCGGGTCAGGCCCGCGAGGCCTTCATCGCGGACTACCAGGCGCGGGAACCCGGGGTCTGGTCCTACTACCCGTGGCTGGACGTCGCCCTGCGCACCCTGGAGCCCGAGGCGCTGTTCGAGCTCCGCACGAACCGGAACCGGAACCTGGTCACCACCTCAGAACAGCTGGCCCTGCGGAACGCCCACGTAGCGATCGCCGGCCTGTCGGTCGGCAGCAACGTGCTGGCCGCGCTCGTCCGGCACGGAATCGGCCGCACGTTCTCCCTCGCCGATCACGACACCCTGGCCACGAGCAACCTGAACCGCACCTCGGCCCGCCTGCTCGACGTGGGCGAGCCGAAGGGCCAGCTCGCCGCCCGCGCGGTGTGGGACCTCGATCCGTTCGCCGCGTGCCTCGTGTACCCGCAGGGTCTCGATGACGACACGGTGGGCGCCTTCGTGGCCGGCAGCGACGTGGTGTTCGACGAAGTAGACGACTTCCGGCTGAAGGTCCAGCTTCGTCTCATGGCGCGGGCGCACGGCAAGCCGCTGCTGATGGCCACCAACCTCGGCGACACCGTGCTGATCGACGTCGAACGCTGGGACCTGCCGCAGGACGGCCTCGAGCCCTTCAACGGCCTGCTTGACGGGGTGTCCCTGCCGGAGCTGACCAGGACCGGCCTGTCCCCGGAGGCCGTCTCGCGGTTCGCGGCCCAGGTCATCGGGGTCGACAACGTCCCGCTGCGCGCCCTGGCGTCGCTCCCGCTGATCAACCGCGAGCTCGTCGGCCGGCCGCAGGTCGCGAGCACCGCGGCCGCGGCCGCCGGGCTGGCCGCGCTGGCCGCGCGCTCGGTGCTGCTCGACGCGCCGCTGCGCAGCGGCCGGTACCGCCTCAGCCTCACCGACGCCTGCGGCCTGCCCGACGACCGGGGCACCGCAGGTGAGCGCGCGACGGTCCTGGCCCGCCTCCGCCCCGCCCCGCAAGCCCCGCAAACCCCGGGCCAGCGCCCCGAGCTGCACGATCCCCGCACGCTGGCTAGCGACGCCGGCAACGCCGCCGACGTCACCCTGGCCCGGCTCGCGGCCTACGCCACGCTCGCGCCGTCGCCGCACAACACCCAGCCGTGGCGGTTCCGCGTCGACGGCCGGTCGCTGACCATCGGTCCTGACCCGGACCGCGCGCTGGCCGTCGCCGATCCGCGGCGGCGGGCCTTGGCCATCAGCCTGGGCTGCTGTGCCGCCAGCGTCCTGGTCGCGGCGGCGGCCGCTGGCCTGGGCATGACGCTGCGGATCGCCCCGGACGGGACCGTCCGCCTCGGCCTGGCCGGCACCGCGGCCGATCCCGCGCTGGCGCGGCTGTTCCCGGCCCTGATCTCGCGGGTGACCGATAAGCGAAGCTACCCGCCCGAACCGGTCGAGCCGCCGCACCTGGCCTGCCCGCCGGGTATCGCCGTCCGCTACGTCGCTGACCCGAGGGCCCGCGAGCACCTGGCCGGCCTGCACCGCCAGGCCGTCGCCGACCTCACCAGGACCGGTGCCTTCGCCCGGGAGCTGGCGGGCTGGCTCCGGGCCGACCCGGCCGATCCCCGCCGCGACGGCATGACCACGCCGCTGCCACCCGACGCCGCGGCGGCCCTCATCAAAGCGCTCGGCAGCTCAGCCGAGCCGCTGCAGCAGCTGGGCGAGCGCGACGCCCAGGCCCTCGCGGCCGGCCCGCTGATCGGCCTGCTGACCTCAACCGGGGAAACCGAGGAAACCGACGAAACCGAGGACACCGCGGACACCGCGAACACCGCGGACACCGCGCCCGCCTGGGTCCGCGCCGGGCTCGCGTGGCAGCACCTCGCCCTGGTCGCCCACAGCGAAGGCCTGGCCGTCGCGCCGCTCACCGCCGTGGTGGAGAATCCCGCCACCCGCCAGGCCGCCGCCGTCCACGTCCCGGCCGGTCAGCACCTGCAGATGCTCTTCCGCCTGGGCGGCTCACCCGGCCCGCTTCCCCCCACCGCACGGCGCGACCCCGCCTGGGCGTGACCCTCAGGGCGTCAGCCGGTACAAGCGCAGCGTCCCCGCCTGGACCGGGAGGATCTCGGTGTCGCGAAAGCCGGCTTGCGAGGCGTACCCGCGCAGCGTGGCGGGCCGCATCACCGCTCCGGTCGCGGCGGTATCCGGGTCGCCCATGGCCGCTGGCAGGCACGCGACCACGCTCCAGGCGTAGTGATACTGCTCCTGCACCGAAGCGGGCGCGGTGAACGCCTCCTCGACCAGCTCATCGGCCACGATCACGCAGCCCGGCTCCCGGAGCAGCCCGCGCGCCACCCGCAGCGCGTCCACCGGGCGGGACATGTCGTGCAGTCCTTCGAGGATCGTCACCAGGTCATACCGCCCGGATACGCCCAGACCGGATACGCCCAGACCGGAGGCGTCGGCGACGGTGAACGTGACCCGGTCCGCCAGGCCCGCCTGCTCGGCATTGCGCCGGGCCGCCCGCACCGCGTCCGCGTCCAGGTCGAACCCGTCGACGCTGATCAGCGGGTAGTCCTGCGCCATGGCGATGCTGGACCAGCCCGTGCCGCAGGCCAGGTCCGCCACCCGTGCGGGCGGCTCGCCGCGCAGCCGCAGGTCCACGTCCGCGATGGCCGGCAGCCATTGTTTGGCGAGCAGGTTGAGGTACACCGCCCGGTTGAACTCCGGCCTGCCCTCCGGTGCCCACGGCTGCGGCGCCGGAGCCCCGCCGCCGCGCATCGCCTCGGCCACGGCCGGCATCCAGCGCGCGGCGCGGACGAGCTCGACCCCGCTGAACCCCTGGTAGCGGACGTCACCGGGGTCGGCGAGCACCGGAGCGTGCCCCGCTGGCAGGCTGTACCGGCGCGCCAGCGGCCCGGCGCCCGCATCATCGACCTCCAGCAGCCCGCTGGCGGCGTGGTGTTCCAGCCATTCCCGGATGTACCGCTCGACGGTGCCGGTCCGGGCGGCCAGCTCCGCGGAGGTCGCCGGCCCGCCGGCCTGCAGCGCCTGGTACAGGCCCAGCCGCTCGCCCAGGTACACGGTGAGCAGCTCCAGCGCGCCCGCCAGGTCACCGAACAGCCGCTCGCCCAGCGCCGCCGGATCCCCGGCTTCCTCAGCTCCCATGCCGCCCAAGCTAACCGGCCAAGGCCCGTAACGAAAAGATCATTTCGGCCGAACGGACCATCGGGCCAGCCGCCGCGACCCCGTCCGCCGCTCCGGGGAGGGCGCCGGACGGGGCCGGGAGCATCAGCGGATGGCCGGCGAGGCCGCGGACAGATTCTCCAGGTCGACGACTTCCTGGCGGTAGATCCCGGCGGACTTGCTGACGATCCGCGAGCGCAGGTACAGCAGGTACCACAGCGCCCCGACGACCTCGGCGCCGAGCAGGTACACGGCCGCGATATGACCCTCGTGCGGGGCCAGCGCGATCACGATGACCCCCGCCGCGTACCCGAACGCCACGACCGCGACGGGCAGGAACCAGCGGCCCAGGGAGAAGTCACCCGGCCGGTGGGCAGGCATGAGGCGTTTGGTGTAGGCGTAGATGGCCCCGCCGACCGTGAGCAGGTAGATGAAGTAGTAGGCGACGCTGGTGATGGAGACGACGTTGGCGGCGATTCCGGCGGACAGCTGGTTGATGCCGATGCCCACGGCCGCGACGAGCAGGATCGACGCGATAGGCGTGTGGGTGGTGTCGTTGACCCGGCCGAGGACCCCGGAGGCGGGGAGCATCTTGTCGCGGGAGAGCGCGAAGGTGAGCCGGGTGGCCACCACCATGTTGGCCAGCACGCAGGAGAAGATGGCGAGGAACACCACGATCTGCAAGATGGCGGCCGGGACGGCGCCGAAGTGGCTCTGGAAGATGTAAATGAGGGGGTTCTTGGGCTGGCTGAGCAGGGCGCCCATGCCGTGCGGGATCGCGATGAGGAATCCGATGATCATGAACAGGCTGGCCCCGACCGACACGTAGTTGGCCCTGATCATGGCGAACGGGGTCACGGACCGGGGGTCGTTGGTCTCCTCGGCCAGGTCCGCCGCGCCTTCCCAGCCGATGAAGCAGTACAGGGGGAGCAGCGCGGCCAGCACGAAGCCGTACCAGAGGGCTCCGCCGGACGTCCGCTGGGTGGACACCAGGATGTGGAAGCCGGCGTCGTGGTGGAAGAAGAAGATGGCGCCGAAGAACAGCAGGGCCGCCGCGCCCACGGACCCGGTGATCTCGAAGAAGACGCCGGTGTTGTTGACGGCGCTGACGGCGCGGATGCTGACGATGTTGATGAGCGCGGCGACGGCCATGGCCACGGTGGCGAACAGCACGATGTCGCCGTGGGTCGGCGACTTCCAGATGTCGCCCGCGAACACGGTGGCCAGCGCGACCGCGGTCGCGGCGGTCCCCGCCATGAAGGCCAGCACCGCGGTGTAGCCGGTGAACCAGCCGTAGTGCGGGTTGATCAGGCGGCTGTTCCACTGGTAGGCGAAGCCGGTGATCGGGATGCGGGCGGCCAGCTGCGCGTACACGAGCACGATGAGGAAGACGCCGGCCGCGCACGGGATCCACAGCCAGACGCCGGCCGCGCCGGCGGTGCCGAACAGGCTCGGCAGCAGGAAGAAGATCGCGGTGGTGATGCTGATCATCGAGAACGCAATGGCGAACGAGCCGTACGGCCCGAGGGTCCGCCGAAGGGACTGGACATAGCCGAATTGATGCAGGTCACCTACATCGGCCACGTCGGACAGGCTGGTTTCTACGTTGTCTGCATCAGGCATCGTTCTCGCCCTCTTCCTGTTCTGTGTTACCGGTTCTCGACGGCCGTCAGGACCTGGTCGAGGACGTCAAGGACCCGGTCCATCTGGGCCCGGGTGATCGTGAACGGAGGCTTGACCTTCAGGACGTTGCCGAGACCGGCGTACCTGGTGGTGCCGAAGATGACCCCCTGGTCCATCGCCCGCCGGTACACCTCGAGCGTTTCGGCGGCGGCCGGCTCCCTGGTCTGCTGATCGCGGACAAGCTCGACGCCGATGAGCAGGCCCGGCCCGCGGACGTCACCGATGAGCCGGTGTCGCATCTTCATCTGGCCCAGAACCTCGGAGGCGTACCGGCCCATGTCGGCGCAGGCCTGGAGCAGGCCGTCGCGCCGCAGAACCGCCAGGGCCGCGAGCCCGGCGGCCAGGCTGACCGGGAACTCGCCGAAGGTCAGCGCCTCGTCTCCGGGCTGGAACCCGGCCAGCGCCGTGCTGGCCAGGACCCCGGCCAGCGGGAACCCCCCGCCCACGCCCTTCCCGAACACCAGGATGTCCGGCGTGACCCCGTAGTGCTCGGCCGCCCACATCTTCCCGGTCCGGCCGAACCCGGTTTGCACCTCGTCGAAGACGAGCAGGATGTCATGCTCGGTGCAGATCTGCCGCACCTCGTGGTAGTAGCGCTCGGGGAAGTCCAGTTGCGTGCCGTTGCCCTGGATGGGCTCCATGAAGAACGCGGGGGGCAGCCCGGTGGCCCGGCGGCCGATCGCGTCGCGGAGCTCGCCGATGCAGTAGTTCACCTCGTCGTCCGCGCTGCGCCCGGACCGGTAGGCGTAGGGCTGCGGGACCCGCAGCACCGCCGGGAAGGTGCGGTCGAACGCGTGGTTGGGGTGCGGCCAGCCCAGGCCCATGCTGGCCAGTGACCGTCCGTGGTAGCCGTCGGTCAGGGCCAGCCACGGGCCGGTGTGCTGCGGCCGGTTCGCCATGGCCAGCTTCATGGCCATCTCCACGCCCAGGCTGCCGTGCAGGGTGAACCCGATCCGCTTGAGGTCCCCGGGAGCCGCGTCCGTCATCGCCTTGGCCAGCAGCAGCAGCGGGATCGAGTCGAAGTTGGACCGCAGGTGGCTGAGCTGGCGCGCCTGCGCGAAGGCCGCCTCGACGACCTCGGGATGCGACGCCCCGATGTTGTTCGACCAGGCCATCGAGGTGCAGTCGATGTACTCGTTGCCCTTGGCGTCCCAGACCAGCGCGCCGGAGGCTCTGGTCATGACCAGGCCGGGCTCGCTGCCGGTGGACCATCCGCTGAGCAGGGCGGCCCTACCGTCGGCCAGGTCGTCTTCCGGATAGCTTGCCGGCATCAGAATGTCTCCTCACTGTTTCCTTTTCCGCCATGTTACGGACATGAATTCCCAGGGAGAAGGACGAATTAGTACGAGCATTGTTTAGAAATACGACATAATAAGACGGTGCATAACGTCACGCTGCGGCAGCTCGAAGCGTTCCTCGCGGTCGTGGAGGAACGGCACTTCGGCCGCGCGGCCGAGCGCCTGTCCGTCTCCGCTCCGTGGATGAGTCACACCGTCCGTGACCTGGAGCGGGCGCTGCACGTCACGTTGCTGAGCCGGACCACGCGCACGGTCGAGGTGACCTCGGCGGGCCGGGTGTTCGCCGGCCTGGCCAGCCAGGTCCTGACCGAACTGGACTCGGCGATCAAGACCGTGCGCAGCATGAGCAGCACCCCGCGGCAGACGCTGAAGCTGGGCTACACGATCGGCGCCGGCCTGGAGATCGTCCCGAAGCTGCTGCGCACCTACCGCGAGCGGCAGCCCAGCGCGGCCATCGAGACCGAGGAGTTCGACTTCACCGATCCCTCGGCCGGATTGCGCGACAACCTCGTCAACGCCGCCGTCGTGCGGCCGCCGCTCGGGCTGGCGGGCCTGGTGTCAGTCGAACTGGCCACCGAGCGGCTCGTCGCCTGCGTACCAGACAATCATCCGCTGGCCGCCCGGGACAGTATCGGCGTGGCCGACGTGCTGCCCGAGCCCATCATCGCCGCGCCCGCCTCCCCGGGCCCCTGGCGCGACTACTGGCTGCTCACCGACTACCGGTCCGGCCCGGCACCGGTGGTGGCCGAGGCGTCCACCCTGGACGCGGAGACCCACCTCGTCTCCACGGGCGCGGGTCTGAGCATCACCTCCGAGGCCGTCGGCCAGTGGTACCAGCGCCCGGGAGTGACCTTCGTGCCGATTCGTGACCTGCCGCCCTGCTCGGTGGCCCTGGCCTGGTGGCCCCAGGACACCGGCCTGGTGGCGGACCTGGCGGCCGTGGCCAACGAAGTCCGGGCCCGGATCGCCCGGTCCTGACCCGATCAGCTGGCCGCGGCGGCCCGGGCCGGCCGCAGCACGGCTGAGCCCAGCCAGTAGCTGGCTCGCAGCGCGAGTTCCACGTCATGCTGGTTCTCGCCGACCGGCCGGCCGAGGCTCTCCTCGGCCCGGCGCAGCCGGTACTGGACCGTGTTCTTGTGCACCGTCAGCCGTTCGGCGGTCGCCTTGTAGCTGCCCCCCATCTGCAGGAAGACCAGCAAGGTGTCCCGCAGGCGAGCGTGGTGCTCGTCGTCGGCAGCCAGGCCGCCCAGCGTGCTGAGCACCCAGGCCCGCAGCAGGTCGGGGGAGCCGAGCATCATCGCCACCGGTGCGACCTCGCTGAACGCGACCGCCCGCGGCGGCGCAGACCCCGCGGCCAGCGCGACCGCCTGGGCGGCGATGGCCTGCTGGTGGGTGAGCCGGAATCCCGCCGCCCCGCGAGCCGGGTCGCCGAAGGCGAAGCGGACGTCAGGGTCCGCCACCGCCGCACTGACCGCCGCGGCGTCGAACGTGTCCTGGGTCCCCAGCGGCAGCCAGGCCCACGCGCTGGCTTCGTCGCGCGGCAGGAAGAGCGGATCGCCGGGACAGGCCGCCTTCCCCGCGACGTTGCTGATCGCGTGCTCAAGCCGGGTGATGTCGTCCGCGGCGGCCGTGGCGTCGCCCGTCCAGCACACCAGGCCCACGTGGTACTGGCGCAGCCGGTAGCCCAGGGCGGCCTCGGTCGCGCTCACGTTGACCCGCCGGCCCGACAGCAGGTCACGGATCCGGGCGGCCCGGGTCGCACTGCGGTTGCGCAGCCAGTTCTCCCGTTCCTGGTTGTAGGCCGCGACGATCTCCTCGGAGGTCTGGTCGACGTACCCGGCCACGATCTTGGACATGCCCAGCGTGGCCGCGGTCAGCATCTGGGCGTCAGGCGCCTGCCGGGCCAGTTCCTTGACGAGCCAGTCGGAGAAGCAGGTGTGCCCCAGCCGGTAGGCGCGCAGCAGCGCCGGCAGCGGGGTGCCGCGCTGGGCCCGCCGGCGCGCGTATTCCAGCGACGTGGGCGGGGCCTGCACGGCGCTCAGGTCGATCTGGTGCTGCATGATCTGCAGGCAGGTGCCGACGTTGCTGTGCACGCTCGAGGTGAGCAGGGCGAGCACCACCTGGTCGTCGCGCAGCTCAGGGATCTCCCGCAGGATCACCTCGTAGACATCCTGCGATACCGCGCCGACCCGGCGGCTGACCGCCGCCGCGACGTCCGCCATCAGTTCGGCGACCGCGGGACCATCGATGTCCACCCTGCGGATTCTTACACATTCCGGCGAGCATGCCGACCTGGGCGGCCCGCCCGATCCGGTATTAGATGGACTCATTCGCCGGGAAGACACCGGAAGACAGTGGAGGACCCATGTCGGTCGCCGAATCGGCGCTGCCGGGTATCGAGGCCGGCCGGGTGGAACGCTGGCTGGCCGGCCACGTCGACGGCCTGGCCGCCCCGGTGGAGTTCGGGCTCATCTCGGGCGGCCGCTCGAACCTGACCTACCGGCTCACCGACGCCGCGGGCTCCGCCTACGCGCTGCGCCGCCCGCCCACCGGGGGAGTGCTGAGCACCGCGCACGACGTGAGCCGGGAATGGCGGTTCATCTCCGCGCTGGCCCCGACCGCGGTTCCCGTCGCGGCGCCGGTGGCCTACTGCGCCGATGCCACGGTCACCGGCGCCGAGTTCTACGTGATGGAGTTCGTCGAGGGCCTCGTGCTCGCCGACCAAGAGGCCGGGCTGGCCCTGGCGCCGCAGGCCCGGGCCCGCGCGGCCGAGCACCTCATCGACGTGCTCGTCGCGCTGCACGCGCTCGATCCCGTCGCGGTCGGCCTGGGCGACATGGTGCGCAAGACCGGGTACGTCGAGCGGCAGCTGCGCCGCTGGCACGCGCAGGTGCACGCGACGGGCGCACCGGAGCTCGCGCTGCTCGACGAGGTGCACGACCTGCTCGCACGGCGCATACCCGCCCAGTCCAACGGCATCGTGCACGGCGATTACCGGGCGGGAAACCTGGCGTTCGGGCCGGACGGCGCGGTCCGGGCGGTCTTCGACTGGGAGCTCGCGACCACCGGCGACCCGCTGGCCGACCTCGGGTACCTGGCCTCGAGCTGGCCGGACCCGGGTGAGCCGCTGCCGCCGACCACGCCGGGGCCGAGCGCCGTGGCCGGCTTTCCCGCCCGCACGCACCTTGTGCAGCGTTACGCCCGGCGGTCGGGCCGGG
>Ga0209006_10006701_pt1 | contig 10408 bp, 11 predicted proteins | sample JacPin_JW_Ref_O2_FD_188567 | JGI IMG/M metagenome (GOLD analysis project Ga0209006, IMG submission 188567) | Forest soil microbial communities from Algoma, Ontario, Canada - Jack Pine, Ontario site 1_JW_Ref_O2 (SPAdes) (version 2) | ecosystem: Environmental > Terrestrial > Soil > Boreal... | reverse complement strand
CCACCCGCTCGGCAAAGCCGTCGATCGAGCGGAAGCCGAGCCGGAACGACAATTCATTGAGGCCATCGGCGACCAATTGCTTGTTGCGCGATCCCAGCATCGACAGCCGGTTGCGCACCACGATCCAGTCGGTAGAGACGCCATCGACCTGGCGGCGCTTGCGCCTGGTGTCGCGCACCATCTCGGCATAATGGCTCTCGCCGGTGACCGAATAGGTCGCGGGATCGACGGTTCCGAGCACATCGAAATCGAGGAAGCTGTCGTTGATCGGGGTCACCAGCGTATCGGCGATCAAATGCGCGAGACGAACCAGATAGCTGTCAGATCCGGGGGTATCGACCACGATAAAATCGAATGTCCGCTCTATATTGCTGAGCGAGTGCATGAATTGCTGGAATTCGGACGACTCGTTGTCGGCGATCTGCATGGTTTCGCCGAGCTTGATGCAGTAATGCGCGGGAAGCTCGAGATCGAGCCCAGTCCGGCGCGCCCAGGCGCGCCGGCTATTGATGTAGTGAGTGAAGCCCCGCTGGCGGCAATCGAGATCGATGGTGGCGACGCGCTGGCCGGCTTTCATCAGGGCGACGGCAACATGCAATGCGGTGGTGGATTTACCAGACCCGCCCTTCTCGTTGCCCAGCACGACCATATGTGCGGAATCGGATCTACCCCTACTAGCCTGCAGCAACATCGTATGATCCAGTGGTAACCGGCAACTACCGTGGATAGCGTTATCGCTCCTGCTGAGGAAGCCAAGTTAAGCCTTCCAAATCCAGATAAATCAGTGAGAAGTTGGGAGCACCGTACGGTTTCAACGCTTCATAAGGATTTGGCATGCTTTGCCAGACTTCATTCGCCGCGTTTTGCGGTGCATTGTATTAAAGGTTCTCGCTTGCGCTGCGATGGTTCCTAAAGCCCATCTCGCAATGCAAGCTTCGTTGGGCCGTTCGTTAGATGACTCTAATCAGAAGACAATTAATTTGCTTAGCCGAGCTTGAATTTATCGGGGCCTTTGGGCTTGGCGCGCCGGCCTGGCAACGATGAGGTCTTTTCGTGGTCTTCCGTTTTGTCACTTCTTTGTTTTTGGCGCGTTGTTAGCTCTTGCTGGCTGCGCATCCGTGTCGCGAAAACAATACGGAGCCGCGGACGCAATGTCGTCCCGTGTACTAAATCTCAGTGAACTGCGCAGATACGCCGATGAACCTGCGCCGAAGTTTAATGACGAGATACCTTCGAGTTTTCGCTCTGGCCCGTTCAGCTATCTTGCGTTGTCTGGCGGGGGGGCGGACGGTGCTTACGGGGCGGGAGTGCTAAACGGTTGGACCGCACGAGGTACGCGCCCCGAATTTTCGGTGGTTTCGGGCGTAAGCACCGGTGCCTTGATCGCGCCATTTGCCTTTCTTGGCGCGGCGTACGATGCGACATTACGGGATGTTTACACGAGCGGTATCGCCGAAAGTATTCTCGATACGCCGAACTTTCTGAATGCGCTTTTCGGATCCGGCCTCTTTGGCAATACGCGCCTCCGTGAGCTCGTTGCTAAGTACGTCGACCAAGACATGCTTGCAGCAATTGCCGCGGAGCATGCGAGGGGTAGAAGGCTTTTTATCGTGACGACCAACCTCGACACTCAGCGCACGGTTATCTGGGACATGGGCCGCATTGCTTCGGTAAAGTCGCCGCAAGCGTTGGGTTTATTCCGCGATGTCGTGGCTGCGTCCGCGAGTATTCCGGTGGTCTTCTCCCCAATGTTAATCGATGCAGAGGCGAACGGAAATCGCTTTCAGGAGATGCATGTGGATGGTGGTGTCACAGCGCCCGTTCTGACGCTGCCAGAGGCGTTCCTGTTACGTTACGCGACGCTCCCTAACGGTACGCAAACGAAGATCTATATTTTGATTAACAACAAGGTGGAACGAGACTTTCAAGTGGTGCCTGATGGCACTGTGGACATCGCCGCTCGGGCGTTGTCCTCCGCTACCAAAACGCAGACCCGTTCCGTCCTATATGAGACTTACGACTTCGCTCGACGTAACAAGTTCGGCTTCAACCTGACCTACATCGAAAAAGATGTGCCTTCGTCAAAATCGCCCGGGTTTGATACCAAATATATGCAAGCTCTCTATCAATACGGATATGATCGAGCTCGGGCGACCGAGTTCTGTGCCAAGGCGCCACCATCTGATGATCTTTCGCAGAAGGGCGACCGGCGCCAAAGACCAGCAATGCTGCAATGAAGGGTCTCTTACTCCCCGATTCGGCTCTAAAAAGTTAAGTTCCTCCAGCTCTCAAGGCTTCATCGCAACCTGTCAGCCCGTCTCAGCATATTCGTCAAGAAGTAATTTAGCGGATCGAAGATCGGCCGTCCCGAAGGCCTCCGTGAATTGCCCATAAATGGAATTCAGAAGGCTAGGTAGATCCTGGATGCAACCTTGAGCGCGATACAAATGCCCAAGGCTGATGGCCGTCCGCAATTCCCAGGTCAGGGCTTTTTGCGCTAGATCTAGCGACCGTCGGAAATGGTCCTCAGCGAGGGTTGCGTCCGCGTTATTTGATGAAAGTAAGATCTCGCCTTTGATGCGCAGCGCCTCAGGCATCCACCACATCCAAGCGGTCTCTAGCACCTCGTCGATTGCCGCAAGGCCCTCGTCAGGAAGACCGGTTTTCGCCAAAACCTCAGCCCGCCCACTGCCAATGGCCGACTTGTGTCAGCATTGGAGTCCCGCCGGTGAATGAGGGGCGACGACCGCCCGACAGCGGTCGGCGACGGTTCAGCGCCCGGTGTTTGGTTCGGTGCCGTTCAAGTGGCCTTTGACCGCTTTCCCACCTTTCGCCCGCCGCCTTTGGCATCGGACGGTTGGCTCTCCTCAGCCCAATCGAGGATTGCCTGGATGACTGGCCTTATTCGGTTCGCGGCAGATGTGATCTTGTATTCCACTCGAGGGGGCACCTCGGCGTAGATCGTCCGCTTGACCAGCCCGTCGCTTTCCAGTTCCCGCAGCTGGACCGTCAGCATGTGCTGCGTGATCCCAGGCAAAGCCCGGCGCAATTCGCCAAACCGGTGCATGCGTTGATTGAGCAGCCAGAGGATCTCCAGTTTCCATCGCCCTGTGATCATTCCAAGAGATTTGCGGAAAAGCGCCAGGAGGGCTTTCGCGGTGGCTTCATCAGGGATGGCATCAAGATCCAAAGTCACAATCTCCATACTTGGTATTGATTTTCATTCTTCTTATAGAATTCATTTTACCGGCACAGATTGATCTATTGCAACACCCGGAACGCCAAGTGTGGGCCGGTCTCCCGCAGCTCGCAGTTCTGCCGCTGCTTCCGTTGCTCATGCGCAAGGTCGATCTCCGCCTCATAGTCGCAGCTGGGCTGGTGCTGTTTGCCGTGAGCTGTTTTATCAATGGCGATCTGACCCATGACTCCGCCGCCCCACAACTCATCCTGCCGCAGATCCTGCGGGCCTTTGGTCAGCCGCTGGTGACAATCCCTTTAACTCAACTGTCGATTGTCGGGCTGTCGCCCCGCAATACGGCCGATGCCTTGGGGTTGACCAACGTGCTGCGCAATTTGGGCGCCTCGATCGGCACGGCGATGCTGTCGACGGCGGTTCAGCAACGTGAGCACTTCCATTTCTCGGTCGTCGCCGACCACCTGACTCAGAACAATCTTCGCTTGCACGAGCGGCTCGGTACGTTGACCGCCGCGTTTGGAGGAGAAGGGCACACGGTGGCAACAATGAAGGGACTTCGCACGATCACGAACCAGGTGCGCACCGAAGCCTATGTTCTCGCCTATGCCGACAGCTTTTGGCTGCTGGGCGTCCTGATCATCGTGAGCATGGCCGCAGTGCTTCTGCTAAAAAAGCCGGCGCCCGGTGCAGCCGAGGTTGCCGGACATTGAATCCGGCCTAAAGGTCGCCTGTGTGCGATGGTTCTCTAGGATGCATCATCCACAACTACAGGGATTTGGCTGGGCGGATGTAGCGTAAGCTGCTGGATGCGACAAGTTGCAGATACGGCGTCAATCCCGTGATGGCGAAGCGCCACACCTACCACAGACGGCGATAGCCTTCTCCGTTTTTCTCTCTGCAGACCGCAGGAGTCATCCGTTCATTAAGCGCAAGGAGGAAGGCAGCCGCCTAAAACGAAGTCTGCGCGCTGCCGAGCACGATCGCGCCCGATCATGCACCAAGCGGCGGCGGGCGAAATCTTCTCACCGATAATATTCCCATAATGACAAAGAACACCAATACAACGCCCTGCTCTATTGCGAAGGGCGGCTCGGACCCATTGGGCGCAAGCGCATGAAGCGGGGGGATCTTCTCGAAGGCCTGCGCGCCCAATACCAAGACGTTGAAGTAGAGAGCCATCACGGACCCGACCACATAGATCACGCGCCAGTACCCAGCTAGATGGAAGGCGTAGCGGCCCGCAATGGCCGCCGGAAGTACGATGAGCGACAGAACACCCACGCCGAGTCCCGGGGTGAAACCGTGGAAGGGAAAGCCAAAGCCCGTCACGCTTGTCGCCAGCGTCGTGACGAAGAAGATGGGCACCCAACTTTCCATCTGTTTCGCTCTGAGCAGCCCATACAAAACCACGAAGCCGGATAGTAAACCGATCAGACTTAACACAACATGCACAAACGTTAATGCCGTCATACCTAGAATCATTTTGCGACCTCCTCTGGATAGGTTTCTCGACGAGTTGAAAATCTTGGATCAGCATCCGCCGTGTGGGGTCGTCGACGATTTAAAGGGAGCGTGGGCCGCCAGCTTCAATCGGAGGACATGGGCTCATGGCGACACGTTGCGTTTAGGCCTTGAGGAAGGCAAGAACGTCGGCATTGACTTGGTCCTTCCGGGTGATGGTCAGACCGTGCGGCGCGCCCGGATACACTTTAAGGGTCGGGTTCTTAACGATCTTCGCCGATGCGAGTCCGGCGGCACCAATCGGCACAATCTGATCATCGTCGCCGTGGATGATGAGGGTGGGACGGTCAAACCTCCTCAGGTCCCCGGTGAAGTCCGTCTCGGAGAAGGCTTTGACGCAATCGAGGGTGCCCTTGATCGATGCCTGCATCGACATGAACCAGAACCAATCGAGCGTGCCCTGCGAGATTTTGGCACCCTCCCGGTTGGCGCCGAAAAAGGGCCTGCTGACTTCCTTGAAGAACTGCGAGCGGTCGGCGCGGACGCCGGCGCGAATGCCGTCGAAAGCCGCGAGCGGTGTACCCTCCGGATTGTTCGGCGTCTGGAGCATCAGCGGCGGCACGGCCGAGATGAGACCCGCCTTCGAGATTCTTGATGTGCCGTACCGACCGACATAGCGCGCCACCTCGCCGCCACCCATGGAGAATCCAAACAGAGCGATATCTTTGAGATCGAGGATTTGGAAAAGCGTTGCCAAATCGTCAGCGAACGTGTCGTAGTCATAACCGCTCCAAGGCTGGGTTGAGCGGCCGAAGCCACGGCGGTCATGGGCGATGACCCGATAACCGTGCTCAGCCAGGAACAACGCCTGATCTTCCCAGCTATCCGCATTTAGCGGCCAGCCATGCGAGAGAACTACTGTCGGACCCTTGCCCCAGTCCTTGTAGTAGATTTGCGTGCCGTCTTTCGTCGTAATCGTGCTCATACGACGCTCCTTATGGCCGGGAGGGGCGGGTGCCGCATCTGGCTTAGCCGCAGCGCTTATAGACGGCACCACCAGCGCCGCTGCCATGCTGGCCGCTCTCGTCACCAAGTTTCGGCGTGACATGTTTACAATCATATTGGCATCGGTGTTGGACACGGTTTCATTCCTTTGGGGAGCCGCCGGATTCGAGTCGACCAGCCCTCAAAGAGACTTGGTCGATCGTTTTTTCTGCGTACAAATTTTGGCCCAGTCGCCGCTCAACATGGCGAGCATTGAAGTTTCTTCTGATAGCGCTGAATTCTTTAGGTCCGCGACTGAGTTGCTGGGCGCTTGACGAGCCACCATGGCGCCTCTTCCGACCCATGATGTTCTGAACACTAGTCGTGCGTTGCGCGGAAAGGCGAGTTAAGCCCGCCAAATCCGACTAAATCTTTGCAAGGTGAATGTGTCGGATTGGTAAGTTGCGAGCGACCCCAAAATCCGACTGCGCCAATGGCCACGAAGATTTTCGAAATAGACAACTCGCTCACGAGCGGCGGGAATCCCGCACGGACTTCAAGTCTCGATGGAGCACTGTCGTGCGTTCCGACGGTCGGCTTGGCTCTGTTCGACCAGGCTCACGCTGCGGCTGCTTTGCTTTTATTAGCCACGACTTGCCAGATTTAACTCGATCTAGCGTGGGACTCGGGGAAGATAGATTTTCCGAGGGGCCTTGATCAAGTTTCAGCCCAATTTACCCCGCGCGGTGAAAATGCGAGAGCGTGAAGTGAACAGCGTCGCTGACTCGGAGGCCTGCCATTGAATGACGATCTGGAGGGCACGGAAACATTGGATACCGTTTTATGAGCGCTGCTCCGCTCAAGATTCTTGTGATTGACGACGAATATTCGATTCGAAGGCTTTTGCGCAACGGATTGAGTACCGAAGGTTATAAAATCCTGGATGCACCCAGCGGCAAGGTTGCGATCGAGTACTTGGCTCAAAAGCCCGATCTGATCACGCTCGACCTCAATCTTCCAGACATACAAGGACTAGAGCTACTAAAGTTAATTCGAACGCGGATAGAAAGTGTTCCTATCGTGGTGCTGTCCGGTCGAGATGACGGGGCCACCAAGGTGCGAGCCTTCGATCTTGGTGCCGATGATTATATCACCAAGCCATTTGGAATGGATGAGCTTCTTGCCAGACTGCGTGTTGCCCTTCGCCACCAGTTGCAGATCCACGGCGAACGCCCGATATTTAGGGTCAGCGATCTCTCCGTCGACTTAGTGCGGCGGATCGTCAAACTCCGCGATATGGATGTCAAACTTTCCCCGAAGGAGTATGACCTGCTGCGTGTGCTCGTTCAACACGCCGGTAAGGTGCTGACGCGCGAATTTCTCCTAGGGAAGCTTTGGGATAGCCCTACCGACGTCCACTATCTTCGGATACATGTGCGAAACCTCCGACAGAAGATCGAAGCTAATGCGGAGCGGCCACAATACGTTCTCACCGAAGCTGGAGTCGGCTATCGGCTGCGTACCCATGAATATAAACCGGAAATTTAGGTCCACATCATCAGGCGAAACTGTCAGCGAAAAAGTGCGGTCGGCCTGGAGTGGCGGATACAGACCGACCGCCTGCGAACCCGGATAGGGAGGGGAACCGGGTACGCTAACCGTTACTTCAATTTGCCGATGCGTTTTCGTCCGTCGGGACGAATGCCGCCACGTCTCTTGGAAGATCACTACAATCTGGAATATCACTACAATCGAGCCATCGGTCGACCCGAATGAATAGTGCCAAAGAAATGCAAAATCATATAAGCGGCACATAGTCGGAGGTCGCGACTTGGTGCGCGCCGCATGGCCCATTGCGGCTCGGCGCGGATGCGACGTGGGCATCATGGCTGATTCAATTGATTAGCTGGAGCAGATCTGGCGGCTTGGCAGAACGCGAGATGTGGTCGTGCGTTACTGGGTCGGGCCAGTCGTACTTATGATCGGCAGATTTCTTTGCAGCAAGTCTTTGGGCTTTGGCGAACTCAATCTTCGTTGGGTGCTAAGACGCCATAATAAGTCGCCTTTCCTATGGAAAGCCTGTGATGATTCAGCAGAAAGACAAGGGGCACTCGGAGACTTCGTTCAACCTTATCGAAGCCGATAAGCAGCTCCGAAGTATGAAAGAGACCTGGCGATAACATTCGCTATCCCAGGTGGCTCCTCAACAGAAGCGACGAAGGCTTTGATTAAGCAGCCAGAGAATTTCTAGTTTTCTTTGACGATGATCGCTGCGAGCGTTTCGTGCATTTCGGTACGCAGAGGAGCCGGGTCTGCGACTGATTTCGGATCTAAAGTCAGATTTTTCATACTAGCACCACCTAAACCATCCTACTTGCCTCTATCGATCTTAGGTGACAAATGATCTCTATGTTAGTTTTCGATCAAGAGGAGAATTCAATGAATACCGAGATCATCGTCCATCCGAAGCTGCAGCACTTTGGTCTGACCACCGCCAACCTGGAAACCATGATCGACTGGTACCGCAAAGTACTGGGGATGACGGTTAACCATCGTTCAGCGGCGCCCACCGGTTCCCAAAAAGAGCCGTCGCTCTCCGCAGTATGGCTCAGCAACGACGAGGTCAATCATCGCATCGCGTTCGTTGAACTGCCCGGCCTCATCGTCGATCCCGACAAATCGCGCCACGAACGGTTGCAGCACGTCGCTTTCGAGTACCAAACAATCGACGATCTGCTCGGCACCTATGCCCGGCTTAAAGGCTCGGGCATCCTGCCGGTGCTGGCCGCCGACCAGGGCTTGCAGACGGCATTTTATTACTCCGACCCAGACCAGAACAGCATCGAGCTCAACGTCAACAACTATGGGAACGAATGGACCGCAACAGAACACATGAAGACATCAATTTCATTCGCCGCGCGTCCGATGGGAGCATATGTCGACCCCGACAAGATGGTCGCGGCGCGCAAGGCGGGCGCGTCGGCGTGGGAGTTGCACGAGCGCGCGTTCGCGGGCGAGTTCGTTCCGCTGAAGGCCTACGATCCACGTGTTCTTCTCTAGATCGACGATGTGCATTTGTTGCCGCGGTTTGGCCGCAGTATCTCATCAATCGTAACCACCATCGTCTTCCAAGGAAAGTGTCATGAGGAAGAGCAATATCGACCTACAAGTAGGCGCGCGGCCGGGGAAGGTTGGTCGCGTCGTTCTATGGGCGGCCAAGATCGCTCTAGCATCGATCTTCATGGCGACTGGAGCCTCCAAAATCCTTGGCGTCCAGCAATTGGTTGATGGCTTTGCCCTAATCGGCATTGGACAGTGGTTCAGATACTTCACGGGCGCTATCGAGATCAGCGGAGCGCTGCTCTTGTTGTGGCCTCGGACTTCGGCAATCGGCGCGCTTATTCTTCTGGCTGTCTCGGTCGGCGCATTTTTTGTGCAGTTCTTCATTATGCACGGAGACGTCGTGCACACCTTGGTACTGGCGGCTGTAAGCGGATGGCTGGTTTGGGCGGGCCGGAGTGCTTTGGAAACTCGAATTTACGCAAAATTGTAAATTGCGTAAATATTCCGGCGCGCCTAATTGTACCCATCCGCACGTGCTTGGCCCGCCGGGCCTCCAACGCCGACTTCGAGAACCACTGGAGCCACAAAAAAGTAACCTCGTCCTGGAATATTGACGAAATAGCGACCGCCACCGCGCAGTGCTCGGCGCAGAGCTGTAACATGAACTGTAAGGTTGGCAGGTACCACGGAGGTATCCGGCCAGACTCTGGCCATAAGTTCGTCCTTGCCGACCAATTCGCCGGCGCGTTCGACTAAGACAATTAGAATATCCAGAGCACGACTGCCGAGACGAACGGGCTCATCTCCGAACAATAATAGCCTTCGTGCCGGAAGCAGCCGAAAAGAGCCGAACGAGAAAACGACCTCGCTGCTGCGAACTCTTCGCGCAAGTTGTCGGTTGCTGTCGGACTGCGCAGGCTGTAATTCAAAATCTGCGGAGTGGGGATCTCTTGGTTCTAGACCAATCTCGTCGAGGGCGGCCATGGTGCATGCCTCGTTGCTGCCGCTGTTAACTTCCTGGTAGTCCGGCTACGTGGCTTCAGATTGCTAAAGCGACGGCGTTCCGATGAGTGCGGATCAACGCTAATCCGCATCGGACGCCACGTCGAATGAATCGGGGTTAGGGGCGGCTAATTGCGCCAAAGGCATCTTTGCAGAAATTTGTTGAAATTTGTAACGCCGTATTCGGTTATTCTGGCCGATCGTTCTGCGTTTTCGCAGGCGAATTCGGTTTCTTCGTCATTAGCTGCAATTTCGAGGCGAACGACCGATATTGCGCGTCAGCGATTCCTCTGTCGATATCGTTCGGCGCATCGTCAATGCCCGGGAGAAGGACGTCAATCTCTCCGAAGCAGCGCGACTGTTGCGCGTCCTTGTCCAACCTGCGAGCAAGGTGGTGATGCGAGAGTTTCTACAGCGGAAGTGTGGGAGCGCTTTGACCGACCCCTATCCAGGGCGGATGAGCGATAACTCGGGCAGAAGATTGCAGTACACCCGGACTGGCCCCAGCACCTCCTTCCAGAGGCAGCATGGCTGTCGGCTGCGCGCTTCGGGATCGTAAACTAACTCATCGCTCAAGGCGCGAGAGCGATCTGGGCATCCACGATAATACGTCATTGCGCAGTGCTGGTGTTATGCGGCAAGACTGTTATCGAGACAAACCAGCTGTCGCCAAGACTTCGGCCCAGCTGCCGAGGAATACGG
>Ga0209006_10006700_pt1 | contig 10408 bp, 8 predicted proteins | sample JacPin_JW_Ref_O2_FD_188567 | JGI IMG/M metagenome (GOLD analysis project Ga0209006, IMG submission 188567) | Forest soil microbial communities from Algoma, Ontario, Canada - Jack Pine, Ontario site 1_JW_Ref_O2 (SPAdes) (version 2) | ecosystem: Environmental > Terrestrial > Soil > Boreal... | reverse complement strand
CCACGAACTCCCCTGCCGGCCCCTTGACGTAGCCCACTAACGCGTAACGCGGATTCTGCATATGCGACCCGAGATTATAACCCGCCCAAAGCACACCCCGTCCGTGATCTCAGTTTACTGCAATGAGGCTGCTGCAACGAACCAGTTTGACGATGCTTAGTCTTACAGTCTTACCTCGCCAGATTCCTCTTCGCAGTTTTTCCGTTTCGCTGCGCAGTCGTTCGCCTCATTTATAATCGAATGATGTCGGGGCGTAGCGCAGCCTGGTAGCGCACCTGCCTTGGGCGCAGGGGGTCCGCGGTTCAAATCCGCGCGCCCCGACCAATCATTTCTTTGCCAATAACTCCGGGAGCGCACAGCTTAGCTGGCGCCAGCCCGGATAATTCCCCACCGAGTGTCGAGCGTGACAAAGATCATCCTCTCGTGGAGCAGCGGCAAAGACAGTGCCTGGGCGCTGCATCTTCTCCGGCAGCAGCCGAACATCGAGATAGCCGCTCTGCTCACGACATTTAACTCTCAGGCGAATCGCGTCGCGATGCATGCGGTGCGGCGGGCGCTGGTGGAAACGCAAGCCGAGCGCACGGGAATCCCGCTCTGGGCGGTGGAACTGCCCTGGCCGTGCTCCAACCTGGAATATGAAGATCGCATGCGGGATGCGTGCCAACGCGCGACGGCTGAGGGAATCACGGCGGTCGCATTCGGCGACCTTTTTCTGCAGGATATCCGCGATTACCGGATTCGGCAATTGCAGGGGAGCGGACTCGAACCTTTGTTTCCGGTCTGGCAGATTCCCACGAAACAACTGTCTCGCGAAATGATCGCGGCGGGCGTGAAAGCAAAGATTACATGCGTGGACCCTTCAAAGCTGGCGAAGTCTTTTGCGGGTCAAGACTATGATTCGCGTCTGCTCGAGGCTCTGCCTGCCGGAATCGACCCCTGCGGGGAGAACGGAGAGTTTCATACCCTTGTGTATGACGCGCCGGTATTTTCTCACCCCATCGCGGTGCGGACGGGAGAAATGGTCGAGCGCGATGGGTTTGTTTTTGCCGACGTGGTGGCGGAGTGAAACGTCTCTGGTTAACTGGCCTTCAGGGAGCGCCGCCATTTGGCGTGGAGCCAGACCAGAATCCCCAAGGCACAAACCTCCACCGGACCGGGAGGCATGATCTGTGTGTGCCAGAGACTGGCGTAATCCTGGGTCGCAACCCAGGTTGCCCATATGGTTCCAGCGCCGGCAAGCAAGCTTCCGAGGAGTTCTTCCGTGCGAATGCGCAGGAGAAATTGCCGCTCCTTGGCCTTGGCGACAGCCCTGGGTGCAGGGACGTAACCGTCGCGTCCCTCGTTCCAATCGATAAAGTCGTTGCGCTTGGCCACTGCTTCCAGATTGCCACGGGGAGGGCTGTGGAGGCACGTTACGGGCGTAACGTGTTGCATAAGCCGTGCACTCGGCTGGGAGACCGCAAACGGAAAATCGGGATCGCCCCAGATTAGGATGAGGCCAGAATGGTCGCGGGTGCGTGGATCGCCGCCGCCAGATCGTTGAGGAACATCGCCGCGCGGGCGCCATCGGCAACGCGATGATCGCACGACAACGTTAGAGTCATCATTGGCCGGACGGCGGGCTTTCCGTCCACGGCCACAACGCGATCGGCGATCGCGCCCACGGCCAGAATCGCAGCCTGCGGCGGCGTGATGATCGCGCTGAACGCGTCCACGTGGTACATCCCCAGATTGCTGATAGTGAAGGTAGCGTCCGCAATGTCCGCAGGACGCAACTTGCCGGCGCGTGCCCGCTCGGCCACATCGCGACGTTGCCGGGCAATTTCCGCCAAGCCCTCGGTGTGAGCATTGGGAATCACGGCGGCGACTACGCCGTCATTCACTGCGATAGCCACGCCCATGTTCACGCGGGCATGCAGAAAGATTCCTTCAGCGGTCCAACTGGCGTTCAGCCGCGGATGTTTGAGCAATACGCGCGCCACGAGTGCAACGAGCAGGTCGGTGTGAGTGACCCGGGTGCCGCGGCTGAGTTCGATGTCGGCGACGATATCTGCGACGATGCGGTTGCGGAACTCGTTGAGCGCCGTTGCCTCGATCTCCCGGCTCACGAAGAAGTGAGGCACGGCCGTCCAGCTCTGCGTGGTGCGTTCCGCCATCAGACGACCGATGGAGGTTGGGACCTCAAGGCTCGACGCATTCTTTCCCGGAGCAGCTTTCGGAGCAGCGACAATCGACGCGGGCGCGGCTGCGGCTGCTTGCACGTCGGAAGCGAGAATCTCCCCGCCCGGTCCCGATCCGTGCAGGTTTGAAACTTCCACGCCCAATTCTTTCGCGAGGCGGCGGGCTTTGGGAGAAATTCTTGCTCCCGCCGCGACTGCCTGCGCCGGCGCTGTCCCGACCGCGTGCACCGGCTCGCTCGTGCTTTTCGACACCGCGCGCGCACCGGGCGCTGAAAAGGATTCACTTGCCGGTGGCTTTTCCCCGGGCGCCACGATCCACGCGATCGTTTGCCCCACGGGAATTTCCGCTCCCGCAGATGCCATGATCCCAGCCAGTATCCCGTCGGCCGGCGCTTCCACTTCCACCACGGCTTTGTCGGTTTCTATTTCGAGCAGCGGCTCGCCCTTGGTGACGCGATCACCTTCCTGCTTGCGCCAGGCGATAAGCTTGCCGGTTTCCTGCGCCATCTCGAGGGCAGGCATCACAACGCTGAACGCCATAATGATTTGCGGAAGGGCCGCGAGGCCTTCAGTCCGCGGCTCCCACGCGCTCGGTCTTGGCGCTGGCCTCGACCATCTCAATCACGCGCTCGCTGGCCGGAGCTTCAGTTTCGCGGATGGTCGGCAGCGGGCCGTTGACGGTGAAATAATGCGCGCCAGCGACCAGAAGTTCTTCCGCCGGAAAGCGCGTGATCACTTCGTGCCCCGTCGGCGTGACCACAATTTCTTCTTCGATGCGCGCCGCGCTCCAGCCGTCGGTCGAGGGCCAGAACGTTTCGAGGGCAAACACCATGCCAGGTTTTATCTCTACCGGATGCTCGAATGAAACCAGGCGGCTGATCACAGGCTTCTCCCAGATAGCTAGTCCGATGCCGTGACCGTATTGCAGCGCGAAACAGGCTTCTTCATTAGGGAAACCAAACTCTTCCGCCTTCGGCCACACGGCGGCAATTTCGGCCGTGGTGCGGCCGGGACGCACCAGCTCGATCGCGGCGTCCAGATATTCGCGGCAGCGCTTGTAGGCATCGGCCATCGCGTGCGACGCATAGCCCACCGTGAAGCAGCGGTAATAGCAAGTGCGGTAGCCCATGTAGGAATGCAGAATGTCGTAATAGACGGGATCGCCCGGCCGCAACACGCGATCGGAAAACACATGCGGATGCGGATTGCAGCGTTCGCCGGAAATCGCATTCACCGCCTCGACATATTCCGAACCCAAATCGTAGAGCACTTTACTCACGAGGCCCACGGCTTCGTTCTCGCGCATACCCGGCTTCATCGCGCGATAAAGCTCGTCATAGGCGGCGTCGACCATCATGGCCGACGTGTTGAGCAGCGAAATTTCATCCTGCGTCTTGATGACGCGGGCTTCGGACATAAGCTGCTGCCCGTCAACCACCTTGATGCCCTCGCGCTGCAACGCGAACAGTACGGGGAGTTCGACGATGTCGATGCCGACGGGTTCTTTATGCAGGCCGCGCATTTCGAGCTCGATGCGAATCTTCTTCGCAACATCTTCGGCGCGTCCCATCTCCGGCGTCATCGCGCCGCGCAGCATCGAAATTCCCGGACGCGAGCGGCCGTCGAGCCACGGGCAATTCAGCTGATGATGTTTGGCGGCGGATCCGAAATCCCACAGGATAGGCTCGTCATTCTGCGGCAGCAGCGTGAAGCGATTGGCCTTGTCCTGCGCCCAGGTGCCGATATGGGTCGAGGTCAGGTAGCGCACGTTGTTCATGTCGAAGCAGAGCAGCGCTCCCATCTCCGACTTGGCGAGGAGGTCTTTCGCTTTTTGCAGACGTTCGCGGCGGAGACGATCGAAGTCGATGCGATTCTCCCAATCGACTGCCATGGTTCCGTGCGTTCTTAGTGCCATAAGAAAACCTCCAGCTCTTAGCTCTTAGCTCTTAGCTTCCAGCTAAGACCGACTGCACATTGCCTTCGCGGCTTCGAATACTGTTTGCTCCGTCGGAACGGTTGCATCTTCCAGCGGCGGAGAAAACGGAATCGGCACGTGCATCGCGCCCATGCGTTTCACGGGAGCATCCAGATCGTAGAACGCGCCCTCGGCGATTACCGCCGCAATCTCCGACGCCACGCCGTAGCGGCCGTAGCCTTCGTCCAGCACAATCACCCGCGACGTCTTCTTGGCCGAATCAATCAGCGTCTTCTCATCGAGCGGCCAGGTGGTGCGGGGATCGACCACTTCCGCGCTGATCCCTTCTCTTTCCAGCTGATTCGCCGCGCCCAGCGCCACCTGCACCATACTGCTGGTCGCGACCAGCGTGATGTCGTCCCCTTGGCGCTTCACGTCGGCCACGCCCAGCGGAATCGTGTAATCGTCTTCTGGAACCGGCCCCTTCAGCTTGTACATCATTTTGTCTTCGAAAAAGACTACAGGATTCTCGTCGCGAATCGCGGTCTTCAGCAGGCCTTTCGCGTCGTAGGGCGTCGAGGGCAACACAACTTTCAATCCCGGCACATGACTGAACCACGCGTGCAGCGACTGCGAATGCTGCGCCGCCGAACGCCGCGTCGCGCCCAGCGTAGTGCGCATCACCATCGGCACTTTCCAGTGTCCGCCGGACATGTAGTGAGCCTTCGCGGCCTGATTCACCATCTGGTCCATCGTCAGCGTGATGAAATCGCCGAACATGATGTCGACCACGGGCCTCAGTCCAGTCATGGCCGCGCCCACCGCAACGCCCGTGAAACCCGCTTCGGAGATGGGCGTGTCCACCACTCGCGCCGCGCCGAATTCTTCCACCAGGCCCGAAAGAACTTTGAACGGCGTTCCGGCCTCGGCCACATCTTCGCCGATGATGCACACCCGCGAATCACGGCGCATCTCTTCGGCCAGCGCTTCCCGGACCGCCTGCGCGAATGTGAGCTCGCGCTCAGGCATAAACATCCTGATCGACTTGTTCCACGCCGGGATAGGGCGCCGCAATGGCGAACTTTACCGCGGCTTCCATCTGCCGGCGCACTTCAGACGAAATTTCCTCGAGCGTCCCTGCATCGGCATGGCCCTGAGCCAGCAACCAGTCTGAGTGCAGCTTGATGGGATCGCGCTCGCTCTTCCACTGCTGTTCTTCCTGCTTCGTGCGGTAATACTCGCGGTTGATGTCGCCGACGTGATGACCGCTGTAGCGATAGGTATCGCATTGCAGGAAGCCAGGTCCACCACCGGCACGCGCACGTTTTACCAGCCGCGACGCGACTTCGTACACCGCCCGCACGTCCTGACCATCCACACTCGCGCCTTCAATGCCGAACGCGGCGGCGCGGCCGAGAATGGTGCCTGCCGTCGTCTCCGTGTAATGCGTGTACTCGTTATAGAGATTGTTTTCGCAGACGTAGATCACCGGCAGCTTCCACAGCTGCGCCAGGTTCATTACCTCGTAAAGCGACCCTTGCCCCAGCGCGCCTTCGCCAAAAAAACATACGGCCACGCGATCGGTCCCCAGATGTTTCGCCGTGAACGCCGCGCCGGTAGCGATGCCTACGCTACCGCCTACAATCGCGTTCGCACCGAGGTTGCCAGTTGCGGGATCGGCAATGTGCATCGATCCGCCTTTGCCGCGGCAATAACCGGCTTCCTTCCCCAGCAACTCGGCGAACATGCGATCAGGCGCAGCGCCTTTGGCCAGGCAGTGTCCGTGACCGCGATGCGTGCTGGTGATGTAGTCATCGATGCGCAGGGTTTCGCAGATGCCCACCGCTACGGCTTCTTCGCCGCTGTAGAGGTGCGCGAGTCCCGGCATGAGCGCCCGCGTGTAAAGCTCGTTCACCTGCTCTTCAAACAGGCGGATGCTCACCAGTTTGCGGTAGACGCGGAGCCACTTTTCTTTTTCAGTCTCGTTAGCCGCCTCGTGGCCAGCCGCCCGCTTGGAGGTCGCAGTCGTCACTTCTTCGTTCCTTCGGCATTAACGGGGGTTGACACTCCGGACATCGCCGCCAGCACGTCGAACATGCAGGCGAAATCGTATTTAGCAAAACCCAGGGCTCGTGCGGCGGTGAGAAGTTCGTTGCTCACCGCGGTCGTCGGCAGCGGAACGTCGAGCTGGCGGCCCAGTTCCAGCGCCAGCAGCATATCTTTTTGCATCATGTTCACGTCGAACCAGGCTTCTTCGGGCTGCTGCAAAACAAACGGTCCGCGATACTGGATCATCGGTGACGCCACTGCGCTGTGCGTGAGCACATCAACAGCAGTCTCCCGGGCGATGCCGCTCTTCTCGGCCAGCAGCACACCCTCCGAAAACGCCTGCATCTGCACTGCAAGGCTTAGATTAACGGCAATCTTCATGGACAGAGCCAGACCGTTATCGCCAACGTGCGTCACTTTGGGTCCGATATCGAGCAGCAACGGCTTCAGTTTTTCGAAAGTCTCGCGCCGTCCGCCTACCATCACCGACAACTTGCCTTCCTGCAGCGTGATCACACTTCCACTTACGGGAGCGTCCACCATATCGGCGCCGCGTTCGCGCACCTTGGCAGCCAGCGCGCGGCTTACCGCGGGGCTGATCGTGCTCATGTCGATGAAGAATTTTCCCGCGCTCAGGCCCGCGACCAAACCGTCCGGACCTTCCGTGATCGCCGCTGTCGCCGCCGCGTTGGTCACCATGGCGAAGGTATAGTCGCAGGCGCTTGCCACGGCACGCGGCGAGTCGGCCCACTGCATGCCTTTCTCGACGAGCCACTGCGCCTTGCCGCGGGTGCGGTTGTATCCCGTTACGGCGTGGCCCTTGCTCAGCAGCCGGTTGACCATCTGGCTGCCCATCACGCCCAGGCCGATGAATCCTACTTTCGCCATTCCGCTACGTCTCCCAACTTTTGGAACGAGCTTAAACCTGAGGGGGCCTAAAAGTTCTGAGGAGCTCCCTAGTGCGCCAACTGCTTGGCAGGAGCGCGCTTACTGGCCGAGGCCTGGCTGTCTTCGCGCACCTGCTCCAGGTGAGCCTTCATCGCTTCACGCGCCATCTTCGCGTCCCGCTTTTCCATGGCTTCAAGAATTCGCTTGTGATGAACCTGGCCGCGCTGCGGACCGCCTTCCACCTGGAAAATTCGCAGACGCTGCTCCCGCAACAATCCGACGATGGAATCGATCAGCGAAAGAATCAGCGGATTCGCCGCAGCCTCGGCCAGCGCCAGATGAAAATCCAGGTCCGCCTCAATGTAGGCATCCGCATCCTTCAACGACCGGTCCATCACGGCAACCGCTTCGCGCAACGTGGCCCGATCCGATTCCTCGGCGCGTTCGGCGGCCAGAGCCGCAATCTCCGGCTCCAGAATGCTGCGCACTTCGGCCAGATCAGTTGAGCCTTCAGGCTGGCCGATCTTCACCATCAGATCAAAAGATTGCCGCACTGCTTGCGACGTTCCATCCGTGATGAACGTGCCCCGGCCGGAATAGGCTTCCACCAGACCTTTTTCGCGCAGCGCCTTCACGGCCTCGCGCACCGCGGTGCGACTCACTCCGAAACGTATAGCCAGTTCGCGCTCAGCCGGGAGCTGGTCGCCTGCCTTCAGTGTGCCCTTGAGGATGGATTCTTCGATCTGCTGAACGATCTGCTCGTAGAGCCGAGACGTGCGAACCAACTTGTACACTGCATTGCCCCCAGCACGACGTGGCGCCAAACCAGCCGGGCGGCTGGTCGTGGTCTGGTTACTATACCGCACATCCACGGCGGACAATCGGATTTGTTCGGAAGGGGCCATGAGTCGCGCCGATCAAGGCGGCTTACAGGTATAGTGGTATGACCTTAAGATAATACCACAGACTGTACCGTAGCCGGCACCGCTGTTCGAAGGTGTCTCCTTTAGCACAGTTTCCCAATGTGGCCCTGTGATAAAAGCGGACGAGCGTTAGCGGTGGGAAATCGGCCAGCCGTGTGAGGAAAGAATCAAGAGCGCCTTCGGGGATTCTCCTTGACACCGTTTCCCATGGAGTGGTATGGCTGTCGGACCACGCAGTCCACGGAGGAAGTCTCATGCCATCCCGTAACGGTGGGGCCGCAGCTTGCGGCCGGTACCACGTCGTGCCGATTCAGTTCCTTGCCGCCCTGTGCGGCTTGCTGTTGCTGGCCATGCCAGCGGCGGCGCAGACCACCGCAGGACGCATCCTCGGCACAGTCACCGACCAAAGCGGTGCCGCAGTCGGCGGGGCAACCGTTGTCGTCACCGACGTGCAGCATGGCGTTTCCCGCACTCTAACCACAGGCGACTCGGGAGACTACGTGGCGGCCGAGCTTCAACCCGGAACCTACGAGATTCGCGTTGAATCCAAGGGCTTTAAGACAGTCGAGCGCCCCAACGTGGTGATCGAAGTAGCCACCGACATCCGCGCCGACTTTTCCTTGCCGCCCGGCCAGGTTTCCGAAACGATCGTGGTGAACGAGGACATTCCGCTCCTCAACACCACCACATCGACTCTCGGAGGCACGCTCAGCAACGAAGAGATCAACGACCTGCCCCTGAACGGCCGCAACTATGAGAATCTACTCCAGTTGCGCCCCGGCGTCATACGTTATCCAGGCGGGGGATTCTCCACTACCAGCGCCAACGGCCTGCGCGCCGAAGATAACGCGTATTACATTGAGGGCCTGTTCAATAGCGAACCCTACTCCGGCCAGGCCATTGTGAACGGAGCAGGCATCGCCGGAGACTCGGCGACGATTCTTCCGATCGATTCGATCCAGGAATTCAACCTACAACAAAGTCCACCCGCCGAATATGGTTGGAAGCCAGGGGCTGTAGTGAATGTTGGCCTGAAGTCCGGCACCAACCACATGCACGGCAGCGCATTCATCTTTGGACGTGACGGAGCCATGGACGCGCGCAACTATTTCAACGCCGACCCGGCTGGCAAACTGCCGCGCACTCTGGAGCAGTTCGGCGGAAGTTTCGGCGGAGCCCTGATCAAGGACAAGGCGTTTTTCTTCGGCGCCTACGAAGGCCAGCGCTATAACGTGGGGAATTCGTTCGGGGGAATCACCAGCCCGATGACAGTACCCAGCACTACACCGAATGGCACGTGTTCGTTCGGCTTTGCGGGTGACTGCGCCGACAGCATTCCAGATGCGATTCACGACCTGCAACTCGCACCGGCCGGTGCCGACGTCATCGTCAGTCCAGCGAGCTTGCTCATTTCCGGATGTACGGTTTCAGGCGCAACCGTAGCCTGCAACGGCAGCGGATTCCCCCTGAACAACACCCAGGGCATCGGTATTGCTAACGGATTTAACAACGTGGTCCACGTCAACAACTTCGTCGGCAAAGTGGACTACCGGCTCAATGAACGAAGCAGCATCAGCGGCACCTACTTTTTTGGAAACAACTCCGGCAACGTTGAGGACTTCCCAGAACTGCAGCAGAAATGGCTCTCCACGATCCACACCCGTGCGCAGGTGCTGGGCGGCAACTGGATTTGGACTCCCGGCGCACGCTGGGTAAACGAGGCGCGCGTCGGCTACAACCGGCTGTACCAGCCCACGCTGCCGGATGATCTCAACACTCCGGCCTCGGCGTACGGTCTGGATACCGGCGTGAGCGGACCGAACACAGGTGGTCTCCCGCGCATCGGCTTTGGCGGATATTTTTTCCCCGGCCTGGGTGGATTCAAGTGGCCAAAGTTTCAGGGGCCCGATTCGATCACGCAGTTTGTAGATCACATCTCTTACACTGCCGGTAAGCACGCTCTTAAATTCGGCGCTGACCTCCACTACGACAAGGTAACCAACGCCGCCTACGGCAATGCCCGAGGCAGTATCACGTTCCTGGGCGGCGTGGTGAGCGCGAACCCCGGTCCCAACGGTTCGAGCCCGCTCGAAGACTTCTTGGGGGGCGCGCCATTTAAGTCGTCGGTCGAGGTGGGAAATCCAACCCTGCAGCTGCACAACTGGGCGTACGGGGCGTTTTTCCAGGATGACTATCGGGCCACCAAGAATCTGACGATCAATTTTGGCGTTCGCTACGAGTTCAGCAGTGTTCCGCAGGAAGCCCACAATCTGCTGGGAAATTTTGATCCGACCCTGGGCATGGTGCAGGTGGGCCATCAGATCAGCAGTCTCTACAACTCCGATCATACGAACTTTGGCCCTCGTGGCGGCTTTGCGTGGGACATCGGCGGCAAGGGCAAGACGGTGCTGCGCGGCGGTGGTGGTTTGATCTATGAAACCGTGAACTGGCAG
>Ga0209006_10006699_pt1 | contig 10409 bp, 9 predicted proteins | sample JacPin_JW_Ref_O2_FD_188567 | JGI IMG/M metagenome (GOLD analysis project Ga0209006, IMG submission 188567) | Forest soil microbial communities from Algoma, Ontario, Canada - Jack Pine, Ontario site 1_JW_Ref_O2 (SPAdes) (version 2) | ecosystem: Environmental > Terrestrial > Soil > Boreal... | reverse complement strand
AGACGCCTGACGCCCGAATACAACACGCCCGTCGAAATAGGCGGCCTGTACTGGCATTTCGTCGACATTGTCTGGATTTACCTGTTTCCTTTGCTTTACCTGATCGACAAACACAAGTGAGGCAAGCATGTCCGCACACTCAACCTCGTCGCCCTTAAAAACCTACGTCACGATCTGGGCTGCGCTTCTGGTGGGCACCTACGTCACGTATCGGGTCGCTTTCCTCGATCTTGGCCCCTTCAATGCCGCGGTTGCCCTCACCATCGCGACCATCAAAGCGACGCTGGTGGCTCTGTTTTTCATGCACGTCAAGGGAGCCAGCGACAAGATGATCAAGGTGGTCGTGATTTCCGCCGTCTTCTTCCTCCTGCTTCTGCTCGTTCTTTCCATGGCCGACTTCGGCACCCGGGCCTGGAGTTAGTATTAGGTTGCAGAGTGCAGTATAAAAACGCAGGATAAAACGCACGATTAGACCGCCATTCCGGACGAGTCTGGGTTATACTCTCGCCCATCCTGTGCGAGATTCGAATGGATCCTGGCAAGCTGACCCTGCAATCTGATCTTGTGCGATCTGATCTTGTGCAACTTGGTGAGGTGACTTATGGCATTCTGCAATTCTTGTGGCGCCAGTCTTGATCCGGGGACCCGGTTCTGCAACAAGTGCGGCGCAGCGGTTTCTTCTGCCCCGCCAGCCGGCGTGGTGGCCGTTCCGCCGGCAGCAGCGCCGGCTCCCACGCAAGGCGGCGGCAGCGGTGTTCTGAAAGTCATCCTCATTGTCGTGGGAGTGTTTGTCATCCTGGGAGTCCTGGCGATATCCACGGTGGGCCTCATTGCCTGGCGAGTCGCCCGTACCTCGCACTTAAGACACGAGGGCGAGCATGTGAAGATCGACTCTCCATTCGGCAGCCTGGAGACCGCGAAGAACCCGGAAGAGATGGCCCGCGACCTGGGCGTCGATATCTACCCCGGAGCCCGTGCGGAAAAGAATGGCTCCGCGACCGCCAGCTTCGCGGGCATTCGCACTTCGTCCGCCGTGTTCAAGAGCAGCGATTCCGTGGACCAGGTTTCGACCTTCTACAAGGCCAAGTTTCCCGATGCCATGGTCACCACATCCGATCAAAATCGTTGCAAGATCATTGCGCAAGACAGCAAGAACATGACCACCATCGACATTCAGGCCGACGATGGTCAGACAAAAATCCAGATCACGCACGTCAGCCACCCAGCGGGTGCGATGGGTGCGATGGGCTCCGGGGCCACATCGAACTGAGATGGAGTTTGCCGCGAGCAGGAAAAGGCTGGCGCCCGGCAGCGGAAAAGACTGAGATCCCTCCGCCCGCGAAAAAGAACGCGTCGTTTGGACGACAAGGCTTTTTGCAGTTGTTTTGGATAAAGGCTGATTGCTGAAGGCCCGACGCCAGTCCGCCGAAGCCCCCGAAAGCCGGAGCCCGATTTCCTCCATGCCAGACAGATTCGTAGAGCTTGCCCAAGCCTCAAAGTCATCGCAAGTCGACGCCGCGGGGCTTGAGGCGGCGCTGCGCGCGCAAATCCGCGGCGGATCTCCCGGCGACATTCGCTTCGACGCCGGAGCCCGCGCACTCTACTCGACCGACGGTTCGAACTACCGCCAGGTTCCCATCGGTATCGTGCTTCCCCGCGATGTCGACGACGTTCTCACCACGGTTGCGCTCTGCCGCCAGTTCGGAGCGCCGCTGCTCTGCCGCGGCGGAGCCACATCATTGGCCGGCCAGTGCTGCAATGTAGCAATCGTCCTCGATTTCACGAAATATATGTCGCGGATTGTTGAGATCGATCCTGCCCGCCGCGTCGCTCGCGTGCAGCCCGGCGTGGTTCTCGACAATCTGCGCAACGCCGCCGAGAAGCATCACCTCACCTTCGGGCCCGATCCCGCCAGTCACGACCGCTGCACTCTGGGCGGCATGATCGGCAATAACTCCTGCGGCGTGCATTCTGTGATGGCGGGAAAAACCGACGACAACATCGAGGAACTCGATATCCTCACCTACGACGGCGTCCGGCTGAAAGTCGGCCAGAACTTCATCCACGATCATGCGGGGACCGGCGGCCCAGAATTATCGGGCCGCGCCGACTCCGAGCGCGCCACTCAACTCCGCGAATCTCTAAAACAAATCGCCGCTCAATACGCCGACCTCATCCGCCAGAAATTCCCCAGCATCCCGCGCCGCGTCTCCGGCTACAACCTGAACTTCTTGCTCCCGGAAAATGGCTTTCACGTGGCCCGCGCCCTTGTCGGCTCGGAAGGAACCTGCGTTACGGTTCTCGAAGCCACCTGCCGCCTGGTCGAAAGTCCTCCCGAGCGCGTGCTGCTCGTGGTTGCCTATCCCGATATTTTTCAGTGTGCCGATCAGGTTCCCGAAATCATGGCGCACAAGCCCATCGGCCTTGAGGGCCTCGACGATCTTCTCGTCGGCTACACCCAGGCCAAGGGGATTAATTCCGAAGGGCTCGCGCTGCTGCCCGAAGGCGGCGGCTGGCTCATGGCAGAATTCGGAGCTTCGACCGCGCCCGAAGCCGAAGCTCAAGCTCGCGCGCTGATGAAGACTCTGTCGCGCTCCGCCAGTCCGCCCAACTTCCGTCTGTTTACCGATAAACAGCAAGCCAAGCGTATTTGGGAAGTTCGCGAGGCCAGCCTCGGCGTGACCTCACACGTCCCCGGCGAGCCACTCTACTGGGAAGGCTGGGAAGATGCCGCCGTCTCTCCCGAAAACCTGGGCCGCTATCTCCGCGATCTGCGCAAGCTGATGGCAGCTTTTGGCTACAAGGGCTCGCTCTACGGACACTTCGGGCACGCCTGCGTGCATACCCGTATTAATTTCGATCTGCAGTCAAAAGAGGGAATCGCGAAGTTCCGCAAGTTTGTCGAAGAGGCTGCCGACCTGGTCGTAGGTTTCGGCGGCTCGCTTTCCGGCGAACACGGCGACGGACAATCGCGCGCCGAGCTGCTCCCCAAAATGTTTGGTCCGGAGCTGATGCAAGCCTTTCGCAAATTCAAATCCGCCTGGGATCCAGACTGGAAGATGAACCCCGGAAAACTGATCGAGCCCTACAAGCTCGACGAAAATCTGCGCCTCGGCGCCAACTACGCTCCCTGGGAGCCGGAAACCCGGTTCCAGTTTCCCGCCGACCACGGCAGCCTGGCGCAGGCATCGCTGCGTTGTGTGGGGGTGGGCAAATGCCGCCGCGACGAAGGGGGCGTGATGTGCCCCAGCTACCGCGTCACTCGCGATGAAGAACATTCCACCCGCGGCCGCGCCCACCTTCTCTGGGAGATGACGCAGGGCGAAGGCCGAAAAGATGGGATCATCCGTGATGGTTGGCGCAGCGAAGAACTGAAAGAGTCGCTCGACCTGTGCCTGGCCTGCAAAGGCTGCAAAAGCGACTGCCCCGTTGGGGTAGACGTGGCCACCTACAAGGCCGAATTCCTGTCGCACTACTACGAAGGCCGCGTGCGTCCGCTGAACGCCTACGCTTTCGGCAACATCGATTTCTGGGCGCGCTTGGCCTCGAACGCTCCGGGCTTGGCGAACTTGACCACGCAACTCCCCGTTCTGCGAGACATAGCCAAGTTCGTCGCCGGCATTCCGGCGCAGCGCAGCATTCCGCCGTTCGCCCCCGAGACTTTCAAAACCCGTTTCTACCGCACGCGCTCCTCCGGCGAAAAAAACTTGCGAAAAAATGTTTTCGGGCGGCGCAACGCTTCCCGCGCTGCGCTCGAGCCTCCCGCGTCTGCGCGGGCGTTAGCCCATGAGGAGAACCCTCCCGTTCTCCTCTGGCCCGACACTTTCAACAACTATTTCCTGCCGACCACAGCCATGGCTGCCGCCGACGTTTTGGAAGCCGCCGGTTTTCGCGTGATCGTCCCCCGCGCCAACCTGTGCTGCGGCCGTCCCCTCTACGATTTCGGCATGCTCGACCGGGCCGAAGCGTTGCTGCTGCAAATCCTCGACGAGCTTTCCCCCGAAATCGAAGCTGGAGTTCCCGTCGTCGGCCTTGAACCCAGCTGTGTGGCCGTCTTCCGCGACGAACTGCTCAACCTGTTTCCCCACGACCAGCGCGCCCAGGCCCTGGCCAGCCAAACCTACCTGCTCAGCGAATTCCTGGAAGCCCGTGCCCCCGACTTCAAACTCCCCCGCCTCGACCGCACCGCCCTGCTCCACGGACACTGCCACCACAAGTCCATCCAGAAGATGACCGCCGAAGAGTCCATCCTGCGCCGCCTCGGCGTCGATTTCCGCCAGCCCGCGCCCGGTTGCTGTGGCATGGCCGGCTCGTTCGGCTTCGAGCGCGAGAAATACGACGTTTCGATGGCTATCGGCGAGCTCGAACTCCTCCCCGCCGTCCGCAGCGCCCCCGCCGACTGCCTGATCATCGCCGATGGCTTCAGTTGCCGCGAACAGATTGCGCAGGGCACCGATCGCCACGCTCTGCACCTGGCCGAAGTTCTGCAAATGGCCCTCGAGCATGATGAAGACGACGGGAAGGTAGAAAACTCAGGCAAGAAGCGCGAAGACGTCGCCCGCCAAGCTTCCGGACCCTACCCCGAGTCTTCCCGAGTCCGGCAATGTCACGCCGAGGTCGAGACCTCCATGAAGAGGGCCGGAATGGGTTTAGGAGCCCTCGCAGCAGGCGCTTTCCTGTTATGGAAAATCGGCAGAAGATGCTGATTATAAATGGCTTATCGGCCGTCAATAGCTTTCCGCTAACCCCTCCCTCTCGCCAGATCACCCGGTTTCTGGGACAATAGAGCTCTCGCCGCTCCGCCGGCGCGGGTCTCAATCCGCCGCTGGATTCTCTAGAACTGGGATAGCCGCATGGAACGCGAACAGATAACCTCCGCCGTGAACAACGACGCTATTAACGACGCCATCGTCGAGCTGCGTCAAGAAGTGTCCCAGGGCCGGGCCAGCCAGCCTCACGCCGCCCATTCCCAGCCGACGCCTTTATACGGGTCTGCCCTGGTTCTGATCCAGTTCGACGTTTGTGAGGAGATTCGTCTCGACGAGCTGCGCAAGATCCTCGGTGCCCGGACGGTAGACGCCAGCTTCAAGCACCATTCCCCCGGCTACGTTCGCTACCAGCGGCCTCCGGTCGAGGAGACGATCGAGCCCCTGATACTCGAAACCGGCGAACGCCTCGACGGACAGATCAAGTATTACGACTACGGTGTGGTCAGCCTGGTTTTCGAGCTGCCGTTTTCCGGCGACTGGGATGATTTGGTGCAGCTGTCGTATCGCTGGACGTCCGATTCCAATTTCGAGAGCCTGGCGTCCCGCATCGTAAAAGAAAAGCTGAAGCTTGCGGCCCCGGCGCTGGTCAAGCCCTACACCGCGGAATGGCTCCAGGAGGACTATTTCATTTTCCACGTGCGCGAGATTGCCGGTGCGCCATCGGCCACCGATTTGCTCGCCACTCAGGGTGACCTCATTGCCCAGGTGGTGCGCGGGGAAACCGCCATGCTTTCCGATGGCGAGAACCAGGAAATTCTCCAGTCGCGCATTTCTTACTACCCGAATGATCTTGCCGTGATCGGCTGGAACGCGGCGTTTATCTATGACACTCCGACGGGCGCCGAAACCGCCATCCAGCTGCTGCAATACGCCAACTCGCAGCTGCTCGAGTTTCGCCACTATGACGAACTCCTGACCACCGAACTCGAAGGCGTTTACGACTTTCTCGATGCCGGAGGCACCGGCTTGTGGTCGCGCTGGCGCACCGCCCGCGCCGCCGGAAAGCTGCACACCGTGCTGCTCGATGTGGCCGAACTGACCGAGCGCGCCGACAATGCCATCAAGTTCCTCAGCGACATGTTTTCCGCACGCCTCTACAAACTGGCGGCTCAGAAAGTCGGCGTGCCCGACTACAAAGATCTGGTGAAGGAAAAGCTGCAAACCGCCGAAGATCTCTACCGCTTCATGGTGGACCAGTTCAACCAGAGCCGCGCCTTCGTGCTCGAACTGATGGTGGTCGTCATCCTGATCATCGAACTAATCTATTTCTTCCGCGGCAAGCCGATCTAACAAAATCTGCGTAAGCTCCCGCGTGCACTTCGTGGTTAAATTGAGCCACGAGGAAATCCCATGCGAGGGTTAAAAGACAAGCGCGTCCTGATTACCGGAGGCGCCAGCGGAATCGGAGCGGCTACGGCGGCGCGATTCCTGGAAGAAAGCGCGCGGGTCTGCGTGCTCGACCGCGATGCCCAGGGATGTGACCACATCCGCCGCGAGTTGCCCGGCTTGGCCGAAGCCATCATTGCCGACGTCACCGACCTCATGCAGGTCGAGGCCGCATTCGCCGAGGCTGTCCGCCTGATGGATGGGGTCGACGTGCTCATCAACAACGCCGGTATCAGCATCCGCCACAAGTTTCTCGACATCACTCCGGAAGAGTGGGAGAAGGTTCTCTCCGTCAATCTCACCGGCGTGTTTTATGTGGCGCAGACTGCGGCCCGCCACATGTGCGAACGTGGCAGCGGCGTGATTCTGCAAACCGCCTCGACCAACGGGCTGGTGGGCCAACCTTTCTACGCTGATTACAACGCCACCAAGGCCGGAGTGATCGCGCTCACCAAGACTATGGCCGTGGAACTCGCGCCTAAAGTGCGAGTTTGTGCCGTGGCGCCGGGATACGTGCTCACGCCCATGCAGCGCGCCGAGTACAGCGACGCGATGCTCGAGGAAGTGAACCGCAAGATTCCTCTGCGCCGTCACGCTGAACCGGCGGAGATTGCAGCGCTGTTCGCGTATCTCGCATCGGATGACGCGGCCTACGTGACGGGGCAGGTGATCACCATCGACGGCGGGGAAACCGCTGGCGGACTCGCGAGCCGATAAGATGCGTCGCCCGCAAAAGCGCTCACCATCGACGCCGCAGCGCGCACAAAACAAAGCGGCCGTTTTTCTCGGCGGAGGCCGCATCACCAGCGCGTTGATCGCGGGGTTGCGCTTGAGTGGATACGGTAGTCGCATCATCGTGCACGATCGCAATTCGGAAAAGCTGCGAGCGCTCCACCGCGAGTTTCGCATCGAATCCGCCGGCGATCTGAAATCGGCAGTCGCACGGGCGGACCTACTGATCGTTGCGGTAAGGCCCGCTTCGGTCGCGGAGATGCTGGATGAAGTTGCGCGCTCTGGAGCGATAAAGAAACCCGTCCTCGCGATCAGCCTCGCCGCCGGAATCCCGATCCAGAAGCTGCGCGCCCGGCTGGGTCCTCCGGTGCAATGGGCGCGAGCTATGCCGAGCCCGGTTTGCCGCATTGGAGGCGGCTTGACGGCGGTGGCCTTCGACCGTCAGGTTTCGAAGCGCAGCCGAAAGCAAGTTCGCGAATTGTTCGCGCGGGTTGGTCCGGTGCAGGAAATTCCTGAAAACCGCTTCGATATTTTCACTGCTACCTTTTCCGCCAGCCACGGCTACCACGCTTTGGCGGCGCTGGCTAAGGCGGCCGAGAACGCAGGCCTCAGCCGCGGCCTGGCCCTCAGTTCCGCGGCGCACGCACTGGCGGACAGCATCTTCTATTGGCGGCAGAGTGGCGAAAATCTCGACGTCCTGCTGGGCGAAGCGGCTACGCCCGGCGGCACCGCGGCCGCGACGATGGCCGCCATGGATGACGCTGGGTATACGCGAGCGGTTGCTCGTGGCCTGAGGGCGGGAGTGGAGCGGGGCCGCAAAAACGCCCGCTGACTCCGGAATCGTGATTTCAGACCGTAGTTCCACGTTACTTTTGTCACTGCTGGAGAACCTTACGGCATCTGAGAATTGCGGTTCCGACCTGTCAGAATAGAGTTCGGGAAACCGCGTGCGCTGTTTTCGCCGACCCTGGCAAAGACGCTCCGGCAAAGCATGAACGCGAAAGAAGTATAAACATGGAAGTACAGACACCCAAAGCAGTGCGACGCAGCACACGCATCCGCGTGGAGATTCCCGTCGCCGTTACCAGTCTGGACCGGGTTCGTCCGTTCACGGAAAAATGTACCGCGATTCTGGTCAGCGCCCAGGGATGCGGATTACGCAGCCCACGTGCCTTGGCCGCCGAAACCCCTATCATGATTGGCGATCTGCCCGGCGGTGGAAGCGTAACCGCGCGCGTGGCCAGCTGCCTGCCCTTGGGAAGCGACGGCAAATATTTCCTGATTGGCGCGGCGCTCTATACTCATGGAAATGTTTGGGGCATTGCCGAGCCGCCGGAGGACTGGAACGTTGCCGCGCCCCGCGATCCAGCGCTGGGTAGTGCTGCACCGGCAGTGAGTGCGTCATCTCTCGCCCCGGCATCAGGCCGTTCGCGAAACGGCAGCGCGCACCCTGCTCAAAAAAACGTTTGGCCTTACAACGTTTTTGCGAGCAGCACCGAGGCACATTCGAGCCGCAAATAGTCCGTAACCCTGCTCGCTCGAATCGGACGAAAACAAAATCCTCCTCAACCTGCCCTCGGCTTCGAAGGGCATGGGGCTTCCGTAATCTCGCCCAGTTTTCGCGCTCTGCCATACTGAGCGAGACATATGTCCGAAACTCCAGAATCCACGCCCGCAAACGAAGCTGCCGCAGAAGCGCTGGTGCAGACAAAGCTCGATTCGCGGATCGAGACGGACCGCGTTTCTGCCGAGACGGTTGATACGCAGATCGAAATGCCTTTCGAGACAGTCGGCATGCCGACCGAAGCCCCGGCTGAGTTGCAGAGCAAAACGCAGGGCGAAGTACAAACTGAAACGCGGGTTGAAACGCAAACCGCGCCGCAAACCGAAACGCAGGTCGAGACCGAGAACCAGCAACAAACCGAGAAGCGGGCAGCGACGCGTCCCGCGCCGCCGGCCGTGACGCTGACCGACCGTCCTTTCCGTGTGAAACTGCGGGGCTCCGTGCTGGTGCTCATTCGGCTGCCCAACAAACGGCAGTTGCGGGCTGCACTGCACCAGCTTTCGACCACCGGCGGAGTCATCAATCTGGAAAAACCTCTGGACGAAAAAATCGAAGTAGAACTAATTTTTCATATCGATCGCTCCACCATCCACGGCAAAGCGCAGATGCTGTTTCCCATGTGGGCGACGCAGGGATGGATGCAGCCTTTCCGCTTCTTGGAATTGAAGGACACCGACCGTAACGCGCTGCAGGAAAACCTGCAATCATTTATTGGCAACCTGGGCAAAGGCACTTCCGCGGCCGGCTAGAAGCTATTTGCGCTCGTACTGCCTTACACAAATACAGGCAGAGTCGACACCAGAGTCAAAAACAGCGGGCAAGAGTGCCCGCTCCACACCGGCCTTCTCCGCACAGGCCTTCTTCACTGGCATTCTTCACACCAGCCGTCGCCACCAGGGCTTTCTGAAGGTTACTCTGGTTACCTCCTCATTCCGTCGGGTTGGAATATGATCCGAGCAGGGATGCAGATGAAGAAACTCAATTTTGTAGTTTCACTCACCAACAACGAGAACGACTACCAGCAGGAGCAGGCTGCGGCTGCGGAGAAAGCCGCCCGCCGGCTGGGCGTGGATGTAAAAATCATCCAAGCCGATAACGACTCTCTCAAACAGAGCCAGCAGTTGCTGGAGTTCATCCAGAACACAACCGGCCCGCGGCCGGATGCGATTATCTTTGAGCCCGCTGGTGGGACCGCATTTCCGCAGGTGGCACGCGCCGCCGCGGCTGCTGGGATCGGCTGGGTCATCCTGAATCATGAGGTGGACTACGTTCACCAGTTGCGAAGCGCCTACCCGGTTCCTGTATTTTCCATCAGCTCGGACCACGTGGAAGTAGGCCGAATTCAGGGTAAGCAGTTTGCAGCGTTGCTGCCCGAGGGCGGCTCGATTCTTTACATTGAAGGTCCGGCGGCGAGTTCCGCGGCGAAAGATCGAACTCGCGGAATGAATGAAACCAAGCCGGCGAATATTCACGCAAAAGTGATGCGCGCGAATTGGACGGAGGAGAGTTCCTATCGCGCCGTGAGTTCCTGGCTGCGCCTGCGTACTTCGCACGAGATGCACATTGCACTGGTGGGCGCGCAAGACGACAGCATGGCCATGGGCGCGAGAAGAGCATTTGCGGAACTGACACGGGGAGATCGCGAGCGCTGGCTGAAAATGCCCTTCACTGGTTGCGACGGCATGCCCAAGACAGGCCAGGCCTGGGTACGAAGCGGGGAGTTGGCCGCGACGATCTTCATCCGTCCGAATACGGATCTAGCCGTGGAGATGCTGACCGAAGCGATTCGCAACCGATCGCCGTTGCCGGAGCAGCACCTGACGATTCCGGAATCAGTGCCGGCTTTCGGGGAGATTACGTCCCGCGCGGCGAAGTCGAGTGCGGCCAAACAACGTTCCGCCAGCGTCTGAACCGCAACCGCGTCTAAATCCCGATCTGGCTGCTGATTTCCGCTCTGC
>Ga0209006_10006698_pt1 | contig 10410 bp, 10 predicted proteins | sample JacPin_JW_Ref_O2_FD_188567 | JGI IMG/M metagenome (GOLD analysis project Ga0209006, IMG submission 188567) | Forest soil microbial communities from Algoma, Ontario, Canada - Jack Pine, Ontario site 1_JW_Ref_O2 (SPAdes) (version 2) | ecosystem: Environmental > Terrestrial > Soil > Boreal... | reverse complement strand
TTTCCGAATCAAGTTTGGGCTGAACCGCCACCAGACGCAGGATCGTTGGAATGGTGGAAGAAAATGCGCGACATCCTCGATTCATTTGTTGGGTAGCACCATGAAAGGTTTTGTTCGATGCACTAAACTTCTTATATTCCTTTGTCTTTATTTTATTTTCAGATAGATGGGATGGGTGCATCCTTCTCGGACACCATCTCCTCGATTTCTTACTTCACTTCACTTATTTCTTCAAGTCTTCAATTACAGTATATGAAGTGAGCAACTCCGAGCCGGAGCCATCCAACTCAGCACATAGTATTCGACCAGAAAGACCAAACCTCCGCGAATGCACCGAGAGTGGACGAATATGTCGAGGATGTGGGCTGTATGTATTGCGTTTTGTGGCCTTTGCACAACTTATACCCTGCCTTTGTGACAATTTGAACGATTCATCTGTCAAGGCATCATTTGACCTGGAAGATCAGTCTCCATCAAGCGGGATTTGTGCATGGTAATATTCAAAATATTACATACCAACACAATGGTGAAGAGAAGGTGAAATTGGGGGAGTACAATATTTGGTGAACGTCAACATCAAATCAACGGGTGCTTGGATTCAATGTAATCTGGGATGAAGATGAAACGAAAGTAAGCGCTGGTGGCTGAAAAACAGCCAGCGCCATCCAGAAAAAGAGCAGGGTATGAGCTATCACGAGAACGATATTCATTTCGGTCTTGTACGAAATATTCATGAAAGGAACGATTTGTGTGATCGCAGTGACTGCACTTGAACACGTTACGTACTTTGAATATCCATCATGGCCACGACCAGCAAGCAGTACAAAGCCATTGGTGAAGACCTTTGGAAAAGTCGATCCGAGAAAATAGTAAGCCAACACCCGTAACTTCGCTTTTCGTTTCTCGAACGACGACTTGACGTCTTTGAGATGATCAGAATGCTGAACTCTTCGCTCTGACGTACGGCGCGCTGGTCGTCCAGTTGATACAAGATTACGAGGACTACGGGGAAGTCAACAAACAGCTCGAGAAGATGGGCTATAACATCGGCACCCGTCTCATTGAAGACTTTCTCGCCAAAAGCGCGATCGGGCGATGTGCAGACTTTCGAGAGGTTGGGGAGGTAGTAGCGAAGGTATGTATTGTGCGATAACGAACAAAATGGCACCTCATCTACATTTCACCTTCAAGGTCGGGTTCAAATCATTTCTTAATATAACTCCTACTGTGATCCATGGGGCACCTGTCCCACCACCGCCCCCGTCACCCAATCGGCCTAATAGCACCTCGCAGCAAGCAAGCGTGGGCTCGTCTTTCACATTAACGCTGGAAGAAAATCCGCTAGCCGAGTTCGTAGAACTTCCGGACGAAGTTCTCGAAGGAGGGCTTTGGTATAGCAACGTTCTCTGTGGTGTGATTAGGGGTGCTCTAGAGATGGTACGCTTTTTTTTGTTTGGTGGCTCTGAGTGCGGAAAAAATGATGTGTTTTTTTTTTTGGTTAGGTTCAGATGCAGGTACAGGCAGATTTTGTGTCGGACGTGCTGCGTGGTGACGAGACGACAGAGATTCGGGTGAAGCTTGTGAAATATTTAGACGAGGAAGTGCCAGTAGGCGATGACTGAAGACAGAAAAAATGTAATTAATTTTCCTACGGGCCCGCGTTCATGAGTATCGATCGATTCTGTTGAGCTTCTTAGCTGTCCTGGCATTCGTCTGCGTATTCTGCCCTCTGACAGGTAAATGCATGGAATGCCTCTTTCCAACATAACTGCCGATCATCCGTTGGTACGCGATATTCTCTCTAACCTCCCGCCTCAAGTCAGACTCGATCTTCAAGTGTGTCAATGGGTCTCCGCGGTTTGTCCGACGCTTCGCTCGTTGCTCGGTGGTCGCAACGGCAGGTTGCAAGGGAGAAGTTGGAAGTGGTGGGACGAAATCGGGTGAGGCCAAAGGGAGGTGTGGCAATGGAGGCGATGTCGAAGGCGAGGCAAGAAATGAAGCGAGGCCGGTGATTTGGTTGGGGGAAAGATGCCTTATTCTACATCTATCGTGTATTTGGAAACGGGCACAAATTCGATGAGCGGTATGATGCCCGATACCATAAAACTTGGTCAAGACGAACTGGTAAATGCAATGTATTTAGCAGGGATTCAAAGTAGTGATTTTGGTATCCTTACCCGAGTTAAATGAGAATCGGGGAGTTGCACACCGAGAATGTGCACCATTGCGGAGGAGAGTAAAAAAAATAAAATAAAAAGTATGCCAAGACCGTGGATTGAACACGGGACCTCCAGATTGTTGACACTTCAGTCTGTTGCTCTCCCAGCTGAGCTACCTCGGCTTTTCCGACTCCTTACGAATAACAATTAATAAGCACCTATTTAGATAATGGCAGGTTTCGGCCGACCGAGCTACACCTCGAATGATCCTGGATCTCTTCTCCAATAAATTTGTGATTCGCGATTCGCCATGAGTTGTGATTCGCCATGAGATCTGGGTCGTGAGAAGTTCCGCGCATTGAACAATAGAATTGCATATACGGAACGCCGTTACCGCTGCCATTAACCGGAAATGGGTCGGAATGCCTTAAGAAGGCTTTCTGGGCTTTTTAGGGCCATAACGACCTTTGAGCATTAGCTTTGTGACCAAAATGGAGATGGGAAGCGGGTTTACATTTCTGAGGGTACATGTAAGTAAGTAAACAAAGGTGATATATATATAGATTTTGCGCGATAAAATGGAGGGGGAGACCTTTTGATACAATCACCGGGCATGGTGGGACAAAGTTAGGGAAAATCATGGCAAAAGAATTCATCTCATGACAGATCTCACTTGTTGGCTCACCGGAACTCGAATGTAGAGCTGGTCCGTTCCGGAACGTAACACAATGACAAGTGCTGGTACCTGTCAGATATAGCCAAATCTCATTAACCACAAATTTTAGCGGGTGAACTAGGATGCAACCCACGGCTCCGATGTTTGGTGGAAATAGAATCCATTCATGGTCGGCACACCGGTGCGCGGTGTGGGAGACGTAGAACGGTCGCTTCCAATAACAGAATCCGATCGAGGATTCCGGGCCTTTGAGGGGACAGAGGATGAAATTGGAGGACTCGCGTCTGATATTTCTTGTGGACAAGCTGACCGCACAGGAGGAACGGGGGGCGGGTTGAAATCCACACAGACATAATAGAATCCTAATCCAGGAAAGAGTCAAGGCGGTGTGGAATTAAAAAAAAATGCCCGAACGAACCGGCAAAACTTGCACCGCTAATGTCTTGCACGCGATGGTCGGGTACCAAGAATCTCTCCTTCCACCTCATGAAAACAGCGCCACGATCCCGGTCGCTTATTGTCAGGTACGGTTTCTTCAACTCATTCTTGACGTTACGGAATGCGACAAAACGCGACCAATGAACCATGTCTTCTTGTTCCGTAGCGCTCCAATTCTGAGTCAAGAACCCGTACCGACTGCCGATAATTTCAGCGTCAAAGTAGGTAGTCAGTTCTGGCCAGTCATCCGTCAGACCTCGAATGCGGAGATAGCCACAAAGAAAAGAGGACGAAAAGTCCACATCCTTTGATGACGACCGCTTATCAGAGTCGTTAGTTGATAGAAAAAAAGGTGAGACGAACCACAATGGTAACAGTTACATCGTAAGAGTTTCTGCCACTTTTTTGTGTTCCTTGGAAAGAGGCACCGGGATAAAGGCAATGTCGACTTTGCGGTCGTACTCGTAAGCGAGTGATATCAATGAGAGGGGACAATGATGAGGAGTAATTAGTACAGGCAACCGTGCTCGGGGACGCATGTGCCTGGTCATCTGTAGGAGTGATATCACAAGGGACTTCCTTCGCGGAGTGCTTTGTCGTAACCAACGGTCGGCTGTATGACGATTGCTCGAATTCTGAAGGGGGATTTTGTGATTGAGGGGAAGTGATATCTGCGACTTGTTCGGCCACACGTTCATCGGGAGGGTGCCTCGTGGGGTACAGAGGGTCGACTTCTGCCTCCACGTCCTGAGGTTTATCATTTTCCAGACATAAACTATGAGTTTGAGTTTCGGCTGGGAACAAAGTATCCCTTGCTAATTGCCGTCTCTCTCGACATCCGCGGCAGACGACAGTTGAGTCGGCCTCGTGGATATATACTGCTGATGAGTCGAGTGAGACATGGCAAGATGAGCAAACTTTAGCTTGATTCGGAGGTTGATCTTGCTGAGGTTGTTCGGTAGGTGCAGTAAAAGTGAGTTCTACAGGCATTGGATTGCGGAATGGGTGTCGAGTAGTGCGAAGGCGTCCGTGGGAGGAACGCTTGATTCGAGACTTGTCCAATGTCTCTCGACCACACGTGGCGCCTTGATCGTTGGTTTCCACGTTCTTAAAAAGTCCGATATTTTTGGCGCTTTGCTCATCGTTAACGTTGACCTCTGAGCGTTTGTCACCATCATCAGCGCTGGCTATTACTTACATAAATAGCACCCAGCGTAGGCAACCAAGAGCTTTCTTTATGTAAATGGTGTTGCTACAGAATTTCAAGAATATGATATGGTTTCGATCATCTCTCTGGCCCTCCAGGTAAGCCGTCGATATATTTCGCAACAATGTCGAAGAAAGTCCAAAGAAGACCATGCGTGGTTATGCTTCGAAGTGCACTGACGCCGAGACCTTGATATAGACGCCCAATGCCAGCAAGGATCGGTTTAGGCGCCTTGGGGTCCGGACCTGATATGCCTCATTAAATCCAACATAACGATCGAGAATTTAGCGCTCTACCTCGCACTAAGCGATTCAAGGTTTCCCACACTCCTCTGTATCTCTCTCCAGCTAAGGCTCTCTGCTGGACCTTGGTTTTCACACTAATACATGGGCGCCTCAGCTTCTGACTTTTCATTCTTTGGGTTCCACTTACACGTCAATCTGCGTCGTGAGGAGTCATTAGTCTTGCTTTCACCCCTTCACATAAATGGATCTTACAGGATAAATGAGAGCCCATGATGTCACACCCGCAAACGAACCACAAACGAATGGTACCAAAGAGGTATGGACTGGGAACCAAGAAGGAGTTGGACCTTGCTCGCCCGATCGTAGACGTCCCAGCAAATGGCGTAAGCCATCGTATTCGAGGAAATACAGCGCCGTTCCAGATGTATCACGGACTAGGATAACATGGAGCAAAAAACCAGTCACAGAACGCCGACACACACTCACGCAGATGAAGCCGAAACCCTGTGTACAGACCTGCTACACCGTTCGCTCGGAAGATGTCCCGCACGGCCTCAAAGGTGCCAGGAGGTCTCACAAGTTGAATGCCTTTACTAGCTGCGATTGTGTATTCCAATTGCCGTCGAACCTGCCGTGAAGTCAAACAAACTGGTCAAGTCAGAGGTTATGAGGAAGATAGTAGACCTTGACGAGCTCGAATGCTGGTGACATCATCTATCAGCACGCAGTTTCGGATAGAAGAGTAGTCACTTACGAGCACAACTAAAGGAAATCAATCCTCCCGCTACTGCGCCGCTGATTCCACCGGTAAGGGCAACATCCAATAGATTATGACGAATCAGATAATTATGGTTGCGGAAATGTTCTTTGGTACGGTTATAGATAGTGAATGATGCAGCACCTGGTGTAGGCAGCGTTTGTTAAGCATGGATTGACGCGAACCACGGTATACGACTTACGAACGAACGATATTGTCATGAGAGGTATCCACAGACCGCGGTAGAAGCCAATGAGTCCTTCTTCACGGTAAATGAGGGAAGCAAGTCTTGGGACAGAGATTGGCGTTTTGGTGGTTTGTAGCCTCGACTTGAGAGAATCCAACTACCCAGATTCTACATCAGTAATGTCTCGTGTCAAATTGAGCTGGGAGACGCAAACCGGGTAACCAGCAAATGTTGAGATATAACTCGCAGAGAGGGCACACACAACTGCCTTGTTACCTGCACGCGACGGGTTAAATCGTCCTCCTCCGCATATAAAGTATCCGTACGTCGTAGAACCTCATTGAACGCAATCGGATCATACAGAGGGTTGGATGATCTGAATCATGAAAAAGTGTCAGTTGTAGAACATGAGGTAGTCCTTTTTCGTAGTTGTACCTTTGTCCATCCATAGATCGCCGTTACTGGGCCGACCGACAGTCCAGTTTCGTGCGTCGCACGACAACAAGGAAGTCCTTGATGATGGAGCCAAGATGTCAAATGGATGAAAGGAAGTACTTTTCACGCCCCTGTGGTTGGCGGTGGTCGAAAACTGGTCACTGGTCACTTGACAGCATGTAATAAATTATTACAGGAGTAAAAAAAAACATTTTTTCTCATGACCAGTCAAAACCCAGTCAAAACCCATCTAATCTTTTCTTCACCTTCTTTCTACCTTGTGATGATACCTGAGTGCCAGCCATTGAACCACTGATGTCCAACATAGGTTGGCTTGTAGAAGGCATGCTACGGGCTGGAGATCTGAGCGATCGGACGAATCCATGTGTCCCCATTGTTGGTGACTCTCTGGCATCCGAACTAATGATCAACGGAGGTCGCTGACGATCAACCGCAACCGGACGTTCAGACACCTTCGATTGAAGGTCTTCTTTGCCATCGTAATTATCTTTGTCAGCGCGTTTGCTAGGATCGGTGCCAATGGTCCAGTCCTTCAAAAGAAGTCGAACTCCGGTTGGGTATATATACCTTTGGCTCATATCCTCGTCGTCCTCTTCGGCGATAGGCCGCAGAAACCCAAATCGAATAGAAGGAGGTTCGTCACCCAGAGATAAAGCTTCGGCGGCACGAGACATAGTTTCAAGCTCATCGGAATCCTGGTCTGACGGATTCAAGATTGTTTGCGAAGAGAAGATGTCGGCCGAAAGTGCTAAGTCTAGGGCCAGTTGTTCCCGAGCTTGTGATGCTCTTCTGAGAGACTCTGGGGCTGGATCAATCAAGGTGACATCGTAACGCCGCAAGTTATCGACAATTCCTGCAGGGCTTTCTGCCATGTCGACGTCGAGTCGTTCCAGAACCGAACGGATATCGTGGGACCACGATGCTGTCTTAACCACAGCTGTGGGAGCAATGCAGCCTTCCAGAACAGCCTGATAGCCACTCGTGGAGTTGATGGCACACTGAGTCAAGAAATCTGCTCTAGAACGGTGGTCGGTCACCTCCCCACAGCGAAATACAACATCAAACCTGCCCCATGCACGATGCATTAGCAGCGGCTTCGATTGATGGCGTAAAATATAACCACATAGTCAATATTGATGCTCGCGGATCGTTTGATTCCAGCAGAAGCATCGGAATTCTGTCCTTGATTTCACCCAGAACCCTAGCATTTCCTTCTGCAACATTCTTTTTGACAAGGAACAGCCCTGCAAGTATCGTCAATATTTGGTAGTGAAAGATCAAACCTCCTAACTTTCGTAGATGGCACGTAAATTAATCTCCGTGAAATAACGTGCGCCGCGGGGACCAACATCTGGACGGAGTTTGATCGCTTGCAGTTCTAGTTTTTTAACATCTTCTGACCATTCGTAATCCCCACAGCGGTCTCCATATGCCGAATCATTGTCTAACGGCATGCGGAGCGTTACACGGTGAATGCTTCCTCGTTCGCACAGCCGAAAGAAGTCTACTTCCGCTTTGTTCGGGTACGACGGGTGTCGGACAAGCACTTGACCAGCGTGGGTTTCATTACAGCCCAGAATAGAGGGTAAAGGATAAGGTGGAATATTCACATGAATGAAATGGTCATCGGAGCGAGAAACATCATAGACAGTCACTAGACCATTTCCCCGTGACATCAACAGCGTGGAAGGGGCTGAGCAAACAGCTCATCAGACATGGCAGTTCAAATGAAAGATCACAGACGTACTTGGTAAGTCTACGGTCAAAATACTAAGGGACCGATCGAATTGCCGACCATGCACATATCCAAGAAGAGGCTTTTGTGGAGATCTTTCATCAATCCATACTATTTCAGAGGTCGACACAAGTCGAAAGATGTGATCATTTCCGGGACGTTCGATGGATGTGATCACATCACTTTGAGCAGAAAACACATCTAAACCAGAAGTCTTCATCTTCCGGCCGGTCAAAATTGTACATTGAAGGGAGGACGAAGAACGCACTCGAAAATCCAAAAGTTTCACAGATTTGTTCGAAGCAATGAAGCAGTTTTGGTTGGTCTCCGTCAACGCAAGTCTCCAGAACGTGTTGGTGTCATCTTGCGTTCTCGCGCTTGGATGTACTAGTCGACTGGTAGGGAGGCGGTGAATCGCAAAGCAAGGGACAATGCAATGAAGAAAAATCACAATATTCTTCGATCGCCATTAATGTCATATTTATACACACACCCAACCTCGTTGACCAAAAAACCACCATCTGATGTTAAATTTGATAAACTGACATCCACGGCTGGCTTGTTCCCTATGTCAGGAGGTGTGATTTTTAGGAGCTCGGTCAATTGGACATGCGGAGGTGAATATGGGTTGACCGTTGTCTTGATATCCAAGACTGAGGTGGAAGCAAATGTACGAACGGCCAAGTGGCTATCTAGAGAACACGTGAGTATAGACGGCGCAAGCCTCGAGAATGACGTACTGGTTGGTCTCTCAGCACGAGACGTCAACGAGGAATTGGAAGAGACTATTTGTTGGATGGGCGTTTGAAAGCTACGAATGGGTATAGCAGAAGGCTCAAAGACAACGCCGTCCCTCTCGGTATAAGCGAATGCGGAAAGGTCTGGGACATGGTTAACAGCATCTGAGGGTGCGATTTGCACGACTCACTAAGATCTCGATTCAATTTGCCCATAGGAAAAGCCAGACAAGCAATCGGATCAGAAAATGCATCCGCAAAGTAAACGATATCAAGTAGATTGCCGGTTTGAGGATCAAAAGCTTCGAGTTCGCTGACGACCCGTCCATCCGCTGTCAGTTGATCCCGGATGAGATCGGAGGCAACATCGACATCTGGAAAATGTGTTCGAAGAAAGTGGGCCTGGATAATGTCTTGTGTTATTTCATTTATACAACAGGGAACAGACGCGTACGCTCTGCTCTGAACGTTGAGTCACAGTGATACGAGGGATAGACAAGCGGGGAGGACGCGTAGCAGGGAATACGTCCTCGTAGGTTTGATTCGAGATGAGTTGATTTCCTGAAAACAATGGTCAACGTTGAACCTCTTCACCATCATCACTTTTATTCGTTTACCCGTGACCCTTTTCAAAACTGAAGTCCACTCCAGACGGTTCCCTTTATCGCGCAGATTTAACGCGCCGAATGATCCATGCATCAAGTTGAGATAGCCAGTCGTCTTCGTGGTTTCGCCATCACGCTGGCGAATTCTGCAATCAGCGGGCCAAGAGTCCATTCCATTTGCTGTGAGGGCGAGATTAAATAAAGTCTGACTGCGTAGAGACTTGACTGACCTTACACTACGTTGTGACTCATTAGAGTGAGGTTTTGACGCGTGCTACAACACCAATTTCAGCATTACATCGTTAGCCTCTTTTTCGACGAGTGAAAGATTTGATCCTGTAAATGGATCTACGGGCGCTGGGTCTCCAGACGGTTGGCAGGGCGCTTCGACCAGCTCTTAGTCAATGGAGACTCATTCATTCATCTGTCAATCTTAGCGCTGCACCTGTTGCGGGCGCTTTGACGTCGGAAGGCTCAGCTAAATGGACCCCAAACTCGATACGAACAGGAGTCATAGCCCGCAAGCGGGGCATGACAGCGATGTGGGACGACCATGGCGCTCGGTTCCCTGTAACAGTGCTCCAAGTACTTTCTTGCAGTTTTTTCGACCAATGGAGACTCATACTTTCAATAGCTTGAGAATTGTCAAGTAACTGCGAATATCAAGACTATACGCCGGAATCATACAGAGTACCACGCCGTGCAAGTTGCAGCATCGGATCGACCACCCAAAACCACCACAAGGCAGATGATTGGGCACTTCCGAAAAGCCCAAGTTCCCGCAAAGCGAATCGTCAAGGAATTTCCTGTAACACCCAATGCCCACGTACCCGTCGGTGCGTGTCTATCTTTGGGCTTCTTAGCTCGTCTGGTATAGGATAACATTTCGATAGGAACTACACTATCCGCAATTCATTTCGTGCCAGGGCAATTCGTCGATGTTGTGGCCAAATCGTCAGTATCTCTGCGTTGCATTCAATCCTTTTTCTGACTTTTACTTCAGAATTGGCAAAGGTTTTCAGGGAACAATGAAAAGATGGAACTTCAAGGGCCTGAAAGCCAGCCATGGTGTTTCTATATCGCACCGATCTGGTGGTTCGATGGGTCAGCATCAGGTGTGCTTCACTTCTTGGTATTTGTCGTCATTCGTGATGTCGAATCTATCACAGGACCCAGGGCGCATTTGGCCAGGCAAAAAGATGGCTGGT
>Ga0209006_10006697_pt1 | contig 10410 bp, 9 predicted proteins | sample JacPin_JW_Ref_O2_FD_188567 | JGI IMG/M metagenome (GOLD analysis project Ga0209006, IMG submission 188567) | Forest soil microbial communities from Algoma, Ontario, Canada - Jack Pine, Ontario site 1_JW_Ref_O2 (SPAdes) (version 2) | ecosystem: Environmental > Terrestrial > Soil > Boreal... | reverse complement strand
AGCCCCGCCCCGGCTCCGCCGAGCGCCGTCTCCGCCTGCGCGGCCCAGGCGGCCCGGTCACCCGCATCAGCCCCGGGCGCCAGCCGGGGGAACTCCGCGGGCCGGGCGGGCTGGCCGGGCGGGGCGGCTGACTGCGACCGGGCCTGGCGGGACAGTTCCTCAACGAGCGGGCGCCAGGCGGGATCGCCGAGCAGCCCGGCGGCGGAGCGGCCGCTGACTGCCGCGGCCAGCGCCGCGCAGCCATCCACGACGTAGGACACGGCGCGAACGTTACAGCACGTAACCAGCGGAACGGAACAGTCGATCCGCGACTCATGCGTTACAAGGTCGTAAAGGTCTTGTTCCAGACAATGCTCACTATTTACAACGCGCCGCCGAGGCCCCATCGTCTAGGACAAAGGTTTGTCCTTACCCCGGTTCCATGATCCAGCCCCGAAACGGCGGCGCCTGCCCCCAGAGCCGCCGACAGTGCGCACCGGCGCACCTGTTACCCTCCGCGACCACTCGCGGCCGCCCGGACACCCCAGGGAGCTTCCGTGACCTACCGAACCACAGCCGTGCGGATCCTGGCGGCGGCCAGCGCACTGGCGGTCCTGGCCGCCTGCGGGTCGTCGGGCTCGTCGTCCTCGTCGGGGACCACGGGCGGTGCCCCGGTCCACGGCGGCAACCTGGTCATCGCCCGCAGCCAGGACTCGCAGTCGATGAACAACACCACCGTGTTCGACAACGAGTCGATCTGGGTGTTCGAGCAGATCTTCCAGCCGCTGTACACGGTGACCCCGAGCGGCAAGGGGGTCACGCCCGACCTGGCTACCAGCTACAAGGTCTCGGCGGACAAGAAGACCTACACCTTCACCCTGCGCCAGGGCGTCAAGTTCTCCAACGGCCAGCCCATGACCTCCAAGGATGTCAAGTTCTCCATCGACCAGTCCCGGGCGGCCGCGCAGGGCTGGGGGTACATCGACACCGCCATCAAGTCGGTCGCCGACCCCACCCCGTCCACCGTGGTGGTCACGCTGAAGTACCCGTGGGCCCCGCTCCTCGCCGACCTGTCGCTGTTCTCCAACGCGATCGTGCCGGCCAACTACGGCGGCAAGAGCGAGACGCAGTTCTACACCGCCCCGGTCGGCACCGGGCCGTTCAAGTGGGACTACTGGCACAAGGGCTCGGCGCTCAAGCTGCTCCGCAACCCGTTCTACTGGGAGAAGGGCAAGCCCTACCTGAACAGCGTGACCTGGACCGACGTGCCCAGCGACAACACCAGGCAGCTCCAGCTCAAGGGTGGCCAGGCCCAGGTGGATGAGTTCCCGGCCTGGTCCACGGTGGCCAGCCTGAAGAGCACGCCGAACGTCACGATGCACCTCTTCCCGTCGACCCGGACCGACTACCTGGGTTTGAACGAGAAGGCCAAGCCGCTCCAGGACGTGCACGTGCGCCGGGCGATCTCCCTGGCCATCAACCGCTCGGCGCTGGTCAAGGCGGTCCTGTTCGGCAACGGAAAGCCGGCCAACTCGCTGTTCCCGCCGCAGGTGCCGTACTACCAGGCCGCCACCCAGGGCCTGCAGTACAACCTGGCCGCGGCCAAGGCGGAGATGGCCAAGTCGAGCGTGCCGCACGGGTTCAGCACCACGATGCTGGTCCCCTCGGGCTTCTCGGACTGGACGACCGTATCCACCATCGTGCAGTCCGAGCTCAAGCCGCTCGGCATCAAGGTGAACATCCAGCAACTCGACCCGAACACGGTCAGCACCGACCAGCAGAGCCTCAAATACGACATGACCCTGACCTACTGGACCATGGACATCCCCGACCCGGACGAGCTGGCCACCTTCGCCGTGGACCCGGCGGCCGGTTCCAAGTCCTTCTTCACCGCGTACGACAACCCGACCGTGGTCAAGGACACCCACATGGCGGAGCAGACCCTCTCCACCTCCGCCCGGCAGTCGCTCTACAACACCATCCAGTCCCAGTCGGCGGCCGACGCGTTCATGGCCTTCCTCTACTACTCGCCGTACGCCTACGCCACCACGTCCAGCGTGCACGGCTTCTACGTCACCCCGCTCGGCAACTACCACCTGGAGAACGTCTGGCTGAGCAAGTAGGCACCCGCAACTAAGCACAGGAAGGCGACCGCTCGTGGGGCGGATGGCATTCGTCGGCCGGAGGCTGCTGCAGCTGATCCCAGTGGCCTTCGGCGTGACGTTCATCGTGTTCTTCATGGTCCACCTGATCCCGGGTGACCCCGCGGTGAGCATCCTGGGGATCCATGCAACGCCGCGGGCGGTGGCCATCCTGCACCGCGAGTGGGGGCTGAACCGGTCGCTGCCCGCCCAGTACTGGCTGTTCCTGGACCGGCTCCTGCACGGGAACCTGGGCTACAGCCTCTACTACGGGCAGTCTGTGACCAGCCTGGTCCTCAGCCACCTGCCGCCCACTCTGTGGCTGATCACCTACGCCGGGGTGCTCTCCGTGCTGATCAGCGTGCCGCTCGCGATGATCGGCGCCAGCCGGCCGGACGCGCTGCGTGACCATGTCGTCCGGGCGGTCCCGCTGGTCGGCCTGGGCATGCCCTCATTCTGGCTGGCGTTCCTGCTCATCCTGATCTTCGCGATCAAGGTGCAGGCCTTCCCGGTCAGCGGGTACGGCAGCGGGTTCTTCGGCCATCTGCGCTCGATGTTCCTGCCCAGCCTCACCGCGGCGCTCGCGCTCTCGCCGGTGGTCATCCGCAGCCTGCGGGCCAGCATGCTCACGGTGCTGGGCGCTGAGTACATCACCACGGCCCGGTCCAAAGGGGTGTCCGGCCACCGGCTGTACCTGCGGCACGTGCTGCGCAACGCGGTCATCCCGGCGGTCACCGTGCTCGGCATCAACATCGGCTTCCTGATCGGGACCACGGTCATCATCGAGGAGGTCTTCGCCATCCCCGGGGTCGGCCAGCTCATGATCAACTCGATCTTCCAGCGGGACTTCCCCGTGGTGCAGGGGGTGACGCTGGTGTTCGCCATCATGGTGGTCCTGCTCAACCTGCTGGCCGACGTGGCGTACGCGGCCCTCGACCCGAGAGTGCGGTTCGACTGATGAGCACGGCACCGATGAGCACCGCACCCATGAGCACCGCACCCATGAGCACGGAGCACGCATGAGCACTGTCTCCCTCCCGGCCGGGACCGGGCCGGCTCCGGGCGCCCCGGCCATGCCGGCCCGGGCGCAGCGCCGCGCGACCCGCCGGTGGTACCGCCAGCCCGCACTCATGGCCGGGATCGTGATCACCGGGATCGTCGTGCTGGCGGCCGCCGCGGCGCCGCTGCTGACGCCTTACAACCCCATTGCCCAGAACCTCAACGCGTCCCTGCTCGGGCCGAGCGCCCACCACCTGCTCGGCACCGACCAGCTGGGCCGGGACACCTTCACCCGGCTGCTGTACGGGCTGCGGGTGGACCTGCGCATCGCGTTCCTCGCGGTGCTGTTCCCGTTCGTCCTCGGCACCATCCTGGGCAGCCTGGCCGGGTACTTCGGCGGCTGGGTGGACGTGGTGGTGATGCGGGCGGTCGACATCGTGGTCGCGTTCCCGTTCTACGTGCTGGTCATCGCGCTGGTATTCGTGCTCGGCCCGGGTGAGCGCAGCATCTACATCGCGATCACGGTGGTGGGCTGGGTCTCCTACGCCCGGATCGTCCGCGGCGAGATCCTGGTGGCCAAGCGCCAGGACTACGTGCTCGCCGCCCAGGCGGGCGGCCTGTCCAGCGCCCGCATCATGGGGCGGCACCTGCTGCCCAACGTGATTACCCAGGCGTTCATCTACTCCATGTCCGACATCGTGCAGGACATCCTGGCCATCGTCACGCTGGGCTATTTCGGGCTGGGGGTGCCCCCGCCGACCGCCGACCTGGGCTCGATGATCAATGACGGGCAGAACTTCCTGTCCACCCACTGGCAGCTGACCACGATCCCCGGCCTGGCGGTGATCGTCGTCGGGCTCGGGCTCTCGCTGATCGGCGACGGGCTCGCCGACCTGCTCCGGCCGGGCAGCGCATGAACGGGCAGGGCAGGACCGGGCCCCAGACGGGCGGCCCCCAGACGGGCGAGCGGCAGATGAACGAGCGGCAGATGAACGGCAACGTGCTCGAGGTCAGTGACCTCCGGGTCCAGATCGCGAGCCGGCGCGGCCTGGTCCGGGCCGTGGACGGCGTGTCCTTCGAGGTGCCCCGGGGCGGCGCGCTGGGCCTGGTCGGGGAGTCCGGCTCGGGCAAGAGCATGACGCTGCGCGCCGTGCTCGGGGTGCTGCCGCCCGAGGCCCACGTGGTGTCCGGGCAGGTGCGGCTGGACGGCACCGACCTGCTGACGCTGAACCACGACAGCCTCAACCGGATGCGCGGCCCGAAGATATCGATGATCTTCCAGGAACCGATGAGCGCGCTGAACCCGGTGATGCGGGTCGGCCAGCAGATCGCCGAGGGACCGCGGATCCACCTCGGCTACAGCCGGGCCCGGGCCGCGGAACGGACTCTGGAGCTGATGCGCAGGGTCGGCATCCCGGATCCGGAGCGGCGCTACCGGGCCTACCCGCACGAGTTCTCCGGCGGCATGCGGCAGCGGGTGATGATCGCGATCGCGCTGGCCTGCGAGCCGGAGATCATCCTGTGCGACGAGCCGACCACCGCGCTGGACGTCACCATCCAGGATCAGATCCTGCGGCTGCTGGCCGCGCTGTGCCGGGAGTCGGGCGTGAGCCTGGTGTTCGTCACGCACGACCTGCCCGTGGTCGCGCAGGTCTGCCAGCAGGTCGCCGTGATGTACGGCGGCCAGCTGGTGGAGCGCGGCGACGTGCGCGACGTGCTACTGGACCCCCGGCACCCGTACACGCTCGGGCTGGTCCGCTCGGCACCGGACTTCGAGTACGTGCAGGACTCGCTGCGGCCGATCCCGGGGTCGCCGCCCAGCCTGATCACCCCGCCGCCCGGGTGCCGCTTCCACCCCCGGTGTGAGTTCGCGGAGGACGACTGCCGCACCGGGGAAGTTCCGTTGCGGATCTTGCCTGGCGGCCGGGCCACCGCCTGCCTGCACTATGAACGCTGCCTCGACGCCCTGGCGGCCGACCGGGCGGGACAATGACCACCCCCGCCGCGACCACCCCCGCCGAGCCTGCGGAACCGCTGCTCACCGCGCACGACCTCGCCGTGTCCTTCCCGGTCGGCAGCCAGCTGACCGCGAGGATCCGGCACACCGAGCGGCTGCTCCGCGCGGTGGACGGGGTTGACCTGGAGGTCCGCCGGGGTGAGGCGCTCGCCCTGGTCGGCGAGTCCGGGTCCGGCAAGTCCACGCTGGCCCTGGCCCTCGCCGGGCTGCGGCCGCCCGACCGGGGCGAGATCCGCTACGCCGGCCGAGTGCTGCCGGGCCGCAGGTCGCGGGACGACCGGCGGCGCATCCAGATGGTCTTCCAGGACCCTTACTCCTCGCTCAATCCCCGGCTGACCGTCGGCCGGATGCTCGGTGAGCTGCTGCGGGTCCACCACGTGGTGCCCCGCGACCAGGTGAAATCGTTCAGCGCAGAGCTGCTCGGGCTGGTCGGGCTGGACGAGGGGGCGCTGTCGGCGTACCCGCGCCAGTTCTCCGGGGGGCAGCGGCAGCGGGTGGCGATCGCCCGGGCGCTGGCATTGCGGCCCGAGGTCCTGGTGGCCGACGAGCCGGTGTCCGCGCTGGACGTCAGCGTGCAGGCCACGATCCTGAACCTGCTCCGCGACCTGCGCGGCGAGCTGGGGCTGACGCTGCTGCTGATCTCGCACAACCTGGCCGTGGTCCGGCACCTATGCGACCGGGTGGCGGTCATGTACCTCGGCCGCATCGTCGAGGTCGCCCCCACCGAGCAGCTGTTCCGCGACCCGCGCCATCCCTACACCCGCGGCCTGCTGGCCGCGATCCCCCGGCTGACCGAGCAGGCCGGGGAGATGGGGCCGCCGGCCCTGGCCGGCGACCCGCCCAGCCCGCTGGCCATCCCGGCCGGGTGCCGGTTCCGCACCCGCTGCCCGATGGCGCAGCCGCGCTGCGAACACGAAGATCCCGCCCTAACGGCCGGACCGGGCGACCCGGGGCACCTGGCCGCCTGCCACTTCGCGTTCACCCCGGCCCCCGCCACGGCCTCCGCCTCCCCGGAGCAGGCATGACCGGGCCGGTCCTAATCGCCAGCGAGCGGGGCGAAGTAGGCCTGGCCGCCGGGATGGCGGTGCTGCGCGGGCGGGACGGCGCGGGCCCGGGCCGGGCGATGGACGCGGTCGAGGCGGCCATCCGGATCGTGGAATCCAACCCGGCCGACCACTACGTGGGGGTCGGTGGGCTGCCGAACCTGATCGGTGAGGTCGAGCTGGACGCGTCCATCATGGACGGCGCGACCCGGCGGGCTGGCGCGGTCGCCGCGGTGACCGGGTTCCCGCACCCGATCTCCATCGCCCGGGCCGTCTGCGACCTGCTGCCCCAGCACGTGATGCTGGTCGGCGCGGGCGCGGAGCGGTTCGCCGATGAGGCGGGCATCGCGCGCGGCCCGACGCTGACCGAGGAGGCCCGGCAGATGTGGCGGGACGGCCTCACCTCCTCGGGCCTGGCGGCGGCGGCCGCCCGGCACGGGCCGGGCGAGGTGAGCTACCGTCGCAAGGTGCTGGAGCGGATCGCGCTGATGCCCCCGCCCGCGGGGCCGTGGGGCACGGTCAACGTGCTGGCGCTCGACACCGCCGGGAACCTCGCGGCCGGGGTGAGCACGAGCGGCTACCCGTGGAAGTACCCGGGCCGGGTCAGCGACTCCGCGCTGATCGGAGCGGGGAACTACTGTGACAACCGGACGGGCGCGGCGGCCTGCACGGGCCGCGGTGAGCTGGCCATCCGCGGTGGCACCGCCCGCTCGGTGCTGCTCCGGCTGGCGGCGGGCGACGAGCCGGCCCGGGCCTGTGCCGCGGCCCTGGCCGAGACCGCGGACCTGCCGGACGAGTTCCGTACCCCGCTGCAGTGCCTGTGCCTGACCCCGGACGGCCGTCACGGCGGGGCGTCCACCAACGCGGGCGCGACCTACGCCGTCATGACCGCGCAGGACGAGGACTACCGGGTGCTGGAACGGAGGCGGGCATGAAGATTTTCCTGTCCAGTGACATGGAGGGCACGGCCGGGGTGGTCGACTGGGCGCAGTGCGTCGGCGACGGCCCGGAAGCGGCCGCGGGCCGTCGGCTGCTGCTCGCCGAGGTGAACGCGGCCATCGAGGGGGCGCTGGCCGGCGGGGCCACCGAGATCGTGGTCAACGACTCACATTCGACCATGCGCAACCTGCCACCGGAGGAGCTGGCCGGCGAGGCGTCCTACATCTCCGGCAGCCACAAGCCGCTCTACATGATGCAGGGACTGGACGGCAGCTTCGGCGCGGTGCTGTTCGTGTCGTATCACGGCTCGGTCGGGGCGCCCGCCGGGCTGTCGCACACCTATAACCCCCGGGCCGTCGTGGAAGCCCGGCTGGACGGGGTGGTGACCGGCGAGGCGGGCATCAACGCGCTGGTGGCCGCGCACTACGGCGTGCCGGTGGTCCTGGTCACCGGGGACCGGTGCGCCTGCGAGGAGACCGCCGCACTCATCCCGGGTGTGCACGCGGCGGTGGTCAAGGAGCCGGTCAGCCGGGTGGCCGCGCACAGCCTGCACCCGGCCCGGGCGTGCGCCCTGATCCGGGAGACCACGGAGCGGGCGGTCGCGGGCGCGGCCGCGGCGTCCCCGCCGACGCTGGGCCAGGCGGTGCTGGAGCTGTCCGTCCGGACCACGGACATCGCCGAGGCGGCCAGCTGGGTCCGCGGCGTGGAGCGGACCGGGCCGCGGGAACTGCGCTGCGCCGGGAACGACCCGCTGGCCACGTACCGTTCGTTCTGCGCCGCGATCCTGCTGACCCGCGGGATCGCCGAGACCGTATGACCGGCCAGACCCCCGTGCCAGCCAGATGACACAGCACCAGCCAGATCAGGACCAGCCAGGTCAGGACCAGCCAGATCCTGCCCGGCCAGATCCTGCCCGGCCGTCCCGGCGCCGCGCGTCCCGCCTGATCGACATCGCCGAGGCGGTGGGCGTGCACACCTCGACCGTGTCCCGGGTCCTCAACGGCGACCCGGCGCAGTCTGTCCGCCCGAGGTCTACGAGAAGATCTGGCGCACCGCCCGGCAGCAGGGATACCGGCCGAACGCGCTGGCCCGGGCGCTCAAACGGCGGCGCACCGGCGCCCTGACCTTCGTCATCCCGCTGCTGCGCAACCCGATCTGGGTCCGGCTGCAGCGCGGCGCGCTGCAGCGGGCCAGCGAACGCGGTTACGTTGTCATGATCATGGAGGAACCCGGGGATGACCCGCAGCCGCCGGCCAGCTACCGCTACCTGGTCGAGGAGAGCCGCGCGGATGGCCTGCTGCTGGCCACGTCGCTGCGGATACCGGCGCACGCCGACGGCGGGCCGCTGGGCCGGCTCACCCCGGTCCCGCACGTGTACGTGAACCGGCGGGGACCGGAGCGCGGGAACGACGTGGTGATGGATGAGCCGGGCGCGGTGCGGCTCTTCGTGGACCACGTGGCCGGGCTCGGGCACCGGAGCGTCGCGCTCATCGACGGGCCCTCGGCGGTGGACACCGTGCACCGGCGGGCGATGGCGGCCCGGCGGATCTGCGCCGGCCGGGGGATGCAGCTCACGGTGCTGCACGCCGACGCGACCGAGGAAGGCGGCTGGCTGGCCACGGAGCGGTTGCTGCGCCGCGGGACCCGGGGCCGCGGGACCAGGGCCAGCGGGAACCAGGCCGGTGCGAACCAGGCCGGTGCGAACGCAGGCAGCGGGACACTGCCGACCGCCTGGGCGGTTGGCAGCCTCAACCAGATGTTCGGCGTGATGGCCGCGCTGCGCGCCGCCGGGCTGGCCGTGCCCGCGGACGTGTCGGTGGTCAGCCTGGACGAGGACGAGTGCCTGGCCTTCCTGGATGTCCCGGTGACCAGCGTGGCCATGCCGCTGGCCGAGCTGGGCAGCGCGGCCGTGGACGCGCTGATCGCCCGCATCGACCAGGGTGAGCCAGGCGAGCCGGGCGACATAATGATCCGCGAGCCGATGAGCCTGGTGCTGCGCCGGTCGGTGGCCGGCCCGCCGGCGGGCCGGCCGGGCCAGGGCGGGCGCTGACCCGGTGCGCATCCGGGCCGCCGCGGCGGCGGAACTGCCGGCGCTGCAGGACATCGAGCGGGCGGCCGGGGAGGCCTTCCGCGGCATCGGCATGCCGGAGATCGCGGACGACGAGCCGTTCGCGCTGGACGAGCTGACCGCCTACCGGCGGGCCGGGCGGGCCTGGGTTGCGGTCGGCCAGAACAGCCGCCTGGTCGCCTACCTCGTGGCCGATCTGGTGGACGGCAACCTGCACGTGGAGCAGGTGTCGGTGCACCCGGACAGCGCGCGCCGCGGGGTGGGCCGGGCGATGCTGGAGCACGCCGCGGGCCGGGCATCCGCCGGCGGCCTGCCGGCGCTCACCCTGACCACGTTCGCTGAGGTGCCCTGGAACGCGCCGTACTACGAGCGGTGCGGGTTCCGCCGCCTGGCCGAGGCTGAGATCACGCCGGGGTTGCGGGAGGTCCGGCGCCGGGAAGCCGGGCACGGCCTGGACCGGTGGCCGCGCGTGTGCATGCGCCGCGACCTGTGAAGACGCCCGGGCAGGGTCAGGCGGGCCGAAGGATGACCTGGCCGACGAGGCACTCCCTCTGGGTGCGCCCCATCGACCCGCGGGTGGGCCAGGATCAGGCCCGTTCCGGCGGCCGCGATCCCGGCCGGGCCCGGATGTAGGAGTTCCCCAGGGCCGGCTCGAGCAGGTCGAACCCCCTGGTCGCCGCCTCGGCGAGCACGGCACAGATCTCCGGCTTCGGCTGCCCGGCCAGGCTGCGCTGGCGCGCTTCGGAGTACAGCACCCGGTGCACCGAGGCCAGCAGCGCGGCAGCCAGCCGCTGCTGCGGGCCGTCGGTGCCGGTCTCGGCGGCCATCGCGTCGCCGAGCGTCCGCTCGCGCAGCAGCAGCATCTCCCGCTCCCGGGTGGCCAGCACCGGGCTGCCGGCGATCATCCGGGCGAAGGCCGGGCTAGACAGCCCGAGCGTGACGTCGGCCCGGGCCACCGCGGCGGCGTAATCGCGGCGGATGGCGCTGAGCATGCTCTCCCCGGGCGGCCGGGCGGCGACCACCTCGGCCAGGTGCCCGATGACGGTCTCGGCCCGGTCGAAGACCAGGTCCTCCTTGCGCGGGAAGTAGTTGGTGACCGTCATCTTGGCCACCCCGGCAGCGTCGGCGACCTGGGAGATCGTGACCTCCTCGAAGCCGTTCGCCACGAACAGCCCGGTGGCGATGTCGGAGACCGCCTGCCGGGTCTCCTGCTTCCGCCGTTCG
>Ga0209006_10006696_pt1 | contig 10411 bp, 9 predicted proteins | sample JacPin_JW_Ref_O2_FD_188567 | JGI IMG/M metagenome (GOLD analysis project Ga0209006, IMG submission 188567) | Forest soil microbial communities from Algoma, Ontario, Canada - Jack Pine, Ontario site 1_JW_Ref_O2 (SPAdes) (version 2) | ecosystem: Environmental > Terrestrial > Soil > Boreal... | reverse complement strand
CCTTTTTGTTCGCTCTGACCGATGCGCGCTTCGCTGCGCAGAACGAAGCGGCGTTCCGCGAGCAGCAAGCGCTGGCCGCCAAGAGCCGGCCGCTTCGCGACAACGCGCTGGCGCACCGCGAGATGCTGCCCTTCGAGCAGCGCGTGATGGGTCCGGCGGGCCTGAAGTAATACGGAGCGACAGCATGAGCGACAACACTAAAATACCCCACATCAAGAGCGTCGAAACGCGGCATCTGGAACAGCGCGAATCCCTGTTTCGCGGCCTGCAGAATCTCGACCGGCGCAACTTTCTAAAAGTATCCACCGGTGCCGCGGCAGCCGCGTTGGCCGCCGGAGCGTCGAATCATTTTCACAGCTTCCTGCCGGTGAACGTGGCCTACGCCGCCGACGGCCCCGCGGGACAGGGATTTAGCTTCGCCTACATCTCGGACTCCCACCTATACGTCAAGAAGACCAACGAGCGTTTCGTGCGCCAGCTTCTGCGCGCGGTGGATGATGTGAACAAACTCGATCCTCAGCCCGACTTCGTGTTTTTCGGCGGCGATCTGGCGCAGCTCGGACGCAAGGAAGAGCTTGATCTGGGTGCCCAGATCCTCAAGAGCATCAAGGCGCCGCTGCATATGATGGTGGGCGAGCACGACTGGTTCTTCGACATGGGCCAGCACTGGAATGAACTGTTCGGTCCGCAGAACTACAGCTTCGACCACAAAGGCGTTCATTTCGTGGTGCTGATGAGCGTACAGGAAAAGGATTTCTGGACTGCGCGCGGCATGAGCCCGGCGGAGCGCATGCATACCGTGGCAGGCCTCGACAATGCCGTGCAAAGCGCCTTCGAAGTTGGGGCACCACAACGCGAGTGGCTGAAGAAGGACCTGGAGAAGGTGCCGACCTCGACGCCGCTGATCGTGTTCTCGCACTCGCCGCTCTACAAACTGTACCGCCCGTGGAATTTCTGGACCGACGACGCCGAGGATGTCCAGGCCATACTGCAGCGCTTTGAACGCGTCACCGTATTGCACGGACATACCCACCAAGTATTGACCAATCGCATCGGCAATATTCAGTTCCAGGGAATGTTGTCGACCGCGTGGCCCTGGCCCTATGCCCCGCAGGGATTGCCGGCACTGACCGTGCAGATGAACCGACCCAATCCGTTCGATCCCAACGACGGACTCGGTGACGGCACGATCAGCGTGCACCCGGACGGTCTCGTCGACATGCTTTACAACCTGTGGAACCGAAATCCCATGCAGGTGAAAGCCAGCTATTTGAGCAGCGGCGGCAAAAGCGATGTGCCCGTCGCGCCAACCCTCGCCAGCTATTGATCGGACTCGACCGGAGCAATGCAATGAATAATCCCACTTTCCTGGCGCTGATCCTGCTGGCATCGGCGCTTGCCGCCAAAGCCGACAGTCAGAGCGCAGCCCCCCAGCAATCGCCGGTGGCTCCTGCTTCCGGCAGCAAAACCGTCAAACTGTGCGACAACAAGACGACGGTGCAGGTATCGAACGACGCGCCCAAAACTCGCGCCGAGGGTCAAAAGATCTCCGATGCACTGATGGCGCAGTGGAAAGCGAGCAACCCGAACAACAACTGGGTGAAGGATGAAGTCGAAGCCCACCAGGTCGTGGTCCCGGCCGATAATTCCAAACTGATCGGCACGGGCCAATCGTCAACGTATGGCACCGTCACGCCACAGGACGTTCAGGTGTGGAAGAACGAGACGTATAAGACGGCTGTCTACGGCTCCACGGTGTTTCACAGCGGTGACCAGCTCGGCAGCGAAATCGCCGTGTCTTGCGACATGTGTCACCCGCGGGCTGCCAACACTCACCCCGAGTCCTACCCGAAGTTCCAGCCGCAGTTGGGCCGTGTCGCATTGCTGCGCGACATGATCAACTGGTGCATCGAGCATCCTGTGCGCGGCAAGGTCCTGGCGCCGGATGATCCGAAGATGCGCGCGCTCGAGGCCTACATTCTCGCGCAGCGCAAAGGCGTGGCCTTGGATTACGGGAAGCGCTAACGGCAGCTGAAGCGTCAGCCGGCTCGCGGCCGGCGTCCGGTGTATAGCGCTAACGACTCGCGGCCAGCGGCTGCTGTATCGGAATGGGCAGTGTGCCGCTTGGCGGATTGTTTCGTACCAGCTCGCCGAGCAGCGCCAGCTCCTGAGCCTTGGGGTAGCCTCGGCGCCACACCAGCCCGATGCGGCGGTTGGCATTTGGGGAATTCAGCGGCCGGATGACGAAGGAAGGTTCCGGTCCTTGCGGAGCTCGCGCCGCCAAGGCAGGCAACAAAGTACAGCCAAATCCCGCGGAAACGAGCTGGCAGATGGTCTCCAAACTGGCGGCGCGGAAATCATCGATGCCCTCCTCGTCCGCGGCCGCTTGCCCGCACGCGGCCAGTGCCTGGCCGCGCAGGCAGTGTCCGTCGGCCAGGAGCAGCATCTGCTCGCCGCATAAATCAGCCTCGGTGACGGCTTTCAATTGGGCCAGCGGATGACGCGGCGGACAGGCGAACCAGAATGGTTCGTCGAACAACGGCAGTTCCTCGAATTCACCGCCATCGAGCGGCAGCGCCAGCAAGGCCGCGTCGATCTGATAGCCCTGCAACCGTTCCAATAGATGGCCGGTCAGATCCTCGTGCACCACCAGTTGCAGAGCTTGATACCGGCTCTTCACGAGCGGCAGCAGCTTGGGCAGCAAGTACGGCGCCAGAGTCGGAATGACCCCCAAATTCAGCGGCCCGCTCAATGGCCCCTGTCCGGTGCGCGTCATGGTCAACAGCTCATCGACCTGGGCGACGATCCGGCGCGCTTTCGCAACCACTTCCTGCCCGATGGGGGTAAGAGCGAACGATTTGGCATTGCGCTCGATCAGCGTGGCGCCAAGATACTCCTCCAGTTTTCTGATCTGCGTGCTCAAGGTGGGCTGAGATACGTGACATTCCTCCGCCGCGCGTCCGAAGTGCGCGCGATTCGCCAGAGCCACCAAGTAACGCAGTTCCCTTATGGTCATGATCGATCGCCTTTCCGGTTTATGTTTTAAACGACCTCGCGTTCGCCGTTGCGATTCCATACCGAAAGACATCATTCGTCCAATTGATTGTTTCTTCATTTTTCATAGATTGAATCTATCGAAAAGAAACAGCGCAACGCCCCGCGGCGATTCGCGGGGCGTTGCGCTCTCTGGACGGCGCCGGCTGAGTTGAATCAATAGCCGCCGGTTGGCGTGGTCATGGTCGAAGCCGTAATGCTGCCGAGCAGTCCATCCGTCTGATTGGCAAATCCCGCCGTGTAGAACAGCGTGGTAGTGGGTTTGTCCATGTCGCCATTTCCGAATACCAGTGACCACAATCCGGGAAACGCCAGTGCTTGACCCGTCGCGTTCTTGAGGGGGCCATTGGAAGTTGCCAGGGACATGCCATTGGGCGTGAAGGCATTGATTGTGCCGTCGCCAAAATTGCCCACCAGCACCTGTCCTTGCAGGGTTGCAAAGCCCGCCGGCGCGACCGCAATGCCCCAGGGAGCATTTAGCGCCCCGGCTGACGCAAATCGACTGACGAAATTGCCGCTCATATCAAAGACATCGACGTACCCCAAACCCGCGCCCGGGATCTCGTCGTGCTTCGCGGTGTCCTGCATTGCGTAAGTGACGTACAACTGACCGCTCACCGCGGTTATTCCGAACGGCGCGAAACCAGCCGGCATGGTCGGATCGACGAATTTTCCCTGCATGGCTGCCGGTTTTGTAAAGTTGGTATCGAAGACATCGATCTTGTTGTTGTGAAGATCCGTTGCGTAGAGAAAGTTCGCGCCGCCGACGGAACCCAGTGCGAGTGCCTTGTAGACCGCATGCGCAGGCCCGTTGACCACGCCATCATCGAAAGCAGTGACTGCCGCGGCGCCGCTGTCCTTCGCCCACGCAGCAATGGTTCCCCCCTCGCCGGAAAAAATGAACAACGCGGTCTCCATGCCATTGCCCGTCATGACCATGAATCCACCGGCTCCGTTGAACACCTGGCCGGTCGGATTGGCCGGCACGCCCGCTGCGGATGCAGGGATCGATATTGCAGTGGTGGCCGAACCTGTCACTCCCTGTGTCTCCACCTGCCCTGTGCCGCTGTACAGCGTCGAAGAGTTGCCGGCGTTATTTGAGGTCCAAAACGGTCCGCCCGGGGCAAAGGCGATACCCCAGGGATTCTGCAAATTCGCATCCACCGTCACTGAAGTGGCCACGACTTCCTTGTTGTCCACGACCAAGGCATGGTCGGTGAATTGGTTGACGGTTTGCTGGACGCCCATGCTGCCGCCGCCCCCGCCTCCCCCGCCGCCGCCGCATGCGACCACAGCGACTGCGCAGGCGGTGCTCAGCGTGAATGACCGGGAAATCGGACTCGTAACGATGCGACGCAATCTCATGGTGCTCTCCGTAATGATTCAGAATTGCTTATGGACATGAGTAGCGAAACGCCGCGAATTGGTTTCTCCGGCGCGGATATTGTTTTGCCGAACGACCGCGCCGTGACTACGGCTGGGCTGCGAGGAATAAAAAAGCTCGCCATGCAGTCTTACCGGTATAGAAATCAAAACAAACAGTGCATAGGAGAAACTGCGATGAGCGTAAAAATGAGCGGCAAATCGAGAAATTTCCCCCGGTTGAATGCGATTGTCCTGGGCGCAATACTTATGGCTCCCATCACTTACGCCATTCCGTCCAACAAGGTTGTTCTCGTCCCGCCGGCGGATCTGCCGGTCTTGGCGCGGCAAAGCGGCGAGGCGATGTTGCTGCACGACACAATGGATGGACGAACACTTCTGTATGTTGAACAGCGTCAAGGCGCGCAGCTGGCCATCTTTGATGTCACCGATCCGGCGCACGTCAAGGGCGCGGGTTCGGCGCAACTCGATGCGGCAGGGCCCTTTGATTTTGTCGCCTCGCTCGGGGAGCGGGCAGAACTCGTCAGGTTTCGGCAAGGCCAAGGAGAAGCGGTATTGGAATTGCGCGACGTTCCGACGCTGAAGAAGGTTCAAGGGCTCCAATTGCAGTGGTCGACCAAGATGTCGAGCGACGGCACCGCCAAGCTCACCACCCCGGTAGTCGATCTGGCCATGGCGCAAACTGCTCGGGACTATCAAGTACTGCAATCCGGGACAGTGCATGACGAACGGATCATCGAGGTGAAGCAAGTGCGTCAGGAAGCGACGAAGCCGGACACCGGTACGACATTCCTGCTCGCGGAAAAGGGCCTGTACCTCATCAGGCGGCCGGCGTTGGAGTCAGCGGAAGCACACTCGCGCTCGGGATCGCCAACGCTGGCGACTCTCTCCGGCCAATTGTGACCAGCGGCTAACCAGCGACCTGCGCGCGCCACATTTAATGGTTAGCGCTTTTTTTTACGCGCGAGGGCTGGTCCGATCATCTTGGTGCGCCAGCTTCTCCGCCACGGCGCGGCAGTCGTAGGGCGAGTCTCTCGCGGTGCAAAAATCCGGCCACTTCGTTGCACGCCAGATCGCGACGAGGCCCAGCTTCGCCGCCAGCGCCATGAAGCGTGGATCGGCGCGGAATTTCGCGGCGAAGGGCCGGAAGAAATACGACGGGTTGTCGACATAAGGTGCATTTCGCAAATGCGTTCGCATCTCGCCGATGCTGGCATGAACATCGTCGATCCGGCCGATCACCATGAAATTGCACGCCGCGCTGAACGCGTTGTCCGGGCCGGGATAAGACGCCTTGATCGCGCCCGCCGCCGCCTCGACCGTGGCTTGCGACGAATGCGCCCTGGCATCCGATTCGAGTCGAAGCAGGTGCAGGCGAGCCGGACTTTGACCCCTCGCGAGTGCGGGATCGTCGAGCGTCGCGGCGGCCTTTACCGGGTCGGCGTAGCGCGCCGCCAGGATCATCGCGAAATCCTTGAGATAGTCGTCGTCCGGCCATGTCTTCAATGCGGTGGCCAGCATCGCCTGCGCCTCGTCGACGCGATCGAGGTCCGCGAGCACCGTGATGACCTGCAGCGTCTTGGGCGAGAATTGTGGTCCCGAATTTGCCGCGCGTATTGCATAGTCGAGCGCCTCGCTGGTGCGGCCGACGTTGAGGAGACTGGAGGCGTAGAAGTAGTTTCCAATTGGATCGTCGGGGCTGAGCGTCAGCGCCTGGGTCAGATCAGCCTGCGCCGCCGACCATTCACCGATCTGCGTCTTGGTCATGCCGCGTGCCACCCAGGCGGCTGAGTTGCGTGGATCGATCGCGAGCGCGCGTGCCGCGGCATCCAGCGCTTCCTTACGTGCGGCAGGCGCGTCGTCGTCACTCGTCCCGACGATGAAGCCGTTCCATTCGGCAAGCGTGCCCCAGCCCTGCGCGAAATCGGGGGCCAGCGCGGTGACGTCACGCAGAAGCTTGCGGGTATGAAGGTCGTCGCCGCTCGGCAGCGCTTCGCAAGCCTGAAGATAGACCTTGAGCGCATCGAGGCTGACGATCGAGCGGTCTTGCGCAGTCTCGTCGAGCGCGCAGACGAACACCGCGCCCATGCGGACCTCGGCCTCGTGATGCATGGCGTCGGTCTCGGCGGCCGGCCGCGTCAGGCTGGTCGACCAGATTATCGCGCCGTCAGCCACCGAGTTCAGCGTCAGCGTCGCGTGCAAGTTCCGCGCCTCGCTGCGCACGCTGCCGTTCAACGTGAAATCGGAGGCATTCGTGGCGGGAGCCCCTGCGGCTGTCCCGTCGAGCACCCGCAGCTTCGAGCCGCCGGACGTGACGATTTGCGCGAGATCGGCGGCGAATCCCTGCGAGAAGGACGCCGCCGCCTGGTCACCGGGCAGCGTATCGAACCTAGCGACGCGGATGCTCGGCGTTCCGGCGTGCTCGACCTTCGACCGATAGACAAAAAGTCCAGCCAGCAACACGCCGATGGCAAACGCTGTGGCGATCAGCCTCCTTCGACCCAGCCAGTCGGGTAGGCGAGTGCGTCGGTCGCGTAACCGCGGCGACTCGGTCGCGGGTCCCTGCGTGTCCAGCCATTCGATCAGCTTGCACCACGCCTGATCGTTCGGCGACCCGCGCCAGTGGGACAAGTCGACGGTCTGTTTCAGCATGAATGCCAAGGGGACGGTGCACGGTTCGATGAGGACCGGCACGAGCTTGGAATGGTTTTGCGCGTAGTGCGCTTCGCTGCGAACCCAGTCGGACGCGACCGACCGCGGCGACCACAGGACGATGACGCTCGCCGCCGCGGCGATCTCTTGCTCGATCGTCGCGTCCCATGCCTGGCGCGGAGTCAGGCCTTCGTCCCACCACACCGTCCGGCCGCTGTTGCGGAGCGCGGCGACGATCAGGGTAGCCCGGGCGCGATCCTCTCGCTTGTAGCTAAGAAAGATATCCGTCATGCCGATGCCCGAGTCTTATTGACCTGGATCTGAGCGTACCTGCTTTCGGGCAGTATAGCGGCCGACGGAAATCAGCGCGATGGTTCCGATCGAGTGCAAACTTATACAATTAAAGGAAACATGGAATAAATTCTCCGGCAGCGAAGTCTTCCTGTGCAGAACTGATCACTTCTCCAGGAGACGAATATGTCGGATGAATCGCTGCTGTCGCGTCGCAACGCCTTGAAGTGCATGGCCTATGGCGGGGCCGGAACCCTGTTCGCCTTGTCAGGCGGGGTGCTGGCGCCGATCGATCTGGCCATGGCGGCCGGCGATAGCAAAGGGGCTGCCAAGTTGGGCAAACCGCTGTTCGTGCAGATCAGCGACACGCACATCGGTTTTAACAAGGAAGCGAATCCGGACGTCAACGGCACCCTGACCCAGACCATCGACATCGTCAACGGCATGGCCGATCAGCCCGCCCTGATCATCCACACCGGCGACATTACCCACCTGTCCAAGCCGGCGGAATTCGACACCGCACAGCAGCTGTTCACGCGCCTGCGCACCACCGAGATGCACACCGTTCCGGGTGAGCATGACACCAGTGATGCCACCGTGACCGAATACTTCAACCGCTTCGGCAAGGCTTCCGGCAACAAGGGCTATTACAGCTTCGATCATGCCGGCGTGCACTTCATCGGCCTGATCAATGTGCTGCAGTTCAAGCCGGGCGGCTTGGGCACCTTGGGTGCGGATCAGCTTGCCTGGGTGGCTGCGGATCTTAAAGGCCGCTCCTCCAGCACCCCGATCGTGGTGTTTGCCCACATGCCGCTGTGGACCATCTACGAGCCCTGGGGTTGGGGCACCGGGGATGCCGATCAGCTGCTCACCCAGTTGCGCCGCTTCGGCTCGGTCACCGTGCTCAACGGTCACATCCACCAGATCGTGCAGAAAACGGAAGGCAACATGACTTTCCACACCGCACGCTCCACTTCCTATCCCCAGCCTGCCGCCGGCGTCGGCTCAGGTCCCGGGCCCTTGAAAGTCCCCTCGGATCAGCTCGCCGCGATGCTCGGCATCACCAGCGTCTCGGTCGTCAAGCATCCCAGTGCGCTGGCGCTCAACGACACCGCGCTGGCCTGACCCGCAGACAATGGCTAAGGAGACGATTTCATGATTTCCGGACGATATCGCCCATGGCTGACGGTTGTCGGCGTCGCCCTCTTGTGGGGTGCGGCAATCTGTATGCCGTCGGCGGCACAAACGCCGGATCAGAATCAGATCGTGATCCAAGAGTTCATGTTCACACCCAATCCTCTGACGGTCAAAGCAGGAGCGACCGTCACTTGGGTGAACATGGACGATGAACCGCACACCGTGGTCAGCAACACGGCGCTGTTTCGCTCAGGTGCTCTCGATACGAAGGAGAGCTTCTCCTTCAAGTTCGCCCAGCCGGGGACGTATCACTTCACCTGTTCGATTCATCCGCGCATGGTTGGGGTCATCGTGGTGCAGTAGAAGATTCAGTCCGTGTACGCCGCGATCAGAGCCCGCGCGGCCTTGGCGGCGCCTTGGACCGGACCACGCTGGCCCATGGTCACGCGCGCCACATAGGCGCCTTCCCATAGGAGCATCAGCGAGTCGCCGAGCAACTCCGGATCGCGTGCGTGCATGTCGCGCGCCAGCTGTTGAAAGCGCCGGCGCATCTCTGCCTTGTACTTCTCGATGACAGGGCGCGCCGGATGATCCGGCTCGGTGATTTCCACCGCGGCGTTGGCGAGCGCGCAACCGCGCGAATCGTCGTCGCAATTGTATTCCACCAGCATGTCGAACAGAGACTCAACCTGCAGGCGTGGATTGCCCGCGTGGGCCGCGAGGGTCTCGTCCCACCACTGCCAGCCTTCACGCTCCTCGCCGCGCAAGTATTCCGCAACAAGTTCGTCCTTGGAGGCGAAGTTGCGGTAGAAACTCATCTTGTTGGTGCCCGCCTCGCTGGCAATGGCTTCCACGCCGACCGCGTGAATCCCCTGCCGATAAAAGAGATCGGTGGCGGTTTTCATGATGCGATCGCGCACGCGCAATTTCGGCACCACGGGAATAACTTCTTCCGCTACAGGGACTTGCATCTGTTTTGGTCCTGTCATTCGATCCTCCTCTTGACATGTGACTGACCGGTCATTAACGTATCACAAAGAGTTACTGACCGGTAACACACGCGCATAGCATCGGTGTGTTGCAGCCGCAAGTCAAGTTCCCCTCAAAAGGGGGAGCAAGGCCGGTCACGGTCAGTGCTCGCCACCCGGAATCGTCCGGTTTTGGCAAATTCTGATCGGAGCCATACGTGCCGCTGAAGCAAATCATCTCTCGTAAGACGTCGCTGTCTATTCTCCTCGGCGTCGCCGCGCTCGCCGCCATTGTGCTGTTTTCCGGCGCCGGACACTCCCGCGCAAAGCCCCAAGCCGCCGCCAACGCTGCCTTGCCTGAGGTGACGGTGGCCGAGGTGATTCACCGGCCGCTGCGCGAATGGCAGGAATTCACGGGCCGCCTGCAGGCCCCCAACACCGTGGAAATCCACCCGCGCGTCAACGGCTTCGTCGACCGCGTGGCCTTCACGGACGGCGCGCGCGTGAAGAAGGGTCAGCTGTTGTTCCAGATCGACCCGCGGCCATTTCAAGCGGAAGTCGACCGGCTGGTCGCGGAACGCACCCGCAGCGTCTCCGATCTCGAACTTGCCAAGGCCAACCGCGCGCGCGCCGAACGGCTGATAAGCGCCCATGCCATCTCGCGCGAGGAATACGAGCGACAGGTGGCGGCCGAGGCCTCCGCGCAGGGAAGCCTGGGTTCCATCGATGCCTCATTGCAGGAAGCCCGCCTCAATCGAGAGTTCACGGAAGTACGCGCACCGATCGACGGTCACGTGTCGCGCGCCATCATTACAGCCGGAAATCTCGTGACCGGTGCCAGCCTTCTGACCACGGTCGTTTCCGATGACCCGGTCTATGTGTACTTCGACGCCGATGAGCAAACCTATCTGCGCTATGCGAAAGCG
>Ga0209006_10006695_pt1 | contig 10412 bp, 11 predicted proteins | sample JacPin_JW_Ref_O2_FD_188567 | JGI IMG/M metagenome (GOLD analysis project Ga0209006, IMG submission 188567) | Forest soil microbial communities from Algoma, Ontario, Canada - Jack Pine, Ontario site 1_JW_Ref_O2 (SPAdes) (version 2) | ecosystem: Environmental > Terrestrial > Soil > Boreal... | reverse complement strand
GCAAGCGAAGCGAAGCGGAACTCTGCACACAAGCCCGGTGGCCCCGCCCTCCTTTTCCAAAACATCAAAGGCCACCCTGGCTTTCAACTCCTCATCAACCAATTCGGCTCTGAAGCCCGGATGAAGCTCGCTCTTGGCGTGAACTCCTTTGACGAATTCGCCGACCGCATACGCGTCTTCATGGATCTCAAATCTCCGCAAGGCTTCCTTGACAAACTCAAAATGCTTCCGCTGCTTACCGAAGCCGGGAAGTTTTTTCCCAAGACCGTCGCTACCGGTCCCTGCAAGGAGGTTATCAAGCGAGACCACTTCTCCCTGCTCGACTTCCCCATTCTTCAATGCTGGCCGCAAGACGCTGGACGCTTCATCACTCTCCCTTGCGTCGTCACCCGCGACCCGAAATCCGGCAAACGAAATGTCGGGATGTATCGCCTCCAGGTCTACGACGCCACCACCACCGGCGCGCACTGGCAAAGACAGAAGGTTGCCGCCGAACACGCCCGCCAACGCATGCGCTCCGCCACCAGGGAGCATGTGGGAACCGGCACTGCTGCCCGTTCCGGGCACGAAGCGAGCGCCGCCGTTGACCTCATGGCCCGGACCTCGGGCGGCCAAATCCTCGCCGAAGGCTCTCAACCCTCCGGCCGCATGGAAGTCGCCGTCGCCATCGGCACCGATCCCGCCGTTACGTTCTCAGCCATCGTCCCTGCTCCCCCGGACGTCGAAGAATATCTGATCGCCGGATTCCTTCGCGCCGCTCCCGTCGAACTCGTCAAATGCGAAACCGTCGATCTGGAAGTTCCGGCGACCAGCGAAATCGTCCTCGAAGGCTACGTCAACCTCGACGAACTGCGCTCCGAAGGTCCGTTCGGCGACCACACCGGCTTCTACTCCCTCGAAGACCTCTACCCCGTCTTCCACGTCAGCTGCATCACGCATCGCAAAGATCCCATCTATTCGACCACCATCGTAGGCAAACCGCCAATGGAGGACGCCTATATGGGCAAAGCCGTCGAGCGAGTTTTCCTCCCGCTGATGCGCCTCACTATCCCAGAATTGGTTGACATTAATCTTCCCATCGAAGGCGTCTTCCACAACTTGATGATCGTCTCCATTCGCAAGTCCTATCCCGGCCAGGCCCGCAAGGTGATGAACGCCATCTGGTCGCTCGGCCAAGCGATGTTTACCAAGGTCATCATCGTGGTCGACGAAGACGTCGATGTGCAGGATCTCGCCGACGTCACGCTCAAAGTTCTCAATCACATCGACCCCGAGCGCGATATCCAATTCACTCTCGGCCCCATTGACTCCCTTGACCACGCCTCTCGCCTCGCCAACTACGGCTCGAAGATGGGCATCGACGCCACTCGCAAGTGGCCCACCGAAGGCTTCACTCGCCCCTGGCCGGATGAGATTGTGATGGACGCGAAGACTAAGGCGTTAGTTGATGGCAAGTGGAAAGCGCTGGCGAAAGAGCTCGGGATTGACTAGCTCGTGTGGGACGGACACTCTTGTCCATCGCTTTTTGAATTGAGGACTCCACCGCCCGTACAAGCTGCGGGACCATGGCGTCGAGGTTCCGTGGGGCAGTTTTGGTAGTAACGGTGAAAAGGGGGCCAGCCACCCATAAGCGCTTACTTAAGAATTACTTCCGGCTTGCCCTCATGCGGGAGTTACCACGATCGACTCTCATCGGGCGCGCGCCCCGAAGTGGTAGCTGCGGTCGCGCCGACCTTGTTGAGAACATCCTCCACAGAGCTACGAATTTCAACTCGACGCTGTTCGGTGTCGGACCACGACGACAATGGCGCTGCGTGAGAATCGATCATGGCCAACGCTTTCTCGGCGTACTGGCGCGCCAGCGCCTTCTCTCCCACTTGTAAGTACGCATCGGCGAGATTGTAGTGCGCGTCGGCCGAATCCGGATAAGCCAGGAGATTGAGCTTGAAGATCTCGATGCCAACTTTCATCTCCATTTCGCCCTCCCGCAGATGGCCGGCTTTCTTCTCGGCATTGGCTTCGCGCATGTGATCCTCGCCGATGATGTCTACGTTAACTTCTGGCCACAACCGCACCTTGGGGTCTTTGTGCCGGGCTTCCATCAGTTGCTGTGTGACCCGGTCAACCCCGCCGGGCATCTCGATTTGGTTGAGGATTGCAGCAGAGGCCACAGTATCGGCTGCTGCGTGGCCGGGTGTTCTGATCAACGTGGTGACAAACCAATCGACAATGGTGGCGGGTAGCTCAGGATGCCGTTTGAACAAATCAGTTCCATGACTGCCGGTCGCGGGGACTTTGCTCGCGTCGGAGGTCTCATACCACAGCCACGGCGCTTTCGACCCGATGTAATGGATGAACTGTTTCTGCGGGCTGGCGGAACAGTCGTAGAGCCATTCCATCGCCTCGACCGTAGGTGGATATTCGTCATCATCGGACACGACGAACAGCCCGGGCAATTGCCAGGCCTGCCGCAGGAATCGCAGTTGAGGCAGTAACGTTTCGCCTGACACTAGTACCAGCGATTTCACTTCGGCGGAATGTCGGCGTGCCGTTTCGACGGAATTGTCGACGCCCAGCCATCCGGCTCCTCCCGCGCCGATCACATCGCGCTGCAGGCCCGGCTGTGAAACCAAATAATCGAAAGCCGCGTCCAGATCACCGTCGTGATACATCTCCCTTGCCTCTTTTTTCCCGCCGCTTTCGCCGTAACCGCGCTCATCGATTGTGAGCGTATTGATTCCAGCGGCTGCCAACCGGCGAGGCACGTCGTCCCAAGATGTGCGTGTGCGGTTGCTCTGATGGAAAAGCAGCACGCCGGGGCCTGGCTTCGCAGCCGGGAAAAAACTGGCCTTCAGCAGCGTGCCGTCAGTAGACTTCAGGTCAACAGTGTACGGAGCCACAGGCTGTGATTGTTGCGCACGAGCTGCGTTTGCCGAGACGGCAACGACGAATATTGCAAGTGCCAACCGGTTTCGTAGCTGCTTCATTCTTGCCCTTCCTCGATTTGATTGCACCCACGCCGGCAATCGCAATCACTCGGATTTGGAGCGGCTGGCTGGCGGAACGATTCCGTTCATTCGCAGGTATTCGACCATCTGTCCATAATGATCGTAAGCGTGAGCAACGCCGAATTCAGCCAGATGAAGGCGAGTGGATTTACTGTTCGCGGGTGATTGCAACATGTTTTCCGCGGTCAGCGTGGCAGCTGCTTTGTGACCGAGAGCGAAAGAGTCTTTGAGGAATTTGATAATGCCCGCCTTTGTCTGGAGATTCGCGGGACCGTTTCCGTCGTCCTTCAAGCCCTCGGGGAGCTTGTCGCCGGTCAGAGGGGACCAGATGAACCAGTTCGAAGCAGCGATGTGCTTTACTTGGACAGCGAAAGGGCGAACGCCCTTATAGTTGCTGCCGGGAATGTTGAGTGCTTCCGGAGTGAAATTGAATCTATCTTCGGGCATCGTGTCGGCGGCATCAACGATTTGTTTTTCGACGGCGCTGATGTCGCGGTCGATGACGGAAGCAATGGTGGGCGCAGGCTGGGGAGATTTCAGCGAAGCAGAGGCTCTTGCGGCGGCGCTCATCGCGGCAGAGTGGAAAGCGGCGCTGGCAATGAGAACGCCAGCCGCGATAGCAAGGAACAACAATGTTCGTGCGTTCTTCATAAAACTGCCTCCCTCAATTCCTTGGATTCGGTTAGACCTCTATCCTCAACGAGGCGGCAAATCGTCGCTGCCTACTACACAGCGCGTCCAATCTACTACATCGTACGTATTGTATGCAATTAGACGTGGCAGGCCCTTCTGGGTGAGCGAGGATCGTAGGGTGGTCAGTGTTTGATGACGAAACAACAGGCCGTATGCGCGATGGTTTGAAAGATGCCTGTGGCGATGACAGCCACAAATAGTGATGTCAACAGCAGGCTGGCTGCTCGGTATGTCGTTTGCGGCGACCCGGCCAGGCGTGCCAGGCGATAGCTCAGATGCGACGAGGCTGTTGCTTGCAGAACGCCGGCTTGTTTCGGAACTGCAAGTTTGGCAAGCGCTGAAACCAGTTCTTGCCCGTGCGCACGCCTGATAACAGATTCATCGCAGGAGAGCTCGCGATACAAGCCAATCCGCGCCCCAGCAAACCACATAAGCGGATGGAACCAAAAGGCGCACAGTGAAGCTTCATACAGTAAACGAATCAGGTTGTCGCGGCGTCTTGCATGAGCCAGCTCGTGAATCAGCACAGCGTGGAATTCACGTGGATTGAGCAGCCGGTCGATGCCGCTGGGAAGCAGGATATGAGGGTAAAGAACTCCCCAAACTGCGGGGCCCGGATGCCTGCCGCCGAAACTCACTGGAATGCCGTCTGCTAGAAAATTAGACGTCAGGCCACCATCGCACAGAAAGGGCAGACCTTGCGTCTCGCGACGCTCGCTGCGTATACGCGAAACTAATCGGCCAAGCATACAGAAGCCGCCGGTCATCCATATAACTCCAAGGACGACGGCCGTCCGGCCCTGTGTCATATCCCATACCGGCTCGCCGATGGCACCGAGCGGCCTGGCCCACGTCAAATGCGGTGCCCAAAGCTTATCGATGAGAGCTCCTGAAGGCAGAACAAAATTGAATGCCGTCGCAACCCAGATCCAATATTTTGTGGTGGCGCTCGCACTCAGGATTGAGGTTAGCGCCCACGCCGCGGAGGCGACGATCGAGGCAAACAGCAGGTGAACACTGAGGTAGTAAATCGCGCGTGCGATATGCTCATGCACGTTTGCCTCCACGAGCGTGGCCGTTCTTATCAATGCGTGCCGCGCTCTGCAGTGCCTTCAGGTCCCGTAAGGTAAGTGCCCCATTCTCGAGCAGGTTAGAAACCAGCAGTCGCGGCGAGCCGCCGAACAGATCGAGCAAATCCCGTACGAGTCGGCTGCGATATTGGCTTTGGTCGAGCACCGGCTGAAAAAGCTGGGCATTGCCGATCTTCCTTACTTTTCGCAACGCGCCCTTCTCCTCAAGCCGATAGACCAGTGTTTGCACGGTGGTGTAAGCAACCCGTTCATCCTCAGGGAGGCTCTCCAGGATCTCGCGCACCGAGGCGATCCCCAGTTCCCAGTACTGTTCCAGGATGCGAGTCTCAGCTTTTGAAAGACGCGGCTCTTTCATAATCTCCTACTCATCCCGGCAATGCTACTACAAGAAACGGTACTTCCTGTTCTGTTTCGGGGCATAAGTTCCGGGTAGCCCCGACGTTCAAAACGGCCGGCGGAGAGGTTTTGATTGTGGACTCGAGCACGTTTAAAGCCTCGACGACCGTCGCGGCCGCGATCGTCACCGTACATCCCGGCGGGATGAGGGAGCTTCATTGGCATCAAAATGCGGATGAGTAGCAGTACTACATCAGCGGCAAAGGCATGATGGCCGTTGTCGAGACGGGCGTTGGTGCTCGAACGATGGACTTCGAAGCGGGCGATGTGGGTTACGTGCAGCAAACGATTCCCCACTACATCGAGAACACCGGAGATGAAGATCTGCGGTTCCTGAGATGTTCAAGGCCCGCCGCTACGAAGACATGCCCCTTTTCCAAGTGGCTGTCCCGTGCGCCACTTGAGCTGGCGATGGCCCACCTCAATATCGACAAAGCGATGTACGACGCGATCCCCAAGGAGAAGGCGGTCGTTGTACCGCGCTGGTGGGGACGATTTATCACTCCGCGTGCGAAAGGAGCAAGGGACGCTCTCGCGGGATGACGTAGAGAAGCGACTAAGCCAGTAGCTTAGCGAGTAGACTGGTCGCCGCAGGCCCTCGCCGATCTCGAAGCGGTTGCCGCTTATATCGCTGCCGATTCCTCGACCTATGCAAAGGCCGTGGTCAGAATGATTGTTACCTTGATCAAAACCCTCGCTCGCTTCCCCACATCCGGTCGCAAGGTGCCGGAGTTCGACGACGAAACAAAACCACCCGCAGCTGATCGCCTACAGCTGCCGGATTATCTACACGGTTGAACCAAATGAAGTCATCATCGCTGCCGTGATCCCCGGCAAACGAATCCTCTGAGCCTCCGCTTGCTCATACAGAGAGCCTCCACTGTCATCGCGCCTCTTCGATTCCAACAAAAACGGCTAACCATCACCCCTCGCATAGTGTGCACTATGAGACATCATTACCCCCGCTCCCGGCGCACACTCGTGTCTGCCGCCCTCCGAAAAGCGGACACTCTAACCTTGGAGATCACATGCACGGTTCACGTCATTACATCGCTTCGCTATTTCTCACAGCTGCTCTTGCCGTCCCGCTGTCGCTCATGGCCGCGCCCCGACCGCAGGAGGCCGGCGTCCAGGTTCGCGTCTACGATAAACAGCACAAGGATTATCACAACTGGGACGACAACGAAAATCGCGCTTGGGGTCAATACCTCACCGAAAACCACCGAGACTCTCACGAATATTCAAAGTCTAATAAGCGGGAGCAATCGCAATACTGGAACTGGCGCCACGCCCATCCCGACGATCGCGATCATCAAGACAGACACTAGCCTGATCCCGAGCATCCCGTCCGCAACCTCGTGGACGGGATGCCGCGCGTCGAATCAGAGTGGGACTCCAAGCCCCCGTTGAAACTCGCAGTTGTCGCCAGACTCACTCGTTTACGGGCAATCTACTTTCAGATTTTCCAGCGAGACGTTTTTCCCTAGCCTCGAAGAGGCGATTAATCTCGCTGACCAATTCCAGAATTTTTTTCGGGTCTTGTTCGACCGCAACCCGTTCGCAGAGTTCGATCCATCTCTCTCCGCTTTGTACCTTCTCCTGCAGGGCTGCTCTTAGTTCGGAGAGAATAGGTTCTATTTGCCGCGTATCAGTCACCGCTAAGGCCTTGGAGCATAAGTCTTGGATTCGGCTTCTTGGGTTCGAGAGCATTCAGTTCAGATGCGGACCGGCTAAAGTTATCCGTGGGGGAATTCCTGTAAAAACGCGCGAGCGGTGCACCAGACGGTAATCGGCAAGAAGAGGTAGCCGATCGCGAATATCGCTGTAGGAAGAACGCTCTAACCGTGATTGCGCCGCGCGGCGTGGACGTCCCAATTCGCGGAGCGTTTAACCGAGCAGGTGTTGCCTGCAAATGGGTTCAGAGCCGTCAAAGGAAGACCGATCGGATCGGTACGCCCTGAAACGAGTCTCATTGAATCTCAGGCTTGCGCCAGGAGCGAAGATTAATGGCGTACAGGGCAATGCAAAACAGATTCGCCGGGATGAAACCGAATTGTGATGTGCGGAAGCCGATCAGACAAATGACTACGCTATTGACGCCCGCCAGAATCCAACCCTCCCAGCAACGCCGTCCCACCAGAATCGTGGAAACGATGGTCAGTACGCACGACAAGTAATCAAGCCGTAACACAAACAAACTCCTCATTGAACACAATCGAGTATGACCCAGAAGCGGGGAAATTTCCCATGATTCTCTGCCCAGCGGGGTAACGGAAGTAAGCGTCCTAAAGATTGATTGTCTTGGATAAAATCTGCAAAGCCAGGAGTTGAAGCATGAAGGTCCTTACAGAATACTTGAAGTTTCATACTAAAACCCACCGCGCCTATGTCCATATCACGCCTCAGGTGGAAGAGATCGTGCGCCGGGGCGGAGTGAAGGAGGGGATGGTGCTGGTTTCCGCCATGCACATCACGGCGGGAGTCTACGTGAATGACAACGAGAGCGGATTGATCGAGGACATCGATCAGTGGCTGGAGCATTTGGCGCCTTTTCGCAAGAACTATAAGCATCACGAAACCGGTGAGGATAATGGCGACTCGCACCTGAAGGCTTTATTGATTCACCACGAGGTAATCGTGCCGATCACTGCTGGCAAACTCGACCTTGGAACGTGGCAGCGAATCTTTTACGCCGAGTTTGACGGGCAGCGCGACAAGCGAGTGATCGTGAAAGTGATGGGCGAATAAGAAGCAGTTGTCAGTCGCCAGCCCGCATTGTCAGCGCTACCAGAGTACTTTAAAGTCGCCTCGCTGCTTGCCCGGAGAGGAATGAATCCGTAGTATCGAGGACTGCGACCGTCAGCTTGCAAGGTCGCGCCCGGAGGATCGAATGAGTGACGAGCTTCAAGAACTGCAAGAGCATGCCGAACATGCCCAGCATCATCCCAACTTGGCTCCCGTATCTTTGACCATGGCCGTACTGGCGGTAATGGTCGCCGTTGTCACGTTACTGGGCCACAGGGCGCACACCGAGGAGGTTGTGCTGCAGGCCAAGGCCTCTGACCAGTGGTCGTACTACCAGGCCAAGAATATTCGTCAGCACGAAGACGAATTGTTCGCCGATCTCAGTGCGGCCGTAGCCAACAATGACGCCGCAGGAATGGCGAAATTCCATGACAAATCCGCGCAGGAAGGAGACCGGTATAAACATGAAAAGGGGGAGATCCAGGAGGAGGCACAGAAACTGGAGAACGAGGTCGCCATGGAGCAAAAACGCGCCGACCGCTATGACTTGGCGGAAGTTTTTCTGGAGATCGGGCTGGTGATTACATCCATTACTTTGCTCTCGGGAAAACGAATCTTCTGGCATTTGGGAATCGTGCTGGGCGTGGTCGGAGTGGTCGTGGCGGTCACAGGGGCGTTGGTTCACTAAAGTCAATCCGCGAAGTTAATCCTCTGGATCAGACGTTCTTCAGGGTAGGAAAGCTTTCATACAGAACAGACTGCCACCGGATTTTTCGAACTCCGAGCTTTCGACGATCACGGGGGCCAAACCTTCCCCGCAGAGAATGGACTCGAGGTGCGGCGTAATGTGGGAAGTGAAATAGCGTCCGTTGGCAACGATGCCGTTGCCCATGAATTTGTGAGCTTCGTCGGCAGTGAGTTCGTGTACCCGCTTCCAGAGTGGACGCAAGGCGGCGAGGGATTCGGCAGCATACGCCCCGGGATAGATGAGAACAGCTTCGTTGTTCAGGGGACAGAAACAGGTATCGAGGTGGTAGCAGTAGGGATCGACCAGATGGAGGGGCACCACCGGGATTTCCAACTTGGAAAGGGCTTTGCCAAATTTTTCGACACCAGACTTAGTCGACCGAAAACCGTAGCCGGCGTAGACGCGCGACCACCCGGGGTGCCAGAGAAGGTCACCGTTACCTTCCAGGTAATCGGCGCCTAGATCGACCTTGACAATCTTGAAGCCTCGCTGGCGATACCAGTCCACATAGAACGGAACCTCGCGCTGCCGTGACGGGTACACCATCCGGCTAGGCACAATGAACTTTCCGATGTCTTTGTGAAAACCTACGAACACCGGATTCGCCGCAAAAACCATATCTTCATGGCCCGGCGCAGGAGCTAGGGTTTCCACCTGGTAACCGGCATCTTCGAAAGCAGAACAAAGTGACTGCCATTGCTCCTGTGCTTTCGCGCGGTCAATCGGAGACCCGCCCGCCATATAAGCATTCTTCTGATCGATAACGTCGAAATGGGTGGGCGGACAGAGTAGAACCTGCATGAGCATTTCTGGAGATAGTAGCGGGGGAAAAATGCGGAGACAAGGCACAGAGGACGAACCTTCGGCACGGTACCGATACGTCGACACAAACGCCGTCCGAGGCGGGCCAAATCGCTGAGAACGGCACAAAAGTGATTGGCAGGCTGCACGCACCTCCTATGGAACTGGCGGCGCCGCCGACATCGAGCACTTTGGCGGGCGCGGGCGGAAGACGACGAAGAATGATCACCTGCGTGCGGGCGTATTCCAGCTCAAACCACCGGTGCGCAGCCGGGGCTTCGTCAGCAGTGTGTAGGTGGCGAATTATTCGTCGGTAGTGTCGTTGCACATAGTTGAATGCGACTCGGAACCCGAGCATTGCTGAACCTCGTACGGCTGAAGCTCGTACGGCTGAACTCGCATTGCTCAACTGGTATTGCTCTCTAAACGCGCCCAAGACGTTGAGGTACACGATATCCCATGCCCATGGAGACTTGTCGGGCCGCGTCCTTGAGGGCTTCGAGGATCCGCGGCATGGTCTGCGGGCTGACCTGCTGCGTGGTACCGCTCAAGCCCAGTGCGGCCTCGATAGCGCCGCGATCATTGAACACCGGAGCACCCACGCACCGCGCGCCGAGATTGTTTTCTTCATCATCGACGGCATAGCCTTGCACGCGAACTTTCTCGAGCTCTTTGAGCAGGCGTGGCACGGTGGTGATGGTTTTTGGCGTTCGCTTTCCCATGCCACCCTTACGCAGAATCTGCTCCAGGCGATCCTGGGCGATGTGCGCCACCAAGGCCTTTCCCACGCTCGTAGCGTGCACCCGCATCCGCCGTCCTACCCAGGTATCCATTCGGATAAAACCCTCCGGCTCAACCTTCTCTATGTAGACGGCATCGGGTCCGTCCAGAATAGCCAGATGGCACGTCAGTTGAGTCTGTTGTGTCAAA
>Ga0209006_10006694_pt1 | contig 10412 bp, 9 predicted proteins | sample JacPin_JW_Ref_O2_FD_188567 | JGI IMG/M metagenome (GOLD analysis project Ga0209006, IMG submission 188567) | Forest soil microbial communities from Algoma, Ontario, Canada - Jack Pine, Ontario site 1_JW_Ref_O2 (SPAdes) (version 2) | ecosystem: Environmental > Terrestrial > Soil > Boreal... | reverse complement strand
GAGCCGGTGCCGCCATACCTGGTGCGGCCGGTTCAGCGCGTCCGGCACCAGGTAGAAGTAGTGCTCCGAGTCGCTCGCCCAGGCACCGCCCGGGTAACTGCGCCCGATCCGGTCGGCCAGATCGGCGCCGCTGGCCATATCCCGGAACCGGAGCTCGTAGATCTCCGCCCCGCTGGTGTCGGCCGACCAGGCCAGCAGCGTGTCGTCCGGGCTCGGCTCGCAGGTCCCGATGTCGACGAAGCCCGACACGGCCCCGAGTTCATCCTCGTCCAGCAGGACGACGGCCGAGTCCGGGGACTCCCCGTTCCGGTACCTGAGCAGTTGCCGTCCTTCAGCGCCCGCCAAGGTCCGGTGCAGGTAGCGGTAGCCTCGCAGCGGCCAGCTGACCGAGTCGTCGGCGCCGCTGGGCAGCCGGGACACTGCCTCGGCAAACAGGTCTTCGGTCAGCCGGGCCAGATGGCCGGTCCGGGCGTCATAATAGGCGCGCTCGGCCGCCAGGTACTCGCGCAGCCCCGGCGCGTCCTGATCTCGCATCCAGGCGTAGTCATCGGGGTCTCGCTGACCGTGCAGCTCGCGCACGGACGGGATCCGCGGTGCGCGCGGGCGGTCGGCCGCCGGCTCGCTCATGCTGGGTTGCCCGCGGGCGCGGTGATGCCCGCGAGGTGGCAGGCGGCCAGGTGACCGGGCCCGGCCACCAGGGCCGGAACCCGGAGCGAGGGATCCTCGGTCCGGCACCGATCCACCGCCACCGGGCAGCGCGGATGGAAGCGGCACCCGGCGGGCACGTCGATCGGGTCGGGCGTCTCGCCGGTCAGAATCTGCGGCGCCGCCGCCTGCCGCGGGTCACGCTTGGGCACGACGGACAGCAGCGCCTTCGTGTACGGGTGCTGCGGATCGCGCACGACCTCACTGGCCGTGCCGTACTCGACAATCCGGCCGAGGTACATCACCGCGATCTTGTCCGCGAAGTGAGCCGCCGTGGACAGGTCGTGAGTGATCATCAGGATGCCCATGTCGGCGTCCTTGCGCAGGCTGTCCAGCAGCGCCAGGACGCCCGCGCGGACCGACACGTCCAGCATCGAGACGGGCTCGTCGGCCAGCAGGAGCTGCGGGCCGAGCACGAGCGCGGTCGCGATGGCCACCCGCTGCCGCTGGCCGCCGGACAGCTCGTGCGGGTAGCGGTCCAGGTACATCTCGGCCGGGCTCAGCCCCGCCTGCTCCAGGGCCCTGACGATCAGCGGCTCGCGATCCTTCCTTGAGCGGCCGATCCCGTGCACGAGCATCGGCTCCTCGACCGTCTGCCGCACCCGGAATCGCGGATCGAGCGACTCGTACGGGTCCTGGTAGATCATCTGGACGATGCGCCGCAACGGGCGCATCTGCCCCTCCGGCAGGCCGGCGATTTCGGTTCCGTTCAGCCGGACCGAGCCGCTGGTCGGTTTGACCATCCCGAGAATCGTCTGCACCGTGCTGGTCTTGCCGCAGCCCGACTCGCCGACGAGTGCCATCATCTCGCCCCGGTTCAGGCTGAAGCTCACGCCGTCGACCGCGTGCACCCAGCTGCGTGGACGGCGGGTCGCGGCGGCCGCCAGCCCGCGCCGGACCGGGTAGTGCGTGACCAGGTCGGCGACTTCCAGCAGTGTGTGCCCGCTCATACCGCCTCCGCCTGCTGGGTGCCGGGTCCCGCCTGGACGGCGGCGTCGTTCGCGCGGTGGCACGCGGCCTGATGGCCGAGGCTGACCGGCGCCAGCTCGGGGTGATCGGATAGGCACCGGTCGAAGGCGACATCGCAGCGCGGCCGGAACGCGCAGCCGGTGATCTGCGCGTCCAGCCGGGGCGGGCCGCCGGGGATCGAGGCCACCGCGTCCTCGCCGTACAGGTCCGGGGTGGCGGCGAACAGCATCCGTGTGTAGGGGTGCCGGGGGTTGTGGTACAGCTCTTCCATCGGGCCGGTCTCGGCGATCTCGCCCGCGTACATGACCGCGGCCCGGTTGCAGACCTGCGCCACTACCGGCAGGTCATGGGTGACCAGGATCACCGCGAGGCCGAGCTGAGCCGAGAGCTCTGACAGCAGCTGCAGGATCTGCGCCTGCACCATCACGTCCAGGGCCGTGGTCGGCTCGTCCGCCAGCAGTATCTTCGGCTCGCAGGCCAGCGCCATGGCGATCGAGGCCCGCTGCCGCATGCCGCCGGAGAACTCATGCGGGTAGCGGCCGGCCGACCGAGCCGGGATGCCGACCAGCTCCAGCAGTTCGCCGGCCCGCTTCAGCGCGGCCTTGCCCTCGGCGACGCCGTGGAAGGCCATCGGCTCGGCGATCTGCCAGCCGACCTTCTTCACCGGGTTCAGGGCGTTCATCGCGCCCTGGAACACCATCGCGATGTCCTTCCAGCGGAACGGCCGGACCGAATCCTCGCCGCCCGCCAGGATGTTCGTGCCGTTGATCCGCACCTGGCCCGCCAGCGAGGCGTTGGGCGGCAGCAGGCCCATCATGGCCAGGATCGTCGTGGTCTTGCCGCAGCCGGACTCGCCGACCAGCCCGAAGCGCTCCCCCGCGTTGAGCTCGAAGCTGACCCCCTGCACCGCGTGCACCGGCGCGGCGTGCGGCGGCTCGAACCAGACGTGCAGATCCTCGACCTCCAGCAGGCCGCTCATATCGCATCCGCCTTCCGGCCGGCCAGCGTGCGGATCTTCCACCGCGTGAGCGAGAGGTGCGCGATCTTCAGACGGGGGTTCAGCGCGTCCTCGATGGCCTGGCCCAGCAGAAAACAGCCGACGCAGACCAGCGCGATGCAGATGCCGTCCGGCACGATCGCCCACCAGGCGCCGGAGCTGACCGCGCCGCGGTTGAACGCGTGCTCGAGAATCGTGCCCCACGTCGTCACCGTCGGATCCTCCAGGTTGAGGAAGGCCAGCGCCGTTTCCAGGTAGATCGCGATCGCGATCGTCAGCACGGTGTTGGCGATCAGCAACGGGCCGACCTGCGGCAGGATGTGCTTGCCGATGATCCGCGCGTGCCCGGCGCCGAGGGCCCTGGTGCGCTTGATGTAGACGCGCTGCTTGACGCTCATGACCTGGGCCCGGATCACCCGGGCGGTGCTGGTCCACTCCAGGATGCCGATGACCAGGATCACGTGGAACAGGCTCGGGCCCCAGATGTCGGCGATCACCATGGCGAAAACCAGGTCGGGGATCACCAGCAGGTAGTCCGTGATGCGCATCAGGGCGACGTCCACCCACCCGCCGAAGTAGCCGGAGATGATGCCGACGCCGCCGCCGATGACCATCGCGACCAGGGTGGCGGCGAAGCCGACGATCAGCGACACCCGGCCGCCCTGCATGAGCTCGCTGAGCATGTCGACCCCGCCGTCGTCGCAGCCCAGCCAGTGATGGACCGAGATCGGCGCGAAGACCGCCGACGGCCCGGTGCCGCAGCTCTGCGCGGTGGGGCTGTACGGGGAGATCAGCGGGGCCACGATCGCCAGCACCACGAAGAACAGGATCAGGGCGAGTCCGAACGCGGCCGCCTTGCGGTCCTTCAGCAGCGTCAGGAAGAAGCCGCCGCCCCGCACTGTCGGCGCGACGGGCTCAATCCCCGCGGCCGGCTCCTGGATGAGTGCGCTCATTCGGTGATCCTCGGGTCGAGGCGGAAGTACAGCAGGTCGGAGAAGAAATTCAGGACGATGACCGCGACGGTCAGGATCAGGAACCCGCCCTGCAGCATCGGGTAGTCGCGCTGCAGGATCGCCGTCTCCATCGCCAGGCCGATGCCGGGCCAGCTGAAGATGACCTCGACCAGCAGCGCGCCCCCGACGATGTAGCCGAAGTCCAGGGCGATGAGCGTCACCATCGGCAGCAGCGCATTGCGGACGGCGTGCCGCCAGACGATGCGGCGGACCGGCAGGCCCTTGGCCCGCGCCGTCAGCACGTAGTCCTCGCCGAGCGTTTCCAGTACCGAGGTGCGGACCACGAGCGTGTAGCTGCCGTAGGCGGTCAGCAGCAGCGTCAGCGCGGGGAGCAGCATGTGCTCGCCGACGTCGCCGAGGTGCTGCCAGAACGGCTCCGGGTAGAAGACGCCGGCGTCCGGCCAGGTCATGCCCGCGGTCGGCAGGTACCTCGAGAGCAGGATCAGCAGCATCAGGCCGAGCCACTGAGTCGGGAACGCGTACGCGAATACCGCCGTGTTGGTGCTGATGTGGTCGGCGACCGAGCCGCGCCGCCAGGCGGCCAGCACGCCGGTGAACACGCCGATCACGATCGACGCCACCGTGCCCACCGTGACCATCGGGATCGTGTTCTTCAGGTCGGTCAGCAGCAGGTGGCTGACCGGCTGCTGGTTTGCGAACGAGATGCCTAGGTTCCCGTGCACGAGTTCCCGCAGGTACAGCACGTACTGCTGCCACTTCGGCTGGTCCAGCCCGAACTCGACGGTCAGCGCGTGCTTGAGCGCAGGCCCGGCGCTCGGAACGCGGGCGAGGTTGGTCACCGCGCTGCCCGGCAGCACCCGGAACAGGAAGAAGTTGAGTGTGATCGCCACGAAGATCGTGACCAGCGCGAAGAACCCGCGCTTGATCACGTAGTCAGCGCGGCCCACGACGGCCCGCCTTGCTGCCAGTTCCCACGGCCACCTCAGGTTGGGTTGGCGCCCCCGGCGCGCGGAGCCGGGGGCGAGCGCTCGATAGCGGGCTCTAGCCGGCCAGGTGCACGGATTCGAACGGGATGGTCGACTGTGAAGTCCAGGACGTGCCGGCCACCAGGGGCAGGCCGGCCCACTTCGGGCTGTGGGCCTCGATCGAGTCGGGGTAGTCGATGACCAGGTAGGTCCGGGCCTGGGCGATCATTTGCTGCATCTGGTAAACGACCTGCTGGCGCTGCGCTGGCTTCATCGCCGCGCTCTGCGCGGAGTACAGGTTGTCGTACTGCTTGCTGCAGTAACCGGTGTCGTTCCAGACATTCCAGGACCCGCAGGTCAGCACCGAGAGCATGAAGTCCGGGTCGGTCTCGGGGAACCAGTCCCACATGGACAGCTCGAAATTCTTGTAGCTGTTCGCCGTGAGCGCGGTGTAGGCCGCCGAGTTGTCCAGGTCCTGCGGGGTTAGCTGCACGCCGATCTGCTTGTAGTCGTTCTGGATGATCGCGAACGACCGGGCGCCGTAGCGGTCGGTGGTGTCGGCCGGCATGATCACCGTGTACGACATCGGGTGCCCGTCGGCCATCCGGATCCCGTTCGCGCCCTTCTTGAAGCCCGCCTGGTCCAGCAGGGCGTTGGCCTTGCTCAGGCTGAACGGCGTCGGCTTGATCGACGGGTCCGACCAGCTGCCGGTGACCGGCGGGATGATGGTCGAGCCTGCCTTGCCATATCCCAGCAGCGAGGTGTTGACGATCTGCTGGCGGTCGATGGCGTAGTCGAACGCCTCGCGGACCAGCGGATTCATCAGCTCGCGGTGGCTGGCCAGCTGGCTGGGGTTGTCGTTGATGATCAAGTCGTCGAAGGCGTCGCCAGGGGTCTTGCTGACGACGAAATGCGCCTTGGTCAGGTTCGCGACCGAGGTGTTCGGCACCTCCTCGACGCCGTCCAGCTGGCCGCTCTTCAGCGCCGCGACCATCGCGTCGTCGTTGGTGTAGAACTCCAGCGCCAGGCCGTCGATGTGCGGCTTCGGGCCATAGAAGTTCGGGTTCCGCTTGAACAGCGCCGCCTGCTTGGCCGTGTACTTGAACAGGATGAACGGACCGCCGGACACGACCGGCGCGTTGTTGGTGAAGGTGGTCAGGCCCTTGCCCTTGCCGGTCGCGTACTTGGCCCAGACGTGCTCGGGCAGGATCTGCACCTGCTGCACCTGGGACAGCACGTTGGCGACCGGTTGCTTGTACGTCAGGACCAGCGTGTCGGCGTCGGGCGCCGTAGCGCTCACCATGTGCGCGACGTAGCCGGCCGAGTTGGCCGTTGGCCCGCTCTGGTACTTCAGGATCGTGGCGAATGTCCAGGCCGCGTCCTGCGCGGTTAGCGGCTTGCCGTCGGACCACTTCGAGCCCTTGACCGTGTGGAACGTCCAGACCTTGCCGCCGTCTGACGTCGCCCAGCTCGTCGCGAAGTCGGGGACCAGCTGCGTCTTGGTGTCGTACTGGACCAGCGTCGGGTAGATGTAGTCGAAGGTGGTATAGGCGTCGGTCTGGAACGCGACGAACGGATTCAGTGAGTCGATCGGGGTGTCAGAGCCCAGGTTGAAGACACCGCCTTGCTTGACCGACCCGGCGGGCTGAGCACCGCAGCCGGCCGCGGTCAGGGCGGCGACTGCCGCGACCGCCACAGCACCCGACAGCCGCCGGAGCCGGCTCGTGCGGCCAGGCAGTTTGTTCACGCGGACTCTCACGCTGAGCCACCTTCATTCTCGGGGGTGCCGGGCACACCGGAGGGTGCGTGCCGCCGACGGGTACCGGTCTGTGATCGGGCCGGCCTGTGGCCGGCGGTCAGTCCTGACGACCACCTCGTCGTGGCACAGCCCAGCACTGAGATCCGACCTGGACAATACCGCCTAGATCAGTCTTTACCGCTTGACTCGTTGTTTAAGTTGCGTGATGTTAGCACACGACACCAGGTCCGCAAAGCCGCCAAGTAAGCAGTACGGGCGACGAAATGGACACGCTCTGTGTCGGGACGAGTCCGATCACTGCGACCCGGCCAGTCCGGTCTCGGATCAGGCTTTCGGGGTGCGCCGGCCTCCGTCAGCTGCTCACGGGGCCAGGCCGGACGTCCTTAGTCGTCGGGCTGCTTGATCTGCTGGGCCAGGTAGTGCGCCTCGCCGATCTGCTCGATCAGGGCCAGCTGAGTCTCGAGGTAGTCGATGTGTTCTTCCTCATCCGCGAGGATCGACTCGAATATCCGCGCGCTGGTGACATCGGAGACACCGCGCATGTGCTCGATGCCGCGGCGGAGCCGGTCGACGGCGTCAACCTCGACCGCCAGGTCGGAAGTGAACATCTGGACGATCGTCTGGCCGATCCGCAGCGGCGAGAGCCGCTGGTAATTCGGCAGGGAGTCCAGGAACAAGATCCGGTCGGTGAGGGCCTCCGCGTGCCGCATCTCGTCGATGGACTCGGCCCGGGTGTGCTCCGCGAGCTTCACCCAGCCGAAGTTCTCCTGCATCTTCGAATGCAGGAAGTACTGGTTGATCGCGGTCAGCTCGGCCGTGAGCTGCTCATTGAGGAACTCGACAGTCCGTGGGTCACCCTGCATCCGCCTACCCTAACGGTGCCGCCGGCCCTGGGCTCGATCAGTCCCGCCGGCTGGGCCCGCGTGTCCAGCGTCACAATTGCGCGTTAGCGGACTTCCCGTACACTGATTGTTAGGTTAGCCTTACCAAACTGTCCGTTCGGGCAGGCCATCGGGGGCATTCGGCCCCTCCGGGCGGAGAGGAACTGCCAGCTCGTGTACGCCTGCATCTGCAACGCCGTCACTGACGAACAGGTCATCAGCGCCATCGACACGGGCGCCGACACCGTCGCCGCGATCGGCCGCGCCACCTGCGCCGGAACCACGTGCGGCAGTTGCCAGGATCATCTCGAAGACTTGATCCTGGAGCGCTGCCTGGCCTGCCCGCTGGCTCAGCTTCAGGTGGCCTGAGCCGCCTGGTCAAGCCCGCCTGGTCAAGCCCGGGAACGGGCCCGCTCCGTGACGTGAGCCGCGCTTAGAGCGAGCATCCGGCGTCCGGGCCCGGCGGAGCCAGGGCAGTCTCGGTCACCGGTGACTCGATCCGCCCGGCCTCGGCGAGCAGCTCCCGCACCGTGGCTGCAGGCAGGCCGCGCGAGGAGTTGCCGTCCCGGCCGGTGACTGTCGGCGCGGCGAGCAGGCTGTTCAGCACGGCCTCCTCGGTCGCTTCGACCACAGCCGCGAAGAAGGGGTCGAGGCCCCGGCCGGTGATCTGGGTCACATCGGGCGGCGGATGCGAGCCGCGCGCCGCCCGCAGGCCGGTGGCCAGAGCCAGGAAGATCTCCCCGCTGCCGTGATTCGCCGTCGAGCCGGTCCTGGCTAGACCCAGGCCTGCGCGCCGGGCCAGCCGGGAGCACGCGGCGGCGTCCAGCGGTCCGTCGGTGACCACCACCGTGATGCACGAGCCGGCCGGCGGCCGGCCCGTCGCTGCTGCCTCAGCCGGATCCGGTGGCAGCATCCGGCCGACCGGCACCCCGTCGACGGTCAGCCGGTCCTGATCGCCGAAGTTCGTGAGCGTCAGCACGCCCACCGTGTGGCCAGAGGGCACCCGCCGCGAGGCGGTGCCGATGCCGCCCTTGAAGCCCAGGCAGCTCATCCCGGTCCCCGCTCCGACCGCGCCTTCCGCCGGGGCCAGCCGGTGGCGAGCCGCCCCGGCCATCCGGGCCGCCTCCCGCGCGGTGCGCACGTCGGCGGCGCTGACCTGCATCCGGCGCGCGTCGGACAGGAAACTGTCGTCGCACTCGGCCACCAGCGGGATGATGACGTCCACCGCGCCGATGCCCGGCTCCTCCTCGGCCAGCAGCTCGCAGGCCGCGTCGTAGACGCGGCCGACCTGCATGGTCGACGTCAGGAAGACGGGCGTCTCGGCCAGCCCCCACTCCGTCATCGACAGGAACCCGGTGCACTCGCCCGCGCCGTTCAGCACCGCGCCGCCAGCCGGCACCGGGGCGCTGAACAAGTTCCCGCCGGGATCGATGACCGTGACGCCGGTCCGGGCCACCCCCCGGCCCGCCGGGGGCGGCGGCTCGTCCCGCCACACCGTGACATGCCCGACGCCGACGCCGGGCACGTCCGCGATCGAGGCGGTCGGACCGGTCGGCAGGACACCTATCCTGATGCCAAGTTCGCGGGCCCTGGTGGTCTGTTCATCGGTTAGCGGCACCTACCGAGCATGCCCCAGGAGGGTTCGACTGATGTCCATTGACGCTGTGTCGATCGACCCCGGGTCGGTCGACGCTGGCGAGCTGCGCACCCCCGTGATCTGGAGCGCGGACTGCCTGCGGCACGAGCCGGCCGGGGAAGTCTGGCTGGGCATCAGGGAAACCGGTACCGAGGTGCCGGAGCGGGCCACCGTCATCCTCGGCGCACTGCAGGCGGCGGGCGCTCCCGTCCTGCCCGCGCGGCAGCACGAAGAAGCCGCGCTGCTCTCCGTGCACAGCCCTGACCTCGTTCGTCACCTCGCGACCATCTGGTCGGACTGGGAGGCGGGCGGCTACGTCAGCGACTACGGCCGGGACCGGGTCGTGCCGTACGTCTTCCCCACCGCGGCCATGCTGGCCGGGCTGCCGGTCAGAACGCCCGCCGCCACCCATGGCCAGGTCGGCCTGTACTGCTACGACACGATGACCCTGGTCGGACCGGGCAGCTGGGAGGCGATCCGGGGCGCCGCTGACGCCGCACTCACGGCGGCGCGGCTGGTCGCCGGTGGCCTGCCTTCGGCCTATGCCCTGTGCCGCCCGCCGGGTCACCACGCGGGTCCCGACGGCTACGGCGGCTCGTGTTACCTCAACAACGCCGCCCTGGCGGCGCAGGCACTGCGAGATCAGGGCGCCGAACGGGTCGCGGTGCTCGACATCGACGCCCATCACGGCAATGGCACGCAGGCCATCTTCTACGCCCGGCCCGATGTCTACTACGGCAGCGTCCACGTGGATCCCGGAGCCGGCTGGTTCCCGCACTACATGGGCTTCGCCGACGAGCGCGGCGCCGGCCGGGGCGTCGGCGCTAACCGGAACGTGCCGCTCCCCCCGGGAGCCGGCGACGATGCCTGGCTGGCCGCCGTGGCGCGGCTATGCGAGGACGCCGGCGCGCACGGCGCCGAGGCGATCGTGCTGTCGCTCGGGGTGGACGCGGCGGCGGCCGACCCGGAGAGCCCGCTGCAGGTGACTGCCGGCGGCTATTACGCGGCCGGCGAGCTGATCGGCGCGCTCGGCCCGGTCGCGGTTATCCAGGAGGGCGGCTATGACCTCGGCTCGCTCGGCGAGTACGTCCTGGCGGCGCTGACCGGCGTGCAGGCGGGCGCCGGGCCGCATCGGGGCGCGGACGCGGACGCGGCGGCCGAATGACCGCCCTGCTGGCGCTCATCGCATCCGCCCTGTGGGGGACCTCGGATTTCGGCGGCGGGCTGATCTCCCGCAAACTGCACCCGTCCGCCGCGGTACTGATCTCACAGGCCATGGCGCTCGCCGGCCTGCTGGTCCTGCTGCCGTTCGTGCACGTGCCGGGCGGCCGCTACATGCTCACCGCCGCAGCCGCGGGCGTCGTGGCCACACTGTCGCTGGCCGCGTTCTACCGGGCGATGGCCGACGCGCCCATGTCGCTGGTCGCGCCCATCACCGCGAGCGGCACCGCCATCCCGGTGCTGGCCGGCCTGGCCAGGGGCGAGCACCTCGGCGCACTGCAGCTGGCCGGGATCGTGGTCACGCT
>Ga0209006_10006693_pt1 | contig 10412 bp, 5 predicted proteins | sample JacPin_JW_Ref_O2_FD_188567 | JGI IMG/M metagenome (GOLD analysis project Ga0209006, IMG submission 188567) | Forest soil microbial communities from Algoma, Ontario, Canada - Jack Pine, Ontario site 1_JW_Ref_O2 (SPAdes) (version 2) | ecosystem: Environmental > Terrestrial > Soil > Boreal... | reverse complement strand
TACCCACGCGCTGCTCCCGATTTCTCCTTTGTCGTGGCCGGGCATAGCCGTTCGAAGAACGGCGTCGCTTTGCTCGCCTATGCCCGGCCATCCACGACTTTTGTGCATTGTCAGTGTGTAAGACGTGGATGCCCGGCACAAGGTTTATGCTTGGGCCGGCCAAAGGCCGGGCCCGAGTGCCGGGCATGACGACGGGTATTAGGCTAGTGCAGCCGCTGCGCGCGGCACCGGCTTCTCCACGATCGGCAGATTGATCAGCGCCGAGAGCACGCCGAACAGGATCGCCAGCCACCATACCAGATCGTAGGAACCGGTGCGGTCGAACACAACGCCGCCGAGCCAGACGCCGAGAAAACCGCCGACCTGATGGCTGAAGAAGGTGACGCCGGACAGCATCGCCAGCCAGCGGGTGCCGAACATCACCACGATGATGCCGTTGGTCGGCGGCACGGTGGAGAGCCACATCAGGCCCATGACGGCGCCGAACGCAATGCAGGTGAATGGCGTGATTGGAAACATAATGAAGGCGAAGATCGCCGCGGCGCGGCCGAAATAAAGCAGCGAGAGCAGATAACGCTTGGGCATGCGGTCGCCGAGCCAACCGGAAGCCAGCGAGCCGACGATGTTGAACAGTCCGATCGCCGCCAGCGTCCAGCCGCCGACGTCGGACGAGAGACCGCGGTCTGCAAGATACGCCGGCAAGTGAACGGTGATGAAAGCGAGCTGAAAGCCGCAGGTGAAGAAGCCAAGCATCAACAATATGTAAGACCGGTGCGCGAGCGCTTCGCCGAGCGCTTGACGCAATGACTGGGACGCGGCGTGCGCTGTCTCCGCCGCCGGCGACGCCAACGCCAGCGACGCCGGCAATACGACCAACACAATGATGCCGAATACGACGAGCGCATGCTGCCAGCCGAGCTGGTCCATGAGCAGAACGGCGAGCGGCGAAAACAAAAACTGGCCGAACGAGCCGGCCGCCGTTCCGAGACCGAACGCGGTCGAGCGCCATTCGGCGGGCAATATTTTGCCGAATGCCGCGAGCACAATCGGAAACGTGCAGCCCGCCAGACCGAAACCGACGAGCCCGCCAGCCGACAGGTCGAGCAGCGCCGCATTCGTCGAATAGGCCATCAGCACCAGGCCCAGAGCGTAGAGCAGCGCGCCGGCGCACAGCACCCGCGGCGCGCCGAAACGGTCGGCGATCGCGCCGGCGACCGGCTGCGCGACACCCCATAGAAGATTTTGCATCGCGAGGGCGAAAGAGAATACGTCGCGGCCCCAGTGATTATCGTTCGACAGCGGCGCAAGAAAAAAGCCGAGCGCCGAGCGCGGGCCGAAGGCAACCGCTGCGATCAGACAGCCAAAACCAATGACGACGACAGGCGTCCGCCATGTGGCCGATTTTGCTGCGGACACGGCAACGGCGTTCGATGGAATTGGAGGCATGGCAAATTCCGGCAAAGAATTTCGCAGGTCGCCGGAGAATAGGGCGTTGCCGAGGATCGCCCAAATGAAACTTTCTACCGCCGAGTTGAGCGCATGGCAGCCACGCGCCGGGCGGCAGCTTACAGCTTGGCGGTCGATCCGTTTTTCCCGGCAGCTGCTTCGGGTGAAGCAGCCGCTTCCGGGCTCTTGATCGTGGCCGTCGGCTCCTTCGCCGCTTCGGGCGTCTGCGCAGAAGCGCCGGCGGCCTTCGGCACGACCGCCGGAAGGCCCCAGATTGGCGCGTCCGCGCCATCGCCCCACGCGCGCGGTCGGTAAAAGGTATGCACGCCGAGCCGGTACATCTTGTTCATTTCATGGACCCAGCTCGGGTGCACCCAATAGGCGTGATAGTGCGTGGCGTGGCCGACTTCGGTGAGCCAGATCTTGCCGTCGAGCATGTCCTTGGCGATGCGCTTGGCCTGCTCCCACATGTCGAGCTCGTCGATGCGGCTCAGATCCTTGCCTTCACAAGCGAAGGTGAACTGGCACGCCAGGTGCCGGTTGGCGTTCTGATAGACCACGCCGCAGACATTGTTGGGGTAATAGCCGGAGAAAACGCGGTTCATCACCACTTGCGCGACCGCCATCTGTCCGCGCAGCGGCTCGCCGCGCGCTTCGAAATAAACGGCGTCGGCGAGACACTTCTCCTCCTTGGCGCGCGGCTTGCCTTCAAGGCCAAGCCGCTCTGCCGGACTCATCAGCCGGCTGGCGTCATCTTTGCCGGCGATGGTCTCGCCGCCGGGACCCGTATCGGGCGGACCTTCCAATGCGGAAAGCTTGATGTCGGGATCGCGCGGCCGCGACACCAGGACAGGCTCGGCGCCCAGCGGCCAGCTTTCGAGTCCGCCGCGTGCACCCATGACGCCGCCGCCGAAATAGACCTGGGTGTTGCGCTCGGCCGCATCTTCTTCGACGAAGGGCAGCGAAGCGAACGGCGAACGCACGGTACCGAGCTGGTCGCTCTCTCCGGCTGCGGGAATCTCCGGCGGCTTGTCGGCGAGGACGGTGTCGTCGTCGGCATCAGCGCCGCGCGCCTCGTTGTGCACGTGCGGTAACGCCGACATAGGCATTGCAGCATTGGGCATTGCAGCATTGGGCATTGCAGCATTGGGCATTGCAGCATTGGGCATCCCTGCATTGGGCGTCACAGCGCTAAGCGTAAGGGCGCCGGTTACGTCGTCGCTCCGGGCGCCGTCGGGCGGTAGAGTTCCGAACGCTTCGATCGACGCCTCGGGTTCGGCGGGCGCAGCATCAAGCCGCTCGACGCTTTTCGGCCGCGGACCCAAAACCGGCGCCGGCGGTGGTGCATGCGCGGGCTGCGTTGCCGGCGCATCGATCGGCTGCAGCGTCGGCGCGCTTTCCGTTCCGCTCGACGCGGGCGAGGTCTCCGGTATCGGCATGCGATCGCCTTTGAGGCGGCGATTGACCGTCGGGTATTCGACTTGCAGCGTGGGACGCACCAACGACGAGCCGTTGCCGGTCCACACTTTCACATCGAGCGAACGCGGATCGAAACTGACCGCCTCCGCGCCGATCGGCTCCGACAGCGCCGTCCCAATCGGACGCGAGAAGGTGAATGTCGCGGCGTGAATGGTGCCGAACGGCGAAGCAATCAGATGATCGCGCCAGCGCTCGGAGATGCCGGGCTGCCGCGCCAGAAGCGCGGCAAGATCTTGATAGCCGGTCGTCGTCGGCGCCAGCGCGACGCACAGTGCGCTGAACCAGAACGGACCGGAGAACGCGACAATCGACCGGTTACGCAACGCCGACACCACCCCTTACGCGCGCTACAACGCCACGCTTCCCCACAGCTTCAGCAAACGCGGCTGCAGTGGCGCGAATGCGACACGTTTGGATATTGTCGGGTTAACCTTGCGGACCTGTTAACCGCGCAAAGTTCCCCGGTCTGCGCTTGACCCTAGGCCACCGGGAACGATGAGCGGGTCATGGCGTGCGAAGCGAAGCAATCCAACCGTGCCGCTAGAGTTTCTGGATGGCTTTGTCGCTCCGCGCCACCCGATGACGCCGTCGCGATTGGCTTTTTGTTAACCAAACCGCAATGCGCGCGAGGAATACTCCGCCTCGATCTAGGCGCGCTTTATGTCAATCACGCTGCTTCCCTACTTGACGGTCGGTCTTGTCGCCGCGGTGCTGCTTTTGGCCGCGTGCGCCATCGCGTATGGCCGTGCGCAAGCAAAGATCCGCCGCTTGACCGATGCGCTCGATTACATGTCGCAGGGCTTGTGCATGTTCGACGCCGCGGGCCGCATCGTCGTCCGCAATCGGCAATTCCTGCGCATGTACAAGCTATCGCCCGAGGTGGTGAAGCCGGGCTGCACGCTGCGGCAACTGATCGAGCACCGTAAGCAGACCGGATTGTTCACCGGCGATCCCGCGCAATACTGCAAGGACATCATGGACGGCATCGCGGCCGGGAAGATCTCCAAACACATCGTCCCCGCGAGCGACGGCCGGGTCGTTCACGCCGTCAACGCACCGACTCCCGAAGGTGGTTGGGTTGCCACCCATGAGGACGTTACCGAACAGCAATTGCTGCAGCAGCAGCGCGAGGATATGGCCGATCAGCAAAAGCGCCGCGCCGTCGTCGATGCCGCGATTGCGTCATTCCGCGGCGGCATGGAAACGCTGCTCAAGACCTTCGGCGACAGCGCGGCGGCGATGAAATCGACTGCGGTGACGCTGTCGGCTGCGGCAAATCACGGATCGCTGTGCGCGACCAGCGCGGCCGAGGCTTCGAACGAAGCTTCGACCGGCGTAAAAACCGCGGCCGACGCGACCGATGAACTGGCAAGCTCGATCGCCGAAATTGCCCGCCAGATTGCGCAAACCAACAACGTCGTGCGCATGGCCGTCGATGAAGCGCAATCGACCAACGGCGAAATGACCATGCTTTCGGATTCGGCGCAGAAGATCGGAGACATCGTCAAGCTCATTCAAACCATCGCCGGACAGACCAATCTGCTGGCGCTCAATGCCACGATCGAAGCGGCCCGCGCCGGCGAAGCCGGCCGCGGCTTTGCCGTCGTCGCCTCGGAGGTCAAATCGCTGGCGGTGCAGACGGCCAAGGCGACCGAAGCGATCGTCGGGCAGATTCTCGCCGTGCAAGGCTCGACCTCGAGCGCCGTCGATTCGATCCGGCGCATCACCCAGCGCATGCACGAAATCCAGCACTATGCGTCCGGGGTCGCCGCCTCGATCGAGCAGCAGAGCGCCGCGACGAGCAACATCTCCTTGAACGTCGCCAGTGCGGCGCAGGCAGCGGAGACCATGACCGAGGCGCTCAGCGACGTCGCCGGCGCGGCGACAAAGACGCAAACCTCGGCGGAAGTCGTGCTCGATACCTCGCAATCGGTGGAAGCCGCCGTCGCCGATCTGCGGCGGCATATTGAGACTTTCCTGAAGGGCGTCGCGGCCTAGTAAACCCTCGCCCTTGTGGGGAGGGTTTCTAACGTTACGCCGTCGAACTTATGCTCCTGCCCAGCGCCGCCTGCGCCGCGGCCAAGCGCGCGATCGGCACGCGGAACGGCGAACACGACACATAATCGAGCCCGATTTCGTTGCAAAAGGCGACCGAGGCCGGATCGCCGCCGTGCTCGCCGCAAATGCCGAGCTTGAGATCCTTACGGACTTTGCGGCCACGCTCCGTGGCGATGCGCACAAGCTCGCCGACGCCGTCGCGGTCGATTGAGACGAAAGGATCGCCGGCCAAAATCCCCTTCGATGTATAGATGCCCAAAAAACTCGCAGCATCGTCGCGGCTGATGCCGAACGTGGTTTGCGTCAGATCGTTGGTGCCGAACGAGAAGAACTCGGCGGTCGCCGCGATCTCGCCGGCCATCAGCGCGGCGCGCGGCAACTCGATCATGGTGCCGACCTGATATTTGACCGGGCTCTTGGTCTCGGCGGACACGGTTTCCGCCATGGCGTCGATGCGCTCCTTGACCAGGTCGAGCTCGGCCTTGCCGGCAATCAGCGGCACCATGATCTCGGGCACGATCGGCTTGCCCGTGGAACGGCCGGCCTCGACGGCGGCCTCGAAGATGGCGCGGGCCTGCATTTCCGCGATTTCCGGATAAGCGATCGCCAGGCGGCAACCGCGGAAGCCGAGCATCGGATTGAACTCGTGCAGCTCGCGGGCGCGGTCGGCGAGCTTTTTCGGATCGGCGCCCATGGCCTGCGCTACCTCGGCGATCTCTTGCTCGGTATGCGGCAGGAATTCATGCAGCGGCGGGTCGAGCAACCGGATGGTCACGGGCAGCCCCGCCATGATCTCGAACAGCGCGACGAAATCGGCGCGCTGCATCGGCAGGAGCTTGGCGAGCGCCGACCGCCGCGCCTTCTCGTCTTCGGCCAGAATCATCTCGCGCACGGCGCGGATGCGGTCCTCGTCGAAGAACATATGCTCGGTGCGGCAGAGCCCGATGCCTTCGGCGCCGAACTTGATGGCGGCGCGCGCATCCGCGGGCGTATCGGCGTTGGCGCGGACCTTGAGCTTGCGCGACGCATCGGCCCACTTCATCAGCGTGCCGAACTCGCCGGCCAGTTCCGGCTGGCGCATCGCCACCTTGCCGGCAAGCACCTGCCCGGTCGAGCCGTCGATGGTGAGCGTGTCGCCCTTTTTCATCATGACACCGCCGGCCGTCATGGTCTGCGTGCGATAATCGACCCGCAGCGCGCCGGCGCCGGCGACGCAGGGCTTGCCCATGCCACGCGCCACCACCGCGGCATGCGACGTCATGCCGCCGCGGGTGGTGAGGATTCCTTCCGCGGCGTGCATGCCGTGGATGTCCTCGGGCGAGGTCTCGACGCGGACCAGGATCACCTTATGCCCCTGGCTTTTGAGCAACTCGGCGTCCTCGGACGAGAACACGATCTCGCCGCAGGCGGCGCCCGGCGACGCCGGGAGGCCGGTGGCGACGATCTTGCGTTCCGCTTCGGGATCGATGGTCGGATGCAAAAGCTGGTCGAGCGAGGCGGGATCGACGCGGGTCACCGCCTCGTCCTTAGAGATCAATTTCTCCTGCGCCAGCTCGACGGCGATGCGCAGCGCGGCTTTGGCGGTGCGCTTGCCGTTGCGCGTCTGCAGCATCCACAGCTTGCCCTGCTCTACCGTGAATTCCAGGTCCTGCATGTCGCGATAATGCTTTTCCAGCGCAGCATGGATGCGCTTGAGCTCGGCGAAGGCATGCGGCATCGCGCTTTCCATCGACGGCTTTTTGGAGCCTGACTCCTTGCGTGCCTCTTCGGTGATCTCCTGCGGCGTGCGGATGCCGGCGACCACGTCCTCGCCTTGCGCGTTGATGAGAAATTCACCGTAGAGCTTTTTCTCGCCGGTCGAGGGATTGCGCGTGAAGGCGACTCCCGTGGCTGACGTTTCGCCCATATTGCCGAACACCATCGCCTGCACGTTCACCGCCGTGCCCCAGCTTTCCGGAATGGCGTGCAGGCGGCGATAGGTGATGGCGCGCTGGTTCATCCACGAGCCGAACACGGCGCCGATGGCACCCCATAATTGCGCGTGCGGCTCCTGCGGAAACGGCCGGCCGGTTTCCTTCTCGACGCGCTCCTTGAACAGCGCGACGACCTGCTCCCAGTCCGCAGCTTCCATATCGGTGTCGAGCGTGTAGCCGTTGCGATCCTTGTGCTCGTCGAGGATTTCCTCGAAGTGATGGTGCGGGATGCCAAGCACGACGTCGGAATACATGGTGATGAAGCGGCGATAGCTGTCATAGGCGAAACGCTTGTCGCCCGACTTCTCCGCGAGCGCCGCGACGGTCGTGTCGTTGAGACCGAGATTGAGGACGGTATCCATCATGCCCGGCATCGAGGCGCGGGCGCCGGAGCGCACCGACACAAGCAGCGGATTCTCGCCGTCGCCGAATTTCTTGCCGGTGATGCGGCCGACCTCGGCAAGCGCGGTCTCGACCCGCGGCTTCAGATCCTTCGGGTAGGCGTTGCCGTTCTGGTAGAAATACGTGCACACCTCGGTGGTGATGGTGAAACCGGGCGGCACCGGAAGGCCAAGCTGCGCCATCTCGGCGAGACCGGCGCCCTTGCCGCCAAGGAGATTGCGCATGCCGGCGCGGCCTGCGGCCTTGCCGCCGCCGAAGGCATACACCCACTGGCCCTTTTTCCCGGCGGCCGTGGTTTTCGACGGCCGCGATTTGGCCCGGCCTGCCGCGGCCGCGTGGCGCGGCGCGGCGCGGCGCGATTTCTTCACCGGCTGACGGGAAATTTTTGAGCGCGATTTCGCCATTGTGTTTGCGTGTCTCGTTCGCTTGCGCGGCGGTGCATCCTTAATGCAGATGCCGGCGCCGATTGCAACGCCGACAGGCCGCCTAATGCCAGTTGATGAAATGATGCACGTTGTTGAGACCGACCAGGCCGATGAAGATGAGATAGATGGCGACGATGTAGTTGAGCAACCGCGGCATGATCAGGATCAAGATACCGGCGATGATGGCGACCAGCGGCGTGATATGAGCAGCGGTGACGATCATGATTTTCCCTCTAGTTTTTTGGGAGGATCGGATGGTGTCGAATGCGATGGTGGGTGAAGCCGGCAAAGCCCGGCATTAGAAGAACGCGCGACGCGGCGTTCGGTTCTAGCAGGATTCGGGAAATTCGGAACCGCCTTGCGTCATGGCCGGGCTTGTCCCGGCCATCCCGACCGCGGATGCACGGCCGTGCCATCGCTATCGGGATGCCCGGCACAAGGCCGGGCATGACGCGTGAGACTTATCCCTCGATCCGCGAGAAATCGGCAACGGCACGCGTGGCAGCGCGGATTTTGTTGAGCAGCTTGAGGCGATTCTCGCGCAGCGGCTTGTCATCGACATTGACGGTGACCTTGTCGAAGAAGGCGTCAACGTGCGGCCGCAACTTCGCCATGGCGCGCATGGCGGCTTCGAAATCTTCGGCAGCGACAGCGCGCTCGGCTTCGGTTTTGGCAGCGTCGATCGCTTGCGCCAACGCCTTTTCCTCAGCCTGCTGATAGAGCTTCGAATCGGGCGCGCCGGTATATTCGCGGCTGTCTTTCTTTTCCTCGATGCGGACGATGTTGGTCGCACGCTTATAGCCGGCGAGGAGATTTTTTCCGTCCTCGGTGTCGAGGAATTTCCCCAACGCCTCGACGCGACGGACGCTTAGAAGAAGATCGTATTGGTTGGGCATCGCAAACACGGCGTCGACAAGATCATGACGGCTGCCCTTGCTGCGAAGCTGAACTTTCAAACGATCTTTCACGAACGCTTGAAGATCGGAAACGCCATATGCCCTAAAGACTCTTTCGATCGTTTCGCGAACCGTCTCCCTAATCTTTGATTTTTCACTCGCCCAGCTTTCTACGCCCTCACGAACCTGCTTATTGTCTTGGCTAAGATACCCCGCAACACCGTGGCCAAATAACTCATCTAATTGAATGCGAAGCTTGTTATCCAAGATAATCCTTATCGCCCCGAGGGCGGCCCTTCGTAGCGCATAAGGGTCTTTGCTTCCCGTCGCCTTTTCGTCGATCGCCCAAAAGCCGACCAGTGTGTCAATCTTATCGGCGAGCGCGACCGCAATCGAAACCGGGTCGCTCGGCACAAGATCGTCCGGGCCTTTCGGCTTGTAATGATCCTCGCACGCATGCGCGACGGCTTCGTCCTCGCCCTGCTCCTCGGCGTAATATTTCCCCATCAAACCTTGCAGCTCGGGAAATTCGCCGACGACCTCGGTGAGCAAATCCGCCTTGCACAGCCGCGCGGCACGTTTCGCCTTCGCCACATCGGCACCGACTAGCGGCGCAAGCTCCCCCGCCAGCCGTTCGACGCGTTCGATGCGCGCCGCCTGCGTCCCAAGCTTCTCGTGAAAAACGATGTGCTCGAATTTCGGCAGCCGGTCTTCCAGCCGCGTCTTCAGATCGCTCTCGTAGAAAAACTTCGCATCGGAAAGCCGTGCGCGAATGACGCGCTCGTTGCCGGCGACGATGGCCGCGCCGCCGTCCTGCGTCTCGATGTTGGAAACGAGGATGAATTTGTTGACCAGTTTGGCGTGCGCGGCGTCGCGCAGCACGAAGCATTTCTGGTTGTTGCGGATGGTGGCGCGGATCACCTCTTCGGGGATGTGCAGAAAGCCCTGGTCGAACGCGCCCATGAGCACCACCGGCCATTCAACGAGGCCGGCGACTTCGGCGAGGAGGCCATCGTCCTCGATGAGCTCAAGCCCTTGCGCGAAGGCAAGCTGCTTCGCCTCCGTCAGAATAATATCGCGGCGGCGCTCCGCATCCGCCACCACCTTGGCCTTGTCGAGCTTTTGCAGGTAGTCGGCCAGTCGGCGCACCGTGAATAGCGCGGGCGCCAGAAAACGATGGCCGCGCGTCTCGTTCGACGCCGCGATGCCGTCGACCGAGAACGACACGATGTCCGGCTCCTCGGTTTCGGGTCCGAAGGTGGCGACGATCGAGTGCAGCGGCCGCACCCATGTGAGCGCGCCCGGCTCTTTCGACTGAACGCCCCAGCGCATGGATTTCGGCCACGAGAACGTCTTGATCACGTCGGCGAGGATTTCGCCGATCACCTCGATGGCGGCGCGGCCGGGCTTCTCGATCACCGCGACATAGAAGTCGCCCTTCTTGTCCGGCTGCACCTTGGCTTCGCTGATCGATTTCAAGCCCGCGGCTTTGAGGAAGCCGGCAATGGCATTGTCCGGCGCGCCGACGCGCGGGCCCTTCTTCTCCTCGCGCACGTCCTTTTGCCGCGCCGGCACGCCGTGCACGGCGAGCGCGAGGCGCCGCGGCGTCACGAACGCCTTGGCGCCTTCATAGACGAGGCCGGCATCCACCAGGCGATCGGTGACGGCCTTGCGCAAATCTTCCGCCGCCCGCGCCTGCATGCGCGCGGGTATCTCTTCGGAGAAAAGCTCGA
>Ga0209006_10006692_pt1 | contig 10413 bp, 6 predicted proteins | sample JacPin_JW_Ref_O2_FD_188567 | JGI IMG/M metagenome (GOLD analysis project Ga0209006, IMG submission 188567) | Forest soil microbial communities from Algoma, Ontario, Canada - Jack Pine, Ontario site 1_JW_Ref_O2 (SPAdes) (version 2) | ecosystem: Environmental > Terrestrial > Soil > Boreal... | reverse complement strand
AGACCGGCAAGATCCGATGGAGCCACAAATGGGAGGGCGGCAGCCGGGCAGGATTAATGAGCACAGCGGGCAATCTGGTGTTCGCTGGCGACGGCTCGAATAACATCGTGGCCCTGAACGCGACGACCGGTGACCCGCTATGGCACGCAGGCCTGGGCGGTCCGGTGGGCAACGGCCCGATCACCTACGAGCTCGATAGCACGCAATATCTGGTGGTAGCGGCCGGTGACACGCTGTGGTCATTTGCGATGCGGAGCAAATAACCGCGTCGGGACTGCGCTAGCATGGCGCCGTGCTAAAGCACTATGAAAGGAGCGGTTCGAAGGCGAGATCGGGTTGTCGCTCTGAGGGTCGGACTCTGCGTTCTGCCTGGCTTGATGCTGAAGTCTCGATAACAAGCCACATAACAGTTCTCCCCAAGAAGCAACTCCTCCGCCTCAGGTACACTCATGCCGGACGTCTCGCGGACAAGCCGGATCGCGCCGCCTCGATTGCGGCGCGCGAGTTCCAGTTTTGCGGCTTCAAAGCCCCACGCGTACTCGGGATTGCTTTCCACCCGGGTGAATGGCCTGAGCTAATTTTCAAACTGCTGGTGAGGCAGCGTTATGGGGCTTCGTTCGATGCGGTTCGCGTCGTGCCCATCGAGGTCATGTGCTCGTACCGGGTGAGCGCGACGCCGACGCGCTTGTCCTGGTCGAGCGGTTTCTGAAGCAGATGAATATCCGGGCTCGAGCCGCCTCTCCAGCCGATCCTGCTCCTCCTAAATGTCGTGCTATAAAAGCCTAAATGGCGTGGTCGTCGAATGCTGGTTTCTTAGCTATGCTGGTTTGAGATGTGGTGGCTAGTGAGCTCGCTGCTGTTGTTGTTTCCGCAGTCGGCGCCGCCCAATCCCTACCGGGACGCAGGTGCGGCTCTGGCTTCGGGCGACTTGGTGCGAGCGCAAGCAAGCCTCGAAGAACTGACCGTCAAGGATCCAGGAAACGCCCGGGCGTGGATGCTTCTCGCGCAAACTTATGCGCGGCTCAAGAATACTGCCGCCGCGCTTGCGGCTGCTTCGAAATCTGAAACGCTGGGGACGCGGGATCCTGATGTGTTTCATGGCCTGGCTTTCTTGTTCACCGATCTTGAGCCGGATCTGAAGCGCGCGGCTGATTTGGAGGAGCATTACGCGGAGCTGCAACCATCCGACAAAGACGCTTGGAAGCGTGTCGCTCAAATGTATTTGGATGCCCGCGAATATGACCGCGCCATTGTTGCAGGCACGCGTGGATTGGCGGCTGCGCCGTACGATGAGAGTGCGCACTTTCTCCTGATCCAAATGTACCTTGAACACCAGGATTTCGACCGTGCCACCGAGGCGATTGCAAACGCCCGAAAGGTCTTCGCACGGAGCCCGCAGATCGAGCTTGCGGCTGGGGTCTGCGCTTATGGGATGCGTCACTTTGACGAAGCCCTGGAACAGTTTCTAAAGACAATTGCAATTGCGCCCGACGTGCCGCAACCTTATCAATTTCTTGGCCGCATGCTGGATCATGCGGGCGAGCGCATGCCTGAGGTCGCCGAACGGTTCCGTGAGTTTCACGCGCGCCATCCCGACGACTCTGACGCATGTGTTCTATATGCCAAGGTACTGGTGGCGGGGCTCGATCCGGGCGGGTTTCCGCCCGAGGCGGAACAAGCGATGCGATTGCTCGAACACGCACGATCGATCGACGGCAACCAAGCCGAGACACACTATCAAATCGGCTGCCTGCTGGAGCGCAAACGCGAGTACGCCGCGGCTGCTAGCGAATTGGAACGTAGTGTGACGCTCGACCCGCGTGGGCCCTTTGCGCATTTTCATTTGGCGCGCGTCTACGAACGGCTGGGCCGAAAGCAAGATGCCGCACGCGAGTTGGACAAGCACCAGAAGCTGACGGAATCGGCCGCGCAATAACTCGGAATGATGGACTTTGCTCAAGCTCTGAATGGCTATCGACTTCGGCGCCGCGATTTTCTTGGGGCGTTTGCTGCGTTGGCATTGCCCAACTCCGCGAGTGCAAGCCCGACCCGGTATCCGGTGCATTTCCGCAAGGCCAATCCCTTCGAATCCGCGCTGGCTCACATAGACGCGGGTTCCGATGAGTTTCCGTTCGAGAAACAAGCGCAGGAAATTGAGAGCCGACTGGCCGCCATGCTGAACGGTAAGGCGCTTCCGCTCGCCTCCGGATTTCGGGGCGCGCCTCTGATTCCGAAGCGTTACGTTCGGATCGCAGAAGGCGCAGCGGAAGCCGAATTTGTAGAAGGCGGGCCGGACTTCACGCAATGGATCAAGTCGCTCGGCCGGGTGCGCCGCGCGCGGTTTTTCGTATTGCCCGGCGACGTGGTCCGCTACGAAATTGCCAGCGCAGGGTCCTATCGCGTGGGTGTCTGGAAGCAGGTCTGGAAGGACGGCAAGCTGGAATCGTGGCGACCGTTAAGCGAGACTCTGGTCACTGCCGCTGCGCAGCTATTCGACGACATCACGGGCCACTCCTTCGCGGGTGTGAATTCGTTTCATGAGCAATTGCTGAAGGGCAACGGATGGTGGCGAGCGCGCCTGGATGCCGCCACCGGAATTACGGTAGACGGGACCAACGGCGTGGCCGTGGGCGACATCGACAATGACGGCTGGGATGAAATCTACGTCTGTCAAACCGGGGGATTGCCGAATCGTTTGTATAAGAATCGCGGCGACGCGACCTTCGAGGATATAACCGCCAGGGCCGGGATTGGGGTGCTGGACAATTGCGCCTGCGCTCTGTTCGCCGACTTTCGCAATTCCGGCCATCAGGATTTGGTGGTGCTGCGCGATACCGGACCGCTCTACTTCGAGAATCGGGGGGACGGCGTCTTCACTCACCGACCAGACGCGTTCCACTTCCGCACCGCGCCTCAGGGGGCGTTTACCGGCATGGCGGCTGCCGATTATGACCGCGACGGCCGCCTGGATTTATACCTGTGCACCTACGTTTATTTCCAGAGCGAGGATCAGACGCGCTATCCGCTTCCTTACCATGACGCGCGAAACGGGCCGCCGAATTATTTGTTTCGCAACACCGGCGACCGCTTCGAAGACGTCACCGCGGAAACCGGGATGAATCACAATAACGACCGCTTCAGCTTTGCGCCCGCCTGGTGCGATTACGACGGCGACGGCTGGCCGGATCTTTTCGTGGCCAATGATTTTGGCCGGAGCAATCTTTACCGGAATCGAAAGGGCATGTTTCGGGATGAAGCCGCCGATGCGGGCGTTGAAAACGTAGCGCCCGGTATGAGCGCAGCATGGTTTGATTACGACGGCGATGGCCGGCCCGACCTATATGTCTCGAACATGTGGACCGCGGCTGGCCAGCGCGTGGTGAAGAGTCCTGCATTTGTTACGGGACGCGAGTTGGAAAGCGCCTGGCACAGCCACACCAAGGGCAACTCGCTATTTCACAACTCGGGCGACGGCCGCTTCACGGAGACCAGCGCCGAGGAAGGCGTTGCCATGGGCCGGTGGGCGTGGAGCGCCGATGGCCTCGATTTCGACAACGACGGGTCACCCGAGATTTTTGTCACGACCGGAATGATGACGAACGCGTCGGAGAAAGATCTGAACAGTTTCTTCTGGCGGCAAGTGGTGGCGAAATCTCCGGCAGCCGTTGGCGCTGCCGGGGACTATGAGAACGGATGGAACGCGATCAATCAGTTGATCCGTGAGGATTACAGCTGGTGCGGGCGCGAGCCCAACGTGTTTTACAAGCGCATTCATGGGAAGTTCTTCGACTTCTCAGGTGTAAGCGGAATTGATTTCGCGGACGACTCGCGGGCGTTCTCGGCGACCGATATCGATGGCGACGGCAATCTCGATATTGTGCTGAAGAGCCGACTGGGGCCGCAGATTCGCATTCTCCGAAACAATTGCGGCTTGGGAAATCGCTCGATTGCGCTGCTGCTGCGCGGCGTCGAATCGAATCGCGACGCCATTGGCGCACGCATCGAAGTGAACGGGCGCGTGCAGTATCTGGGTGCCGGGAGCGGGTTTTTGTCGCAGCACTCGAAACGAATTCACTGCGGACTGGGCGAGGCGGAGCAGGCGCGGGTCACGGTCACGTGGCCTTCGGGCCGGACGCAGGAATTTCCGAATCTTCGCGCAGGAATGTCCCACGAAATCACCGAGGGATCGGACTCGGTGCAGGCGGTCCCATTTCAAAAGCGGGCGAGCATTCCCGCGGTTCCGTTCCAGCCTTTGAATCGACCCGAGTTCGGGGCATCCTGGCTGCTGGACCCAGTGCCTCTGCCCGATGCGCGCAAGGGTCCAGGGTTTCTGTTATTGACCGCGGGGCGAGCTACCGTTCCGCCCGGCCTTCCCTTCGAAGTGGTGGATGTGACCCGCGCGTCGCCGGACCTGGCGGCGCAATACTCGATATTTCGGCGGTATCTTTTTGAGTTGCGCGCGGATCTCGAGTTGCCTCTGCTGCTGCTCGTCGACGATCGCAGCCGGGCTCACAAATATTACGCCGAAATGCCATCGACGGAGGCGCTGCGGAAGGATCTTGAGACTTTGCGCGCAGGACGCAAGCCGCAACTGGCGCTGCCTTTCCCAGGCGAGTATTATTCGCACCCGCGGCGAAACCATCTGAAGCTGGCGACCGCACTTTACTGGGCCGGATATCCGGATCAGGCGATTCCCTATCTCGAAGAGACGCTGCGCCAAACGCCCGAAAATTGGCGAGCGCTCTTTGCGTTGGGCCAGATTCATTTTGAAGCGGAGCGATGGAAAGAGGCGATTGAAAACTACCGGGGCGTGCTGCGCATCCGTCCCGCGCACTTCGGCGCGCTGCTCGGCGCGGGCGAAGCCAGTTCCCGATTGGACGATGCAGCGGAGGCCGAGAAGTTCCTCCGGCAGGCAATGGACGCCGATCCCAAAAGCGCCGATGCGGCCGACCAGCTTGGACTGGCTCTCGCCGCTCAGAATCGCGGCGCCGAAGCCAAGCAATGGTTCGAGCGCGCCATTTCGATCGACCGCGAACACGCCGGAGCGATCAATAATTTGGGCGTGCTGTATGTGAAACTCGGCCAGACCAATGACGCGATCGCCGCATTCCGGTATGGAATCCAAGCCGTGCCGGGCGACGAAACTCTCTATCTGAATCTCGGTCGTTTGTACCTTTCCATCGGACAGAGGGACAAGGCTAGGGACGTGATGCAGAGCCTGCTGGCGCGCAAGCCGGGCGATCCTGTGGCGATGCGCGCGTTGAAGGAACTGGAGTCGCCGTGAGCTTTAGTTGTTGTGATATGTTGTTGCCAGTCAATGAAGACAACGAATTTCGACCGGCGTACGTTCCTCGCCGGAGCCGCGGCGGTGGTGGCGCGTGCAGGCTCGCAAACAGCCACCTCAAATGTCCACCGTTCCTCGTGGACCTCAAGGATGAGCCGGAGTGGGGCGACCTCAAGATCGAGGGTTACATCGGCGGCAAACTGGTTAAGACCGTCACCATGTCGGCAGCGGCGTGGATGCGGCTTTGAGCGTAGAACCGGACGATCGCGAACTGGCGGGCGATGACCGCGATTCGACTCGCGTGCTCCTGCGCCTGACCGACGAGTTCGGGAATAGCAGGCCGATGTCGACCGGAGCGGTGCAATTAACTAATAGCGGGCCACGGGAAATTCTCGGGCCGAATCCATTCGCGTCGAGCGGCGGAGTGGGGCCAGTCTGGGTGAAAGCGCGGGAAGGCGCCGGGGTGATCCGGCTCGACGCGGGGCTGCAGGGTTGAAGGCGCAGCACATCGAAGTTGCTGTGCATCCGGCGGAGCGCGAAGTGGTCTAGAGTGGCTGGCAGGCGAAACCGCCTGCCCCACATGTCCAGTTAGATGCTGAGGAGGTCTCTGGCAGGGTCCACTGATATGTTTATTGGGCTGGTTCTTTCACGCGGACAATCTTTCCGCCGACGATGTCGGTTAGGATTTGTGTTGTCCCGCTTGGCCAGCGGATTTCGATTCTATCGGCACGCGCGTCCTTGCCCAGACCGAAATGAAGCGGGCCGGCGCTCGAGCTGGCGTAGCCTGCCGCCGAGGATACATGGTCGTACTGCGTCATCGATTTGGTCACGACTTTGACGCTGGCTCCAATCGCGTCGCGGTTACTGCGCGTGCCTTCTAGGGCGAGCGCCAGCCAATGATTATCGCCCGGGCTCTCGTTCATCCAGATCTCCGCAGGGGCGCCGATCGCGGTGACCACGAGGTCGAGGCGGCCGTCTCCGTTGAAGTCGGCTACCGCGCTACCTCGATGCCGGGCAGCGGGACCCGGGGCAGTGAACGCGGCGAAGGTGCCGCCTCCCAGATTGCGAAACACCGTATTCGGCTGTTCGACAGTCACGCGCGGAGCGGCCCGCAGGGACTGGACGTGGCCGCGCGTCACGAACAGGTCCTTCCAGCCGTCATTATCGAAATCGGCGATCGTCGGAGAGTATCCGGCCATTGGCAGGCTGAGTCGCTCCATGCGGCTGGCGCGCGTGACGTCGGCAAATTCAAGACGCCCGGCCGCAGCAAGGTTGCGGAAAATGGGGAACGTTTCGTCGTCGAGTGCCGCTAGCGCAATGTCTGGATAGCCGTCGTTGTCCAAGTCGCGCGTGTCTACACCCATTCCGGATATGAACTCGCCGTTCTCGCGCAGTGCCACGTTGGATTCAAACGCAGTCTCCTCGAAGCGCACTTTTCCGCCGGACGATGTGTTGCGGAAAAGCAGGTTGTAAACTTTGTCGCAGGCGATGAACAGGTCCATCCGGCCGTCGAGATCGAAATCCGCCGCCGCGATCCCCATCCCTTTTCCGGGGTGTGCGGCCACTCCGGACTCCTGCGATACATCCCGGAACTTCCCATTGCCGAGGTTCAGGAAAACCTGGTTGGGCGAAGGTTTGTAGAGCTTAGGATGGCAGTACTCGCGCGTCTCTTTGTAATTGCAAGCAGGCTCGGTCGCAGCGTCCCAGCGCAGGTAGTTCACGATGACCAGGTCGAGCAACCCATCGTTGTTCAAATCCACCCAGGCTCCGCCGACGGACCAGAGCGGACCGGTTGAATCCGCTGCGCTCGCTGCCAGGCCGGCCTGTTCAGTGACGTCGGTAAAGGTGCCGTCGCCATTATTGTGATAAAGCGTGTTGTGGTGCACGCCGCCGACGAAAATATCCTGGTTGCCGTCGTTGTCGTAATCGCCGATCGCCACGCCGATGTCGAAACTTGTGCCGGCCAACCCTGACTTTTCCGTGGCGTCGGTGAAACGCGCGTGGCCGTCATTGAGAAAAAGGCGATTGGAGTAGCGCCGTCCTGTCTTCTTTAGCGAGACGATGTCCGCACCGTTAGTGAAGAAGATGTCCGGGTAGCCGTCGTTATTGGCGTCAAATACGGCGACGCCGCCCGCCATGGTCTCCGGCGCATGCTTCTGAGGGGTTTCGCAGCTATCGAGCTCGAAATCAATGGCGCGCTCGGCAAAGCGAATCGGAACTGGCGTCTCGGCCAGAATACACCAGCATATAAGCACGAGGCCCCCGCACAGCACGACGAGCGAAAAGCGCATGCTCTTAACTTAACAGCAAGCTGAAAAAGCCGAAAACGATGTTAGCCGCCGATGAACGCGGATTAACGCCGATTGAAAAACCCGATATTTCGTTGTGGATAATCCTCGTTTAGACAAAATGTTAGTACCGCTCCCTGCGGTCACGGCTCGGTCGAGATGGAATGACCATCTAGAACAATACCTTCAGACCAAATTGAATGTGCCGCTCAGTTCCCGCGAGAGTGCTGGTCACCTGGCCGAAGGTCGAGGAACCATAACTGCTATTCGGGAAGTTGTACTGTGGCGTGTTGGTCAGGTTGAAAATCTCCGTACGGAACTGCATCCTGATTCGCTCCGTGAACGGGAAATCCTTGAATATGGACAAGTCAAGATTCCGGAGCGGCGGTCCGTAGTTCGTGTTGTCGGCGAGGTTGCCCTGCGTCAGCGATGCCGGGGCTGTGAAATTCGCGGTGTTGAACCATTGCGACGGAGTGCGGCCACCGGAAGGCGCCGCGTTCGGGTTGGCTCCCGAGACCAGATCGGGGAAGCAACCGGCCCATACACCCTGGCAGCCGCCGGCGCTCACCGTATACGGCTGGCCGGTGTGCAGCACGATGATCGTGTTGAGCTGCCAATGGCCTACAACTATGTCGGCGGCCTTGTTCATGCCTGAGCCGAACTGCTTGCCGCGGCCGAACGGGAGGTCGTACGTTAAACCGGTAGTGAAGTTGTGGCGGATGTCCCAGGCCGCGCTCGAGTAGTCCAGGTTGTAATTGAGATTGCTCTTGGTCTGGAAATTGTTCGAACCGCTGAGCGTGGTGCCGGTGTTGGCAAGAGCATGGCCGTAGGTATAGGCGCTGATGAACTGCAGCCCATTCGACAGGTGCTTCTCCACTTTCACGGTTCCAGCTTGGTATTTGCCGAGGCCGAAGCTTGACGTTCCGGAAATGCTGCCGATATCGGGATACGCGCGGAGGGAGTTACAGTTAATGCTGGAATTCAGCGTCGCGAGGTTCGGGCAGGGGTTATCGTCGGGCTGGAAAAGCTGGTGAGACGAATGGTTGCCCTGATAACCGATTTCGACTGCCGTATTGTGTCCTAAACTTTCCTGAACTGAAAAATTCCACTTCTGCACCATGGGGTTCAGGAAGTCGGTTGCCACCTCGCGGAATTGGAGAGAACTAACTGGATAAGTAGTAAACACGGTGGTGGGATAGCCGACGGAAATTCCGCCGGTGGCCGCTCCGTTGGCAAAATAGGGATCGGGCAGGAACTGGCCGACTCCCGAAGGCCGATTCAATTGCGGAGACTCGTTGAACGGCGCGGACTCGCCGCGGTTGGGGTTTCCGCCCTGCTGTTCCTCGCCACCATAGAAGACTCCATAGGCGGCGCGGATCACGGTCTTCTCCCGCAGGCTATACGCGAAGCCGACGCGCGGCCCGAAATCGTGTTTGTCCCAAGGGATCAGGTACTGGGAAACGCAGCCGCGGCACACCTTGACGTTCGGGAAATCAGCAGGGTAAGTGATTCCGCCTAGTGTATATGGCGTGTTGAAATTCGGCGGCAGAGGCGCGTTGGAACTCGGCCCGTTGGGAATCTGGAGGGTCAGCGTATCGATATTGAAATTCGACTGCCGCCCGAACTGCTCTCCGATGGGCGACCATAGCTCGTAGCGCAGTCCATAATTCACGGTCAGCTTGCGCGTGACCTTCCAGTCGTCCTGGGCGTAGAAGTCGTAGGACCGGCGTAGCGAAGAGATGAAGTTGGTGGTCGAGATTTGCCCGTTGTCGATTGCGCCCAACAGGAAGGACGCGAATTCATCGCCCGTATCGGCGGCGAGAGTACCGTTGCGGCCGCCAGTGTCCGAAGCAGTCGACGGAAACGCTGTCTCCGTCCGCGCGAAGTTCATTTCGCCATGCGGAAAAGGCACTTGGAAGAAGGGAAATCCGATAGGCTTGACTTCAGCGCCAAACTTGAACGAATGACTTCCCTTGGTGATGGCAACGTTCTGGATAAAGTCCCACACGTTGCTGTATTCCTTCGTCGGCAGCCAGTCGTTCGCGCCGACTTGGCTGTAGTCACCCAGTCCGAACTGCGGCAGGCCGCCATTCAAAGTCGTGGTAGGATCCAGGCCGCCGATTCCGATGGCCTTGAATTCATCGGTCCCAGAGTTGGCCTGAGTGCGCGCGGTTACCAGCCGGCTATAAGCGATGCGCGATTCCGAAATGATCGACGGAGACCAAATCCTGGTATAGCCCAACTGCGCGTTGCGGCCAAGGTCCTGTTCGCTGCTGCCGTAGAAATTCCCGCCGTCGAGCGCGCCTTGAAATGGAGGCGTGCTGTGTTTCGAAGTATTGGTCCAACTGATGCTGCCGAACAGGCTGTTGTTGTCGTTGATCTTGTAGTCGACGCGCCCGTCTCCCTGATCCGTTCTCAAGCCCCCGGCGGTAAGCGAGTAAAAGTCATTCGCGGGATAGTTCCCATTGATGACGCGCTGATTCGGCGCCGGATAAAGCGAGGCAATCTTCACTGCAGCCGGGTCCATTTCCGTTAGCGGAATCGTATTGTTGGGGAAAGCGGTTCGGGTGCAAACACCCGCGGCGCTACAAGTTGTGCTGTTTGGGTCGAAGATCTGGTTCTGGAGCACTCCGGGGCCGATCTGCGCGCCCAGCAAGGCTGAAAAGTTGCCCGAGATTTCAGAGGGCGTGGGAATTGTTTCGAACTGGCCGTATCCGAGGTTTTGGACAACGCCACCAGCGGTCCCGATCTTGGTGCCCTGATAATCGCCGAAGATGAACAGCTTGTTCTTGAGAATCGGTCCACCGGCGCTGGCGCCAAACTGGTTCTGCTGTAACGGCG
>Ga0209006_10006691_pt1 | contig 10415 bp, 12 predicted proteins | sample JacPin_JW_Ref_O2_FD_188567 | JGI IMG/M metagenome (GOLD analysis project Ga0209006, IMG submission 188567) | Forest soil microbial communities from Algoma, Ontario, Canada - Jack Pine, Ontario site 1_JW_Ref_O2 (SPAdes) (version 2) | ecosystem: Environmental > Terrestrial > Soil > Boreal... | reverse complement strand
TTACGCCGACCTCGATCGCATCGGCGAAATCGCTCACGAGAAATTAGACCAAGCCGACCCGCGCTCCGTCGCCGACAAGATCGTCGAATTGGGCTGCGCAATCGCGCGCTGCGCGGTACAGCACCGCGCCGCGCTGCAGATGTCGTTTTATGAGGCCCCGAGCGCAAATCCGGAACTCGTCGAACTCCTCCAAAATCCGCCGACCGCCGTGCAACAGGCGATGCTGCAAACGCTGCGCGCGGGTAGGTGGAGCGGTTTCATTCGATCCGACATCGACCTGCCCACGCTGGCCGACCGGATCTGCCAGACCATGATGCACGTCGGACTCGACATCATCCGGCATACCGGCGGCGCCGATCAGACCGCAGTCGTCATGTGCCGCATCATGTTGCACGGTCTGGCCAGTCGTTCGCCCAGTGATCGAGAACTGAACGGCTCTAAGGCTTTTGCCGCGGCCGAGGCAGCCATCAACACCTGGACCGACGAGGGCGAGTCGGACGGCAACGACAAAGCGGCACACGTGCGAGCGGTGGCACGAGCTGAGTTTGGCAGAAAAGGCTACGAGATCACCACGATCCGTGACATCGCCGCGGCGGCAGGCCTGGGCACGGGGACGGTTTATCGGCTGATCGGGTCGAAAGACGAACTCCTCGCGTCGATCATGGAGTCGTTCGGCAACAAAGCCGGCGGCGGCTTCGCCAGCGTTCTGCGCACCGATGCCACGCCGGTGGAGAAATTGGACGCGCTCAGCTGGGTCAACATCAATGCGTTGGATCAGTTCCCCGACGAGTGGAAGATCCAACTCGCGTGGATGCGCCAATCCCCGCCCGATACGCCCAACCCCGGCCTGGAATTCACCATGCGTTTACGACAACTCAGAACGCTGTTGTCGGAGGGGATCGAGTCGGGTGACATCCGCATCGAGGATGCGCCGTCGCTGTCAATGCTTTCGCGCTATGTCATGGACGCGTTGTGGGTGCCGGAAAACATCGTGCGGGCTCAGGGCAAGCAGGCGGCGCTGCTCAATGCCCGCGACACGCTGGTGCGCGGCGCCGCCGAGCGTGACACATCCGCATCAATCTGACAACCAAGATTTCGAATACGCACCGGTCGGCGCACCGGGCCCCGCATACTGACGGGGTGCGTGTTGTCGGACTCCGTCTCGTGGACTTCGCTTTCACGGCACTGCCACATCACGTGTTCTCGTGCGGATCGCGGTCTCGCACCCGACCTGGCAACCCCGTTCTAGTACCAAATATCTGTTCCACGTAAAGTACTCGCGAGCCTTACTGTTGGCGTCCCAAGAGAGGAAAGAAATGACTGGTATCGAGCAGTTCCGCTACGACGGCAAGCGGGCGTTGGTAGTCGGAGGTGCCACTGGTATGGGTGCCGCTGCGGCCAAGATCGTTGGTGACCTTGGAGCCGAGGTCATCAACCTGGACTACGCTCCGGTCGACGCCGGCCTGGGCCGCGGAATCCAGGTCGACCTTCGGGACCCGGCGTCGATCGACCGCGCCCTCGAGGAGGTCGGCGGACCCGTCGACGCACTGTTCTCGGCCGCGGGCATCGCCGACGGTCCGGACCTGATGAAGATCAACTTCATCGGTCACCGGCACGTGATCGACAAGCTGATCAGCAACGGCCAACTGGGCCGCGGTGGGGCCATCTGCTTCATCTCCTCAGTGGCCGGCATCGGCTGGGAGACCGACCTGCCACGGCTTCAGGAGTTTTTGGCCACGCCCGACTTCGAATCGGCAGACGCCTGGGTCAAAGCCCACGAGGCGGACAACTTCGGCCACTACGGCACCAGCAAGCAGGCGATCAACGCGTATGTCGCGACGCACGCATTCCCGTTCCTGGCCAAGGGCATCCGGATCAATGCGATCTGCCCGGGTCCGACCGACACTCCCCTCGCCCGGGCCAATGCCGACCTATGGCTGTCGTTCGCGCAGGACTACCGCGAGGCCACCGGCACTGCGACGCACACGCCCGAGCAGATGGGCAACGTGATGGCGTTCCTCAACAGCGACGCCGCCGCGGGTGTCAACGGCGTGACCCTGCTTGTGGACTACGGACACGTCAACTCGTCGAATACCGGGACGTTCGCAGCGGGCAAGCCGATCATCGACTTGCTCATGGGCCGCATTTCGCTCGGCTAGCCCACCGCGCTTGTTTACTCCCGGGGACGCACGCAGGCTGATAGAAACAGCGTGCGGGACAAACCTGCGTGCGTTGGGAGGTGTCTGGTGGGACGACGGCTTATCACCGCGGCGGTAACCGCTTCATTGGTGGCGGCCTCGTGCTCGGGGTGCTTCACGGACGACAAGGCGACGCAGAAGACCGCTCGCATCACGGTCGACAACAACACCCGCACCTCGCACGCGGTCACCTGCAGCCAGGTCGACTGGTTATTGACGGCGAACATCAGCGCCGCGCCTGCCAACGTTCGCGTGCTGCTCAAGCTGGACGCCGACACACCCAAAATTGAATCGGTCCATTTCGACAACTTCGCCGGCTTCTCCGGCGTATCCGACTCCGGAGTCGGTGAAGCGAAGATCCGGTTTGCCAACAACACGTACACCATCACGGGAACGGCCGAAGGATCTCAGCTCAACGATCCACGCGTCTCCGTGACGGCCCCGTTCACCATCGAAGTGGGTTGCTGAGCGACGAGCGTTCAGACGCAATTAGTCGGCGTCCTCGTCAGGCGGCAGTTGAAACTCTTGCCCAGGAGGCGTTCTCTTCAGCCATGCTCTCAGCCGGAGAAGTGGGCTGACGACTACGCCGGTGGCCAGCAAGATCAGTAGGACGATAATCGCCGCGTTCACAATCTCAATGGTGACAGATCGGGGTGAATTACCGCGCGACCCGCGCTCCGAATTTGACGTAGGCGGTACCAATACCGCTGATACCACTGTTGCAGGAGTTGCTAGAATTGCGCGTCACTATAAATCGATAATTCTTTGTTTGCCCAGCTAGTAGGGCTGAATTCGACCAGAACGCAATCAAGTTGCGTTTGAAATGGCGGTCGGTCGGCTATTTCCACTAAGCGTGTTCTCGCCTCGATCGCGAGTTCGCGTTCGGAAATCAGGCAACTACGAAGGAGCCCATCGTGAAGTTCACGACGACGACAATGAAGACGGCGATTGGTGCCGCGGGTATTGCCGCGGTGAGCCTCGCCGCCGCAGGAACCGCCTCGGCCGCGCCCAACATTCAGGGATTCGGTGCCAGCGAGCCTTTGATCGACGGGCCGATGGTCACCAACTACACGGTGAGCAACCTGCAGCCAAGCAACGTTGCGATTCCCGGCTTTACGCCGAAGGGAACGCTGTACCAAGCAGACGTCACCGTCCGGTCGGACGGAGGGATCGTCACACCGCAGGTGCGAGACTTCAGCGCTCGCGGCCCCAACGGTCAGACTTACAAATTGATCGACAACGTCGAGGTGCCAAACGGCCTCAACCCGGCGCCCATCTCCCAGGGCAGTGAGTCGAAGGGGACGCTGTACTTCGATGCCACAGGAGCACCGCCGAACGGAGTCGTCTACAACGACGGACTGCAGGACATCCTGATGTGGACGTCGAACGTGCCGGGGACGTCGCCGAACATGTCGGGAACCTCCCCGAACATGTCAGGAACATCGCCGGCCATGCCGGGAACGTCGGCGCCTGGTGAGCCGGGCAACACCGGCCCCGCGCCGGGCGCGCTTCCTGCACCGGCAACGACCTAACCCGCTGTGAAGTGTCTCCCCTCGCCACGACCGGCGAGGGGAGACATTTTTGTTGATGCGCCAAACCTGGAGTGCAGCAAGGCTTTACCACTGACCTGGCTGAAATGCGCCGGGAGGTTGGGCGAGGGCTAACACGGTCCCCGTTCCGATAGGGCCCCCGCTGTCGAACAGAGTCGCCGTCCCGGCACCCACACCGTCGTTCCCGTAGTAACTCTGCGCAGCCAGCCCGATGTACTCGCCTTCGGGCACTCGGCTCATCGCCACCGTGTAATCGGCATTGATGTGCTGCAAGCCTGCCGTGCTCCAGTGCGTCAACGAACTGATGATGTCGCCGGCAACGGCCGCACGGGTGAACGGCGTGAGTGGGTGCCCTTCCACCATCGGGCGAAACATGCGCGTCCACGCGAACTTCTGCACACCAGGTTGCTCCCACTCAAGCGGAGGCATTCCTGCAGTGCCGGGCTCGGAGGTAGCGCTGGCGGTCCAGATGCCGAATGGCACCTCCGCTTCGAGTTGCTCAGAGTTAGCCGGCATCGGAGGCATGGCCACGGGTGCAGACCACACCTGACCCTCGGGTTCGGCACTGCGCCGCAGGAAGAGCGCGCTGGCCCGAGCGACGACTCGGCCGTTCTGCAGCAGCGCGGCATCGACGAGTTTGATACGACGGCCCTCGCGTTGAATCGACGTCTCGATCGACACCGGCGCAACGGGCACCGGGCGCAGGAGATCAACCGTCAGTCGAGCCGGTTGAAGGTCGTCGTCGCTGTGACGATCCAATGCCCAGCCCAGTAGCCCGCCGACGATCTGACCGCCCATCGTCTGGCCCCACGGTCCACCGGTCATGGCTCCCGGCAGATAGGTATCGCCGTCCGCGGTGAAGAATGCATCCACCCGCTCATGTTAGGGAGCGGGTGGAAGTGTATTGGTGCGGGCGGAGGGATTCGAACCCTAATCAGCGCGCAAGTCGTCCCTACTTGGGCCAGCCAAGTAGGGACCGTGTGGTGCCTGCAGTTCCTGCAGGCAGGCGCTCCAATCCTGCAAAAGCCGAACACCTTGCGGCCCATCGCTTAAGTCATCTTGGAAGCGCTCGTTATGGGGGCGCCTTTCTCGGCCATCGTCCGCACAACGGCAAGGCCGCCGGGATGAACGCGCGCCGACGCCGCTCAGCTTCTCCAACAACGAGGTCTGCCCTAGCTGTGGTCTTCGACCTTTGCGCCAGGCGCGTGCGTCTTGATCGCCTCAATGCCCGTCTCGGCGTTGGCTTTTGATTCGTACCCTTGGCTAGCGGCGATGATCTCGCCGTTCGGGGCCTTCGCTGCTAATTTCGTGGATGGCGCCCGTTCGCGAGGCTGGCGCCGCCCGCGAGAGCTACGGCTCCCACTGCAGCTGATAACAGAATCATCCACAGCGGTGCTCGGCTCGACAGAAGGACAGCGCACAGCCACCCTGCGGCGGCGCCAATGATTCCAGCGCCGGTGAGCTCAGGCCATGCATAACGATTCGTCCACCGGAGGGCAAGCACAGGCAGGAGGAATGCTACCGAGGCAACGAACGCCATCATCGCCGCGCGAACAGATGTCGGCACACTGAACTTCGCGCCAAGTGTGTTCGAAATACTGAAAGCCCCCAGCAGAGCCCCTAAAAGGCCGGTCTGGAGGACCGTGAGCAGGTTCGCAGTTCGCCCTTGGGCCGCCGAAATCTGTTGCAGGCGAAGCTCGGTCAGTTTTTGTGCCTCACCGACCCGCTCGCGGCACGACTCTAGGTAAGCGATCTCGTGCTGGACTCGATGTGCAAGCCAGTCCGCGAGCGCGAGCTCGCGGGCGAACGGTGACATGGTCGAAGGCGCGGGCTCAACGTCGTCCGGCTGATATGCGCGCAGATTATGGGCGGCAATCTCGACGGTCTGACGCAAATCACGCAGCCGCGTGATCGAGATTAGAAGGCCCGCGGCCTCACCTTGGTCACGACCCAAACGACTCTGTGCGTCTATTAACTGGCCGGTGGATACGCCCTCGGACTCAAATTGCTGATGCAAGGCAAACATTTCGGTGAGGTCAGCATCGAGTTTGTGTTCTTGCTCGCGTAATTCGGAGATACCGCGCTGGAACACGCTAACTTCAAAGCGCAGCTTGCTCGCGTGCATGAAGTAGCGCACAAAGCGGCCGAGGTCATCATTCCCGCCTGTCAACCAGCACCATTCGTCTAAGACGGCTGCGGTGTCACGGTCCGCTAGCGTGACGATCGAGCGACCCCACGGCACCTCCATGTCCCAAACTGCGATTCCCGGCTCAATGACAGCGGACAATTCAAGCCCTGACCCCGCATGGTCGGCCTGCACTTTGCGCGCGATGGCGGTTGCCTCAATCGCCAAGGCCGCGGCAGAGTGGTCGCCGAAACCGGTAAATACGTGTACTGCGCCGAGGGCGCCGGTCAGCTGCTCATCACCAGCGGCATTCCGCCACGCACGTGATAAACCCGTCCAAATATCCGCCCCGTCAGTCTCGTTCGCGGGAGGGCGCAGCCGGACTACGACCGCCGCAACATCATGCGCGGTGAACATGATTGCGGTGTTGCGCGCGTCGGAATCAGTCTTTGCAGCCAGCAACCGGAACCACGCATCGTCCGTCGGCAGGGTATCGGGCAATTCGACAGGTCGGTCAAGATCCAACGCCGGGGCGCTCATCCCGAGTTTCGACGCCGCCCCCCAGGCCCTACCCAACGCTCGCTCGGGACTGCCTGCACCAGGCTGGAGCGGCGCGAACAAGAAAATGTGAAGCGCGTGACCGTCGATGCCGATCGTCACGGAGTGCCGCCTTCTGCAGAAAGCGTGCCCACCAGCCGATTCGCGTACTCGCGTATCTCGTCAGGCGAGGGGACTTTGAGGTTGATCGGCTGATCGAGAAGAGTTATCGGTTTAGGGCGATTTGTGGCCGCATCAGCGGACGCGCCCCGACCCCGCTGGCTGCGCCGGCGAATGGCCAGCGCAGCGAGCGTGACGACGATCAGGACCAGAATCCCTAGCAGGGACAGCCCAATGACGCCAATGTGAGACGACGACGTGGGCGGTGCTGCGCTCGGCGTGGGCGCCTGGGCCGGACCTCGCGGCCCTCCAGACGTGGGGATCGGCCCTGGCGGCAGTGAAAATGTGGGTGGTGGTGCGCCAGGCGCAGGCGCCTCAATTGGCGCTGGCGGCTCGAACGGCGCGGCTGGCCCTGAGAATATGGGTGGTGGTGCGCCAGGCGCAGGCGCCTCAATTGGCGCTGGCGGCTCGAACGGCGCGGCTGGCCCTGAGAATATGGGTGGTCGAACCGACGGCTCAAGTGGGCCGACCGGAACGGCTGGCAAAGTGGTTACTGGCGCGCTCGAGCGCGCGTCGTTGGAGGGCTCTCGGATGAGTAAGACGGCGATGACTCCCAGCAAAATCAGGACCGCGGCCACGATGGCGACCCGCGTGCCGCGTCGCGCCATATCTGGCGACTGAGACGCCACGCGTATCGACTGAGACGCCGGGGGTGGCGGCTGAGACCCCATGGGTGGTGCCCGATACGCCATGCGTGGCGATCGCTGAAAGCCGCGCATCGCCAAAGTTGCTGATTCTTCGCTCCGGAAGCGCTGCACCGGCCGCGGGTCTTCCGGCCATGCCGTGGATGCCTCGGCGCTAGCGGATAGGTCGGTGAGATCATCGAGCACTGCCCGCAACATCGCAGTGTCGTCCGCCTGCGTTGCCTCAGCAATCCGGTGGAGGCGGTCATCGACTACGGGCCATTGAGAAGGGTGTAGTTGGAGCCCGACAACACGGTTGATCGCGCTCCGGGTCTCCTCCACCAGTCCGGCTGGCAGCTCACCCGCCACAAACAAAAATCGTACGGGTGCGTTTGCGCCGGCAAGGCCTTTTCCCAATCCGATGTAGGTCGGCTCAGTCGCATCAATGCGTGTACGGAGACCCTTCCGCGGAAATCCTCGGATTGCGCGTGCGCGATGTCGAGTTCCTGCGCCGGCGAATCACGGTCTCTGAGAACGCGGTACAAATCGGCGCCCACCACGCCGTTGGGCCGACGAAGGGCCGCAAGGCCCGCTCGGTGCCCGTACCAGTGTTCGTGCTTGACGAACTATCGGCCGAGTGCAAGAACAGGGTGCCCGCGGACCTGGTCTTCAGCGGCCGCGATGGTGGCTATCTGCCGAGACCGAAGTCATCTAACGGATGGTTTATGCGGGCGGTCAAAGCTGTAGGCATACAGGCGGTTACGCCGCACGATCTGAGGCACACGTGCGCCTCGCTCGCGGTCTCTGCCGGGATCAATGTATTGGCGCTGCAACGGACGCTGGGGCACACATCAGCGAAGATGACGCTGGACACCTACGCGGACCTGTTGATGACGATTTGGACGCTGTCGCGGTCACCCTGCATGCCCGGTATTCACCGGAAAGTGTGCCCAAATTGTGCCCACCGCAGACCCACGAGGGGCCGTAGCCGCCATGAAAATCGCCATCTACCAGCACAAACGACTGCGCCGCTCTTGTGCGGGCGGAGGGACTCGAACCCTCACGCTCTCTCGAGCACCGGCACCTAAAGCCGGCGCGTATGCCATTTCGCCACGCCCGCAAACCCCACGAGCGTACCGCTTTCGCCCTGTTGTCGAGCTGACCGTGGCCTCCTGCCGCTAACACCTCGGGGTACTTTCTAGGGATGTCCACTACACGTCGTCGGAGACTTGCACTGATCGTGCTGGTGGTCTTCGCGGCGGGCGGCTGTCTGGCTTTGGGCTGGTGGCAGTGGACGAGGTTTCAATCGACGTCGGGCAGCTTCCAGAATCTCGGCTACGCCTTACAGTGGCCGGCGTTCGCCGGATTCTGCGTCTATGCATATCGCAAATTCGTCCGTTACGAGGAAGCGCCACCGGAGAACCGAAACACCCACACCGTCAACGAGATACCGGACGGACTCCTGCCTGAACGTCCCAGGGCCGCGCAACAGAACTCCGACGACCCAGCGCTCCGCGAGTACAACGCCTATCTGGCCGAACTTGCCAAGGCAGACAAAGACAACCATCCAAAGCAGAACAGGACAACCGCATGACCACACCCGGCGAGAACATCCGCACTCCCCTGCTCGCCTACCGCGTGATGGCGTGGACGACGGGTCTGTGGCTTATCGCCCTGTGCTACGAGCTTGTGGTCCACTACATCGTCAAGGTGTCGAATCCACCCACCTGGATCGGCATCGTGCACGGCTGGGTCTATTTCGCCTATGTACTGGCGGCTTTCAACCTTGCTGTCAAGGTCCGGTGGCCGATTCTGAAGACGATCGGGGTGCTCTTGGCCGGAACCATCCCACTGCTCGGGGTCATCGTCGAGCATTTCCAAACTCGAAATGTGAAGGCGCAGTTCAACTTATGAATTTGAACGCTCAGTGATCCAGCGCGCGTAAAGCTGGCAGTAACAGCGCGAGGGCGCGACCGCGATGCGATGCCGCGTCCTTTTCAGCGGAAGTCAGCTGTGCGGCAGTGCGATCCTCGCCATTTGCGATGAACACCGGGTCGTAGCCGAAGCCCGCATCGCCGCGCGGCTCGCGAGCGATCGCGCCGGGCCACTCGCCGCGGACGACGACCTCATCCGAACCGGACACCAGTGCGCAGGCCGAGACGAAGGCCGCGCTACGACGCTCATCGGGCACGTCACGCAGCTGCGCCAACAGCAACGCTGTGTTGCCGGCGTCGTCGCCGTGTGTGCCCGACCACCGCGCGGACAGCACACCGGGCATGCCGTTGAGCGCAGCTACTTCCAGCCCCGAGTCGTCGGCGACCGTCGGCAATCCCGTCGCCGCGAACCCGTCGCGAGCCTTAGCCAGAGCGTTATCCTCAAACGTCGCACCGGTTTCCGGCGCTTCGTCGAATGGCGGCACGTCGTCGAGCGACACCAGCGTCAGCCCCGAGAGCGAGGCTGCGTCCAACACCCGCCGCAACTCGGCCAGCTTCTTGGAGTTTCGGCTGGCGACCAGCAAGCGGGTCAACTGTTGATCCAATCTGTTGAGGCCACGAACGGTCAGCTAGTCATCGTAATTCAGCGCTGCACACCGCAAGCCACGCGGCGGCAGATGCGCAAGATGGGTCAAATGCCCCATGCTTTCTGCACCCGCCAGGCGCACAATCCGCTAAAGGTGGCCGTGCGAGGCTGCCATCAGCAAGGGGCATCGCAACATGAAGACCAATCGCAGTCTCAAACGGGCCATCGCCGTCGTACTGCTGACCGGTGGCATCGCGGTCGGCGGGCTGGGGCTGGCAGGTACCGCCGAGGCGCACAAACCGCATAATTGGTGCCCAGGGCAACCCATGAATTACCCAACGGGGCCGGGACCCGGCTACAGCTGGGACATGAATATCTGCCACACCTGGTTCTGGGTGAGCAATGGAAAAGGCAATGTCCCCTACAACGGCCGACTACCCAGCACGCTATGGGACGGAGAAGTTCCACCGCCCGACTCCGAGCCTCCCTGCGGCACTGACATGTTCACCGGCATCCCGGGCAATTGTTAAGCGTCGGTTGTTGCCAACAGCCGGGTCAGCTTCCGAAGGCTTTCTGTGGCGTCCCGCCCTCGGGCAGCACACCCGGATAGGGCAACGCCAACGCCTCGTTCTGCGCGACGAACAGCTTCTCGCAAGCCCCTTGTGCGGCATCGAGCAATTTG
>Ga0209006_10006690_pt1 | contig 10415 bp, 7 predicted proteins | sample JacPin_JW_Ref_O2_FD_188567 | JGI IMG/M metagenome (GOLD analysis project Ga0209006, IMG submission 188567) | Forest soil microbial communities from Algoma, Ontario, Canada - Jack Pine, Ontario site 1_JW_Ref_O2 (SPAdes) (version 2) | ecosystem: Environmental > Terrestrial > Soil > Boreal... | reverse complement strand
ACCGAAGGCGCCTACGCCGAGAAGATCGCAATCCTCCTTGCCGAGGCGGAACAAAAAATCGGCACGGCGGACGGAAAAGTTTCCGGAGAGTTGTCGCTCGGGGTTTCGACCACGATTGCGCAGTATGTTCTTCCCCGCTTACTCGGAGCTTTCCTGAACGAGCATCCGCGGGTGCAGTTCTCGCTTCATAGTGGCAATACCAGCCAGATCGTGCAACTTCTCGTGGAAAACAAGCTCTCCATCGGCCTCATCGAAGGTCCGACGCGGGAGCGTGGTATTCGCGCCGAGCCTTTCATGGAAGACGAACTGGTTTTGATTGCGCCCTCGGGCTTCGAGTCCAGCCATTTGTCGTACGCCCAGCTCGTGGCGTCGAATCTTCTTATGCGCGAACATGGTTCCGGATCTCGCCATGTTGTCGAGACTGCTCTTGAGAAAGGCGGGCTCAAGCTCAAGTCCTTCAAGAATGTGATGAACCTCGATTCGACAGAGACGATTAAATCCTCAGTGGAAGCTGGACTAGGCATCGGTTTCGTTTCTCGCTGGGCAATTTCCAAGGAACTCGAACTGGGTGCGTTAAAGCTTGTCGAGGTCGCAGGCTTGAAAATCACGCGCCAGTTCTCTCTCATTTCGCGCACCGGACCAAAGCCGCAGGGACCCGCCGCCGCATTCAGGGCATTCGCGCTGGGGCGCGCCCGGCTCTTGAGTAACTTTCCCCGAAAACCGGGCCGCACGGCTCGTAAGGTCGATAAGCTTAGCTAATCGCCAATCAGAATTGCTGCTTGGACGTTATTCCTGCCTCCCAGGCAGACTCAATGTGTGAGCAACAACATTGGCTTCAACGTTGTGATTGTGGGAGGCGGGTTCAGCGGAACCATGGTGGCCGTGCAGTTGTTGCGGCGGGACCCGTCGATGTCGGTCGCTGTCGTTGACAAGGGAATCGTACCGGGCCGTGGCGTCGCGTACAGTACCGAATCCGACTGCCATTTGCTGAATGTACCAGCCGGTAGTATGAGCGCGTTGCCGGAAGAACCAGACCACTGGTTGCGTTGGGCGCGCGCCAACTACGATCCTTCAATTCAACCCACAAGCTATTTACCTCGTCGCGTTTACGGGCGATATATCAGTTCGATACTGGACGAAGCCATGGGACGATATGGCGTCGACCATCTTCGATGGATCCGCGGTGAGGTCTCTTCATTAACCCGCGAGCGATCGCACATAAACGTGCGACTCACGGACGGAAGCACAGTGGTGACCCAATCCGCGGTGCTCGCTGCAGGCAATTTTCCACCGGCCAAGCTGAAAATCTCCGGCCTTTCCCGGCGCAGCGGACTTTACTTCCCCTCGGCGTGGTCGGCAAGCGCGTTGCGCGACATCCCGAAGGATGGAAGCGTGCTGCTGATTGGTTCTGGCCTTACGAGTATTGATGTGGCCATTTCTCTGAAGTCGGAAGGGTTCAATGGCCATATTCACATCCTTTCGCGGCGCGGTCTCATGCCCCAGATTCATCGGCAGACCGCTCAATGGCCGCAATACTGGAGTGAGCAAAGTCCGAGAACGACCCGTGGGCTCGTGGGGTTGGTACGCGACCAGGTCAGGACTGCAGTGGCGGCGGGATGCGACTGGCGTCCCGTGGTCGATGCGCTTCGCTCAGTGACGCCTAGGATTTGGCAATCCTGGCCGCTCGAAGAGCGGAGAAGGTTCATGCGTCATGTGCGGCCTTATTGGGAAGTTCATCGGCATCGAATCGCTCCCGAGATCGGCCAGATGATCTCTGCGCTTCTTGTTGACGGGCAAGCCACTCTATATGCCGGTAGGGTGACCGAGTATCGGGAATCTAGCGACCAAGTGGAAGTAGTTTTGCGCGAGCGTGCTTCGCGCGAAAGTAGCACTCGCCCTGAGCGCACATTGCGGGTAGATCGGGTCATTAACTGTACAGGGCCTGAGACCGATTGCCGTCGCATAGAAGGCTATTTGCTGAGGGACCTCTTGGCGCGCGGACTGGCGAGGCCCGACAGGTTGTTTCTTGGACTGGACGTCGACTCCGCAGGGGCAGTAATCGATTCAAGTGGCGCCGCTTCAGACTCTATTTACGCGATTGGCCCTGCCAGAAAAGGCTCCCTGTGGGAGACCATTGCCGTACCTGAACTTCGCGAACAGGCGTCTCAGTTGGCGGAGCATTTGGCGGCCCGGCTTGGGCTACAGCCCGTGAATGAGGACGCCAATGGCAAGCGGCTGAGAATGCCGCTTGAGCGCCTGCGAGGAGCGCAAGATTCCGCGAAGAGGTGAAAAAGTAGTTGAAAACTCAGCATCAACTGGGTTGGTTCCGCCGGACCTGAAAATAAAAATGATAATGGTTTCGACACCCAGGATTGAACTCCCCTCGGCACGATGGACATCGATTCTCGCTCAGCATGTACTGCCGAATGGTTAACTTTTCGCCGCATGCGCCGCAAAGTATTGCTTGTTCTTCCCATTCACTCTCTGGCCAAGTCTCGATCCGGTGATCGGCGAGCGCGACGTGACAGTCTTTGCATGCATAGTAGACACCGCAGCACTTCATCTTCATGGCAATAATGTCAGTTGGGCCGTGATAATGGTCGCAACGCGTCCGCGAATCGACGTTAACGCCACGCACACCGGAAATGGATACATCAGCTTGCAAGAACGTCTTTCTCAACTTAAGTTGATAATCCACTGAAAGAATTCTTACTCGAGATGGCGCGTGCTCATCGCAAGCCCACCAACTCGGTGACGGATTGAATCAACCGTTCTATCCCACACCGCCCAACCTGAGGGCGGTATCGGATTCTATGGCGAGTCACTGGACACAAATGGTCAGCCTTGCCCGGTGTAATCGACCCTATGCTCGCGGTCCTGCCCATATAGATTGGAAGATGAAGAACTTTCAACCGATCGTCAGCAGTTCTTCATAGAATCCGCCGATCTGCCGCGCGCGGTCCACGAAGTGAATCTCGAGTATCCAGTGGCGCTGCCCGCCTGTCGCATCCTGCGTCCGCATACGGTGGTGGTTCTTGGGATGAACATACAAAGTGATCTTGTCCCCCGCGATTTTCTCGTGCGGAAAGACACCAATGAGATGTCCCGCGATGGGTCCACCGTATTCCCAGCCCGCCCGCTCGGCCAATTGCTGCGCGTAAGCATATAGTTCCGCCGCAGTAATCTCAGGATGCTCGTGGAAATGTTGTTTACCATCGGCGAAGGCTTGCTCAATGTCGTGACAGAGCTTGAGTTTCAGCGGATCATTTCCCACCACGTAAGTGCGCCCAAAGTCGGTCTCCCATTCCTCGAACACGGGACCGAGATCGAGAAAGACAATGTCATCCTCCGCCACAGTCAAATCAGGCGGATTCTCGTCGTAGGGCGCCAATGTGTTGCGGCCCGCACGGACGATGCGTTTGTGCCAATACCGGGAAATCCCGTAGATGCGTTCGGCTAGGGCATAAACGCCTTGGTTAATTTCGGTTTCCTTTTTCCCTGGACGAATGAGGCCCTGCGCTTCGACTTCAGCGAATAACGATTTAGCCTTTCCTTGCGCTTCCAGTAGAGCGCTAGCTAGCTGTTCTTCGGACATATGCATGACGCAACATGTTAAAGCATTTCGGAGCATTGAATGGACTCGATTTACAACATTCGGATAAAGCCACGCAATGCAGAATACATTTGATATTTCGACTCTGAGGACTTAGTCTCCACCGCAGTCAATTCCCCACAAACAAAGCCGCCCGGCGTGGGCGGCTCAGATTTGTGTTTTTTGCTTATGCTGTCGCGCCCTCGAGCTTCGACTACTGCGTCGTGGTGATCACTCCAAACGTACCTGCCAGGTAATCGTGAGGACCAGCGGTGAAAAATAGCTGGTTGGGCTTGCCGTTCGCGGCCGTGCCTCCTCCGAACTCAATCCCCCATAGTTCGTCGATTGCGATCACTTTTCCAGTCGCATCCTTAATGGTGCCGACAAACTGCCCGGTTGCGAGGTTGAAGGCGTTGATCGTGCCTCGACCTGTATTATTCGACACCAATAGCGTATTGCTGAGTTTCCCAAAGTTCTTGGGCGCCACTGCGAAACCCCAAGGATTGCTTAACGGCTTGCCATGCGTCAACTGTCGAACGAATGTCCCGTCTTCCTGAAAAATGTCAATGAAGCCGCCCGGTTGCCCGAAACTGCCAAATGCCACGTAAACAAATCCACCAATATCTTGAATTCCGAACGGAGCAAAGCCCGCCGGCAGGGTGCTATCAGTGAAGGATTTGATTAGGGTGAAAGTCCCGTCATACATATCGACTTTATTGTTGAGATTATCGGCGGCGTACAGAAAATTTCCCGAGGCTTTGGTGGTCACAGCCAGGCCCGTATAAACCGCGCCCGTTCCGGTCACCATGATTTTTGCGGCGTTTGGATTGGACCCGGGCGCCCATGCGCTGATTGTTCCGTCTAAGGAATCGAACAGAAAGAACGAATCTGATCCGTCAACTTCAAAATCCGATGAGGCATTGAAGACGATTCCCGTCGGCGACCCTGGCCCGGCACCCGAAGCGGAGGGCAACAAGACTTGCAAAGACTGCTTGTTTCCTTGGCCATCGTAGAGGGTCGACCAACCGGAACCGGTGTCGCTGAGCCAGAAGGGAGCGCCCGGGCCGTACGCCAGTCCCCAGGCATTCACTAGCAGCGGATCTATGTGCTTTGCATCGCCTACCTGATTCGAAACCAAATTCTTGAGTTGATACTGCGCCTGGGCCGCGTGAGAGACCAACATCACTGCAAGCCCCAGACAAAAGCTGAGAGCAATCTTGCGACTCTGCATAAAAAGTCCTCCTTGGATTTGCGAATGGAAGCAGAACGATACTTTTTCAGTTCCGCGAGCCTGCTCATGCTAGTTCCGTAATTTCCTGCCCGTGTCAACAAGCTGTCATGTGTTTGCACTTTTTTTGTCGGTGGAACAACTGGTTTGACGAAAGTTTGTTGGCATAAACACGGGAACGGTGTTCGAAAGGAATCAGCAGGCTGTTTGCAGACAGTTCGCGGCAGTCAGCAAATCACTGCAAACGCGATGGATACGCCCTAAAGTTTTATCAATTTGCGCCGATAACTACCGACAACCGGCAGTTACGAAAACATTCCGAACGCTCACACTCAGGTAAACACAAATGTCAATTAGTGCGATTTCGGCAGCGAGCCTTAGTCAGTCGAATCTCCTGTCAAGTGATCCTGCGCCTCTAAAGCAGGCAGTCCAGAGCCTGCAAAACAGCCTCGCTTCGGGAGACCTGAATGCCGCTCAGTCGGCTTTCCAAGAGTTGCAGAAGGTCAACCAAGCCCTCACGAGCGGGGAGGGACATAATTCATTGAACAGTTCGCAGTTCACTTCCGACTTAGCCACGCTCGGCGGCGCATTAAGCTCGGGCGATCTGTCTACCGCCCAATCGGCCCATACAACGGTGCAAGCTGATTTAAAGAATACCTCGTCACCTGCTTTGACCGACGAAACAAACCCAGCATCTAAGTCGGTTCAGCTCGTCCAAGGACTGTTGAGCACCGTGAATGTAAATAGTTCTTCCTCCGGCAATTCAGACCTCGCGACTTCGGTTCTCGAACAGGTCTATGGGGCTAACCACAACTTAAACGTCCAAGCCTAGAACTCTTACCAGGTTCTGACGTGCGATCGTACCTGTCCAAGCAGGTCAATGTCCGAAAAGTCAAAAAAACTTTGTAACGATCCGATCCCATTCCGCACTATCCCTTAAGTGGAAGACATCGCGCTCGTTGGCGATGGGCCACAGTTTAGGATCCCCAACGGGAAACTCCCGGGACGGATCTGATAAAGAGCTGGAGCCGACGGGGAAGCGGCTCCAGCGCTTTGTACTCATTCTGCATGGAGTCTTCTCCTGGGGCAGCAGGCCGCTTGACCCTCATCAAATTAGGAGTATTGCTCTTCCCAGTGCACGCCGCCCATCCCATCCCGCCATCAGGGCGCCATCGCAGCCGCACAAAATACCTGTCCCTGCCTTCGCCGGTTGCATCTTCGCCAGCATCTTTTTCGGCAGCCGCCTCTTCGTCAGGATCAGCCAAACCGGTTACGGAAAACAGTCCCGCCTTGTCACTCCAAGTGCTACACTGTCTGCCACTTCCGGCTCCCCGGGGCACGCTCTTGCAATTTCACTCCTTTGACGAAGCCTATGTTGAGCGCCTGCGAATGGGAGATTTTCGCACGCAAGAACATTTCGGCGCCTATTTCAGCGCCCTGATTCAGGTAAAAATGCGGTCGCGGCTGCAATCAAAAGAAGCCATTGAGGACGTGCGGCAAGAAACCTTTGCGCGATTCTACGTGGCTTTGCGCGAGGGAAAAATACTGCACCCGGAGAGGCTCGGGTCGTTCGTGAACTCGGTATGCAACAACGTTTTGCTGGAGCACTATCGCGAACACTCGCGCGAGAGTTCGCTCGATGACGACCAGAAGGATTACCCGTCCCAAGCCGGAGATCTCCTAGGCGTTTTGGTAACCAAAGAAACGGAAAAGAAGGTGAGGGAGGTTCTGGAGCAGCTCTCAGAGCGCGACCGACGATTGCTGCGTGAAGTCTTCCTCGAAGAGCGAGGCAAGGACGCGGTTTGCCGCGATTTCGGTGTCGACCGTGAATATCTCCGCGTACTGCTTCACCGGGCCAAGCAATCGTTTAAGTCGCTTTACTTGAAGAGTAATGATTCGCCGGAGTTTACTGCAGCCTGATAAATGTGCAACGCTCGGCTGCTCCGGCTCACCATCTATAGATGTGTGTATGAGATTTTGTGTATGCGAGGGGGCGTGATACTCATGGACCACGATGCGGTGGTTCGTCAACAAATGACGGAAAAGTACCTGCTCGACGAACTCGATCCTGCGGCGCGTGATGTCTTTGAAGAACATTATTTTGACTGCCCCAGTTGTGCAGTCGACGTGCAGGCCGGCGTCGTATTCATTGAACAGACCAAGATTGCGTTGGCGCGAGAGTCCGAGCTGACCCCTGCCGGTTCGATCGAAGCGCGCGCAGCTTCGATCAAACCGCCGTGGATGGCCGAGATCTATGCTGGCGTCCGCGCCGTGCTACGCCCTGCCATTGCCCTGCCCGTAATGGCCTTGCTGTTGGCCGTCGTTGGATATCAGAACCTGGTTACCTATCCGCCACTGCGGGTCGCCTCAAGTCGCCCTCAGGTTCTGCCATGGGCAGCGATAAACGTTGGCACTTATGGATCAGGAGACGTTTCTATCCCGATCACCCGAGGACAGGGCTTCGCATTGCTCGCAAGAATTCCGGAAAATGGCTACGCACGTTACATTGCAGAATTACAGAATCCGGCGGGGAAAGTAGAATGGTCTCTTCCGATTGCCGCAATACCCGGACAGGATCGATTTACTATTCAAATACCGGGGACGAATCGGGGAGACGGCAGTTATATCTTAGTTGTGCACGGAGTCACTGCGGACGGCATAAGTAAAGAAGTTGGCCAGGCATCATTTGAGTTACAAATTCAGAATCAGGCTCATTAGGAGGCCAGCATGTCGGTTATGGAACCACCACTCACTACACTGACTACCGGCAAAGGCATAGTGCCGTCGCATCAGTACCACGCGGACGCCCACGCACTTAGCGGTTATTTGCATCATCCAGTCTACCAACGTATCAGCGAGAAAGCCGCAGTCGCAATCAAGGACTACCGGGACGATCACATTCAGGAGGAAGATAACCGCTACAACCTGGAAGGTTTCGTTTCGTTTCAATCCGCGCATTCCCGCGTTTCAGGCAGTCGAAGTTTGAAGAAAACGACTGCGGGTGGGTGGATCACTTTGTCGACGTCGGTCGTTGAAAAGCTGAATGTTTTTGAAGTCATCACCGCCGACCGTGTAGTGTCTCAAGTGTCAACGAACCACGCCTATATAAACGGCCACGTGCCGAGTGTAACGTTTCTAGGCACACAATTTGTCAATCTGCGCTTGAGCGGATACCCACTCGAGCCGGTTTTCAATTTCGGAGTCTGCGGAACTAAACCAAAGGGAATGACCCCATACGCAAAGGATGCGGATTTTCTGGAGGGGGTTAAAAGGCAAGTCGAAACGGTCGCGGACGGAGACCTTCCCTTGGACGTGCGGGACAGGTACATTAAGAGGCTCAAGACCGTCAACGGTCTCTTGACAGAGATCAAGGAAGGCAGGAACGGGCGAGAGAGCTGCGAATCGATCGTCGTCACATGTTCATTGATCGAAAGCATCGACATCCACGAGATTCGGATTCCGGGTTTGCGGGCTGCGGGGAATGTTTTGTTCATCCCAGACTTCGGCACCGTCGCTTTGGGCGAGATTCAGGTGAAATGTTCCCTGCAGCACGATGGAGAATACGACAACTACTTCAGGCTACAAATGATGGAAATGAACCTGGGCTGCATCGGCAACGGGAACCTGGTGGTCGCTTCGGGCGCCAACAACGGTACTCATCATCCCTGAAGTTGCTGCTGGTTCTTTTTGCGGTGACTGGGATGGTGGCCTGTAATAATTCCCAAGCTACTCCCCAAATGCGATTCGAGGGTGCGAAGAAGGCACTCGAACACGGTCACGCCAATCAGTGTCAAGATGAAGCTGCTCGAGCACAGCGACAGTATCGGATTTCTGAGCCCGAATGGGCTCGGAAATTCCTGATACTTGAGGCGCAGGCGGCGCTTGAGCTAGGACTGAACGAAAGAGTTTTAGAACTACTTGCTTCAGAGCCGCTAACCCTTGATCGGCCCGACCTTGCCATCTCGACATTGATGCTCACCGGAATGGCGAATGTCAATACTGGCAACATTCCCGAAGCGAAGCGCTCCCTTGACCAGGCTGAGAAGCTTTGTGATTCGTCGCCAACCGGTAGTTGCGGGTATGTCCTTCAAGCGCGAGGGATCTTGGCCAGCGATCAGGGTGATTCTGCGGACGCTGAACGACTGTTTCAACTTAGCCACGCGTTCGCTCGCGCTCACAATGATCTGTTTCTCGAGGCAAATTCGCTCCTCAACCTGGGTGCGGAGTCGCTCGCGCAGGGTCGCTACGATGAAGCGATTGACAGGTCAGAGGTTGCTGACCAGGTTGCGAAGTCAGAAGAAGCTGGAATTCTCGAACTCGACATCCAAGGCAACAAAGGTTGGGCCTATTACAAACTTGGCGACATGCAACGGGCTCTGGATCAGTTTCTAAGTGCGGAAAAGAACGCGGCTGAACTTGGGGATGTAAAGGATCGAGGAATCTGGCTGACGAACGCAGGGTATGTTTATCTTGACTCGCGCAACTTCCAGCAGGCCGAACAACTCTTTCGCGCGGCACTTACAATCGAACAAGCGCCAGAAGTCGACAGCAAAGAAAATATCTACAACGCCCGCCGTGCCCTCGCTCGCCTCTACATACGGACTGGAAATGCAGACATGGCCGATCAATACGCCGATCAGGCAATGGACATGGCGCATAAAGCTGGGAATCGTTCCGATGAACTGTATCCTCTACTGGTAAAGGGACAAGTCTCCACCCTTCGTGGAAACATCAAAATAGCCGAACGAACATTTCTCGAGGTTGATCGGGACAACAGCTGCCCGGAGTTCTTGCAGGTGGAGGCGGAACACTTGTTGGCCCGGCTCTACGAGGACGAACACATTTTAGATCGTGCCAACCGTGAATATCAGATGGCTATCTCCAGCTTCGAAGCGGCTCGGCATAAGGTCAGTCGCGAAGACTCCCAACTTTCTTTTCTGACCAACGCCTCCAGCCTCTATGACGATTACATTCAATTTCTGGTAGCCAAAGGAAAGGAAGAAGACGCTCTTCGATGGGCCGATTATAGCCGCGCTCGTACTTTGTCTGAGGGACTGGGGCTTCTGTCGAAGAGCGTTTACAAAGGGGCTCCGAGCATCGCGGCTCAGCAGATCGCGCGCGGCGCGAACGGCACCATCCTTTTCTATTGGCTCGGCCAGAAGCAGTCGTACTTGTGGGCTATCACACCTGAGAAAAGAGAACTGTTTAAGCTTCCGCCTGGACCTGTTATCGATGCCGCCGTTGAGAAATATCATAAAGCTCTGAATGGACCGCAAGATGTTCTGGCTGCGTCTGATCGCGATGGCCTCTGGCTTTACCGTGTGCTGATCGCTCCCGCGCAGTCTTTGTTTGTTCGCGATGCGAAATTCTTCATCATTCCGGACGGTAGCCTGAACAACTTGAATTTCGAAACCTTGCTCGTTTCGGAACCAAATTCATCCGAAGGCAACTCGCAACGACCCAAGCTCCACTATTGGATTGAAGACGCGACCGTCACGAACGCTAGCTCGTTACGAATGCTAGCCGCGTCTCACTCCGGCAAATCCGATGACCACAAGGGGAAGCGTAACTTGCTTTTGATTGGCAACAGCGTCA
>Ga0209006_10006689_pt1 | contig 10416 bp, 16 predicted proteins | sample JacPin_JW_Ref_O2_FD_188567 | JGI IMG/M metagenome (GOLD analysis project Ga0209006, IMG submission 188567) | Forest soil microbial communities from Algoma, Ontario, Canada - Jack Pine, Ontario site 1_JW_Ref_O2 (SPAdes) (version 2) | ecosystem: Environmental > Terrestrial > Soil > Boreal... | reverse complement strand
GTTGCCGGTTTCCAGGATGCGGGGGTCGGAGCCGGTGACATGCGCTCCGCCCCGCACGACAGCAATGAATTGCTGCTCGACGGTGTCGGCGCTGGCCGGCGCGGCCAGGCCTAGGGAAATGACGGCTCCAACGGCACCGACGAGGACTTTTCCGATCACGAGAGATCCCGGTTGGTGGGATCCCTTGGCTAACCTCAGCGGGTGAGTTATGCGGTCGATATCCATTTCTCCTGCCTCCCATCATATTTTGTGTTTTGCCAATTTGGAACTTCTTACTAATAGATAGGGCGGTGGGTTACAGCGGTGAGAAAGGAGTATTTGCGGCTGTCGAGTGATGTCCGCTTTCGTCAGTGTTTGGGAGGGCTTATTACGAACTGCGGGCTGGGGAATATCGGTCGGGTTCCCGGACTTGCTGAGCCTGCTGTTAAGGCAGAATGGTGGCCTGGCGGGAGAGGGGGCGGTGTGGCCGGGTGGGTGCGGTCGCGCTCTTTCGCGGTGACCGCAGACGCCGGCGGGGTGTTGGTGGGTTCCGATGCGGGGTTGGGCCGACGTGCGTGCTGGTGTTCGGCAACACGTGTGGGTCCGGTGCGGGTGTCTCGAGTGCTGTCAAATGGGGATGGATCCGCGGTCGGCGTCGACCGGGGCGTTGGTGTGCTGGACCTGTGGGACGAGGATGCCGCCGGGCTGGTGTGAGGCTCGGTGATCTGTGGGCCGGGCTGTGCGCTGACCGTGTGGTGATCAGCGGCGCCCGTCGACTGTGCTCAGAGCGACTGTGGTAAACCGCTGGCCTGCAGGGGTTCAGGGAGCCGGCGGGGTCGGCCGGAGGCGCGCCGGCGGCGTTCGGTTAGCGGTGCGGCCGTGACGCTTGCCAGCACCGCGAACCCAACCGCGGCACCGCTGGCGCAGGCGATCGCGATCATGATGCACCCGTGCCAAGCGCAACTGCGGGTGATCCTCGCCTGGCAGAACAACCTCGAGGCGCAGCCAACAGGATCCGACGCATCTGGCACCGGGAGAACGGCGCCGACGTGGTGAGCTGAGGGCGACGTGGTGAGCCGAGCCGGGGCCTGGCAGGGCTGCCAGTGTGCGGTGCAGCGAATGCGAGGGCGCCGCGGCTAGATCGCTGACAGTCAGGTGATGAAGGCCAAATTTCTTCACCATGGGTGTCCTCTTGGTTGGTTGCTCACCGAATTCCCGCTGTGCGCGATTGTGATTTCGAAAGCACATCATCACCCGGATATCGGGACGACAAACACCCCATGGGACGCGCCATGGTCGCAGGCAATCAACCATTACGTCGATCGCCTGCGCGCACCTTTTTCCGGGGAGGACGATCGCGTTCTCCCACTTACTCTATCTACGAGTCGTAGGGGCGAAAAGTTCAATGCCGGAATGGGGCGGCGTTGTGGCGTCGCGGATTTTCTGGAGAAACCCGGCGACGTCTATGGCGCCGTCAGTTGGTGTGCGACACCGCCGCCGCGCGCGGAGCGATTGTGTTGGCGCCTGAGTACTCACCAATAGATAGGCGCCATGGTTACACGGCGGATTGCCCGCGTCAGGCCGGCTGGGTCGGTTCGGCTGGGGCGAAGACTTCGATGGCGCCGTTGACCTCGCGAACCTCTAACCCTGGCAGCGGTTTGGGTGCGATGGGCAGCTGGTGGGCGAGCACCTGCCCGGTGGGTGAGAACGATGTCGAATGACACGGGCAACGCAACTGGTCATCTGGTTTGTCGAACCACAGCCGGCAGCCCTGGTGCGTGCATATCCCCGACACCGCCTCGAGGCGGCCGTCGACACGGCGCACGAAGCCGATCAGCGAAGCATGTTCGAACGGATGCATCACACCGTCGGCGACAACGTCGGAGCTCGCCGCAACGGGCTGCCAACTGCCGTCGTTAGGGACCATTTCGGCGGCGGAGGCCGGCGCGTTCCCGCCGGGCGAACCCCGGTCGCCGCGCAGCAGCAGCCTATCGGCGGTCACCGCCGCCACCACCGCGGCCGCGGCCGCCGATATCCCGACCATCACCTGCCGGCGGCTGGTGGCAAGCCAGCCCACCGATGCGGCCGGCGGCTGGCTATCTTCCATTTGCGCGGCCAGCCGGCGATGCAGATCGGACAGAAACTCCTGACGTGGCGCGTCTACACCCGGTCGGGCCGCCTGCAGGTCTATCGCAGTGCGGATCTGCGCGGCCTCGAAGTCGTCGGGCCCGAACGGCTTTGGACGTTGCCCGCGCAACAGGTCGTCAACGTAGCGCCGCAACGCACGTGCGTCCATCACTCGTCCTTCCCGTTGACCTACGCCGCGAACTGCAGCCCGGCGTTGCAGCATCTTGGCGTTGGCCACGCTGACACCCAACTCTGGCGCAGAGTCCATGATCGAACGGCCTTGCAGAAACCGCAGTTCCAGAATCCCGGTAGTTGTCGGGCAGGGAATTCAACACCGTGTGCAAACGCTGTGGGACCGTGCTGATGAGAACCTCGCTGTCTTGGGGGCCGCGGCGATGTCCTCGATCGCGCTCCGCCATCACATGTCCGCCTGTCCGAGTCGAGACGCCCCACCGCAGAAAACGCTGCCACTTACCAATAGTGCCCCGGGTTACACGCGGTCGGTCGACAACCGCCCAACCCCGAAGAAACCGCAGCGCAGTAGGACCTGGCTTACGCTCAGGTCCTCGCACCCGGCCAGGGTGCCCGCGGGAGGTTCCGCTTGGTGTGGGTGGCCCACGGGTAGCGGTGTGTCGACGCTCAGCGTCGTGAACTGCGCCTTGCGGTGCTGGTACGCGGCACGTGCGACACCGGGGATCACTCCTGCGCCCGCAAGCGCGGCGGCCGGGCTGGTCCAGTCCGTTCGGCCGCTGTGCCAGCGCTCGGTCAGAGGAAGGCAGCACCGACGGGTCACACCATGCTTGGCGAACGCGGGAAGCGCCATATCGGGTCACTCCTGCATGCCGGGGTGTCGCAGGTGCAATGGCCAACTGCACGGTGCAGATCCCATCAATGGATAGCCACCGGGGTTAGTGGCTGGTGTCACCGTGTGGTGGGAGAGAGCGCCCTCGGACGGAGCACGGTGGCCGCGACCAGTGCCACGGTGAGCGCCTCGGCGATCACGCTGGCCGGGCCATACGGTGACTCCCAGCCGTGTTCGGTGAATCCGAGCAGCCCGACGGTGCGCGACAGCGCGAACGCGATCAGCGCGGCGACCGAGAGCAGGCCGCCGGCCCAGCTCAGCCACGCCGGTCCGCCGACCAGGACCAGCACCCCCAGTGCGCAAAAGACGCTGGCCTGCACAAGGAATGCCGAGCCGATGGTCGGGATGTGTTGGTAGCCGTGCATGTACAGGTAGGCGTGGATGATGCCGCTGACCGCCAGCGTGGCGGCGATGCCGATGCGCACCGCCAGCCGGGCCGCCCGGCTGGCCGCTGTGGAACCGGCGACGGTGGTGGTTGTGGAACCGATGGTGTTGGTTGGTGTTGAACTCATTGCAGTGTCTGCTCTTTCAGGGCGAGGGCTTGTTGGCCTTTGGTGTAGCTGACTTCGCGGATGCCCAGGGCGTCGTGCAGTTTTCCGGCGGGCAGGGTGATGGGTTTGGGTGCCGGGCCGTCGCCGGGGTGGGGCAGCGGGTAGGCGGTGGTGGTGCCGCTGTGGAAGGTGACGTTGCCTTCGGTTTTGGTGAACAACTGGTGCACGTGGCCGTTGAGGCAGGTCACCGAGGAGAACCGTTTGAGGTAGCTCAGGGCCTGGGTGGCGTCGTTGGTGCCCCAGCCCCACTTCGGGTACATCGCGAACAGCGGGATGTGGCTGAACACGATGATCGGCGTGTCACTGGACAGCGGTGCGACGTCCTTTTGGATGAAGTCCAGCTGATCGGCTCCCAGATGGCCCAGCTTGGTCAGGTGCAGCGTGTTGACCAGCCCGATGATGTGGACCCCGGCGATATCGAAGCTGTACCAGCCGTCGCCGCGGGTGCCGGCGCCGAACGCTTGGCGGTACTTTTCGCCGCCATCGTCGATCGAATCGTGCTCACCGGGCACGGTGAAGATGTGCGGGGTGTTCAGCCCGGTCAGCATCTGCTTGACCTGGTCGAACTGATCGGGGGTGGAAAGATGCGTCAGATCGCCGGTGTGAATCACGAAATCCGGGGTGTAGCCCAGGCCGTTGACCTGGTTGATGGCCTCGGTGAAGGTGCCGGCCACGTTGGCGTTGGCGGTGCCGGTGAACCCGATGTGACTGTCGCTGATCTGGGCGAAGCGCAATGTCGGTCGGGCGGTTGCCGCCGCGTTGGCGGTTTCGGCTGAACCGGCCACATGGGAGATCACCTCACCGCCGGCCACGGTCAACACCACCGCTGCCCCGAACCACGCCGAATGGCGCATCAACTGGCGGCGGGTCATGGTGTGTGGATCACGCTCGGCGGTCATCGGGTCACCACCACGGTGCCGTGCATGAACGGGTGGATCGAGCAGATGTAGCCGAAGCTGCCGGCCGTGGTGAAGGTGTAGGAGTAGGTGGCGTTGCTGCCTAATCCGGGCGAGTGAAACGAGTTGTCGTTGGCGACCACGGTGTGGGGTTCCTCGTCGTGATTGGTCCAGGTGACCGTCGTCCCGACGGGGACCGTCAGCGCCGCGGGGGCGAACGCGAAGTTGGTGATATTGACCGCATTCGGCCCCGCCGCGGCCGACGGCGCGGCCGAGGAACCGGTGGCGCTCGGCGGTGCCGCCGATGCGCTCGCAGAACCGCCGCCGGTCATCCCCGGGGTGGTGCGGGCGCCGGACCCGAAGTTGACCGACGGGGGTCCCTGAGGTGCCGGGCGAGATCCCGAGCAGCCGGAAACCAGAAGGATGGCCGCCGCGGCCACGGCGGCAACCGGCCACGCGGTGAGCGAGCGATGATGTCGGGACATGACAGGGCGAAACCTCCCAGATCGGTCTTGATGAGCCCGCGGATGCGGAGTGCTCCACCAAGAGATAGGGAGGCGGGTTACACGACGGGATGCACGCGCTAGTCCAGGGGTCGCCCGGGTCAGGCCGGCTTGGTCGGCTGGGGCGGGGCGAAGACTTCGATGGCGCCGTTGACCTCACGCACCTGCAACCGCGGCAGGGGGGCAGGTGAGAACGGCAACTGGTAGGCGAGCACCTGCCCGGTAGGGGAGAACGACGTCGAATGGCACGGGCAGCGCAGTCGGTTGTCGGGTTGGTCGAACCACAGCCGACAGCCCTGATGCGTGCATATCCCCGACACCGCCTCGGGCCGGCCGTCGACACGGCGGACGAACCCGACCAGCGAGTCGTGTTCGAACGGATGCATCGCACCCTCGGGAACATCCGAGCTCGCCGCCACGGGCTGCCAACTGCCGCTGCTCGGTGTCATGTCGCCCTCCGAGGGCGTCGTGTCGTCGCTTGCTGGGCGCTTCCCGCGCACCGACAGGCGATCGGCCTCCACCGCGGCTACGGCCGTCGCCACGGCGGCCGAGGCCCCGACCATCACCTGCCGACGGGTCGTCGACGGCGTGCCGGTCGACGCGTCCGACGGGGCGTCATGCATCTGCCCGGCAAGCCGGCGATACAGATCGGACAGAAATTCCTGCCGCGGCGCATCGGCGCCGAGGCGGGCCGCCCGCAGATCGATGGCGGTGCGAACCTGCTCGGTCTCGAAGTCGTCGGGCGCGAACGGCTTGGGACGGCGCCCGCGCAGCAGGTCGTCAACATAGCGTCGCGACGCATGTGCGTTCACTGCTCGTCCGTCCCGTTAATCTGTGCCGCCAACTGCAGCGCGCGGTGTTGCAGCACCTTGGCGTTGGCGACGCTGACACCCATTTCTGTCGCGGAGTCCTTGATGGACCTGCCCTCCAAAAACCGTAGTTCCAGAATCCGGCGGTAATTGTCGGGCAGGGCTCTCAGGACGGTGTGCACCCGCTGTGGGGCCATGCTGATGGCCTCCTCACTGTCGGGCGCCGCGGCGATGTCCTCGATCGCGGTGACCTCCCGACCCAGCGTCGCGCGCCAGTGCGCGGCCAGCACGGTACGCGCGGTGGCCCGCAGATACGCCCGCACCTCGGGCATGCTCGCCGACACCCGCAACGGCTGCAGCGCGGCCAAAAACACCTCAGCCGTCAGATCCTCGGCATCGGCCTGGTTGCCGACCCGGGCGAACATCGTCCGATACACCCACGTCGCGTTGTCCCGGTAGATCGCCTCCCAATCGGCGTACCGCCCACCAGGCACCACCCGCAACACGGGCGGGGTCTCGGGATCGCGCTCCGCCATCACACAGCCCGCCTACCTGTCCGGGTGCAGAACTCGCGCCGCCCAACACCGCCACCCGCTACAAATAGTGCCCCGGGTTACACGGTTTCACCCGACAACCACCCAAATCGCAACACACACAACCAGAGACAGATGCCACCGGACATCAGCCAGCGAGGCGACAAGAAAGTCTTCCGCGCCGCTGTAACCTGCGGTCCTACTTATTGGTGACGAGTTGCATCTGGAGGTAATCATGTTCGCTAATTTCGGTCCGGGACACTGGGCGGTCCTCGCCGTCGCGATGATCTTGCTCTTCGGTGCCAAGAAGCTGCCCGACGCGGCGCGCTCACTGGGCAAGTCGCTGCGAATCTTCAAATCCGAACTGAGTGAGCTGCAGAACGAGGTCAAGCTCGAAAAGCCTGATGGCGCGCCGACCCCGGTGCCATCCGAGCGGGTCGACCCATCAGTGGCTCCGGCACCGGTTCCGGGCCAGACCCACACCGACACTCGATCGACCTAAGCCCATCGACGACATCGCCCGCATTGCGGTGCGGCCAGGCGCAACGAGATGCCGCATGTGAAGATGCCCGATTTTCTGCGGCGGCTCGATCGCCGTCGCCATTACAGTCGCACCACTCCCGACCGGACCATGTCCCTGATCACCATCTGCACGAGCTACGGACCCGGCTGCTGATCTCGCTGGCGGCGGTCGCGGTCACTACCGCGATCGGGTTGGTCTGGTACAGCCACGGGTTCCTCAGGCTTCAAAGCCTCGGCCAATGGCTGCGACATCCTTACCGCTCGCTTCCGGCGTCGGCGCGTGCCAGCATCAGCGCCGACGGCGGCTGCCGGCTGCTGGCCACCGCGCCGTTGGACCAGTTCATGTTGCGGGTCAAGGTCGCTCTGAACGCCGGCATCGTGCTGCCCTACCCGGTGTGGCTGTACCAGTTTTGGGCGTTCATCACCCCGGGCCTGTATGGGAAGGAACGCCGGTTCGCGGTGGCGTTCGTTACCTGTACGGCGGTGCTGTTCGTGGCCGGTGCGGGCTGGCCTATGTGGTGCTGTCCAAGGCGCTGCACTTCTTGTTGACCGTCGGAAGCGACGTTCAGGTTACCGCGTTGTCCGGCCACCGGTACGTCGGCTTCCTGATCAACCTGTTGCTGGTGTTCGGTGTGAGTTTCGAGTTCCCGCTTCTGATCGTGATGCTCAACCTGGTGGGCACTCGCCCCTGGTGACCTCAGTGGGTCACGCAAGGAGATACTTCTTGATCTCAGATGCTCCTATGTTCGGGCAACGGTGGCCGGGCAAGATCGGCCGCAAATATTGGTGTAGACGGCGTCTCTGGGACAGCAACTGTCGTCGCAGTTGTCGTCAAGATTCTCCTCAGATCGAGGGACAGCAGATTGCGGTAGAGCATGGCCGTCGGCTTCATCATGATCTCGCCGAGCGACATGGCAGGCAGCTCGACTGGGTAGCCCCCCGTTTCCCACACACCCGGCTTCACCACCTGCGCCACGTCGCGTAAATGGCCGTGGCGGGTGTTCATGTCTGACCAGGTGTTGACGATCGCGATCGCCGGCTTGCCGGCGAAGTCGCTGTCGGTCAGTCCGTTCTGCAGCGTGCGCGACCGTTGCGCGAACGAATAGGGGCCGTTGCCCAACCATGCGTTGGCTTCGCAGGTTGTTGGTCTCGCTGGGCGTTATCGGGCGTCCTTCGGTTCGTTGAAAATGCCGCGGCCAAGCAGTTCCATGGTGGCGTGGCTGCGGCGGCGGATGATGTCGGCGGCGTAACTATCAACGCCGAGGACGCGTTCGATCGCCGGCCCCAAGAGCAGCGGCCCGAAGTGCAGAAACAGCACCTGGAAGGGTGTCCAGTCAAGATCGAGGTCCTCCCTGACCAGACCTGCTTTCTGCATCTCCTGGAACCGGTCGCGCATTAACGTGACAAAGCGGTCGAAGACTTCAAAGCTGGCCGGATCGTTCTCCAAGAAAGAGCGACGCAGGTAGGCGCGCAGTTCCGGATGGGCGCCCATCTGGTGGGCCAGCCCTTCGCTGACCGCCTCAGCGAAGGCTCCACTGTCGCCCGGCAACGAGCTCAGCGGTTCGGTAAACACCTCGACCAAGCGCTCATCGACCGCGGCCTTCAAACCCGCCTTCGACCCGAAATAATGAGTAATGAGCCCGGCTGTGACGCCGGCCGCCTCAGCGATGTCACGCACCGGCGACCCCGCGACGCCCCGCTCGGCGAATAGTCGAATCGCGGCATCCCGCAGCCGGGCACGGGCGGTCAGGTCCTCTGCACTCGCCGTGACGATGCGCTTGCTCATGCGCGGCGCCCCAGAAGCTCCGCGGCACCGCGCCCGAGCGCCGTCGAGGTTCCCGCCTGCTCGTGCAGGATCTTCTTGAGCCCCAACGGAAACCCCTCCTGCGCAGAGCGCTCAACCGGGGCCAGACGGCGCTGTGCGGCCGCATCGCCGGTGGACATTCACTGCTCCGTTATACGTATGTATATGATACTATACAAATGTATAGCAGAGAATGGTTCGTTGCAACCCGGTCAGAAGGGCGCGATCACCAGGTCGCACGCACACACGGTGATCGCCTACGCCGCTCGCAGGGCGGCCAGTACCGCAACGCGCGGTTGATCGACTGTCGGCCGACCGCGCTTTGCGTAGAAATGTGAGTGAAACGATGACCTTGCGTGGCCGGCGTGGTGAACGCGAGGTGCTGGTGCAGCTGTTGGACGGGCTCGCGCGCGAAGTTCTTGATTGTTGACGAGGCGTTTTCCTTCGAGACATTCCAGCCATCCATCAATTAACGAAAGGTTTGTCATGCCAACGAAAACCGAATACCTGCAGGGCACCCCGAACTGGATCGACCTGCAGACCACCGATCAGTCCGCCAGGTAAGGGACAGGAACATGACCGCCGCCGACGACAACGTGAAGTTCATTTGCGACGTAAGGAATGTGGAAGACCTCCTCCTGCTGCCGAACACCAATTGGGTCATCGGCAGCGGGTTCAACTTGGATCCCGCCTCGCAAAATTATCTACATCTGTTCAACGCCGACAATGAAACTGGCGTTGCGGTGCAGGCTTCCGAGATCGCCGTCCGGCCGGACACGACGACCTACCCGGACTGTGCTCCACCCGATTGGAAGACGTTCGGACCACACGGCCTAGGACTGGGCGCAACGGTTGGAAAGCATTCTGTGCTGTACGCCGTTAATCACGGCGGCAGGCAGGCAGTAGAGGTCTTCGACGTCGACGTTTCGCAGGACCGGCCGCGATTTACCTGGACTGGATGCGTGATTGCGCCGCAAGGCTTTTGGCCCGATGGCGTCGCCTCCCTACCTGACGGCGGTATTGTGGTGACCGCCCTGACGGACCCGACCGATCCGGATGGATCGATGGACAAGCTCCTGCACGGCGAGCCGGTCGGTGGGATAAAGGAATGGCATCCAGGCGTTGGGTTTACGGACATTCCGGGCACAGCGGGTTTCTCTGCCCCCAACGGGGTGATCGTTTCTCCAGATGGAAAGTATATTTTTGTGGCCCTGTCGAGCGGACGGCAGGTGGCGCGTATCAGCCGCGGGCAAGACCCGCCGAAGATAGACGTGTCCGCCACCGGAATAATGCCGGATAACCTGCGGTGGTCGGCGTCGGGTAAGTCAATCTTGGTGGGTGGTCATGATTTGTCTGCCGAGCGGTTTGTCGAGCGTGTCCAAGCGAGTGTGGCGCCTTCCAACGAGGGCGGTAACGTTGACTCGCCGTTCAAGATCCTCCGGATGGATCCTCAAACCATGGAGATGACCGAGGTCATCAAGAGCGGGGTTTATGGGGTGATGGGCGCGGGAACGGGCGCCATAGAGGTCGGCAATAAGCTCTGGGTCAGCACCATGAAGGGGGATCGGATTGCGATCTTCCCACTGAAGTAGAACCGCCCATACCGCCGAATGCAGTCGGGCGGCGCACCGCGGCCCCGCACCGCATCGTCGACCCCGTAGCCGGCGACCTGATCGGCGTCAAACTGCACATCCTCATCCAAAAGACGTTGGGCGGCATCCAAACCGACCTATCCTCGCGCGCCCCGGCTTGATCGCAGATGCTGTGTTCAAGCAACGATTTCAGCGGTTGGTCTGCTGGGCGGGTGTAACGCGTGGAAGATTTCGCGGG
>Ga0209006_10006688_pt1 | contig 10417 bp, 14 predicted proteins | sample JacPin_JW_Ref_O2_FD_188567 | JGI IMG/M metagenome (GOLD analysis project Ga0209006, IMG submission 188567) | Forest soil microbial communities from Algoma, Ontario, Canada - Jack Pine, Ontario site 1_JW_Ref_O2 (SPAdes) (version 2) | ecosystem: Environmental > Terrestrial > Soil > Boreal... | reverse complement strand
CGGGCAGAACGATAAGGGAAAGATCGATCGTGGGTTCCGGTCATCGGAGAAGTGTCGGGTTACACGCCAAGGAGGTGTTCAGACCGACGCGACCATGACAGGAGAGAAAATTGTCGGGCCGGTTGCTTTCGTCCGGTGTGCCGCGTTATCGCATCCCACGGCACCGATCTTCACCGGCTTGACCTCAAGTCGCGACCCGCATGGTTGGGCTCAGGCGAATTTGGCCGATACCGGTGAAGATTATTCCGGCGACCCACAGCGCTGGTCCCAATATGCCTGGCCAGAACGACGCGTAGCCGGGAATGAGCACGAACAGAATGAAGGGGATATCGCCTACGGCGAGGATCAGCGCGTTCAGCCAAAATCCCGCGCGCGTGTTGTGCCAGTTCATTGCGATGGCCACCACGATGCCACTGGTGGCAAAGCCGGCAAGGTAGAAGGCCTCCTGGAAAAGACGCCCTTGCACGATGCCAGACGCCACGGTAAGTCCGACGTGATAAACGCCATATGCGGCAGTGTAGTGCAGCAATCCCCACAAGACGTATAACGTGGCACCGATTTTCGCGAAAACGATCTTATTCATCTGTCGCTCCTGTGCATGAGGGTTTTCCTGCCCGGACACGGCGCCGGTCCGTGCTGCTACGCGGCGACGGCCGGCGCGCCGGCGGCGGCTGACCTGACGGCGGCGCCGAATTGCTCTACGGCTGATTCTCCCGTCGCGCCGGCCCGCGCGCGGCCGGCGAGGATGATCTCGACGTCCTTGATCCCGATCCAGGCGAGGATCTGGCGAAGATAGGCGCTGGCCTGATTGTATTTCTCCACCGGCGAACCCGGGCTGTAGTCGCCGCCGCTTGCCAGAATGATGGTGGCCTTCTTGCCGGAGAGCAGGCCGACATTATTCGGCGAAATCGTCACGCCGACCCGAACGATCTGGTCGATATAGGCCTTGAGAACCGCCGGGATCGAGAAGTTGAACATCGGCGTGCCGATCACGATGTGGTCGGCCGCCTTGAGCTCGGCAACGAGCTCATCCGAGACCTTGATGGCGGCGGCACTTTCCGGCGAATGCTGCTCACGCGGTGTGAAGGCGCCGCCAATCCAGGCAAAATCGACGAACGGCGGGGGGTTTCTCACCAAATCGCGGACCACAATGGCGCCGCCGGGGTGCGCGGCTTTCCACTGGTCTGTGAAATGTGCGGTGAGCTTTCGGGAGGTCGAGAACTCAAGGCGCGGGCTGGCCTCGATCGCTAGTAGTGCGGACATTGTGGGCCTCCTATGCGGCTGATTGCATGGCCCACTACTTAGATCGCCCCAACGATCTAAAAAAGAGATCAAGTTTCGATAAAGATGTTCTATAATCATGATTATGTTGGATTCGCTGACTCTGGACCAAATTCAGCTTTTCCTGGCGGTTGTCGACACCGGAAGCTTTTCGAAGGCCGCGAAACGGCTGAACCGCGCCCAGTCGGCGGTGACATACGGAATCCAGAAGCTCGAAGCGCAGTTCGGCATTCCGCTGTTCGACCGCACCGCCTATCGGCCCGCGCTGACGGAGGCGGGGCGTGCGCTGCTGCCGCGGGCGCGCCGGATCGCCGAGGACACAAATGCTTTTCGCGATACCGCTCGAAGCCTAGCGAGCGGATTGGAAGCAGAGTTGACGATCGTGCTCGATTCCATGTTCCCGATGCGCGCGGTCGTCGACGCGCTGCGCGCTTTCACCGCGAAATTCCCGACCGTTCCGCCGCGTATCTATGTGCAGCCGCTCGGTGCGGCCGCGGAACTGGTAATCGACGGCACCTGTATGATCGGATTGCTGCCGCTTATCTTCAGCGACGGCGCGCTCCTGAAGCACTTCCCCATGCTCACCATCGATCTGATTCCGGTGGTGGCACCCGATCATCCGCTGGCTGCGCTCGAGGGCCCAATCGATACGCACGTCCTGCACGAGCATGTCCAGCTGGTGCTCACCGACCGCTCGTCGTTGACCGCGGGACGCGACTACGGCGTATTGTCGGCCCGAACCTGGCGGCTGGCGGATCTCGGCGCCAAGCAGTCGATGCTGCTGGCGGGCCTGGGCTGGGGCAACATGCCCTCCCATATGGTTCAGGATGACATCGCGCAAGGACGGCTAAAAGTCATTCGACCAAGGGAGTTCGACCCGCGCGTTGCGCAACTCGTGATGTGCGGCGCTTACCTCGCGGACCGCCGGCTAGGCCCTGCAGGGCAGTGGATGGTCGAACATTTGTCGGCTGCCATCGGCACTTAAAAAACCGAACGCGTGCATATCAACCTGCCGCTTATTGGCCCTACGATGGTCGATAACCGAAGCCAACCCGGCGTCCGTTTTCGAGCACAGACGAACTTCGGTTGAGCGAACGACTGGGGCGCATAGCCGCTGCGAGACTCAAGTCGCCAACGTCCGCTTCGGGTCAAAAGCAGACATGGCGGTATGACATTGGAATGCCCGCTTTACCCCCGATAACGGACATTACGCGGCGCGAGCAGCCTGCCCGCTTTGTGCCAGAAGCGGACATGCACATTGCATTTGTGTCGTGAGCACAGAACTGGAGAGCGAGCAGACGCAGCTCATCTCCAGCCTGCCCCCGCCATGAAAAAGGCAGCTTAGACTGGCCCTGCTTTCCGGAATTTTCTGCCAGCATCCAAATCTGCAAGCATGCTTTTCGCCGCAGCTTGAAAACGACGTGGATCGCCATACGACCGTGCAATGAGCATGGCACCCTCAAGCGCTCCAAGAAACACCCTGGCACGCTCGTTGGCCGATTCCTTAAACGAAAAAGATCCGGATCGGCGACCGTCTAGAAGCGCGGCAGTGAGCCAGCGCTCGTTCATTTCGAAGAACAGCTTGAGTTCCTCCTGCATCGGCGCCGGGAGCGTCGCGTACTCGGCCGCAAGCATTCCGCACAAACACATCCGATCATTGCGCATAACGGAATCGTAGAGTCTCACATACCGTTGCAGCTTTTCCAATGGTTTGGCCGCCTGTTTGTCAATTGTGTGCAGCGCCGCACCAAAGACCGCTTGATAGCGCACGATCAGGGCGCGCCCGAGCTCCGCCTTGGACGCAAAGTGATAATGCAGGCTCGCCTTCGTGACGCCCAACTCCGCGGCGATATCGGCGTAGCTAAAACCATTGTATCCCCGGGTCTGTGCGAGCTGCTCGGCAACATCAAGGATGGCCCTTGCGGTCTCAGTAGAGGGGGCCGGGCGAGCGGGTTGTCGTTTCTGGTTTGACGATCTTGCCATTGTCGCTTGACATTAACCTACTAGTAGGTAAAATAAAAGCGGGAGTGTATGCACGGGTACACCATCCCGTTCCGGCATTCTCGCAGCCGGGCGACTTTGCCACGGGGTCAGAACCGCGGCCTTGCCGGCTGACCGATCATATCAATTCAAGCTGGGAGAATAAAATGCTCCATCGCGATCAGAAGACCGAGCACAAGTCGTTCACCAGTCCTGAAGAAGTTCGAAATTTCCCTAACGGCAGAGCTGAGATTCTCACTATTGGCGGCGCGGAGGTTGGACGCCTGGTCTTTAAGCCCGGCTGGCGATGGTCGAATGACGTCAAGCCGCTCGCCAAGACCTCGAGCTGCGAGGCTCCGCACTTTCAGTATCACGTGGCAGGAAAGCTTGCCATCCGGATGGACGACGGAACCGAATTCATAGCCGGCCCTGGCGACATCACGTCTCTGCCCAAGGGCCATGATGCATGGGTTGTCGGTGATGAAGCCGTTGTCGTGGTCGACTGGTTTGGCGCAACCGACTACGCCAGGCAAACCTAAGTTTATAAATCCACTTTGACCAGACACGAGGAGGCAATCATGGCGCGCAAGTATGTCGACTGTCGGCAATTTCCGAGCGAGACGAAATGCACGGTTGCGATTTCCGCGGACAACGAGAAAGAGCTGATGGAAGTCGCGGTGTGGCACGCGGTGGCGGTTCATGGCCACAAGGACACGCCTGAATTTCGAGGACAACTGAAGAAGGCAATCAAGGAAGGTATGCCGCCCGCCTGAAAATCTTTCCGGACGCCGGATGGGAAAACCCTGCCAACGGCAAAACGGTCACCTCCGTCAAGGTGGGGTAAACCGGGATGGAGTTTGCGGTGGCCGTTGCCGCCGGCGGAAATGTGACCCATGTCCGCTTTGGGTCAAAAGCGGACATGGGAGCATGACATTGGAATGTCTGCTCTACCCGCCATAGCGGACATTGCGGCTTGATACGATTTTCACCACTGGCTAAGCACCTGTTGAGCAGCCTGACCTCTGATAATTGAAGCTTGTCCATGAGATGAACCCCAAGGGCGGCGGAATCCCACGGCCTTATGGCGGATCTATCGGGATACCCGAGCAGAATGCTATCGTTGACGCGGTTTCCGGGACATCCGGGGAATGTCGGCTTATATGCGCAACGTGAAACCGCGGGGGACAGCATGGTAACACGCAGACATCTGATGGCCGGCGCCGGCATGGGGGCGCTGCTCGCGGCGCTGGGTCCGTTCCGTCCGCGCGCCTTTGCGACGGAGATGGCCAAGGGCAATTTCGCGGTAACCCATACCGAGGCGGAGTGGCGGCGGCTGCTGACGCCCGATCAATATCACGTGCTGCGCGAGGCGGGCACGGAAGTGCAATGGAGCGGCCCGCTGCTGCACGAGAACCGCAGTGGAATCTACCAATGCGGCGGATGCCAGCTGCCTCTCTTCAAGTCCGAGTGGAAATACGACGCCCACGAGGGTTGGCCCAGCTTCTGGACGGTAATCCCGGGCGCCCTCGATAAGATGGAAGACGACAGCGAAAACCTGGTCCGCACCGAAGTCCATTGCCACCGCTGCGGTAGCCATATCGGGCATCTGTTCAACGACGGTCCGCCGCCCACCGGGCTGCGTTACTGCATAGACAGTCTGGCCTTGACGTTCGTGCCGGCCTGACCGCGCTAATCTCCCGCTCATCCTGACCACCGGAGACGATCCATGAAACTCACCCTGTCTCCGCCGCCATCCTCGTCCTGTGGACCGTCCTGGCCGGCCTCGCCTTCGCGCAGTCCGAACAGTCGATACGGCTACGCGGCACGATCGACGCGTCCTGATCGCGGCGCGCTTGGCGAAACCCCGCGGCAGCGGCTAATATCCGCCGTTCAAGCTAAAACCCATGGGAGTACAGGCCAATGAAGTTCCGTATTCTCACCACCCTTGCGGCCGTCGCCGCGCTGGCCACCGCCGGCCATGCCGACGACATGAAGCCCAAGCTTTTCACCGTCACCTCGTCCTCCGGGAAGGACAACGCCATGATGGCGAGCAAATACGCCGGCAAAGGCGCGACCAACCCGAATTGCGACGGCCAGAACGTGTCGCCGCAGCTTTCCTGGTCGAACGCGCCGGCCGCGACCAAGAGCTTCGCCATCCTCATGATCGATCCCGACGGCGCGAATGGGCTGGGCTCGGTCAATTGGATTGCTTATGGCATCCCGGCTTCTAGGACTTCGCTCAAGAAGGGCGAGGCAAACCTGCCCAGCACGGACATCGTCTATGGCGACGCCCAGAACGACATGCCGAACGGCCTCTATCTCGGCCCCTGCCCGCCGTACGGCCAGCTCCCGCATCACTACATCATCACGGTGATCGCGACCGACCTGGCGCCGGACGCGCTCCAGCCCGGCCTCACCCGCGATGCGTTAGTGGCCGCGCTCAAGGGCCACGCGCTCGTTTCCGCGAGCCATATCGCCCGTTACGCCCACCCGGCGGCGAATACGATGCCGTCAGATCGGATGTGATCGGTGCGGCAATAGTGATGGGCTAACCTTCATGCCGATCCCCGGTCATATGAGGAATGTCGGTTCATGACGCCGGAATGGGCATTGCCGCTGCAGCAAGCCTTTATCACCTTCTTCAACTATCTGTTCAAGGCCTGCACTGCCTTCCTGCAATATGACTCGCCGCTCTTTTGGCCATTCCTGGTCTCGACCTTGGTCATCGGCGCTGTCGCTTGGCGGATCGCCAGCTCGGGCGCCTCGTGGCGCGAGTTCTACCATCGCTATTTCGGCCGCGCCCTCTGGTGGCATCCCTCGGCGCGCGTCGATTACCTCTACTATGTCGTGAACGCGGTGTTCTTCCCGGTGGTGGTTGGCCCGGCGCTCTTCACCGGTGCGATGATATCCGGCTGGCTCGACAAGTTGCTGGCACCCTGGATTGGACCGTTCGCGCCCGCGGGTGAGGCTGGATTCGCCCTGCGCGTCATCTATACCGTCGTCTCCTTCATCGCTTATGATCTTGGCCGCTTCGTCGCCCATTCAGCGCAGCACGACATTCCCCTCCTGTTCGAATTCCACAAGGTCCACCACTCGGCCGAGGTGCTGACCCCCTTCACCGCCTTCCGCTCGCATCCCGTCGACCTCGCCCTCATGGCCTGGAGCACCGCGCTCTTGACCGGGCTCACCACCTGGGGATTTCAACGCATCACGGGCGTGAGCGTCAGCTATTATACCTTCCTCCAGCTTCAAGTGCTGCTTTGGGCCTTCTCGCTGACCGACAATCTGAAGCACTGGCAGGTTTGGATCTCCTACGGTCCGTTCCTCAATCGCTGGCTCATCAGCCCGGCCCAACATCAGCTGCACCACAGCGCCGAGGCGCGCCACTTCGGCATCAACCGCGGCTTCGAAATCGCCGTCTGGGACCGGCTCTATGGGACGCTCGTCCAGCCGCAGCGCGGCGAAACCTTCCGCATGGGACTGGGCGATGGCACCGACGGAAACTGGCACAGCATCGCACGTATCTACTTCTGGCCCTTCGGCCTGTTCTGGCGCCGCCTGCTTCGGCGTCCGGCGGGCTGAAGACGAAATGAAAGATTGGCAGCCGGACGCCCGCGCCGACAATTCCGACTTTCATGTTCGGTCTCTGTTGCCGCGCTTAAGTTCAATATAATACGTCCTGTTAAACGGCGGGCGGAGATTTGATCAATCTGCGCCTTGAAGCGCAAACTCTTAAACACACCTCGAGGCGGCTTACCGATGTCTGCTTATGGTACTTCGTAAACATTCTGCGACCTCGTTAGGGAGTTCGCTTTCGAGGCTAAAGCTGACAAACTGCGCTCGAAAATCCGGCTTCACTAGCAAGCTCGAGGGTACGGGTGGTGTGCGGCACTGTAACGCGAGCAAAGAAAAACGCGCGCTGAAGGGGGCATGGTCGGTCCACGATAATTGACGGGGTAAATAATGAGCATCAAAGATGTCGCGACGCGTAATATCGCGCTGGTTTCTGTCCTGCTTGTCATGATGACTATTCCGGCCCTATCTGCGGATCAACTCACTTTGGTTTGCACAATTGACAAAACGACCGATATCAATGGGCAACCAATCTATTCCAGGGTTCAGCCGTTTATTTTTCAGGTCGATACCGTACAGAAGACGGTTGATGGAATAGAGACGATGACATTCAACGATGATGAAATTTATTGGCTCGCAAATCCATCAATTCACGACCATGTCAGCACCAGTTTTGATATAGATAGAAAAGCCCACGAGATAGAAGTGTATTTTGTCGATGAAAATATGAATTTAGAAACCACCCTCATGTATGGAACATGTAAGGCATCTACGGGCTCATTCTGGTGAGGCGTAAGGGATGTGGATGTCATTTCGTGGGGTCCCGAACCACTACTTCGTCCCCTCCATTTCCGTTGCGGTGCTGTCTCCTCCGGGTGGAGGACCGAGAGGCGAACTCATATAGAGCCAGATAAAGAAACAGGGGAGCGACGCCATCATTAAAAGAAAGCCGCCTACTCTCACAGACGCTTTCTCGTGGCTGCCCAAGTAAGCCCCCACAGCGGTACCCAGAAGCCCCACACCAAGCGCAAAGATATATTCGCCCATACGTCAGTTGTCCCCGCCATCCCACAAGCCGCCAGAGATTCGTTATCAGGTGGTGTAGCCGCGTCGCTGCACCGATGGCGGCTATTCACTCCAAACTTCTCAAATCACGGGCTTGCCTGTTACACGCTGACAAGCAGTGCTCTGCGTGCTCCACTGACCGTTAATCGCGACGGTGTAAAGTCCGGTAAGGCGGTCGATGCGTTCCCCAATCTGATTGTAGGGATTGCTCCATTCGATATATCGATCCGTAATATTGGCGGGAACGGTTGGTTGGCTAATCGCGCCACCCGCATAGAAGACGGTATGGTTTTCGAGATCGATGTCATATGTGAATTGGCCGCATAGCAACGTCACGACCTCCGCGCGTGCCGGGCTGCCAAAGCTTGCGAGCAGCAGAGCCGCGGCAGGAAGTGCCGCAAGCAAGGAGGGAGGCACGCGCTTTAATCCAATAAAATTCATTGATCCCCCTTTTTCCGCGTCCTGCCGTGTTGGTTCGCGTTGGACTGGCGGCTAATATATCTAAGCCGGCTTTGGCCTTTCAAGCCGCGCCGGAAACAGCTGTTTGCTGATGTCCGCTTTGGGTCAAAAGCGGAAGTGGCGGCATTACACCGAACTATTGCAGAGCCGGTAGGCAAGCGGCATGGTCGGTTTACGGCAATCGACGGGGGTGCCGGATAGGGGGATTCCATGAGACATACACTGGCTTTGGCCGTCTGCTTGGTTGCATTGGCCGTTTCATGGCCGGCGCGAGCAAACACAATATTTCTTCAATGCGCCGATGGCGTCAACTTCACCGTCGATTTAATAAACAACACCGTCAATAATTATCCGGCACAAATCAATCCAACATCTATTGATTGGCAGCAAAAAATGAATACCACTTCTAGCGGGGTCACTGGTGATGCCCAATATCATATCGACCGAATCACAGGAACCTATTCACTTTCCGTTACACTCCATTCTGCGGACGGAAGCCCCCTAGGAACACAACAGCGCGCTCCCATATCCTGTACTGCGGGCAGCGCGCCAGCGACAAAATTTTAAACCACCTCAAACTGACGCACTACCGATGCTGGAGATTGAAATGCTGAAATTCCTCTCGCTCTTGATCGGTCTCGTCTTCGCCATCGGCATCGTCGGAGAAGCCGTGGCGCAAAGCTGCCCGGCGAACAGCCATCCGAGCGGCAGCTCCGGCACGACCGTCAATTGCGCGTGCGATTCCGGTTACGTCTATTCCGGAGGCGCTTGCGTAAAAGGCAATTAGGCAAAGGAGCGTTCATGGCCTCACTTTATCGGTTAGGTCCAACAAGCGCCGTCCTAGCGAGTATCGCGCTGCTGGCTTTTGTGGTCACGTCAGCGCGGGCCGACGATTGGATGAACATGAGCGCCTCGATGTTTCCGTCCAAGGTTCAATCCGTGACCTTTTCCAACGGCGACGTGATCGACGCCACGCATTCAGAATGCTGGGGAAAATGGTGCGTCCAGCTAGACGTCGCGGCACCAACTATCGCGCAACATGCCAATAATAATGGGATCGTGCTCATCAGCATTTCGCCGCTCGTCTGTCACAATGACATCGTCGGAAATATCACCGGCACCGCCGATGGGAATGCATGCCGCATGGATATGATTATGAAACAGGGCAGCGCCACATGCGGGCTGGCCATTTTCAAGAACAGCAACAACTATGGATTTGACATTCAATGTCCAACCGATTTGAAGCTGCAATAGAGAGCTGATTGCAGAACTATGGAGGGAGGCTTGCCAACGTCCGCTTTGGATCAAAAGCGGAAGTGGCGGCATTACACGGAACTATTGCTGTGCCGCAAGTACGACGGCAAAATTGATTTACGGCAATCGACTGGGGTGCCGGGTAAGGGGGGATTATGGGTAGGAATAGCCTGTCCGCCGGACTCAGTGCGGCTCTGCTGCTCGCGGCCGCCGCTTTGCCGGCGCGGGCGGATATGGTCACGCTTGATTGCAGCTCGCCGAGTTGGTCCAACGCTTGGTCACCGCCGAAGCACGACCTGTACGCCATCGATTATTCCGCAGGCACCGTCAGGCATTACATCATTGATGATGATACAAAGCTATGGTTCGACAAGACTTCCACGGCCAACATCGCTGACAGCACCATCGACTGGTCGGAGGAGGTGCGGTACACGAGCGGGAATGTCATCACGACATTCTCCTTAGGCCGCTATACCGGAACGCTGACCGCGAAAGTTTACGATCCAACCATGTCGCCGCCCAACATGACGGTCTCCGATCCCTGCCATCCGTGGACGCCGCCGCAGCGGCAGCGGCAGTTCTGAGCTTCGCCCGCATGGAGATAACGATGAAGACTATCACCAGACTCCTGATCGCTGCGGTAGTCGCAATGGCGCCGGCACTTGCCCTTGCGGGGTTCGACAACCCCGGATTCTCCCAGCCGCTGTATCCCTACAGCAAGGCGCAACCCACACTAACGGAGCAGCAGCTCGCCCAAAGCAGCGGTCGCGCCGACTGCGTGCGCGCCTGTAGCCAGCAACTCGGC
>Ga0209006_10006687_pt1 | contig 10418 bp, 9 predicted proteins | sample JacPin_JW_Ref_O2_FD_188567 | JGI IMG/M metagenome (GOLD analysis project Ga0209006, IMG submission 188567) | Forest soil microbial communities from Algoma, Ontario, Canada - Jack Pine, Ontario site 1_JW_Ref_O2 (SPAdes) (version 2) | ecosystem: Environmental > Terrestrial > Soil > Boreal... | reverse complement strand
AACTCACGCCGATTCATTTCTGGCCCCCCTCAATCTCGCTTCCGCCGCAATCTCGCGACGGGCCGGATAATATCAGGCTATTCGAGCGCCGAAAATTGGAAAACGCTGCCTTCGGCGGCTGACAAAGAGCCTGGCGTTACTCGCGGTCCACGACAACCGCGCCGTCGCGTTGACTTGTTTCAGACTCATCACTAACATGTGCGCACGATGACCGACGCGCCGTCGCTGGTGGGACAAACCATTTCGCAGTACCGGGTGCTGGAGCGTTTGGGCGGCGGCGGAATGGGTGTGGTCTACAAGGCCGAAGACACCAAGCTAGGTCGAATGGTCGCGCTGAAGTTTCTGCCCGACGAAGTATCCAACGACAAACTAGCGCTCGAAAGGTTTTTGCGCGAAGCGCGCGCGGCCGCGGCGCTGAGCCATCCCAACATCTGCACGATTTTTGAAATCGGCGAATATCAAGGCCGCAGCTACATCGCGATGGAACTGCTGAAGGGCGCGACGCTGAAGCATCGCATCGCCGGCGGTCCGCTGGCTTTCGATACGCTGCTCGACTCGGCCATCCAATCCGCCGATGCGCTCGATGCCGCGCATTCCGAAAACATCATTCACCGCGATATCAAGCCTGCGAACATTTTTCTCACCGACCGCGGCCAAACGAAAATTCTGGATTTCGGCCTGGCCAAGCTGCTGGTCGCGCCCAACGCCGACGGGCACACCGTCACGCGCGGTGCGACCGTCGATGACGGCAACCTCACCAGCCCGGGCGTAGCGGTCGGCACTGTCGCTTACATGTCGCCCGAGCAAACCCTGGGCAAGGATCTCGATTCGCGGACAGACATTTTTTCGCTGGGCGTCGTGATTTACGAAATGGCCACCAGCCGCCAAGCGTTTTCAGGCTCCACGTCCGCCGCGGTTTTCGACGCCATCTTGAATCGCGCGCCTATCGCGCCGGTGCGGATCAACCCGGAAGTTCCGGCGGAACTCGAACGCATTATCAACAAGACGCTCGAAAAAGATCGTGGTATGCGCTACCAAACCGCTGCCGATCTGCGCACCGACTTGAAACGATTGCAGCGCGATTCCAGTTCGGGACGCACGCCTATCAGTGTGGTGGGTGAGTACAGCCCGTCAAATTTCGGGAATTTTGCATCGCAAGCCTCGAGTGCAGGAACCGGGTCCGGGTCGTCGCGATCGAACCCGGTGCCGCCTCCGCCGCCCGGTAGCGGCGGAACGCATCCTGCAGCGAGCGCAGCCTCTTCGAGCCCTGGAAGCGGATCGAGCAGCACTATGATCGTCATGGGCGAGGCCCGGAAGCATTTTGGAAAATTGCTGGCCGTCGCCGCCGTCGTTGTGCTGTTGGCCGCCGCGGCTTTTTATTTCGTGAACTCCCGCGGACGTCGCGCGGCCACCCCGCTCAGCACCCAGACGATGCGCATCGAAAAGCTGACGCAATCTGGCAAAGCGGAGGGCGTGGCCATATCGCCAACCGGGCAGTATGTGGTCTACATCGTGCGGGACGGCGAAATGCAGAGCTTGCACGTCCGCCAAGTGGCCACCGGAAGCGACGTGGAAATTCTGAAACCGGCCGACAGCACTTTCTACGGCCTCACTTTTTCGCCAGACGGCAATTACATCTACTTCACCGAAGCCTCCAAGGAAAACCGGCTATTTAGTTCGCTCTACAAAATGCCGGTGCTGGGAGGAAATCCGCAAGAAGTCGTACGCGACATCGACACGTCGATCAGTTTCTCTCCGGACGGGACGGAGTTTGCCTTCGAGCGGGGCGTGCCGGACCAAGGAGAGATTCGGGTCTTTACAGCGAAACCCGATGGCTCGAACCCGCGCCAACTCACCGCAAAGAAGGGATCGGTGACGCCTTCCGCAATTCTGTCGCCGGCCTGGTCCCCGGACGGGAAGACCATCGCCTTTGTAAGTGTGCAGCCGGGAGTCGGCAGCTTGGTGATGGCCTACTCGATGGCTGGTGGCGAGATACGCACTCTGTATAAGACACCATCCGACGTCGGGCGCCCGTTGTGGCTGCCTGATGGCACTTCGCTGCTGCTGCCGATGCGCGAGCCGGGCTCCAGCGCTGTCGGCCAACTGTGGATGGTGTCTTTCCCTGACGGCGAAGCGCATCGGCTGACCAACGACTTCACCGACTACAGCCTCACCTGGTTGGATATGACGCGCGATGGCGAATCGATTGTCAGCGTCGACGACACCAATTCCCTCGACATCTGGGCCGCACCGGGCGGCGATTCTTCCAAGGCTAAGCAAGTTGCTTCCGGCGAAGCGCCGCTTTCGCTCGTTTCGATTTTGAGCAACGACCGGATCGTCTACTACAGCCGCAACGGCGAAGTGTATTCGGCAAACTACGATGGCTCCGGCCGGACGCTGATTGCGGGAGCCGATCGAAACATTACGTTCGCCAACGCCTGCAGCGACGGCAAGCACATCGTGTACGCGACTCGGACCGCGGCCGGCTCCAACGTATGGCGCATGGACCCTGACGGTTCAAACCCTGTGCAACTAACCCAGAACAACGACTCGGTTATTCCCTTCTGCACGCCGGACGGGCAGAGTTTGACGTATTTTCAAGTTCAGGACCGGGCCATCGTGTTGATGCCGATTGCCGGGGGCACTCCTACAAAATTAGACGTCCCCAATCTAAACGGGCCCATCATCGGGTTCTCGCGGGACGGTCAGGTTTTCTTTTATCGCGCGAACGCCCAGACCGACGCTGCGGCTCGCGATCATTACATCGGCAGAAGGCTGGCGAGCGGCGCCGTGGTGTTCGACATCGAAACGCCTTTAGGCTCGCCGCTCACCACCGCTTTCACCCGTTGGTCACCGGACGGCAAAGCGCTGGACATGTCGCTGGTCCGCGGCGGAGCGGCAAACATTTGGAGACTGCAGCTACCTTCCGGCGCGCTCAAGCAAATCACCAATTTTCCATCGGGCTTGATTCGTTCTTTTGTCTGGTCGCCCGACGGGAAGGCGCTGTTTCTTTCCCGTGGCTTCCGCACCAGCAACATCATCCTGCTGCAAAACCAAAAAAATTAAGAAACACGACGTTTCGCACGCAGCCTCGCGGCTCGGGGCGTGGCTGCGTTGCGGCGCACTTAGTGCGCGGCGCCGGCGCCCGCGTTCTGGTTGAACTTGCGGACGAAGCAGGCCAGAACCGGGCCGATCAGCGCGAAGGCGCCGAGCAGCCAGAAGCAATCAAGAAAACTGAGAATCGCGGCCTGGCTCTGGACCTTGGCGTACAATTGCGCCGCGGAGTGTGAAGCGGCGTCGGCCGGCGAAAAACCGTGCTGCATCAAATAAGCGCGCGTAGCCGCGGCGTTATTGCGAAAGGCGTTTTGGGCGTTGGAAATATGCGAGACCAGAATGCTCTGGTGGTATTGGCTGCGCCGCGAAATCATGGTGGTGACAAAAGCGATCCCGAAGCTGCCGCCCTGATTGCGGAATAAATTCGTCAAGCTGGAGGCTTTGTTGTTTTTGTTTTTCGGCAGGTAGGAATAGGCCAGCTGGCTGGTTGGCACGAACAAAAACGCCAAACCTAAACCTTGAATCGCGCGCGCTCCCGCCTCATGCCCGTAGTTCGTGGCCAGATTGAAACTTGCAAACGTCCACATGGCGAGGGCCAGAATTCCGAAGCCGAGACTGATCAGCCAGGCCACCGAAATTCGCCTCACCAACTGCACCACGATCGGAGCCATGACTACGATCACCAGCGCGCCCGGACCCAGCACCAACCCGGCGTCGGTGGCCGTGTACCCGTAGAGCGATTGCAGCATCTGCGGAATCAAAACGGTGCTGCCGAAGAGCGTGAAACCAAACATGAAATAAAAAGCGTTCGAGATCGCGAAATTTCTTTCTTTCAGCAGGGCCAGTTCCACCACCGGGTCGGGATAACGCAATTCCCAAATCACCGCCGCGACCAACGCCACAATCGCAATCGCGAAAAATATCAGAATGAAGTGGCTTTCGAACCAGTCTTCGCGTTCGCCGCGGTCCAGCACCACTTCCAGGCAGGCGAAGCCAATCGCCACCAGAGCGATTCCGATGTAATCGATGCTCAACTTTCCCGCCTGCCGCGCGGCTTCCACTTCGCGTTTGAATTCCGGAGGATCGGAAACCATCCGCTGGGTCAGAATCAGCGAAACCACTCCGATCGGGATATTGATGAAGAAAACCCAGCGCCAGGAAAAGCTGTCGGTGATCCATCCGCCCAGCGGAGGACCGATCGCCGGCGCGGTTACGATTGCCATGCTGTAGAGCGCGAATGCCGCGGCACGTTTATCGGCGGGAAACGTATCGACCAGAATGGCCTGCTCGACCGGAGCTAATCCCCCGCCGCCGATGCCCTGCAGCACCCGAAAAAAGATCAGCCAGCCCAGGCTGGGTGCGAGACCGCATAACAGCGAGCTGATCGTAAACGTCGCGACGCAGCCCATGTAGTAGTTCTTGCGGCCGAAAACGCGGCTAAGCCACGCGCTGAGCGGAAGAATGATAGCGTTCGCGACCAGATAGCTGGTCAAAACCCAGGTGCTTTCGTCGCTGCTGGTGGCCAGGCCCCCGGCGATATGTGGCAGGGCCACGTTGGCGATGGCGGTATCAAGCAACTCCATGAAGGTGGCGAGGGTCACGGTGAGGGCGATGAACCACGGATTGATGGCGGTGGCCACGCGCTGGGGAGCAATTCCGCCGAAAGTTGTCGCTTGTGCTGCCAAGCCTGCCTCGCTCCCGTTTCACGGGTTTTTGCCCGAAAGAGACCGACTGGTCTCAACCAGAAACATATGATACCATAAGAGACTGAAAGGTCGCTTTTATTTGAGGCAAAGTAAAAGCGCGGCAAGGAGCTAGGCCATGAAGATCATGAAGAAGGGTGACCGGACCCGCGAACGCATCATTCGCCAGGCCGCGCCGCTATTTAATCAGCGCGGCTACGAAGGCAGTTCGATGCAGGAAATTATGGCCGCCACCTCCCTCGAGAAAGGCGGCATTTACCGTCACTTCGAGAGCAAGCAGGAGCTGGCCGCCGAAGCCTTCGATTACGCCTGGGCTGAAGCGTTGCGCGCGCGTCGCCACGACCTCGAGCGCATCGAAAACAGCGTCGACCAGCTGATTCAATTCATCGCGAATTTCGTCGAACGCCGCGGCAGCGTCCCCGGCGGGTGTCCGCTGCTGAATACGGCCATGGATAGCGACGACGGGAACACCGTGTTGCGCGCGCGCGCCTGCAAAGCACTGCAGGGCTGGCAGAACTTTCTCAGCGAGATCATCGCGCAAGGCATGCGCCGGGGCGAAATTAATTCGAAAATCGATAAGGCCAAGCTGGCCAACGTAATCATCGCCTCGCTCGAAGGTGCCATCATGATCAGCCGTCTGGAGCAAAACGTGGAGGCCCTGCGCGATGCCCAGACCCACCTGGTCAACTACCTGGAAACCAAGGTTCGCGCGCAAAATTAACGACCGTAGTGCCGCGGGCTCCCCTCCCCTTTCGCCTGCGCCATTCCGCCTGTCGCTTTCCCGGAAACCTCGGCAGTTCACTGTATGGTCCGCCGGAACCCAATTTGCTAGTTTGGAGTGGGTCACCGATTTATGAACGTGCGAGCGGCGGAGATGACGAAGTCCATCCTAGTTGCTGATGACAGCGAGCAGGTGCGCAAGTACGTTTCGAAACTACTGCGCACGAATCCCGATTTCGAGGTGTGCGGGGAAGCCGTCAACGGCGTCGAAGCGGTGGCCAAAGCGAAGGAGCTCCAGCCCGATCTGGTCATTCTGGATTTGGGCATGCCGGTCATGAACGGCCTGGAAGCTGCGCGCGCATTAAAGAATATTCTGCCGGTAGTGCCCATCATTCTTTTCACGCTGCACGGCAGCATGATCTCTGATGAGCAGGCCGCACGATCGGGCGTCGACTTGGTCGTCGCTAAAAGCGACATCACTCAGTTGAACGAGCACGTGCGTTCGCTGCTTCCCCGTCCGGAGATGGACGAAATCGATTCCGTTTCCTGATTCGCGGACTTACTCCAGAAATCGAATGGTCTCATCCAGGAACATTTTCAGCTGGTCGTGGTGTACCCAGTGACCGGCGTCGGCGACTTTCACCAACCGAGAGTTGCGGATCGCCTTCCACCTCGGATCCTCGTCCGGCACTGGCAGAAAACTATCGAGCCCCCAGAACATCAGCAGCGAGCAGGAAATTTGGCTGAATAATTCCACCGAGTCTTCGACGTGGTGGCCGTAGGGTGGGAGCGCGCGAACATAATTGTCGAATTTCCAGACGAGCGAACCGTCGGCTTCCCAGTTGGTTCCATGGGTGGTCAAGTATTGGGCCACTTCGTCTGACAAATGCGGGTTCACTTCCTTCATACGAGCCATTGCGGCCGCGATGGTCGGATAACTTTTCTGGTGGCGCTTCTCCAGCCCGCGCACATCCTCAATCCAGCGCCGGATTCGTTTGGAAGCCGGCGCCTGAACGTGGTGACCAATGGGAAAACCGAGACCTTCGATGGAAACCGCTTTGCGCACGCGTTCGGGATACACGCTGGAATATTGCAAAACGATGGTCCCGCCCATCGAGTGGCCGACTAGCCGAATCGGAAATTCGTTGATGATGTCGAGCAGCGCCGAAAGATCGAGCACATGCTCGGCGAAACTGTACATCGCGCCCGGCGCCCAGGCACTGTTTCCGTGGCCGCGCAGATCGAGCGCGTAGACGTGATAGCGCTCGCGCAATGAACGCGCGACCCAATCCCAATTGCGCGCGTGGTCCAGCCCGCCATGAACTAGCACCAGCGCGGGCTTGCCATCCTGCCCGTAATCCCAAAATTGCAGCTTAAGCCGGTCGGAATAAAAAAAATGTGAAATGGGTTCCATGGACGTAGCGTTCACCTTCCCGCGGGCGTGCGGATCCAGAATCGAAGTTGAATTCAGCGCTCCATGATAGTGCAGGCCCAGGCGTATCTCCAGAGCCGCACGCTGCGCCCCAAGCTACACTCCGGTGGCCAAATCTTTACAGCCTTCCGTGTATGGTTGGCACCGGCCGAACCAGCGAAATTAATGGAGACGATTCTGGAAGTTTTCCAGCACGCGCACACATAGTCCGGGAGGGAATATGAGGTTCGGACCGTTCTTGGGAATTGCGATTCTGCTTTTGATTCTGTGGCTGGGCGGCTTCTTGATGTTCCACATTGCCGGCGGACTGATTCACCTGCTGCTTCTGTTCGCGATCATTTCGCTGGTCATTCACTTCATCAGCGGCGCGAAAACAGCCTAGTCGCGGCATGCCGGAACGGGTTGGCGGCGAGAGCCGTCGGCCCGCTGCCTGCCATTCGACCGTCGATTCACGCCGGCTTTTGAATTTCGCCATGCGTCGCCACCCGATGCGGGTGCATACTATTCCTGCAAACCATCCGCACAGGAGAATCTCGATGGCAGAAGGAAGAAGAAACTGGATAGGAAAATCGCTTTTGGCGCTAGCGGCCGTGGTGCTTTTGGGCGCGGCGTATAGCGCGCTTCACGCTTCGGACAAGGCACCCGCGGTTGGCGTCGCCGCTCCCGATTTCACTTTGACGTCTCAGGAAGGAAAAAACGTCAATCTAAAAGACTATCGCGGCAAATGGGTCGTGCTCTATTTCTACCCCAAGGATTTCAGCAGCGGCTGTACCGTCGAAGCCCATAATTTTCAGCGCGATCAGGCGCAGTACGATCAGAAGGGAGCAGTGATCCTCGGCGTGAGCGTCGATACTTTTGATTCCCACCAGAAGTTTTGTACCAAGGAAGGGTTGACCTTCAAGTTGCTGGCCGATCCCGACCACAAGGTCTCGGACGAATACGGCTCGATTAAGAACCTGGGCGTGAAGAAGCTATCCGCGCGTCACACCTTCATCATTAATTCGGACGGCGTGATCGTCAAGGAATATATGGACGTGAGTCCCGCGAAGCACAGCGAGGAAGTGCTGGCTGATCTGACTCAACTGCAACAGGCCGCGCCTGCCGCAAAGTAAACGGAGTTCCCGAGCCAGCCGGAAGAGGCAGTGGCTGGCTCGGGAACCCTCTCACCCAACTTTCTCACCTAACTAGCTCGCCGTCTGGCGTTTTCGTTTCAGGCCGATCGCTGCGAGTCCGGAGCACAACAGCAGAATCGTGCCGGGTTCAGGTGCGGTCGTGATGTTCAGCGTTTCAATCTGATTCGTGGTGTCCATCGTGAAATAGTAGGTTCCGGTCTGGAAAGTCGGATTCGATTCGTCGCCGGTGTAAATCTGCTGGCCGAAGAAATCCGGCAGCAAGTTGATGCTGTTCAGGCCACCGAGGTCTCCCAGGTTGAAGAAGCACAGGATGTCGCTGGGATCGGACGAGCCGTCGACCATCAGGTCCGGAGTCTCTGCCAAAAACACAGTTCCTTCTTCGTAGTAAAACGGTGTGGGATTTTCAGACATAGTCCACGAGGCTGTGACCGGGCCGGACATCTCAAATTGGTAGGTGTCGCCGGAATCGGCGCGGGCGGGCAAAACTGCCAGGAAAACGAACGCCGCAAGAAGAGCCCCGCATTTCAATACATTTTTCATATGCAAATACTCCATTTCCGGCGTTTGGGCGGCGGGGGTCGCTCAACGCTGGCAGACTGGCTAGGGCAACTGGGAACCCAAACTGCCGAATCCACATTAGATTGATAAAGAAGGACTTACGGTACAGCCCGAGGCAGGGATTAGCCGGCAAAAAAGAAGACTTTTGCCCTTTCGTCCTAGCAGTTTCCTGTTTTTCGCCGCCCAGTACCAGAAGGCGCCGGGTACCCTTATATGCTCATATGTCCCGAAGCGACGGAGCCCGCCACACAAATCGCATTCCGGCTAGCGAGTCTTTCGTGCGCTCCTGGGGTTCAACTTCATGGCGGTCGTTCCCTTCAGGATTGACAGCGGTGGGAGAATGACGGCGTGTACTTATCTCGCAGCTAAGGACGGAACATGACCAGAAACAAATTGACCTTCTCGATTGGCACGCTCGCGCTGTTTTTCGCGCTCACGCCCACGGTGCGCGCCCAGGATACGGGCGCTTCCGCGCCACCTCCGGCCGGCGCGGCCGTCTCCGCTCACGGAGGCCGCGGTGGTGCCGGGATGGATCCGGACACGCCGGAAAACGACGCTACGCTGAACCTGACCGACGACCAGAAAACCAAAATTCAGGCGATCCGCGAAGACACCAAAGATCAGCTAAAGGCCATCAAGAAAGATACGTCGCTGACCGACGACCAGCGCGCGCAGAAAGTGAAGGAAGTTCGCAAGGATACTCGCCGCCAAGTCTGGGCGGTGATGACGCCCGAGCAGCAGAAGGCTTGGGCTCAGGAAATGCGCGAGAAGCGCCAGGCCAAAAAGCTGGCGGATGGCCCGGGATCATCTACTCCTCAATAAAACAATCTGGATTCGGGGAGGAGGCGACGGCCTCCTCTTTTTTTTCGTCCCCAAGTTTCCTTGGTTTGTTCGCGCCACGCGCCAAAGAAATTTCAGATTTCCGCCTCCGCAGTCGCTTCGCCATCTCCGAAATTATTTTCGATGGAGTGCATATTTTTCTTGCATCGCAAAGAAATAAACGTATTCTGCATTTTGCGAACTCGCTCCGCGTGGGTTGTTGAGAGAGAGCGAGGATCGCTGATGGAGGACGCGACAAAAAATTGAGTACCTTATCCCTGCCAGCCCAATTTCCTTCCCGGGCGATTGCTTCCCCTAAAAAATCGGCGAAATTAACTCTATGGCCTCTGGTGGCTGCCACCTTTTTCATGGTGTCCGGCGGTACCTACGGCACTGAAGACATTATTCACGGCGCGGGTTACGGGCGCGGCATTTTGCTGCTGCTGATCACGCCGGTTCTGTGGAGCTTGCCGACGGCTTTCATGATCGGGGAACTTTCGAGCGCGCTGCCTTCCGAAGGTGGTTATTACGCCTGGGTGCGCCGCGCCATGGGAAATTTCTGGGGATTTCAGGAAGCGTGGCTTTCGTTGGTGGCCAGCATTTTTGACATGGCCATTTACCCGACGCTGTTCGTGGCCTATCTCACGCGCTTGGTGCCGTGGTTCGGCGTCGATCATCGTGGCGTGATGGTCGGCTTGGGCGTCGTCGTTTTGTGCGCGCTGCTCAATATCGCGGGAATCCGCATCGTGGCCATCAGCTCGCTCTGGCTTTTCTTTTTGCTTTCCGCTCCGTTTGTGGCGCTCGTGCTCATTGCTCCATTCAAAGTGGGCGAACTGGCCGGCGCCACGGTCACGCCTTCCACCTCGAATATCGGTCTGATCGGCGGCCTGCTGATCTGCATGTGGAATTACATGGGTTGGGACAACGCTTCAACCATCGCGACTGAAGTGAAGCGCCCACAGCGCACTTATCCGCGCGCGATGATCGTCGCCGTGATCG
>Ga0209006_10006686_pt1 | contig 10419 bp, 11 predicted proteins | sample JacPin_JW_Ref_O2_FD_188567 | JGI IMG/M metagenome (GOLD analysis project Ga0209006, IMG submission 188567) | Forest soil microbial communities from Algoma, Ontario, Canada - Jack Pine, Ontario site 1_JW_Ref_O2 (SPAdes) (version 2) | ecosystem: Environmental > Terrestrial > Soil > Boreal... | reverse complement strand
ATACAAAGCCAAGGCGGCGATCGAGACCTTTTGCGTGAGGCTGGGTGATGTGACGCAAGCCGGCATCATTTTCCTGGGGACTCGACTGCACGCCTCACTGAACGCGTTCGCCATGATCACAATCGCGTTTACCGCGCTTTGGATATTGGTTGCCGCTGCGCTCTACCGGGAGCACTGCAAGAAATCGCACGAGTGCTAGCGCGGTTAACGGGGCAAATGACAGACGCTGAATCCAGTGCGAGATTTTGACCAATGAGAACCCTTAAACAATTCGTAGGAACGGGGACACTTCGGGGTCTGCCATTGCTCCTCCTCGCCTACGCGGCATTGATGACGCATTTCATCTTCGGCCGGGCGTTTCGTGACTCCCTGCTGGGGAGCCATCTGGCGATTCGATCGCTCCCGTCTCTTACGATGTGGAGCACAATCGTTTCCATCGTTGTCAGCCTCCTGGTCTCAAATCTTTTTCGGTCGAGACGGCGCAAGCGCATCGCGTGCGCGGGATTCGCCATCAACGTCGTCATCGAGCTGTCGTTTTCGCTAGCCTCCAGCCGGCCACCATGGTTGTACAGCCTATTTTTTGTCGACGTCTCGGCATCTACGCTCATTGGCATCTCGATGATTTGGATTCTGATCGGGGATTGGGCCAGCAGTTGCCATGCCGACCGGACCCGGTTGATTCCGGCGGTGATGCTATTCGGCACTGCCGCAAGTATCCTGGCCGGCGTCAGCTTGACTCATTTGCGGATAGCTACCAGCTTCCGGAGTGCGAATCTGATTCTAGCCGCGATGAATTTCATTCCGGTGGTGGCGCTTTTATTCCATAACAGTGACGATTGCGTGTCCCGGCACGGCTTTACCTTTCGAAACCTCCAGGATCAAGCTTATCTGCCCAACAAAGTATTGAGGAAGTTCGCGGTGCTTGTGGTGGTGGCCGCGCTCACTTCTACGCTGCTGGACTTGATGTTCCGCATTCGGGTTGCGGAACACTACGTCAACCAGGCCGATCGATTGCATTTTCTCGGTCTGTTTCAAAGCGCGCTCAACATCTGTGCCCTGGTTTCCCAGATCGCAGTCGGCCGTCTTTTCCAAAAGAAGCTGGTCCTGGCTTTTGTTCATTTGCACCCCGCGATCGTTTGCATCGCCAGTTGCTTGCTGGTTTTCGCGCCCGGATTCTGGCTATTCACGTGTTTGCGCAGCGGGGAGTATTCGCTGCGGAATTCTCTTTTCCGCTTCGGTTCGGAAATGACGTACGCACATTTTCCGGACCAGGAACGGGCTACCGTCAGGCCTTTGATCGATGTCATCGGAGAGCGGCTGGGAGATCTCGGCGCCGCCGGCATTTTGGCCCTTCTCTTGCTTATGAATCCACAGCTTCCGGTGAAGTTTGGCCTGGTGACATTGGCGCTGTGCTCGCTTTTGTTTTGGTGGATCTGTCGCAGCCTCGAGCGAAGTATTAGCGCCATCAGCACGAAAGCGGGGCAGGACGCGGCTGTAAACGCAACGAGCAAATACTCAGGCATGGCGCATGAGGGCGCCGGGATCGTTTGATCCGTTAGGAGAGCTGTCCGTGAGAATTCGACTTGCCAGACAATTCTGCATGCTGCTCGTTGCCATCAGCATTGCGGGTTCCTTCAGCGCACTGGCGCAAGACCAGGGAGCGAGCAGTGGCAGCACCTCGCGGGCCCAGGCAGTGGCCGATGCAGAGCAAGAAAAAGCGAAGCATTTGGAGCCGCAGGAACCCCCGAAGGGCGAGCGAAAGTTCGACCATATCGAGAAAGATATCCTCGGGCCGATTTTTAATACGAACGGGCCGGCCCTCAAATTTGGCGGAATACCCACGGGAGGAGGATTTTCTCTTGGGCCACAGTACACACGTCAGGGTCTGTTAGCGGATCATCTAACGTGGAATGCATACGTCGCCGGATCCACTAAGAAGTGGTACGGGGGGGCAAGCTCTTTTGATTTCCACGACCTGGCGAACGGTCATCTCGAACTAAAGGCAGATGGGGGATACCAAAATTCCGCCTCGGTGTGGTACTTCGGCGAGGGACCGGATTCCAGCAAGAGCAACAAGACCGATTTCGACCGGGAATTTACGACCGCGCATTTTTCGGCACTCGGCCACTTCTTCGACCAGAAATTGACCGTGGGCTACACTGTGGGCGGTTTGTTGGTGCATGTTGGTCCGGGAAATCTAAGTGGCACCCCCTCGACCGACACGCTATTCAGCGAGGCCAACACTCCTGGTCTCACTCAGCAATCGAACTTCATCACGGGTACCACAACAGTCCGGCTGGATCTTAGCCAGCCGGGGTTCAGCAATCCTGTAGGCCTGCAGCTGGAAGCCGACGATTCGCAATTCTTCGATCAGAGCGGTAGTCAGGCGAACTTTCATCTCCTTGAAACACAGGCGACATACTACGCGCCCATCACTAATGGCATGCGAACCCTGGTCTTTCGCGTTCGCAACGAAACTGCTTTTCCCGAAGACCATCAGGTGGTGCCGTTCTACCTGCAACCGACTCTGGGCGGCCCGGACGATCTTCGCGGCTACGACCGCTATCGCTTTTATGCCAACGGCAACTCCGTTGCCACTGCGGAATATCGCTGGTCGATCTCGCAAACGCTGGAGATGGCCATCTTCGGCGATGGGGGAAACGTCTACGTAAGGCCGGGCCTGATCGGCTTTCGCGATCTTCACGGAGATGGCGGCTTTGGCTTTCGCCTTAAGAACAAACAAACCAGCATCCTGCGGTTCGACGTCGGCTTTTCATCAGAAGGGGTCCATGTATGGCTCGTATTCAACGATGTTTTCGGCAAGTTCTCCCGCATCTTCTAGGGTTTGCCTTTGCGGGAGTAACCGTGGGCGTAACAATATGCTCGGCGCAGCAGTTCCTGCCGGACGATCCTCTTGCGCGCACTCCTGAAGTGGCGGCAGTGCGCAAGATCAACGTGCAGGACATCAACGCCCTTTATGACTTCGCTCATAATTCGTTCCGCTACAAAAGTCCGGTGGCAACCGACTCGCTGGGCGTTAATACGTTGGGCGAGGTGCCAGATTCGAGTTGGTTTACCAACCGCGACACCAGCAGTCTCAGCATCGACGCGATTAAAAAAGGCGGCCGGGTACATGGAGCGCCACAGCCTCCCTACACGGTGGTTGCGGCCAAAAGTGAAGGTGTCAGTACCGGTTTCCGTATTCGCGACGCTCGCGGACTGCTTTATTTCGTGAAGGCCGATCCGCCATCGAACATTGAAATGGCCACGGCAGCGGATGTGATGGGCGCCCTGTTTTGTTACGCCGCGGGATACAACGTACCCGAGAATTACGTTCTGATCGGCCGCCCCGATGAGTTTCGACTTTCCGAAAAAGCAACCATGAAATCGACGTACGGAAAAGACCGTCGCCTGAGAGCAGGCGAGCTGAGACAAATTTTCGATGGGATTCCCCGGGAACGAGACGGCCGCGTTCGGCTAATGGCCAGTCTCTCTCTTCCTCCAAAGATTGCGGGACCGTTCCGCTACGTGGGCGTTCGCTCGGACGATCCGAACGATCTCGTGCCGCACCAACAGCGCCGCGACCTGAGGGGGCTCGCAGTCCTGTTTGCCTGGGTGAATCATACGGATGCAAAAGGTGAGAACAGCCTGGACACGGTCGAGGGCGAAGGTGAGAACGCCAGATTCGTGCATCATCTGCTGGATTTTGGTGATTCCTTTGGCAGCGACAGCGATATTGCCAAAGATCCGCGCCACGGGCAGGAATACATCGCTCTGCCCATCACGTGGAGCCGAACCTACACTCTCGGATTGCACTCAGCCGATTGGGAGACGGTTCATTATCCGAAAGAAATGCCGGCCGTCGGAAATTTCACCGCCGCCGCTTTCGATCCGCTGACCTGGAAGGCAAACTATCCGAATCCCGCCTTTACGCAGATGACTCCTCTCGATGGATATTGGGGCGCGAAGCGCGTGATGGCATTCCGCGATGAACAAATCCGCGCCATCATCGAAGAAGGACAATTCCAGGATCCGAAGGTTGTGGACTACATCACCAAGACGCTCGAATCCAGGCGCGACGCGATTGGCCGCGCCTGGTTCCGCCAGGTGCTTCCGCTGGAAGGATTTCGAATTGTTGATGATCATCTGGCGTTTGACGATTTGGCCGTCCAATATGGCTTTTCGCCGGCGAGCCGCTATCAACTGAGCTGGTTTGTATGGCACAACGAAGCTCATCAAAAGGAAGACGCTTCCGGTTCGGAAAACTCTCTGCTGCCAGATGCGTTCAAGTCCCTCGGCGTGGGATCATATATTGGCTGCAGGATCGCTCTCGAACATGCAGACAAGAGAGCGGTCACCGTCTATTTCCGTCACGAAGGAGACGGCTGGAAGCTCGTCGGCATTTCGCGGACAGCAGCCTAAGCGACAAGCGCGCCGCAGCTCCACAGTGCCGAAGTGTTGCGCTTTTCAAATCGAATGGATCACATCAATCGTCGAACGATTGTAATTACCGGCTTCCTGGCAGTTGTGTCGCTGATTGCCGGAGCCCAAGTCTCGTGGTGCCAGACAGAAAAGGAACCGCGAGGACTGCCCAATTTAGGTCGCGTTACAGACAATCTTTATCGCGGAGGCCAACCATCCTCCGATGGATTCAAGTCGCTACACGCGATGGGGGTGGGAATCGTGGTCGATCTCCGCGAGGACCGCTCTGAAGTGGCGACCGAGAAGCGCCAGGTTGAATCTCTCGGAATGAAATCCGTTGAGATTCCCTGGAGCGCAAACCACGAACCCTCAAGCGCCCAGATTGTCGAATTCCTCGATTTGGTTCGCGCGAACCCGGACACGAAAATATTTGTTCATTGCCGGCGCGGCGCAGATCGTACAGGAGTCATGATCGCCGCGTACCGCATCGCAGTCGAACACAAGCCAGTCGCACAGGCTATCTCTGAAATGCATCAGTACCATTATGATTGGCTCTTTCGTGCGCAACTCAGACGTTACATAGAGTCGCTTCCGGGATTAATACAAAATGACCCGCAATTTGCGAGCTATCGTCCCCAACCGTCAGGCACCGCTAAACCTTAAGCGTTGGATGGCGACACGGTACTCAAATAAAACATCGAGATGAGATTTGCTATGAGGAATCCTTTTTACCGGCTGCAGTGGATGATCGTTCTAACGAGCGTAGTCCTTGCCGGAATGTCTGTGGCGAGCGGCGAGACCGTTTCCGCGTTCTTCGCGGAGCCTTGCGGCTACCGCATGCCCTGGAGCAACGAATTCCTGCGCGCTCGTAACGCCCACACCGGCGTGGCGCAGCACAGCCTGCATATGCAGGCGGAAGCGATCGACATTCGCCTGCCTGGGATTCCGACGTCGCAACTGCGTGACGCAGCCCTGCGCCTGCATCGCGGAGGAGTGGGCTACTATCGTAGCTCGAACTTCGTGCACGTCGACGTCGGGCGCGTCCGCCATTGGTAATCTTCATCGCGCGTTGTCGGCCGGCCGGGAAATAAGAATCGGCGGTTTAGTTTTCGCCGGCTTGACCCAGCAGCCAGATATCCCTCCGACCGCAGCGGCTTCGAAGGTCACACGCTCCTCTATTGTGGTTGAGACCTCTGGCTACTTGTTAAGCCTTCACGAATTGGGCATCCAGAGTGATGGTGACTTCGTCGCCCACCAGAACTCCGCCGGTTTCGAGAGCGGCGTTATAGGTCAGACCGAAATCCTTGCGGCTGATCTTGGTGGTCGCCGAAAGCCCAATCCGAGTGTTGCCCCAGGGATCCTTCGCAGGCGGCGTTGGCCCTTCCACTGCAAAGCGGACTTTTCGGGTAACTCCGTGAATGGTCAGATCGCCTTCCACGGACAACTCTCCCTCGCCCGCGATCTTGACGCCCGTGGACTTGAAGTGCAAGGTGGGAAACTTTTCAACGTGAAAGAAATCAGCGCTCTTGAGGTGCGCATCGCGCTGTTCATCGGGGGTGTGAAGGGAGGCAGCTTCGATGGTAGCTTCGACGCGATCGTTGGTCGGATCAGACTCATCCCGGATCAACACTCCCGAAACCTTGGCGAAATGGCCTTTCACGTTGGCGATCATCATGTGCTTGACCTTGAACTCAGCCGCGGTGTGAGCCGGATCGATGTTCCAGGTAGTGGTGGTTTGTGGCTTAGCTACGGTGGTGCTCATAAAGCCTCCTTGTTTATTGCATCGATATCAGTCGTATCGATATCGATATATCTGATATCGAGTATAATGTAAAGGATTCACATTATTATGGTTAGGATTTTCATGAAAGACCGACAAAAACCTCCGGAAGCCCTTCATGCCTGGCTGATCATGCTGAAGGCCTGGCAATCGATGTTGCGCTATGCGTCTCCCACGCTACTGCAGGAGGGGTTGGGGGAGTCTGACTTTCGCGTCCTCGAAGTACTGCTGCATAAGGGACCAATGCCGGTGAATGCCATTGGCCCGAAAGTTGCTCTTAATCCAGGATCAGTCAGCGTTGCAGTGGATCGTCTATACAATAAGGGATTTGTCAGTCGCGTAGAGTGCAGCCGGGATCGTCGGGTCAGAACAGTGTCGTTGACTGAAAAGGGACGGAAAATGTTTGTCCCGCTCTTTCGCCGGCACGCCGCAATAATCAAACGTGCGTTCCGGGATGTCTCTTCAGAAGAACTGCAACAGCTTGAGTTGATACTTAAAAAGATCGGTAAGCGCGCCGACAGTCTTGCCAAAAAGATGGGTTGTTCTGAGATTAGTGAAAGAAGTTAAGTGAGAAAGGTTAAGTAAAATTGGCCGCTGCGGGATCGACGCTCTTCCGGAAGCCCGATCCCCACTTGAGTTCGGGTCTTGGCTCTGGCGATGTGCTTGCGATTCCCCGAAAGCAAGGCGCACTAGTGTCTGGCGCGGCGCCGCCGCTTCTCAAAACACTACCGCACTGACACTCCCTATTGCAGACTAATGCTTACGATGTGTGCCCCGGGGTCGGGGTATTTCCGCCGATCGCGTTGAGATCGGCAATCACCTCGGGAGGAATCTGAAGCATCGAAGACTGAAGATTCTCGCGAAGATGTTCGAGGGAAGAGGTGCCAGGAATCAGCAGGATATTGGGCGAGCGCTGGAGAAGCCAGGCAAGCGCGACCTGCATGGGTGTGATCTTGAGCGACGCCGCGGCTGCATCAAGCGCCGATGACTGTAATGGAGTGAAACCGCCCAGCGGGAAAAACGGAACATAGGCAATACCTTGCGCGGCCAGGTCGTCGATGAAAGCATCGTCGTTTCTTTGCGCGACGTTGTAGAAATTCTGAACGCAGATGATTTCTGTGATGGTTTGCCCCTCAGCCAACTGCTTGGGAGAAATGTTGCTGAGACCGATATGCCGGATCAGTCCCTGGCGCTTGAGTTCGGCGAGGACGGTCAGCGGTTCCGCGATGGATTCCTCGCCCGGTTCCATGATTCCGCCAACCCGAAGATTGACGACATCGAGATGGTCGAGGCCGAGATTTTTCAGGTTGTCATGAACGGCATCCTCGAGTTCATGGCGGGACAGAGCGTGATTCCATGACTTGTCTGGACCTCGACGAGCACCTACTTTGGTGACGATCACGAGATCTTTGGCATAGGGATAGAGTGCCTGCTTGATAATCTGATTGGTCACGTGAGGTCCGTAGTAGTCGCTGGTGTCAATGTGGTTCACGCCCGACTCTACGGCCTCGCGCAAAACAGCAACGGCCGCATTCACATCACGCGGTGGTCCCCACACGCCGGGGCCAGCCAGTTGCATGGCCCCGTAACCCATGCGGTTTAATGTCATCGAATTGCCGGGCAGCGTGAAGCTGCCGGCGAGGTCTTTGTTTTCTTGTTCAACGATTTTCATTTCTCATTCCTCTTCATTCGTCGTTTATTCGTGATGGGTGCGGTCTTCCTCAGTCGTGATGAGGAAAGTCAAAACGACTCTCCAACCATTTCTTCACTTTTCTTCCAGAGCGCCTCGGCGTTGTTTGCATCAAGCGCGTATGCAAGCACTCCTTCGTTTATGGTGTCGATGGGCGCGTTGGCTGGCACGAGACTCGCGACGTGGCAGTCCTCGCAATATCGGCCGCCGATTTCTTCGGCGGGAGCAACGACTCCGGCCCAAACCGAAGTTGCGGCTCCCTGCGGAATGGTTTTCCACTGGAACGGTGCCTTGCCCTCCGCAGCGAGTTGCTGATTCCTCTGTTCGATAATCTTTTCGATTTGGCTGGCGTCCACGTGGCGACCCAGTTCGGTGTGGATTACTCCTGGATGCACTGCGGCAGCGCGTACGCCTCGGTCGCGGTGGCGTCTGTCGAAGGCTGCCGCGAAGAGGATGTTGGCCGTCTTGGATCTTCCATAAGCAACGAACGGATCATACGGCGTCCGCTCAAAGTTAGGATCCTGGAGGTTGACGTTAGAATAGCGATGACCTAAAGAGGAAAGATTGATCAGCCGCCCGTCATCGCGTATCAGCGATGCAATCCGGTTGACCAGGACAAAGTGGCCGAGGTGATTCGTCCCGAATTGCGTTTCGAAGCCATCGACGGTGTGGCCGAGCGGTGTGGCCATCACTCCGGCATTGGCGATGACCACATCGAACGGTTTTCCTTTTGCCAGCAAGCCGTCGGCGCAGGCACGCACGCTTTTCAGGTTGCCAAGATCGAGTTCAACCAGTTCGAGGCTTCCGCCATTGGCTGCGGCGTCCTTTCGCACTTGCTCGGTTGCGGCCTTGGCTTTGTTCAAATCCCGCGCTGCGCCTACAACCTGCGCGCCGTGCGCGGCCAGGGAGCGGGCGGTTTCCACGCCGAGGCCGGCCGAAACACCCGTTATGAGAATCCGTTTGCCCATCAGATTCACGCCGGACAAAATATCATCTGTGGTTGAGGTCGCTCCAAATGTGGTTGCCTCAAGTGTGTTCGTCATTTTTCGATCTCCTTCTACTGACTGGGTACTCACTGTTTGGATGTGGCGGATGTGGATTCGGTTTCGCGTTAGCTGCGCGAAACCACGGCATCCGCGGAATGTTCGGAATATTTCATCGCCTTCAAATCGCTAAGCAGCCCCGGACCCGTCGGGCGCCATCCCAGCCATTTCCGCGTCAGCGCGCTGGAAGCCGGCATGTCACCACTCACGAAATGTGTGAGCCAGCCAAAGTGCTCGCCCGCTTCCTCAGCAGACTTGGAGACGACCGGCACCTTCAGGCCGCGGCCGATTGCTTCAGCGATCTCTTTTAGCGGCACACCCTCTTCTGCGACTGCGTTATAACGGGCTCCTTTAGCATTTTTTTCGGCCGCCTTTTCCAACGCCAGTTTGTAGAGGCGGGCGGCGTCGAGCCGATGCACGGCCGGCCAGCGGTTGAGCCCGTCGCCCACGTATGCCGAGACACCCTTCTCGCGAGCCACGTCGACCAGGTAGGTGATGAGGCCTTGTTTGACCGGGTCGTGCACCTGCGGAAGGCGTATTACCGAAACGTGCACGCCCTTGGCCTCCACTGCTGCTCCTGCCTGTTCGGACACTCGAGGCATGGGAGCGTTGGGCGCATCTTCCTCGGTCGAGATGCGGCCTGGCGTGAAGACGGCGCCGGTCGCGGAGGTGACGATGAAGGGACGGTCAGTGCCGACGAGCGCGGCACCAAGCGTCTCGATGGCGCGTCTGTCGATCTCACAGACCTCCTTAAATCTTGAGAAGTCATGGACGAAAGCGGTGTGGATCACGGCATCCGACGCGGCGACTCCGCTCCGGAGGCTGTCCAGATCTTCAACGTCACCGCGATGGACTTTGACGTTGGCACCAGCGGCGGCAAGCGACTTGGCGCCCGCATCCGATCGCGCGAGACCGAGCACCTGATGACCCGCGTCGATGAGTTCGCGAACAACGGCAGAGCCGATAAAACCTGTAGCACCTGTCAAAAAGACACGCATATTCTTTTCCTCCTAAGCAATTTGTGGTTTGGTTGATAGGGATGTCGATAAGGGCGAAGCGCTCACGCGACTTGCGAGCCGGCTCGATGCTTTCGCAGTGAGCAATCGCCATTCGCGGGTTGAAGCGGGCAGGCCATCGGCCTTGATCAACTCCTGCAGCCAGTCTTCTGCCGAGAGCTCCGCCTGTTCTGATCCGAACAGCTGGGTTATGGCATTGAAGAATGCGGACAACTCCCGCTCCGCCATCGTCGCGAAGTCGGGGCAAGGATGATTGGAATTCTTCAAGGGTTCATGATGAGCGAGTGAATTCATATTTCTCACCTCTGAATCGGAGATCGAATCCGCGGAACCCAGAAACCCCTATTGACAGGCCGCCTGTGTTCCGGCTAAAACGGAGAGTGTCTCCGAATCACTAGATAAGATAACCGGAGGCAGTCTCCGGTTGCAAACTTTTTTTATGCCGACCAAAGCTCAGCAAATTGTCCC
>Ga0209006_10006685_pt1 | contig 10419 bp, 8 predicted proteins | sample JacPin_JW_Ref_O2_FD_188567 | JGI IMG/M metagenome (GOLD analysis project Ga0209006, IMG submission 188567) | Forest soil microbial communities from Algoma, Ontario, Canada - Jack Pine, Ontario site 1_JW_Ref_O2 (SPAdes) (version 2) | ecosystem: Environmental > Terrestrial > Soil > Boreal... | reverse complement strand
CATGCGAAGTCAGTCCGAAGTCCGATTGGCGATTGCCTGGGGTCTGGCACTCGCGCTGCGTTTTGATGAAGCCCTGAAGCTCGCAACTGATATCGAGGACGACATCGCTGCAACCCGCCTGCCGAATACCGACTTGCTGTGCGAGTGCCATGCGATTCGCTCTGTCGCGATTGCGCTAAAGGATGACAGCGAGCAGGCGCTGTCTCCGGCGCAGGCTTGCGTGAATGGTTCGTCTGATCCGTGGACAGCGAACGTTGCCTCGAATGTCGTCCGCTTCGGGCATATGAAAGCGGGCAACCTCAAGCAATTCTATGCGACGCCATGGATCCCGTATTCGGTCGAGGAAGACCGCAGGAACGTATTCGCCTCTGTCTATCGACACTGTCTTAGAGGGCTTGCAGAAGAACGGCAGATACGTCTCGCCGCGGCAGATGAGCACTACCGCGAAGGCTTGCGGATCGCCGAGCAAAATGTCGGACCGGATTCAATTGCGGCGGCGTTGCCCGCAAGTCTGATAGCGCGAATTAAATACGAGCAAGGTCAACTCGATGAGGCGGAGGCCTGGGTAATCGATCGCATATCATTGATCGGCGCTGCGACAATGCTCGATTGCGTGTGGAGCGCCTATTTCGTGATCTCCCGGGTCGCCACTGCCCGGATGAACTTCGAGCGAGCCCGCACTCTCCTGGAGCGAGCTGAAAATCTCGGCGTCGCGCGAGATTGGGGAAGGCTTTGCGCTGGCGTGATAGCAGAGCAGGCGCGACTCTACGTGAACGATGGCCGACTGGATGAAGCCGCCGCATGTGTCGATCGTCTGGAGCGCTTGTCGCGGAAGCACCCGGTAGCAAGGCCCTGCGCCTGGTCGGAAGTTGAGTGGTACCACCAGCTGGCGCGGGCTCACTTGCTGGGCGAGCAAGCTCGCCCCGACGAGGCGATTTCAATCCTGCAACAGCTGCAGCGCGAAGCCGAAGCCATGCAGCATCATCAATTCTTGATCTGCGTTGCGATCCGTCTGTCGGCCTTTCAGCTTACCGCAGGCAAAGTCGCGGAGGCGGTGGCTCGATTTCGCCGCGTGCTTTCCGCCTGTGCTGCGGCCGGTCTTTATCAGACCGTTTTGGACGAGGGGCCACTTATCTCCACTCTGCTCCAGACGACCCGAGAGAGCGGCAATGTCAAGGCAGATTTGATCCCCTACGTCAGTCGGCTCGAGGCAAGTCTGCAGCGATCAGGACAAGATCGTTTGACGTCGAATTTCGGTGCACCGATTCTAACCGCATTGAGTCGTCGCGAAACCGGTATCCTCAAGCTGATCGCGCAAGGAATGTCCAACAAGGAAATCGCCCGAAGCCTTGATATCGGTCCTGAGACCGTGAAGTCGCACCTCAAGAGCGTTTTCACAAAGCTGGGTGTGGAAAAGCGCGCGCAAGCGGTATCACGCGCGCAGACCCTGGGCCTTGTCACAACGCAGTGAAGCTAAGGCAAGCCACCAAGACTCTCGAAGACGCGCTATGCGGGGAAGGCTTGGCCGCCAGGATCTCCGCGACGCGCTTCAGTGCTGCATTTGCAGATTCATCAGCTCCGGTCCAGGCATCATGCTGTCGTTCAGATCGGCCATGATCAGAAGCGATCCGACGACGACCAGGGCGACGATCAGCACACCAAACGCCAGTGCCATCACGTTGTTGGTGTTGTCTGGGCCCGTGGTGACGTGCAGGAAAAACACCAGATGGATACCCATTTGCGCGATTGCGAGGACCGTCAAGCCGAGGGAGACACCACCCACCCAGAGCAGTGACGTGTTGGCGACCCAGAACGACATTGCCGTCAGAACCACCGCGAGAACCAATCCAATCGTGTAGATTAACATGCCGGACGGCGTGTCCCTCTCCACGTCCGGAAGGGCCGACGCGTCGCCGGGCGCGCGATCGTACTGCGTGTCGGTCATGGAAGGACTCCCATCAGATAGACCACTGTGAACAGCCAGACCCAGACGATGTCGAGCGCATGCCAGAACAGTGAAAAGCACAGCAGACGCCGCTCGACGGTCGCGCTAAAGCCCCTAATTGCGACCTGGGCCATCATCACGACCAGCCAGACCAGGCCGGCGGTGACATGCAGCCCGTGGCAGCCAACAAGAGTGAAGAAGGCGGAGAGGAAGGCGCTACGTTGGGGACCCGCCCCCATCGCGATCATACCGGCGAACTCTCGCACCTCCAATGTTAGAAACAAGGCGCCAAGCACGAAGGTGATAAAAGCTGTTAGGTAAGTTCTTCCGTACTGCGACCGGTCAATCGCTAGAGACATTAGTCCGCAGGTGTAGCTTGACACGAGAAGGCAAACGGTTTCGATCGCAACGCTGCGTTGGTTGAACAGCTGCATCCCACCCGGCCCGCCAGCGGTCGCGTGCGCGAGCACCGCATAAGCGGCGAAGAACGCCGAAAACATCACGATGTCGCTTAGGAGAAATATCCAGAAGCCGTAGCCAACCACAATACGCTTGCTGGCGGGGCCAAGCTCAGTTGCACTCGGGCGCGCTTCGTAACGAACCTCATCGTCAGCTGTGACAGCGATATTCATGCTGCGATCTCCGCCTGGTGTACCTTCTCGAACCGGGCGATCTGATCGGCCGGGATTTCGATTTCCTCTTCAACGCGAAACGCGAAGGCAAGCATGGCCAGAAAAACGCCGATTGCTCCAACGCCTGCCATCCACCAGATGTGCCAGATCAGCGCAAAACCGGTAACGACCGAGAAAAATGCGATGACGAAGCCGGTCGCGCTGTTTTTCGGCACCTCGATCGGCTCGAACTTGCGCTCTTTCGACGATTGGGTTTGCGCGCGCTGCTTCGCTTTCCAAAAAGTGTCGATATCCGTGACCTGCGGCAGGACGGAAAAGTTCCAGGCCGGTGGCGGCGAAGCCGTCGCCCATTCCAGCGTGCGGCCGTTCCACGGATCGTCGGTTACCTTCAGCTGTTCGCGGTCGCGGATCGACACCACCAGCTGGATAACCTGGCTGACGATCCCGACGAGGATGATGACGACGCCGACCGCGGCAGCGACCAACCACGGTTGCCAGCTCGCGACGTCGTAATGCTGCATGCGGCGGGTCATGCCCATGAGACCCAGCGCGTAAAGCGGCATGAAAGCGACATAGAAGCCGATCAGCCAGCACCAGAACGAGACTCTGCCCCAGCGTTCGTCGAGCTTGAAGCCGAATGCCTTGGGGAACCAGTAATTGTAGCCCGCCATCAAGCCGAACACCGTGCCGCCGATGATGACGTTATGGAAATGCGCGATCAGGAACAGGCTATTGTGCAGTTGGAAGTCAGCGGGCGGCACGGCCATCAACACGCCGGTCATGCCGCCAATCACGAAGGTAACCATGAAGCCGATCGACCACAGGATCGGGACGGTGAACCGGATGCGACCGCCATACATCGTGAACAGCCAGTTGAAGACTTTGACGCCCGTCGGCACGGCGATGATCATTGTCATGACCCCGAAGAAGCCGTTCACGTTCGCGCTGGCTCCCATGGTGAAAAAGTGGTGCAGCCATACGATGAACGACAGCACGCAGATCGACATCGTCGCGGCAACCATGGAGCGGTAGCCAAACAGCGGCTTGCCGGAGAACGTCGATACCACCTCGGAAAAGATACCGAACGCCGGCAGGACCAGGATGTAGACCTCCGGGTGACCCCACACCCAGAACAGGTTGACGTACATCATCGCATTGCCCTGACCATCGATCGTAAAAAAATGAAAGCCGAGGTAGCGATCGAGCAGCAGCATCGCCAAGGTCGCGGTCAGAACCGGGAAGGCAGCGACAATGAGAAAGTTGGCGGCGAGCGACGTCCAGCAAAAGACCGGCATGCGCATATAGCTCATCCCCGGCGCGCGCGTTTTCAGGATCGTCGCGACGAAGTTAATGCCGGTCATCAATGTGCCGACGCCGGAGATTTGCAGCGCCCAGAGATAATAATCGACGCCGACGCCGGGCGAGAATTGCAGCTCGCTCAGCGGCGGATAGGCGACCCAACCCGCTTTCGAGAACTCGCCGACCGCGAGCGAGATGTTTGTCAGGAGTATGCCTGATGCGGTCAGCCCGAGTGCCACCGAGTTCAAGGTTGGAAACGCCATGTCGCGGACGCCGAGCTGCAGGGGCACCACGAAATTCATCATTCCGATCACGAACGGCATCGCCATGAAAAAGATCATGATCGTGCCATGCGCCGAGAAAATCTGGTCAAAATGCTCGGGCGGCAAGTATCCCTGCGCGCCGCCCGCGGCGACCGCTTGCTGTGCCCTCATCATGATCGCGTCGGAAAAGCCCCGCAGCAGCATGACCAGCGCAAGGATGATGTACATGATGCCAATGCGCTTATGGTCGACGGAGGTGATCCACTCTCGCCACAGATAAGGCACGTAGCCCTTGAGCGTGACCCACGCAAGGATGGCTACGATGGCGAGCACCATGCCGCCGGACGCGCCCATAATGATCGGCTGGTCGAAGGGAATCGCACTCCAATCCAGCTTGCCGAGTAGTTTCATTTTTCCGCCCTCATTAATGTCGAACAGTTGCGGCATGTCGCATCGTCGGGCTGCATTTCAGCCGCGAGAATCCTGTCGAACAAACCCTGTGCGACCGAGCGATAGGTGAATGGCGCCACCGCCGCACTCGGCTTGGCCAGATCCGCAAAAGTCTTCGCGTCAAGCTCCGGGCCGGCGCTGCGCACTGTGTCAAGCCACTGGGCGAACCTCTCGCTCGTCACGGCATCGGCGTCGAAATGCATGTCGGAAAAGCCCTCGCCGCTGAACTGCGCCGAAAATCCGCGGTACGTTCCGGAATGGTCGGCCTGCAGGTGAAGACGGGTGATCATTCCCGCCATGGTGTAGATCTGGCTGCCAAGCTGAGGCACAAAGAAACTGTTCATCACGCCCGAGGAGGTCAGCTCCAGGCTGACTGGCGTGCCGACGGGAATGGTCAGCCGATTGACGCTCGCGACGCCCTGATCGGGATAGATGAAGAGCCATTTCCAATCGAGCGAGGCGACCTGGACCCGCAAGGGCTTCACCGTGGATGCGATCGGCTTGCGTGGGCTTACATCATGTGAGCCGACCCACGCGACGCCGCCAACCAGGAACACAGTCATGGCCGGGATCGACCAGACGAGCATTTCGAGGCGACCGGAATACGCGAAATTTGGTCGATAGCGCGCACGCTCGTTCGATGCACGAAACCAGAAAGCAACGCCGAGCGTGGCAAGGATCACCGGGATCACGATCGCCAGCATAATGCCCAGCGAGTTGAGCAGAATTTGTCGGTCGGCGGCGGCAATCGGCCCCTTTGGGTCGAGCACACCTTCGCTGCAGCCACCGATTGTCGCGACTCCGATGAGGACGACGGCCAGCAAAGCATATCGCATGTTAGACCTCGCCCATGCTGAGATTGTAGAAACAGGGCGCGTCACGAGCGGCGCCGTGCAGCAGTTCGGCATGTAACGTCCCGGCGGTGCAGCCACCGATCGAAGGCCGCATCAGTGAAAATGAGCCACGCCCGTGATTGACCAGGAGGGCCGCAAACAGCACGAACAAATAGAAGATGGAGAACACGAACAACCTGTGGGCCGTGCGGCGATCGGCCCCAATGCTTCTGTTCAGCTGGAGTGCGAGCAGAACGAAAACTGCCCCGCAAATCGTTGCGATCGCGCCATAAAGCGTTCCGGCGAACCCCAGCAACCAGGGAAGCTCCGATGCCGGAACAAGGAGGCCGCTGTAGATCAGGATCTGCCGAGTTGTTGCGGCACGTCCAGCGACAACCGGCAACATCGGCACATCTGCGCGCGCATAGTCGTCGGTACGATTAAGTGCCAAAGCCCAGAAATGCGGTGGTGTCCAAAGGAAGATAATGAGGAACAGCGCAAGCGGCTCCAGCGCGACGTCTCCGGTTGCCGCGGCCCATCCGATCACGGGCGGCAGAGCTCCGGCGGCACCGCCGATGACGATATTCTGTCGCGTGGCCCGCTTCAGCCACGCCGTGTACACGACAACATAGAAGACGATCGTGCAGGCCAACAATGCGGCTGCCGTGAGGTTCGTCGCCAGGGCGAGAACCGCAACGGCAAACCCGCCCAGAACGACACCAAAGACGAGCGCCTCCAGCCGGGAGATTTTGCCGCGAGGAATTGGCCGCATCGCGGTGCGGGTCATGACCGCATCGATGTCGGCGTCGTACCACATGTTAAGCGCGCCTGCGGCTCCGGCTCCTGCAGCAATGGCAAGGACCGCGGCGAGTGTGGTCACCGAATCAAGTCGAACTGGAGCGATGCTCAAACCAACGAGAGCAGTGAAGACGGCAAGCATCATCACACGTGGCTTTGTGAGTGCGACGAAATCGGAAACACGCCAATGATCAGCCAGCGGAGGAGTCGAAACGGACGAAAATGCAAAGCGAGCTCGTCTTTCCCCAAGCTGGCCAGCAATGGATTTGACGTTCATCTCGCTGCTCCGAGTTCTTTCTACAATGAGCTGTCGTGTTCGGTTCGAACAGGCGCGGTGTGTGCATTCATTATGCATCCCCGCCCTCGGCCACGATTGAACGCGGCTGCTCGATTGGGGCCAATCATGCTCCAAACCGTCAGCTTGACGAGTTCAGACCTAATGACAGGCGTCGCGACCGCGCGATTCAGGATAATTTGAGCACGTCTCAACAAACGCTCTGCGCAACTTTTTTATAAGGCAGTCATCGTTCAAAACCGTAACGCAACGCTACCCAGTTCGAACCTCGTCGAACTCGCCGGCGCGCCCGTCTGCGGGCATTTCTGATCATCATGGCAAATGACTTTCGGGATATCCTCTCGCGCATGCCATTCGAGCGCATACCGCCCGCGCCAGCATGATGAGGCATGATCGTTCAATGCAACGCAGCGACATCCAAGAATAGGCCCAAGCCCCGCTGTATCGATGCTAATCGGGCGACTGGCCCTGAAAACCGTCGGTACATCCATGACTACAGTTCTGACCAAATCTTTCCCGCAAGAAAAGCCGCCGGTAACAAAGCCGGTTCCCGGCAAAAGCCGCGTCTTGATCGTCGGCGGCGGCTTTGCCGGCATCGCGGCAGCGCGAGCATTAAAACGAGCCAATCTCGAAATCACCTTAATCGACCGGCGAAATCACCATATCTTTCAGCCGCTCCTGTACCAGGTTGCCACCGCTGTGTTGGCGCCGTCCGAGATAGCTGCGCCGATCCGTCAGCTTGAGGCGAAACAGAAGAACCTCAGCGTGTTGCTGGCGGAGGTTGAGGGCATCGATCTTGCAGCTCGCACCGTCGAGGTCGCCTGCCCCGGGATTGGCAGTCGAAAACTCCAGTACGACTTCCTCGTGATCGCCACCGGAATGCGCCCGAGCTATTTCGGTCATGACGAATTCGCGCGCTTTGCGCCAGGCCTCAAGAGCCTCAACGACGCTGAGACGATCCGAACGAAAATCCTGAGTGCATTTGAATTGGCTGAATCGACCGATGACGAAAACGAACGTACCCGCCAAATGACCTTCGTCTTGGTCGGCGCCGGTCCGACTGGCGTCGAGCTTGCCGCTTCAATAGCTCAACTGGCCGCGGTTACTCTGCGCAGGAATTTCCGCAAGATCGACCCTGCGAGCAGCCGAATTGTGCTACTCGACGGCGGCGCTCGGGTTCTTCCGACGTTCGCGGAATCGCTGTCGCGAAGAGCGACCAAGCGGCTAACAAAGCTCGGCGTTGAAGTTTCAACCGGTATAAAGGTCGAGAAGGTTGACGACCAAGGCGTCGTCGCGGCCGGCGCCCGGATTCCCAGCGCCACCGTGCTCTGGACAGCGGGCGTCAGCGCCTCGCCCGTCGTAAAAATGCTGGGAACGACGACGGACCGCGCCGGGCGCGCACTCGTTGGCGCTTGCATGGACATCCCCGAGGCGCCCAACGTCTTTGTAGTGGGAGATGCAGCCGCGATGACCCAGGATGGTCACCCTGTCCCCGGAGTGGCGCAGGCAGCCATTCAACAGGGCCGATTCGTTGGGCGCGTCATCTCCAATCGAACCCGGGGACGCAAGGATGGTCGACCGTTTCGGTACCGCAACAAGGGCAATATGGCGGTGGTCGGCAAGAACTTCGCCATCCTTGAGGCAGGTCATCTGCGCAGCAGCGGCTTTCTGACCTGGCTGGTCTGGGCCGCGCTACATGTGCTCGCGCTGCCACAGCTTCAAAACCGGTTCCGCGTCCAGACGCAATGGTTCTGGTCCTATTTGTCGGGGCAGCGAAGTTCGCGACTGATTTCCGAAGGCCCACGGTCGTCCGCGTCATAGTCGTCGTGAGGTCCGGCGGTCACTACAGCAGGATTCTGTCGCTGGTTGGGAACTGCACCTATGAACGCCTCCATCATCTCCGCGCTCGCGGCCCTCACCGGAGCGGCTGTCGGCGGTTTGACGAGCGGGGTTGCGAATTGGCTGAATCACCGTAGTCAGCTTCGTGCCCAGTGGCTGCTCCACGAAAAGAGCCGCCGCCAGATCCTCTACCGGGATTTCATCGAAGAAGCGTCCAAATGTTACATTGACGCGCTCCAGCATGATGAACCCGACATTCCCGGTCTGGTTGGCGTTTATGCGAAGCTGAGCAGGATGCGGGCGCTGTCTTCAAGACCGGTGATCCACCAGGCTGAAGAAGTCGCCCGAAAACTCCTGGATACCTATCTCGAGCCGGACAAGAGCTTCGTCGAACTTCGCCAAATGGCTGTCGACGGCACGATCGATCTGTTGCACGGCTTCAGCGATGCGTGCCACGACGAATTCGAAAACATGCGGCCAAGACCATTCTGAGCTTCATTCGCTTCCCGTGTCGTACCTCAGCTATCGCATTCCCTTCACCCGGATACCGCACTCGTTCGCGCTTGCCGCAGGCCGTCAGAGGCGCTGGCTCCGAGGTTTGCCAGGCTCAATCTCGGTGATCGCGTACCGGCGGGATCGTGAGTTCGCGCCTATGCGGTCGCAGGAGATTTGCGGTTGCTCGTGAAGTCAGGCTTCCGTTTTTCCAGGAAGGCCGTAAACGCCTCTTTTGCGTCTTCAGAGCGGACTTGTGCACTGAACTCTTCGTTCTCAGCCTTCATCGCCGCCTTGATCTGCTCACGAAATGGCTGCTTCATGAGCCGCTTGCTGGCTTGCAGCGCTGCCGCTGGCTTCGCTGCCAGTTTCCGAACCGTTTCGGTCGACCTCGCCAGGACATCCTTGTCGGATACCACTTCGGTAACCAGGCCCAACTCCGCAGCGCGCCTGCCATCAAACGAAGTCCCCAACAAGAGCAGCTCAGCCGCACGGAGATGACCGATCCGCGACGGCACCGAGCAGCTCGATCCGAATTCCGGTACGACAGCAAGATTGATGAAGGGCATCTGGAATTTCGCGCTTTCGCCCGCGTAGATGAAGTCGCAGTGCGTCAGCATGGTGGTGCCGCCACCGATGGCGGCACCGTGGACCGCCGCGACCAGCGGCTTGTCGAAGTTGATCAGCGCCTCCATCAGTCGGGACTGCGGAGATTCTCCCGGTCCCGGAGGATTCTTCAGAAAATCCTCGATATCGTTACCCGCGCAGAACGAATCGCCCGCGCCATGCCAGAGGACGACGCGCGTGTTCTCGTCATTCGCCGCCTCGTTGAAGATGCCTGCGAGAGCCACATACATCGCCGACGTCATCGCGTTGCGCTTCGCCGGGCGGTTCAGTTGGACACGCAGGATGCTTCCCGCGTGTTCGGTAAGAATGTCTTCCATTGTCAAAGTCCTGGTCGCGTTGGTGAATTTCACTGCAAGTCGGGGTTCCCCGACATGTCGCGCTAGGCCGCATGTTCCTTTGCTTTCGGAATCGCACCGCTTTCAAGCAAGCCGTCGATTTCGGCCGCGCTGAATCCGAGTTGCCGGAGAACCTCCTCGTTGTGTTCTCCAAGCTTCGGAGCTCGCTTCGCGGACACCTTAGTGACGCCATGCACCTGAAGCGGGCTGCTGATGGTGGACGTCAGCTTGCCGCCGGCGCCCTCGAGCGGAACGACGATGTCATTTGCCCGAAGCTGGGGATCGTTGACCACCTCTTGCGGTCCGCGCACTGCTCCGAACGTCACGTGAACACCGTTGAACACCTCGTACCAATGGGTCATCGGCTTGTCACAGAAGATCTCGTCGAGGATCGCCGTCAGCTGCGGCATATTCGCCATCAGCTTTGCTGGATCGGAGAAACGCGGATCGGTCAGAAGATCAGGACGGCCGATGGCCTTGGCGACGGCTGCCAGCTTGTCGGGCGTGACGAGGAGAACGAACCAGGTGTCATCCTTGGCTCGATAGACATTCATTGCCGCATTCACGGGGGGCATACGATCGTGCAGCCCGAAGAATTTCGCATCGCATAG
>Ga0209006_10006684_pt1 | contig 10421 bp, 9 predicted proteins | sample JacPin_JW_Ref_O2_FD_188567 | JGI IMG/M metagenome (GOLD analysis project Ga0209006, IMG submission 188567) | Forest soil microbial communities from Algoma, Ontario, Canada - Jack Pine, Ontario site 1_JW_Ref_O2 (SPAdes) (version 2) | ecosystem: Environmental > Terrestrial > Soil > Boreal... | reverse complement strand
CGCCAAGATGCCGGGCATCGATAAAATCACTTCCGCCGGTTCGCTTCGCCGCGGCCGCGAAAGCGTAGGCGATCTCGACATCCTGGTCACTGGACCAGCGTGTTGCAGCGAAACCGAACGCCAGCAGGCCGTGCAGTACGTCGCAAAATATCCGCCCCTGATGAGCATCATCGCGCAGGGCGACAACAAAATCAGTTTCCGGGTGCGCAGCGACATGCAGGTGGACGTTCGTCTGCTTCCGCCAGACTCATTCGGGGCAGCCATGCAGTATTTCACCGGATCGAAGGCGCATAACGTTGCTCTCCGCCAACGTGCTCTCAAGTTGGGTTTAACGCTGAACGAATACAGCCTCGCCGATCTTAAGACCGGTGCACCCGTCGCCGGAAAAACCGAAGAAGAAATCTATGCCAAGCTCAATCTCGATTACATTCCTCCCGAGCTGCGCGAAAACCTGGGCGAGATCGACGCGGCAGAAAAGCACAGTTTGCCTAACCTGATCACGCTGGACGACATTCAGGGCGACGTCCATATGCACACGGTGGAGACTGATGGCCGCAACACCATCGAAGAGATGGCCGAGGCCGCCAAGGCGCGCGCATACAAATACATGGCCATCACTGACCATTCCAAAAATCTTGCCTTTGCCAATGGACTTGATGACACACGCGCCGTCGCGCACATCCAACGCATCCGCGAAGCAAACGCAAAAATCGAGGGCATCACAATCTTCGCGGGAATCGAAGTCGACATCCTCGCCGACGGCGATCTCGATCTCTCGGACGACGTTCTGGCGCAGATGGATATCGTCATCGCCAGCGTGCATTCCGTTTTTAATCAGGAACCCGCCAAGATGACCGAGCGCTTGCTCAAAGCCATCGAGAATCCCAACACCTCCATCATTGGCCATCCCACCGGCCGCATTCAACTCCGTCGTGATGCCTATCAGTTCGACATGGATGCCGTCCTGACCGCCGCAGCGAAGCATAAAGTCGCCATGGAGCTGAATTCCTATCCTGACCGTCTCGACCTCAACGACGTTCACTTACGCCAGGCCAAGCAGCGGGGCGTGAAGATCGTGATCAACACTGATTCCCACCACACCTCGCATCTGGACAAAATTCGCTACGGTATCCTGCAGGCGCGCCGCGCCTGGCTAACGAAAAACGACGTACTCAACACACAGCCCCCGGACAAATTCGCCAGGGCAATGAAACATGACTGGAAATAATTGGTAACAATGATTGATGGAAATAATGGCCGGGGATAATTATGAGAGATTCGTATCAGGGCGCGGCTTTAGCCATGCCGAGCCTGCCGGTAATCCCGGCTCTAGCCGCTGGATCCACAAAATGGTGTTGAGAGTACAATCCGAAAGTCTGAGACCCTATGCCTGATCAAATTCCGAGTGCCGGACTCCCCTCTACCCCCGCGCCCACTTCTACCCAAACCGGCCCCACTATTCACATTGAAGATGAATTCGGCACCGCCAAACGCAATCTTCCTCCCGTCAAAATTCTGGCAATCACCACGGCCGTAATCCTGGTCATCGTAGGCATTTTTTCTTTTTTCCAGCGCGCCAAGCCCCAGGGCGCGGGGTCGCTCGATAATGTAGTCGCCGTCGATCTTGCCGGACAAAATTCCGTGCTCGTCGCGCTCACCTTCACCCTGCGCAACTCAGGTCAGAAGCCGCTTTGGGTCCACAACATTGAAGGAAAGTTAGTATCCTCCGCCGGAGAATCGACCGGGGACGCTGTCTCCGCGATGGACTTCGATCGTTATTACCAGGCTTTTCCCGCGCTGAAAGAAAATGTGCAGCCCGCGCTCGCCCCTGAAGACAAGCTGCAGCCCGGCCAGGAAATCAAGCGCACGGTGATGGTCGGCTTCCCCATAACGCTGGACGTCTTCAACCAACGAAAATCGGTGAGCGTAATTGTGCAGCCTTACGATCAACCCGTGCCCGTAGTCTTGACCAAGTAGTAAGGAATGTAAGATCTTTTTGTGGCACGCCGAAACCGGACCCAATTCATGATGACGAAATTCAAGAGCCGCATTTTGCGTTCCATCGCCCCTTCTTTATTTCTGCTGCCAACGCTTGGCGCCGGAGCCCCCATCAAACCCCACAGTAAATACTTGATGTATGTCGGCACTTACACCGCGGAGGGGAGCGAGAGCAACGGCATTTACGCCTTTCATTTTGATTCCGCGACGGGTCTAATCGCTTCCGTCGGCCTGGCGGCCAAGACCGTCAATCCGTCGTTTCTTGCCGTGCACCCGAACCACCGCTTTCTCTATGCGGTAAACGAAGTCAGCAACTACAACGGCGAGAAGAGCGGGGCCGTCAGCGCCTTCGCCATCGACCACGCGACTGGCAAACTTACTCTCTTAAATCAAGTCGCATCCCGCGGCGGCGATCCTTGTTATATCAGCTTGGATAAAACCGGAAAATATTTGATGGTAGCGAACTATGCCGGGGGCAGCGTCGCCGCTTTTCCGCTTCTTGAGGACGGCCGCCTGGGCGAAGCCTCGGCATTTGTGCAACACGCGGGTCGCGGCACAAATCCGGAGCGCCAGGAGGCACCGCACGCACACTCGATCGACGTGTCGCCGGACAACCGTTTCGCCATTGTGGACGATCTTGGTCTGGATGAAACCTTGAGCTATCGTTTCGACGCGGCAAAAGGATCACTTACCCCGAGCGCGGAAGCAACCGTCGCCAAAGCTGTGCCCGGAGCCGGTCCCAGGCACTTTGCACTTAATCCCGACGGCAAGTTTGCCTACGTGATTGACGAAATGGCGTCCACCGTTTCGGTTTTTCGCTACGATGCGGCCAGTGGCGAACTACAACCGCTGCAAACCATCTCCGCTCTTCCCAAAGACTTTTCAGGACACAGCGAAGCCGCAGAGATTCAGGTTCATCCCTCCGGCAAGTTTCTCTACGCGTCGAATCGCGGCCATGACAGCATCGGGGTTTTCGCCATCGATCGCGACAAGGGAACGCTAGCGCCGATCGAGTATGTCTCGACGAAAGGCGCGAGCCCTCGCCATTTCGAAATCGATCCAACCGGATCGTTGCTCTTCGCCGCCAACGAAAAATCAGACAACATCGTAATCTTCCACATCAATCCGCACACCGGCCGCCTAACGCCTACCGGAAAAACATTGGAATTATCCCAACCGGTCTGCATCAAATTTGTTTTAATCGACTAGGTTTCTATTGTTTCTTCTGAATAAACCTTCGCCGCACCAGATGGGTATTGGCATCCGGCTTGATCTCGTCATACTTCATGCAACTGATGGAGCCATCCACTTCCAGCACCGCCAATGCCACATCGTGCACACTCGCGATGCCATGCTCGCGCAGGGCGCGCTCCAGCTCATCCATGCTCACATGCTCGCGAGCCATGTGCGTTTCAATCGCTTTTCCATCGTGCACCAGAAGACTCGGCTCGCCCTCGACCACGCGCCTGAAAGTCTGGCTGCCGCCGGAAAAAATTCCAATCAAATGATTGAGCAGCAAAAGAGTCGAAGCCGCCACCACGCCGCCAATCAGCGACGTGTCCGGCCCCGTCATCGCGTTCTGCACGGAATTCGAAAGCAGCAGCAAGAGCGTGAGATCGAAGGGAGTCATCTGCCCAACTTCGCGCTTGCCGCTAAGACGCACCCCAATTAACACTACAAGGTAGATCACCGCGGTTCGGAGCGCGATCTGCAACGCCACGTGCCCACCCGCGGGAAAAAGCATTCCGTTCAATTGGCAGTCACCGGAACTGGGGCATTCTTTGGCGTGCTCAAATACCCAGTCGCCTTTTTCTTATCGACCGTCCAAACTACCAATTCAAACAAAAGATGGTCTCGGCCCGAATAGAACTGAATCGGTTCCGCCACCGTGCGATCTCTCTTTTCGATCGTCTTATCGTCAGCGCTCACGTTCATGGTGTATTTGCCGTGCTTGGCATCGACTTTTTTCAATTGCAGGCTCACTGTCGCCACAGGTTGAGGTTTGGCGCCTTTGAGCAGCGTGAATTCGTAATAATTGCGATCGCCTCTGTGCTTCAGTACTTCCAGATCATCGCGCGTGTGCGCGATCAAACCGCTCTGCACTCCCAAATCTCCGACCGCGCTCTGTAACCGCTGCTTGGTCGATTCGAGATCCGCCTTGGTCGCGGCGACGTCGGTCTTCACACCGCCCACGTCGGTCTTCACGCCGGCCACTTCCCCACTCACTTGCCCCAACTGCTCTTTTTCTTCTTGTTCCAGGCGCTGTTCGGCAGCTTTCTGCTGGGCCTGAAGTTGGGCCGCGCGCTGCATTAATTCTTTTTTTGTCATTCCAAGTTTTTGTCCCAGGGTTTCTTCTTGCGCTTCCGCGGATTGCATGCGCTTTTGCAGTTCCGCCACTTGCGCCTGACTCGCGCCCAAATCCTTAGTCAATTTCTCGACATGTTGCTGTGTGGTCACATATCCGTACACCGCTGCCGCCACAAAAATAAGAGCCAGAAAAAGCAGTATCCACTTCCCTGCCGTCGATTGATTTTCAACTGACACGTGCTCGACTTCGTCCGCCATAATTCCTCCGAAGAGTTCCCCCTGAATTGTTAGTTTGCTTTAATGCGCTGGGACACCGTCAATATTATCAATTAGTTGTGGCGATGCCCAGTTACATTCTTCTTTACAATGTTGGCATGAAGAGTTGGGATGTAATCATCATCGGGGGCGGCATCATCGGGCTCTCGTTGTCGATTGAACTCAGGAAAGATGGCACAAGCGTTCTCGTGGTTGAGCGCGGCGAACCCGGACGCGAAGCCTCGCACGCTGCCGGCGGTATGCTGGTAGACTGCGGCCTGGAGACGCCGCCAGCCTTGCAGCCCTTGGCAACCGCAAGCGCGCATATGTATCCGGAGTTCGCACACGAGTTGGAAGTGGAGTCAGGAATGAGCGTCGATCTGCGCGACGATGGAACGGTTCTGTTTTCATCCCACGATGAATCCGGAATGCCGGGCGCTGCCCTTCCAACGGCGGAACTTCTAAAGCTTGAACCGTTCTTAGCCGGAGACCATGGTCCAGCGTTTTATCTGCACGAGCGCAGCGTCGATCCGCGGGCGCTTGCCGCCGCTGCCTGGCAGACTGCAAAAAACCGCGGCGTGGATTTTTCCTCCGGCGATGCCGTGACCGCCGTTAACCTCTCTGATGACCACGTGACCGGAGTCACCACTACCAAAACATCGTTCCTCGCTCCGAAAGTTGTAAACTGCGCGGGAGCGTGGTCCGGGCAGCTCGGCCCGCTCGCCCTCCCTACCCGCCCGGTGAAAGGACAGATGCTATGCCTCGCGATGCATCCGCGTGATCTGATCAAGCATGTCGTCCGCGCTCCCGACGTCTATCTGATCCCGCGGAGCGATGGACGCCTGCTGGTTGGGGCAACCGTCGAGGAGGCAGGCTTTGACAAGCGAACCGTCCCGACCACCATGCAGCGCATGCAAAAGGCTGCCCTCGCCCTGGTTCCAAAGCTCGCCGACTGCAGAATTCTCGAAGACTGGGCGGGCTTGCGTCCCGGAACCCCCGATGCATTGCCGATTCTCGGGGGCACCCGCACCCCCGGCTATTACGTTGCTACCGGTCACTTCCGCGATGGCATCCTGCTCGCCCCCGTTACCGCCCATCTGATGGCACAAATAATCGAGGACAGAAGTCCGGACTTTGATCTCACACGGTTTTCACCCGGTCGATTCCTCAAGGAGCGGGCGGCGAGCTAGAAGAGGTTCAATACGCGGACGATTCCTTCCGGTATACTGGAACGTTTCCGCATCCGCATCACCGCGTTGTTCGGCGTTCCAGGTCTCGAAAGGATCACTTCATGGCATCCCCCGCAGTCGATTTCGCCCGCAACAATCAGCAGCGTTTCCTCAACGAACTCAAAGATCTCCTCCGCATCCCCAGTGTCAGTACCCTCGACGAGCACAAATCCGACGTTCAAAAAGCCGCCGACTTCGTAGCAAACGATCTGCGCCGCATTGGAATGGAAAACGTCGAAGTGATTCCGACCAATGGCCATCCTCTTCTTTACGCCGACTGGCTGCACGCGCCCGGCAAGCCCACCGTTCTCTGCTACGCCCACTACGACGTGCAACCCCCCGACCCTCTCGATGAGTGGAAAACTCCGCCATTCGAACCAACCGAGCGCAATAACAACGTCTACGCTCGCGGCGCGGTCGACGACAAAGGCCAGCTTTGGATGGAAGTGAAGGCTCTGGAGTCGCTGATGAAGTCCGGCAACGGAAAACTTCCCATCAACGTCAAAGTGATTTTTGAAGGCGAAGAAGAAGTCGGCGGTGAATCGATCGCGGAATATGTGCGCAAGCAGAAAACTAAACTGAAGGCCGATTTTGCGCTGGTTTGCGATACCGAACTCTTCGCTCCCAACCTTCCCACTCTTTGCGTCGGCCTGCGCGGCCTGGTCTATACGGAGATCGAAGCCACCGGAGCCATGATCGATCTGCACTCCGGCGTTTACGGCGGCGCTGCCCCGAATCCTTTTTTCGCCCTGATCGAAATCATCAGCAAGCTGAAAGACGCGAAAGGTAAAATCCTCATCCCGGGCTTCTACAAAGGCGTAAAGGCTCCAAGCAAAGACGAACTCAAAGCCTGGAAGCACCTGCCCTTCAACGAGGAGCACTACCGTAAGACCGAGGTCGGTTCGAAAGTTCTCACCGGCGAACCGGGCTATTCGGTTCTCTATCGCACCTGGGCGCGGCCTACGCTGGAAGTCCATGGCATGCCCGGAGGTTTCGTCGCCGCCGGCGCCAAGACCGTGATACCCGCCAAGGCCTCAGCGAAAGTTTCCATGCGCCTCGTACCCAACCAAGATCCCGACGACATTCTCAAGCGCTACACCGCCTTCGTGAAGAAGCTGACGCCCAAGGGCATCAAGACGAAAATCAAGGTGCATAGCAAAGGTCCGGCCTGCGTCGTGGGTACCGACAATCCCTACATCAAAGCGGCGACCGAAGCGCTGCACGACACATTCAAAAAAGAAACCGTTTTCATCCGCAGCGGGGGCTCGATTCCCATCGTCAACGATTTTTATGAAGCTCTGAAAATTCCCAGCGTGATGATGGGCTTCGGCCTGCCTGACGACAACCTGCACGCTCCCAACGAAAAATTTCATATCCCTAACTTTCATCACGGGATCGAGACCATCTGCCTGTTCTTCGAGAAGCTGGGTAGAAAATAGTCTAGGCGAGAGAGGCAGCGGAAAATAGTTTTGTGTGGGGACAGCCACCAGGCTGTCCCCGATCGTGGCGAGGCTCTCTTACTTCTACTTCTGCTCCGCAGCTGAGCTTTCCTTCTGATAGGCCGCAGATAGCGTCCCTTTGGCTTTCGCGATGGGCAGCAAAGTCGGATAGAACTGCACAAAAGTTCTGTCCACCGCCGCGTGCTCCGCGTGACACGTATAGCAAGTCGCGGTCGTCGGCGTCATCTTAGCCGTCTTTGCATCCCCGAAGCCGAAGAAGGCCCATTTCTCTGAAAACCGCTTTTCGTCCTTCACATGCACTTCCACTCCCATAACGTCCGACCCTTGGAAGTTGCCGCTCTTGTTAATTGAGCCTTTCTCAACTGCGCCGCGCACCTCGAGCACCAGCATGGTCTTGTCGGGCCAGGTGCCTGTTTCGACAAATGCCTTGTACGCTTCGGGATTCACAAATACGTTGTCGAACATGTGGTGGTCCGCCTGCATCGCAGGGTTATAGCTCATGTCAAATCCCGTAGTGACGTAAACCCACTGTCGGTAGTTTTCGGGGAATTTCAGCTGAGCGTCGCTGGTGTATTCCGGACCTGACCTCGACTGACTCGGACCTGATTGATTTGAGCTTGATTGCTTCGAGTTCGATGGCGATGAGTACTGGCTGAAAGCGGCTGCGCACGCCAGCAGGATAATAACAAGTAGTAGAGCCTTGGTTTTGCTGATCATGTGGGAAGTATCGCGCGGCAACCCTACTTTGCTCCATAGCGCCCGCTGCAGCGGACCGGCGATTCGCTGCATTGTTGCCCAGTCTGGCCGCGTGGTGGAGTACGATTCTGAACATGCCCGTCGCAGTCACACGCTCCGAGTCGCCGCGGTGGTTTTGGATTGCAGCCATTTGGTGCGGAGTGGCGCTGTTCGATGCCACCCAGACCGTCTTTGTGATGAAGGCGGAGGGCATGCATCACGCCTGGGGCTATCTGTTCATAACCTTGCTTTTGTCCTGGCTCCCGTGGGCCTTGGCAACACCGCTTGTGTTGCGCCTTGGCCGGCAATATCCACCTGCACAATGGAGACGCCTCTCGACCTGGGGTGCGCACATTTTCGCCTGCACCGCGATTGGCCTTTTTTACGCATCCCTGGTTGCCGGCTTGGAAGAACTTCTGAACCCATGGGCGCAAGCTCCCGGGCCAGATCCCTTCCTGCGCCTCTGGTCGCATAAGATATCCAGCAACCTGCTTTCCGATCTTATTCTTTACAGTGTAATTCTTATGGTCGGTTACATGCTGGATTCCAGGGAGCGAATCGCCGCCCAGCAAACCGAGACCGCGAAGCTCAATGAGCAGCTCTCGAAGGCACAACTCAGCGCGCTCCGCAGACAGATCGAGCCCCACTTCTTATTCAACACCCTGAACGCCATCGCGGGCCTGGTACGTGAGCAAAGAAACGACGCAGCGGTCACGATGATTGCAGGCCTCAGCGATTTTTTACGCCGCGTGGTGCAAGATTCCGATAAGCAGCATGTTTCCCTGATCGAGGAATTAGAGTTCACGCAAAAATATCTTGATATTCAGAAGGTGCGATTCGCCGACCGCCTGCAGGTCAGCCTAGATGTTCCCGCCGAATTATTTCCGGCGCAGGTCCCCAGCCTGATTCTTCAGCCTTTGGTGGAGAATGCGGTGAAGCACGGCATCGCTAAACGCGTTCAAGGCGGTGCAATTCACATCGCTGCTGTTCGCTCCAACGGTACAATCACGCTTAGCGTTCGCAATGACGGTCCTAGCCTGCCTGTCGGATGGGACAAAACCCAGTCCGGGGTTGGAATTTACAACGTGCGCACTCGTCTGCGAGGCCTCTATGGAAACAAGTTTGAATTAATCCTGCAGAATGGCGATGAAGGCGGCGTAAAAGCCTCGGTTTCAATACCCGTCATTTCCGCTGCGCCGAAGGATTGAGTCGTGCGCCAGCCGGACACTTCTTCCAAAATTCGCACACTCATCGTCGACGATGAGCCTCTCGCCCGCAGCAACCTTGCCGTCCTGTTGCGTCGTGATCCCGAGATCGAGATCGTCGGCGAATGCGGCTCGGGCTCCGATGCTCTGACCACAATTCGCTCCACCCATGTCGACCTGCTTTTCCTCGATGTGCAGATGCCGGAATGCGACGGTTTCGACGTGCTCGAAATGCTGGGAAAATATCTGCCTCCCGCGGTAGTGTTCGTGACTGCATACGATCAATATGCATTGCGTGCCTTCGAGGCCGGTGCACTTGATTATCTTCTGAAGCCTTTCGACAATCTCCGGTTCGATCGCGCCCTGGTCCGCTCCAAGCAGGCCATCAAAAGGGGCAAGAGTGAGCCCAGAAAGCTGGAGCGCCTCGCCATCAAGAGCGTCGGCCAGATTGCTTTCGTGAAGATTTCTGAGATTGATTGGATCGAAGCCGCGGACTACTACGCCTGCCTCCACGTGGGCCCGCGCACGCACCTGTTGCGCCGCAGCATGACCGACTTGGAAGAAGAGTTAGACCCAGCGGTATTTTGCCGCATCCACCGTTCCACCATCGTGAACTTGGCCAGGGTTCAAAAAATGGAAATTGGCAAGGATGGCGAGTACGAAGTCCGCCTCGATAACGGTACGACCCTCCGCATGAGCCGTCGCTATAGCAAGGAGCTGCAGTCGCGCTTGGGAGTTCATCAAGGGCGCTGATTTTGCAACGTCTGCTTGTCTTCGCAACCCAGCTGGACTAGCATTATCTGGCTCTCGCAATTCTCCCGCCTCTTCCTTCCCTCACCCAAAAACCAGGCATCTGCTGCAATGTGTGTGCAACCCAACGCGCTCGCTCGCAAGGCCATACAATATATAGTGTTATATTGCTTGACCCCGCCCCTATTTCACCGTTACAGTTGCTTAAATTTGTGCCCGCCCTTACCAGCCCAGGTCGGAACTGGTTACAAGATGGAGCCGATACGGCATCTATTTAGAGGCATAGGTATCTGCCTGGTAAACACCGCGGCCAGCGGGCAAACTGGCTACTGGCCACTGCTTCTCCAAGGAGTTAACGTTGCTTAAACTGAAGCGGCTACAAATTCTCGGGTTCAAGTCGTTCTGCGATCGCACCGACCTCAAGTTTCATGGGGACGGCGTTGCCGCCATCATCGGCCCCAACGGTTGCGGCAAGTCTAATA
>Ga0209006_10006683_pt1 | contig 10421 bp, 10 predicted proteins | sample JacPin_JW_Ref_O2_FD_188567 | JGI IMG/M metagenome (GOLD analysis project Ga0209006, IMG submission 188567) | Forest soil microbial communities from Algoma, Ontario, Canada - Jack Pine, Ontario site 1_JW_Ref_O2 (SPAdes) (version 2) | ecosystem: Environmental > Terrestrial > Soil > Boreal... | reverse complement strand
GCATCAGCATGTCGGCACCCTTCGAAACCGAGTAAGTTAAACCGTTAAAGACATTCGCTTCGCCGCCCGTCAGGCCACTCACTTGAGTCGGCTGGCCGGTTTGAGCGTCACGACCGTTAATTACCGAGAAGCCAAGCATGTGGTCGAACGCCCGGTTCTCGAGCATGAGCACGAAGATATTTTGTACTGCCATCGAAAACTGTCACTCCAGGCTCTTCGGATGGTTGCCACTTTCTGAGCGGTGACAAGCGGAACCCGTCCAGCAGGATACTCCCATTGATCAGGATTCATGTCAGTGCCGCTGCGAATTCTCTGAAAAAATGATGCCCATCGAAGCGCCACACCAAGTGATTTCTGGTTTCGGCCGGCAGCAAAAGTTTGAAAAAGTTTGCTAGACTATTGAAACGGCTCACCTGTAGGCGCGTAGCTCAGTTGGTTAGAGCGCTACCTTGACACGGTCGCAATCCACCCACCGGCTGTTGACTCTAAAGAGGTTAGATAGGGTTAGTAACGGGAGATACCGGTATATTCGCCGGTATTTGGTACGGTTTTGGTACGCTCGGTCGGTGGGCCGCGGGCAAGACAATGGCGGGGTGCGGCCGGCTACGGCGTACTCCTCCTTTTGACCTCCTGTAGCGCAAGCTGATGTCTCGATGTCTCAACCAATGTGGTCTGCGTCTATATCAGTCGGCCGGTCGGCTGGGGCGAGGTTCCGCCGGTGCCGGACAGAGAAATTCGGAAATTCGGGGACAGACGGAAACGTTCCCAGTAGCTAGTTTGAATCGCAACCCAGAGAGAAGCGCAGAGCAGCACACACCTCATTCATTCGGGCGGAACTGAGCTGGGCCACCCGTTTCCCCAGACGCTGTTGGGACACCGTAACTGCATTGTGCAGGTTCACCGCGCAAGGGGACTTCATGCCGTCCTCCTCATTCAGAACCACTTCCGATGGTACGCCGCGAATCGTGGATGTGACGGGCGCAACCGTGACTGTGGACAAATACGCGATGGCGCTGTCGCGGGTGAGCACGAGGGCCGGTCGTCTCTTGTCGGGCGCGGCAAACTGGTAAAGCCGAACCTCGCCTCGGGCTATTCTTCCGGCCACGTTGCCTCCGATTCCCAACCCCGCGCTTCCGCGCGGGCTTGCGGCAGCCGCGAGTAGCCCTGGCGGTCGCGCTCTTCACTGGCTCGCAGTTGCAACCCGCGGAGATGTTCCCGGAGGGCGTCACGCACCAGAGCGGAACGGTTTCGCCGAGTGCGCTTGGCGGCTTGGTCGGCGGCGTGTAACAGCTTTTTATCCAGCACGATTTGAATGATTTGCATATGTGGAATCTATTCCACAGTATACCCCACATACAAGATATCCATCTCACAGACTCGCGGGCAGGTCCTGCTGAGAACGTCGCAGCCCGCTATCGGACCGTTGCCCTTATCGGCCGTCGAGTAGCCGTTCCAAGCAAACAACAGCCGTAAGGCGAATACCCGATTGACAATGAGAAGCCGCTCGGCAGATTATCCCCTGGATTGTCTTCTCGTTTGAGTAGCCTTCTTCTCTGGGAAGATGTTCTGCGACTGTCGAAACCCCTGCAGCGGTGGTCGCTTCCAATGGTGATTCTCATCCCGTACGGTGGTGCCCCCATCGACTCAGCCGACTCTTGTCTAAAGGAGACTCCCATCTATGAAGCAAATGCTGACCATCAGAAGCGGACTGCTAGTGGTAGGTCTGGCCACCCTGCTCCTAGGTTTTGATCACAACCGAACAATAAGGACCGACGTAGAGATTAGCGAGCTTATCCGCCACGTAAGTTCCAGCAACATTCTGAACACCGCAACCACAATGCAGAACTTCAGGACTCGTCAGGCGTGCTCGGATACACCGGAACCAGGCCACGGCGTGACCCCAGCCCGTGACTTCCTCTTCCAGCAGTACAGCGCAATTCCTGGGCTGCAGGTCAGGCTCGACCCCTTCTCGCATTTGAACTGTCCGAACTCGCCAACTTTCAACGTAATCGCATGGCTGCCAGGGCGAGAGCCCAGTCGCCTGGTGGTCGTCGGCGGACATTACGATTCTCGTACGACGAATCTCTTGGACGCCGCATCCGACGCCCCGGGCGGCAACGACTCGGGCGCACAGACCGGTGTGGTTCTTGAGTTGGCGCGCGTACTAGCCGGCCATCGCTACGATGCCACCATTGTGTTCATGTCCTTCTCCGGTGAGGAAGAAGGCCTTTTCGGATCGGAGTCGATCGCGGCCAATCTCAACCGCTACTTCACCAATCCGCAAGTGGTCGCCATGCTAAATACCGACATTCCCGGGGGCGACAACGCGGCCAATAGCGCTGCTGATCTCCTGAATTTCCGGCTGTATTCCTCCGGCATTCCGCGCGAACGGTTTAGCACGGACCCGGACGGCACCACCGACAACACTTCACCCTCCCGTGGCGTGATGCGCTACGTCGGAACCTGGGGTGGCGCGTATGTTCCCGCCCTGACTATGGAACCAGAACTGCGTGAAGACCGGCCGGGCCGCGCCAGCGATCACGTGGCCTTCATCGATAACGGCTTCCCTGCTGTCCGCCTCATGGAAACCTTCGAGTGCTCGCCCTCGCCGGTTAACAATAGCTGTGGTGGACCTCTGCCCTGTCCTCCACCCGCCCAGATCCCGGCGTTCTGTAAGGACACGTCATTCATCACTACGCATCAGCATTCGCCCAACGATCAGGTCCAGTTCATCACTCCCAGCTATGCCGCGCAGATTGCTCAGATCATGGCCGCCGTTGCTGCCAGCCTGGCGCGGGCTCCTGGATCGCCCCAGAACTTCACCGCAATTGGGAGCTCCCTGCAAGGCATACAGGTTACATTCCAACCACCCACCGGACACCATGCCGACCACTTCGTCGTGGCCGCTCGGTCCGTCAATGAGAACTTCTACCGCCGGCGAATCAACATTGAAGGCGACGGCGACCACAAGGATGGACTAATCTCAGCTCAGGATCTCGGCCTCAATCCCGGCGACAGCTTTTTCGTGTCCGTCGCCTCCGTCGACGAGGATGGACACGAATCTCTCTTCGCCTATCCGGAGTTCCGCTGCGACTCCAATGCCTGCGTCACTCCGGCGAACGCGAGCAGTGTCAGAGCACCCGCTGCCGCAATCAAGGACGTTGAAACGGACTAGCGCTCACGAGAACGGGAGAGGTTCATCCTTCTCCCGTTCATTTCCTGCTGTTAGCTACTGACAGCTCGTCGTTTTGTTGACTAACAGGAATCAATAACCCTCAGAACCCTCAAATGAGAGCAAAGGCTACCTCATTGAGAAGTTTGCAGCCTTTTCCGGTATCAGCGGCGTCCAGCCCAAGATCCTCGTGCGGGACGAGAATGCGTCCCTCACCCGGACAAACGCGCAACCCCGAATCTCCCCGAGCTGCAAGGGTGCAACTCACATCGTGAGCCTTTGGGAGCCGAACGATTTTCCTCAGCTCGCGGCGAACGAGTACTTCTGCCTGAAAGCCGCTGAGCGTTGCGGGCTGGACGTGCTGCGGTGTCGGCTCGCAGAAAACGGAATGACCCTTGTCGTTGACCGTTTCGACTTACGCCCAGATTGCACCTACCGGGGCTTTGAAGATTTCTGCGTCCTTAATGCGAGAAGAACGGATGAGAAGTATCGCGGCAGCTATGAAACGTCGGTCATGAAGCGATTTCAGCAGTTCGCAAACTCACCCGCCGTACTCGCGGATACTGAAAAACTATTCGCGCTGATCGTGCTGAACTGTGCACTGCGCAACGGCGATGCTCACCTCAAGAATTTCGGCATCGTCTATGACGACGTGCTCGGACGACGTGCTCGGTGAAGCTCGACTCGCACCGGTCTACGATCTCGTAATCACTTCCATCTACCTGCCGAAGGACAGTCTGGCGCTTACGCTCAACGGAACAACTCAGTGGCCTGACAACAAAGCTCTCCGTCGACTCGGCGAAACTCGGATGACGGGCACACCCGCAAGAATTCGCGCGATCCTTGAGCCTATCTCGGACGCTATTTCGCAAACCGAAATCGATCTTCACTCATACATCAAGGAACATCCCGCCTTCAAGGAAGCGGGTGAGCGCATGCTGCAGAAATGGGTAAAGAGCCGACAACTCTCACTTCAAGCCGGCTAATGGTTCGTATCCCCGCGTTGGGATTGGGAGCGCAGCCCGTTTCGCCTCCCGCTAACCAGCCGCCTAGGGAGCGTTTGTCATTCCCGCTGTACCGAACACGCGCCGGTAACGTTCGACTTCCGCCGCCGGACCGAGCGCCTTAGCATAATTGTCGGAGAGCTTCACGGCCGGCCGCCCTTCGACGTCGGACACTTTGCAGATTATGTTGATCGGGTCAAACTCGTGGCCGCCTTTGGGATTGCAGCCGCGGAAATCGTTTGTCAATAGAGTTCCCCACCCGGCACTGAATCGAATGCGCCGGCCCGGGATCCACTTTCCCCGATCCTCAAAGTCTGCGGCTCTAAGGAATTCCTGGGGCATCGCGCCCCCGTGCAGCGTTCCGCCGAAATAAGCGTGGAGACCGACGATTTCATCGATATCGAGAGCGTCCGAGGCAATGACGATCTTGTCACAGGGGTCCCTGCCGCGTCCCTTCAGCCATTCAATGTATTCGTCACCTGCGGTGTAGGGATTCTTGCTGTCAATGCGCTGGCCGGTCCAATCTGCCGTCCAGTCAGGCGCGTTCTTCAAGAATTGGGTTGTTCCAAAGGTGTCCGGGAGCATGATCCGGAGCGCTCCATCGTAGGTGCGCTGCCACAGATCGAGTACATGGTATTGTGACGCTTTGAGACCCTGGTCGTCGTTCGTCAGCCCGGCGAGCACCATTGGGATTTCATGCGCGTTGGTTCCAATCGCTTCAAGATCGTGCCTATGAGCGAGAAAAGCGTTCGACGTTCCAACAAAGCCGCTACCAAGATTGGAAGCCATCGCTTTGACCACATACTCCTGCCACAGAAAGCTGTGCCGGCGTCGGGTTCCAAAATCCGCCACACTCAGATTGGGCACGCCGCGAAGGCGCTCAACCTTGCTCCAGAGTTTCGTTTTCGCCCGGGCATACAGAATATCGAGATCGAACTCGCTTAGTTTTTTCATGTTGGCTCTCGTCCTCAACTCGTCCAGGACAGAGAGCGCATAGAGTTCCCACATGGTGGATTCAGGCCAATAGCCTTCGAAGGACAAGTGGAACTGGCCGTCGTTGACGGACAACTCATAGTCCGACAGCTTGAAGTCCTGCTCCAGCCATTCCAGGAATGCCGGTTCGAAAATTCCACGTCGCCCATAAAACGTGTTACCGGCCAGCCAAACCAGTTCCGATTTTCGAAACCGGAGCTTGCGCACGTGCTCCAACTGCTCAGCAATCTCTCCGGTCGCGAACATGTCGGCTAGACGCACAGAAGAGGTTCGATTGAACAGTGCGAACGACACTCGCGTTTTGGCGTAATGCTTCCAGATGAACTGCAACATCAGGAGCTTGTAGAAATCCGTATCCAGCAAGGACCGGACGACTGGATCTAGTTCCCAGTTGTGGTTGTGCGCCCGCTCGGCGAAGTTCACGATCATGATTTAGGGGGCCTAATTCCGCCCACTCATTCTACCTACGCATGTCGGTTCCCCCGACCTAATGCTTGAATAATTTCCCTTTTTAATCGCTACCATCGCGCGCCATGACGATAACTTGTAATCGGATAACCTCCGACACCGAGGACGTAGCGCAGAAGGCCACCTCTCCGCATGTACTCCGGAGTCTTTTTCGCCGTGGAGTGCACGGGTAGAGTTAAACCACACAGCGTAACCCGCCTCGCAACATTTACCAGTTCGTCGAGATGCGCTGATGGGTCTGCATTGTGTAACTCGTCTTTACCTTCAGACCCAGTTTTATTACAGGAGTTGTCGTGCATTGTCTTCCCCCTATTACAAGAAGATCGACAAAAAGGTTGCGATGGTCCCTCAACATTCCTTTTGCTTTAGTTACAATCATATCGTCTTGGCCCTGTGGAACGACATACGCACAGTCGGCACTTGCTGCACCGCCGCCCGGAATCGCCACCGTGCTTCTTTATGACGGGACTGGCACTTCCTCTTCCGACGTGTTAGCCGTCGAAGCGCGCCTCCAAGCGCTGAACCGCCCGTATGCGACAGCCAACACATCGCAACTCGATGGCATGACGGAGACTCAGTTGAAGGCCTATGCGCTTTTAATCGTTCCCGGCGGAAATTCGATCACGATAGGCGACAACCTCTCCCACGGCGCTGTAATCAACATCCAGAACGCCGTATCGAGTGGCTTACACTACCTCGGGATTTGTGCGGGTAGTTTCTTTGGCGGTTATTCGATTTACAATGGCGTGGATTTGACTTCGGGTGTGTGGTTTAACTTCTATGCCGACGAGAATCGGGGGATTCACAAGGAACCGGTTGAGATTTCTTTCTCCGCCGGCGGCCCGCTGGACATTTATTGGCAGGATGGTCCCCAACTCTCGGGGTGGGGCAATATTGTTGGTAAATATCCGGATGGGACACCCGCGATTGTCGAGGGCCAGTACGGAAGTGGATGGGTGATCCTTTCGGGTGTACATCCCGAGGCCCCCGCGAACTGGAGAACCGGAATGAATTTCACGACTCCTCTGACAGTTGACCTGGCCTATGCAGATACGCTGATTTCAGCAGCCCTAAGCGGTACATCGTTGCCGCACTTTTAGTCCTATCGTTCGCGCGACTGTCGATTCCGGCCCGATGCAGAATTGTTACCTGTAGTTAATTCCACGACCACGCTGGGTCTGCATCCTTAATGTTAAGTTGCTGGTCATGAGCGCCCACTGTGTTGCGCCCCTGTGCAAAAGCACGGCCCGATCGAAGCCTGGATCGTCGGTGGCGGTCAGTTTGTCGATCAGCACCGCGGAAGTGAGTCTGCCCATCGCCTGGCGTCTCTACTTACGAGAAGTATGGACCCAGGACAAGAAGCGGCGAACCGCCACGGGCATACCGCCGGCAATCCGTTTTCAAAGCAAGCCGGAAATTGCCTTGCAACAGATTCGCACCGCCCTGGAGCGAGAGATCCCCGCGGCTCCCATTTTGGCCGACGCTGCTTATGGCAGCGACACGAAGTTTCGCGAGGGCATCACCGAATTGGGGTTGCTATATGTGATGGGCATCCAGTCGTCGGTGAGCGTGTGGTCGCCCAGCCAGGCGCCGATGCCCAAGCGGAGTGGAAAGGAATCGGGCGTCCGACTCAGCTGTTACGCCGCAGCGACAAGCATGTTCCGGTGGCCGTGCGCGCGTTGGCGATGAGCTTGCCTGCCTCGGCCTGGAAGACAGTGGGGTGGCAGGAAGGGACTCGTAGACCGTTGCGTTCCCGCTTTGCCGCTCTGGGCATGCGTCCCGCCCATCGCGATCGCTGGAGCAGCGAGCTGCCTCCCGAGCAGTGAGTGGCCAGAGCAGAAAGCCGGACCCACCAAGTACTGGTTATCCACTTTGCCTGCTTCTACGAACCGTTCCCATCTGGTGCGCATAGCTAAGCAGCGCTGGATCATCGAGCACGACTACCAAGAGCTGAAGCAAGAACTCGGACTGGCCCACTATGAAGGACGAGGCTGGCGCGGTTTTCACCATCACTCCACCCTTTGTATCGCGGCCTATGGGTTCCTGGTGGCCGAACGGAGCCGTTTTTTCCCCTCGCTCGCGCCGGTCAAGTGGACTTCCCCGAAATCGCGCCTCAGTTTCATCCTCGGGGTTCGCCCCGTGCGCTTGGGGCGGCATAACCCCTGGTCCATTGCTACCCTTCGCCAAAGCCTGGCACGGGCTCTGCTCCGGCAACTCGCTGGTTGTCCTTTTTGTGGAGCTCCATTCTTGTAACACAGTAGTACACGAGCAGGCTGCGGAAAAATGATGGCACGACCTAAACTGCTGTGCGGCTTTCGCGATTGTTGTGACTAAGGGGAGAGTTTTGGTTGCGTCCGCTTGAGTCTGTGGTCAAAGGAAAGGTTTCGGTTGACAGTGCTCTGGGTTGTTTTATAATGATTCTCATCCGATAATCATGCGCCTCACCCATGAACAGTTCCGTGAGCTTGCCGCGAAGCACGGTTTGGCGGTCACGCACCAGCGTCAGGTGGTCTATGAGGCGGTCGTCGCCTCCCACGGGCACTATGCCCCAGAAGACATTTACGCCACGGTGCGTCGCCGCATTCCGTCCATTTCTCTGGCTACGGTGTACAACAATCTACGGCTTTTCATCGAGTGTGGAATGCTGCGAGAGGTCAGTCCTCATGCGGCCACGTTGCTTGTGGACGGCAATCTCAAACCTCATCACCACGTGGTCTGCTCCCGCTGCAAATCGGTGCAGGACATCGCAGGAGAGTTCATCGATTTCAAACGACTATCCCGGCAACTGCCGGACGGCTTTAATCTGACGCAGCCGCTGATCGAGGTCTTTGGCCTCTGTCGGCAGTGCAGCGCCAAAAAGTAGCTTTTTTACGCACTACCCAGTCAAGATTCGAAGGAAGAAAACATATGGAAAATACACTCGCGACGTCATCGGGAAGTGTTGTCCCCGAAGCTAAGGAAAAAACCGCAACCGAATCAAAATGCCCAGTAGCGCACGGCCCCCGCAGATCCCACACGAATGTGGATTGGTGGCCGAATCAGCTGAATTTGAAGGTCCTGCACCAGCATTCCCCGCTGTCCGATCCGATGGGCAAGGAGTTCAATTACGCGGAAGAGTTCAAGACGCTCGACCTGGATGCCGTGATCAAGGACCTGCATGCCTTGATGACGGACTCGCAGGAGTGGTGGCCGGCCGACTTTGGGCACTATGGGCCGCTCTTCATTCGTATGGCGTGGCACAGCGCTGGCACGTACCGCATCGGCGACGGCCGCGGCGGGGCCGGATCCGGGCAGCAGCGCTTCGCGCCGCTCAATAGCTGGCCGGACAATGTGAACCTGGACAAGGCGCGCCGGCTGCTGTGGCCGATCAAGCAGAAGTATGGCCGGAAAATCTCCTGGGCTGACCTCATGATTCTCGCGGGCAACGTCGCGCTCGAGTCGATGGGCTTTAAGACGTTCGGGTTTGGCGGCGGGCGCGCGGACGTCTGGGAGCCCGAAGAGGAAATTTATTGGGGACCTGAGGGCACGTGGCTGGCGGATGAGCGTTACTCCGGGGATCGTGACCTCGAGAATCCTCTCGGCGCGGTGCAAATGGGCCTGATCTATGTGAATCCCGAAGGGCCGAATGGAAAGCCGGATCCGCTTGCCGCGGCACGTGATATCCGAGAGACTTTCGCGCGCATGGCGATGAATGACGAGGAAACCGTTGCGCTCATCGCCGGCGGTCACACCTTCGGCAAAACCCACGGCGCTGCCGTTCCCGCTCAATATGTAGGCGCCGAGCCAGAAGGTGCCGACATCGAGGATCAAGGTCTCGGATGGAAGAATAAATTTGGCAAAGGTTTTGGTGGTGACACTATCGGCAGCGGCCTGGAAGTCATTTGGACCACGACGCCTACGAAGTGGAGCAATCACTTCTTCACGAACCTGTTCAGCTACGAATGGGAACTGACGAAGAGCCCGGCCGGTGCGCATCAGTGGACACCGAAAAATGGCGCAGGCAACGGTACGGTGCCGGATGCGCACGATCCTTCAAAGCGTCACGCGCCATCCATGTTGACCACGGACCTCGCCTTGCGGTTCGACCCTGCTTACGAAAAGATTTCACGGCGCTTCTACGAACATCCGGATCAGCTCGCAGACGCGTTTTCGCGAGCATGGTTCAAGCTGACGCACCGCGACATGGGACCGATCGCGCGCTACCTTGGCCCGCTCGTTCCGAAGGAGACGCTGGTGTGGCAAGACCCTGTTCCCGCCGTTGATCATAAATTGATCGGGGAGCAGGACATTGTCGCTCTGAAGGCGAAGATCCTCAAGTCTGGACTGTCGATCTCCCAACTGGTCACGACTGCCTGGGCATCGGCGGCGTCGTTCCGCGGCTCCGACAAGCGCGGCGGGGCGAACGGGGCACGCATTCGCCTCACGCCACAAAAGGATTGGGAGGTGAACCAGCCCGCCGAACTGGCGAAGGTTGTGCAGAAGCTGGAGACGATCCAAAAGGAGTTCAACAGCGCACAGACCAATGGCAGCAACGGAAAGAGGGTCTCGCTGGCGGATCTGATCGTTCTGGGTGGCGACGCAGCCATCGAGGAAGCTGCGAAAAAGGCAGGTCACGAAGTGAAGATTCCCTTCTCGCCGGGACGCACGGATGCTTCGCAGGAGCAGACCGACGTGCACTCATTCGCCGTAATGGAGCCGGTCGCTGACGGCTTCCGCAACTATCTCCGAAGTGGACAGGTTCTGTCGGCTGAGGAGTTGCTGGTGGATCGGGCGCAGTTGCTGAA
>Ga0209006_10006682_pt1 | contig 10422 bp, 7 predicted proteins | sample JacPin_JW_Ref_O2_FD_188567 | JGI IMG/M metagenome (GOLD analysis project Ga0209006, IMG submission 188567) | Forest soil microbial communities from Algoma, Ontario, Canada - Jack Pine, Ontario site 1_JW_Ref_O2 (SPAdes) (version 2) | ecosystem: Environmental > Terrestrial > Soil > Boreal... | reverse complement strand
CGGGGTCAGGTGATGCAAAAGATGAAAGCCAACTCTCTTGCTGACCTGGTCAAAATGGCGACTGCGCTGCGCGTCGGATGACATGTTCCAGCGCTCGACCCGTTGGGTCGCTAATTGGAAGGCTCGGGAATCAATCGCCGTGGGTCGCGGCGCCTCTCGGCGCACAAGGTTTATCCATCAAGCTTACCCGGAATGGAAAATGCAAACGTGGCCCCTGGCCCCGCATTGTGTGCTGCCCAGAGACGTCCGTGATGATTCTCAATAATTGAACGACTGATAGAGAGACCCATCCCCATACCGCCGCTCTTGGTTGTATAAAACGCTTCGAAGAGCTTATCGGCACTGTGCGTCTCGAAGCCCGGGCCAGTGTCTCGCACCGTTAGACGCACGCCCGCGCCTTGGTCGTCTTCCGTTCTGACCACCAATTCTCGCGGGCGATCGTAGACTCCGCTCATCGCCTCTGATGCGTTCAGGAGCAGGTTCATTATGACCTGTTGAATTTGCACACGATTGCACGTAACCAGCGGCAGCCCGTCACTCAGCTCGGACTTCAGAACCACGTCGGCTCTGCGCAACTCATTCAAGGACAGCGTAATGACCTCGCGCGTCGCCGCATTCAAATCCACCAACTCACTCGTTGTATCACCCTTCGAAAACAAGGAACGCAATCGAGTGATGACCTCGGATGCGCGTTTGGCGTCTCGAAGCGTTCGGTGGATGGTCCGGGCCGCATCATTGATGTCGGGCGGATCCGCCGACAGCATTCGCAAACAGGCGGCCGCATTTGTGGCGATGCCAGACAGCGGCTGATTGATTTCATGCGCTATCGACGCGGACAGTTGACCCACAGTTGCTATGCGATTCGCATGTGCCAGCTCCAACTGCACTTCGTGGTATCTTCGCTCGCCTTCGCGCGCCGCCTTCTCTGCCCGCTTGCGCTCAGTCAGGTCGACTACAAAGGCAACGCCTTCTTTCGATGAGCCACTGAAGACCGCGGCGCCAACAAGTACCGGCACCCGGCTTCCGGTCTTCTGGAAGAACTCCTTCTCATACGGTTGAGCGGTTCCGGCCGTCATCAGCTCCGCCAGAACGCGGTCGTCCGAGTCGCGCCACTCGGCGGGCGTCAGTTCCGTCCAGCGCAAGCAACCGGAGACGAGAGTGTCGGGACCGTAACCCAGTAGGCTGAGAAAAGCCTCGTTGGCTTCAATGATCCGACCGTCAAGATCGAAAATGAAGATGCCGATGATGTTGGAGTCGATCAGGCGTCGAACCCTCGCCTGCCGTTCTTGAAGTTCGGTATTGAGACGTTTGTGCTCGGTGATGTCGCGGACAAAACCGCTGAATGCCCAGCTTTCGCCAACGCGAAACGGTGTGACCGACAACTCGACCGGAAATTCGGTGCCGTCTCGGCGGAGCGCCGTGATTTCCAGCCGCCGGCCGAGAATGGGCCCTTCCCCGGAGGTCAAAAAACGGCGCAAACCCTTCTCGTGATCGGACCGGTATCGCATCGGGATCAGAACCTCCGAGAGCCGAAGACCTACGACTTCCTCGCGCGGCCAGCCGAACATCGCTTCGGCCTGAGCACTCCATTCCGTGATATGACCCTGCTCATCGATGCTCAAGACCGCATCGAGCGCGGTGTCGATGAGCTGCCGAACCCTCGCCTCCCGCTCTTGAAGATCGTTATAGAGACGGATGTTTTCCAGCGACATCCCCGCTTGCGAAGCGAGCAGTTTGAGAATGGCCATCCGGTCAGGGGTGAAGGCGCCAAGGGTCAGGTTGTTTTCGAGGTAAATCAATCCGAGCAACTTAGTCTGCTTAAGCAAGGGTAGGCAAAGGATCGAACGGGAGTTGTGTTGACGAATGTATTCATCCGATGCAAATGGACTATTGCCCGAGGCGTCCTGCAAAAGAACGTCCTCCTTTGTCCGCAGCACATAGTGCAGAATCGACTCTGGCAGATCCGCGGCGGTCACTCTGGCTGCCCGCAGATTTACTGCCACCGTGTCACCGCTCGTTCTAGCTTCCGCTTCGAGCCAGCACTCATCACCTTGTGGAAGAATAAGTAGACCCCGCTCAGCCCCCGCGTGTTCGATCGCTGTATGCATGAGCGTGTGAATGAGCTTTTCCAGAACGATCTCCCCCGAGACCGCTTGCGAGACTTTTATGACGGTTGCAAGATCTAGATTTGCGACCGACTCCAAGATCGTGCCCGTCGATGCGGAGACCACGTTTTCCGTCTTGAGGTACGGGTAGAGTTGATTGAGCTGTCTTACCTTTCCGTCAGCGCCCCAATGGAGATAGCAGTCCTGCGCGTCCCACCTGTAGGCGCGCGCGATCTTCCGGAAACCTCGTGCCTCGTAAAAGTTGGCGGCCAATTCGTTAGCTACTGCCTCATTGTGCACAAAGGCGTGGGTGTGGGCGGAGCTGATAGCCCTCTCGTAAAGCTCCTCGGCCTCGAGCGTACGACCGTGAATTCGCGCGATTTCCGCACCGACTAAGGCGGCACGATTTTCGAAATTGGCAGGGCAATGCACAGCCCATATTTCCAGTTGCTCGTGATGATCGAGCAAAGCCTCAAGATGTTTTACCCGCTCGTCAGAAGAGGCGGAATTCCAATTTGCCGCGTGAGCAAGCGCACCATAGAGGCGAAAGTCGGCAGTTTCGAGTTGTGAGGGGGATGTCCAAAGAAGCTGTTGGGCTTTCAGCGAAGCTTCGACTGCCGACGCATAGTCGCCGGCAAAGAAGCGAGCCATCAACTTGCGGGTCCAATAAAAAAACTCCGCCAGCGATAAAACCGGATTACTCGCCAAATGGCGTTCGGCCTCTGACTCATTAAATTCCTCGTCATCGAAACTTCCGAACTTTCGAGTTAACCCGCGAAGCGTCCTGACTAAGGCCAGTTGCGCGCCGCAAAGGTCAACCACAAGGCCGAATCGCGACCTCTTAGCGAAGGCAAGACCGTTTTCGGCTTCCGTTTGCACTCCGGCGAGATTGTCTCCTACCATCAAACAGTTCGTGATCAGCTCATCCCAGCTATAGGCGGCAAACGTCAGATCCCCGACGCGATAAGCCGCGTCGAACGCGCGGCGTACTAGCTCGCGCCCGCTGGCAGCATGCTTCACCCAAGGCATGACGAGGTTGCCGAATGACATGTAAGTTCGAGCCTGATAGCGCGTTAGTCCACGTTTTTCGACGAGATCGTAGCCGAGTTGGCCGAATCGAAACCCGTCCTCGTAGTTATTGAACCGCGGACCAGCGAACATCGCGAACCACACATAGCCGAAACATGAGCCGTCGCAGTTACCGTGTTCGAGACTGAGGCTCACCATTCGACAAACGACAAGTGAGGACAGGTTCTCGTCATAAAATAGCGCCGGCGTCACGATTTCAGTGAACACATCCAATGTGTCCAAAACGTCCGGATTGTTCGTCAGAGGCAAGTCGAGAAGGTCCTCAATCCGCCGATCGCCGACCAACGATCCGATTAGCCCGTATTCACGCATCACATCGTCTCGGGTCGGATGGTGTGGCCAATCAGTGCCGCCACGCCGAAGGTAGTCGAGGAACACATCAACGCCGCGGTCACTCTGATCTAAAGCTGTGTGTAGGGTGAGGCGCAATCGGGTCACTACGGAAAAATCGTGACGGCTTTTCGCTTGTTGCGCCAGCATCGACAGTCTACTCTCGGCCGCCACCATGTCGGCCGTTAACAATTCGCATTCGGCCATGATGTATTCGATCGAGAAGATGAGGTCGTAGCCGCGTTCCCAAGTCGTTTCCGTCAATAGCTTCCGACCAGCTCTTAGATAGTTCAGCGCCGATGCATATGCCGTCGAGACCTTGGCGCGCCGCCCTGCGATCAGGTTTAGATTTGCCACCTGTTCCCGTTCCTCGGCTGAACTGATGAGATGAGAACCTCGGTTCAATTGATTGACGATCTCGAAAATCGCTTCCGCCTGTTTTTCTAGGGGCGTATTCGCGGCAAGTAGGGTACCAATTCGAAGATGGGCCTCCGCTCGCAGTTCTTTTGGAATCAAGGAATAGGCAGCCTCTTGGACTCGGTCGTGCAGGAACCGGTACGAATCTTCCGAGCGAAGGATTAGACCGGCGCGGGCCGCTTCCCAAAGCTGATCGTGTATTTTGTCGTTCGAGTCCTGAAAAACCATCCCCAACATTTCCGAGTCTGCGCTGTTACCCATACACGCAAACTGCTGCAACGCTTTCTGAGTTTCGACGGTCAGGCGACTCAATTTTCCCACCATCAGGTCTACCACGTTGTCTGTGTATCCTTTGGCGTGAATTCGGCTCAATTCCCAGGTCCACTGCGCTGCATCGTAATCAAACATGAGCAGGGCCTCGTCAGCGAGTGCCGAAATGAACTGAATGGCGAAGAATGCGTTGCCACTAGTCTTCTCAAGAGTCAATTGCGCCAGGGAAGCTACACGCCGCGGCTCGCAGTGAAGAGAATCTGTCAGGAGCTGCCGCAGATCACCGATCGCAAGAGGTCCGAGTACGATGTCCTTCAATTCCGCTCCCGCCTGACGGATTGCGTCCAGTTTCCGCATTAACGGATGTGTGGGAGTGACTTCGTTGTCTCGATAAGCGCCGATCAAGAGCAAGTGTCGCAAGTCCGACCTGGTCAGCAGATCTTCAAGCAAATCGAGGGTTGCCGCGTCTAGCCATTGCAGGTCGTCAAGGAACAGCGCAAGGGGATGCTGAGGGCGGGCGAATACGCTGATGAATCTGCGGAAGACTAACTGAAAGCGGCCCTGCGCATCCTGCGGCGGAAGTTCAGGTACCGGCGGCTGCTCTCCTATGATGTGCTTTAGTTCTGGGACGAGTTCGACAATGAGTTGCCCATTAGGGTCGAGCGCCTCATGAAGGATATCGCGCCACTTGCGTATCTCTTCTTCGCTCTTACTCAACAATGGCCGAATGAGGCTTTGAAAGGCCTGCGCTAGCGTGGCATAGGGGATGTCGCGCTTATACTGGTCGAATTTACCTGATGCAAATAAACCGCGCGGCGGAACAAGTGGCCTATGGAGTTCATTGACAACGGCCGATTTGCCGATCCCAGAGTATCCGGAGACGAGAACTAATTCTGGTTTGCCACCGGCCACAATGCGGTCGAAAGCAGAGAGCAGGGTTTCGATCTCACGGTCTCGCCCGTACAATTTCTCCGGGATCAACAGCCGGTCGGGAATATCGTGTTCCCCCGGTGTAAAACTTTGGACTTGACCGGTGGTCTCCCACTCAGAGAGGCAGCGCCTAAGATCGCTCGCCGCCCCTGCCGCCGTCTGGTAGCGGTCCTCCGCAGTCTTGGCAAGCAGCTTGGTGATGATCGCGACGACAGCGGTCGGCACATTCTTAAGCCGCTCACGCGGAAACAACGGCTGTCTTGCGATGTGGCAATGCACCCATTCCATTGGCTCGGAAGCGGCGAAAGGCAGGCTCCCCGTAAGCATTTCGTAAAGCGTGACCCCGAGTGAGTAGAGGTCGCTTCGGGAATCAATAGAGCGGTTCACTCGCCCGGTCTGCTCGGGCGACATGTAGGCTAGCGTTCCTGCGATAAATTCGGGAGCCTCGGGTACCTGGCGCTCGCGCGGCAACCTCGATGCGATACCGAAGCCAGTGAGCCACGCTTGGCCAGTCTGGCGATTTACGAGCACGTTGGCTGGCTTGAGGTCCTTGTGTACTAGGCCACGTGCATGCAGCCGGCTGAGTGCGGCGGATACGGTGACCGCCAGTCGTAAGAATTCACCGACTTCCATTGATCGACCAATAAGACTATCGAGCCATTCGCCTCCCGGGTACTCGACAACGAGCATCGTCCGCCCGTGCTCGCGCACGAGCTCGAGCGGCCTCAGCGCCCACTCGTTGTCGAGGTGGTCCCTCAGTTCGAATTCGTGGGTGAGCTGGCTGATACTGTAGGGTGTGGTGTGACCAGCGGCGGTGGGCACGGACATGAAAGCGTAACGATCATTATTGGCGGCGCCGCCGCCGATCCTGCAAAACATGCGCTGGCCGTCTGTCCTCAAGATTTGGGGCTGGTCTTCCCTATCAGCGCTCGGCCAGGGAGATCCTTCCATCTACCGGCTCCTCTAGTTCTTGTGCGGTACGGCCGCTCTCAATTGTTGCTAGAACGATTCCATGAACGCGAAACTAATGAAGAAGAGAAAAATGTGGACGAGCCCAAACAATGGCGGCCAGAGAAAAGGAGAGAAAATCCGCCTGTTTCTGATTGTCGCTCCGTAGGAAGATACGATCCGCAGGCCGGAGCACCGGGGTGGTTATGACGCCACGCTTGATGTAAATCGTCGATAAGAAAAGTGGTTGCTCATGGGTAGGACAATTCCGACGGAACGGCACAGCCTATGTTGCTCAGTGCGCATCAATTCAGTGCGCGTTTCACTGATGATCGAGGCAGTAGCGGAATAAGTACCTTTGTTCAATGGTAATGCTTTCGAATTGTTGGTCTACTCACTCAGAGTTCCTTGGACCCAAGATGCGAGATGGCCAAGCGCGAGCATCCGACAATCGACCGTTCCAGGGCACACTGCTGACAGCTACGAGCGGGACGGGCAATCACCTGCAAGTTGAACCGGGTCGGCAACGACGCTAAAGAGGAAATACCATTTCTGAATTGGAGTGCTCTATGAACGAAGTACAAGTTGAACAGAAGAGCTACCAAATGCCGCCGCAGGATGGGTTTACCGTCGCACACTTTCTTACCGTCGCCGACATCGAACGCTCGGCTCGATTTTACGAGACAGTCTTTGGAGGCCGTATTCTGAGCACAGGCGCGCCGGGGTATATCCAGATCGCGAACACCTGGCTCATTATCAACGTCGGGGGTGGCCCGACACCCGACAAACCAACGGTAACGCTCAGTGTCCCCGCCGATCCCGATTCAGTTAACAGCTTTATGAATATCCGCGTTAAGGATATTCAAGCGTGCTATGAATTATGGCGAAATCGAGGAGCCCACTTCATCACGGAGCCAAAGGAGAAGTATGGAGAGACGCGCTGCTACATTCGAGATCCCGACGGCTACATCATAGAAGTCGGGGAGAGCAAGCCGGACTTCGCGTACGGCCATCCCATCTGATAGCTTAAAAGCTGTCGTCGAGCGCCCCCCGTTGTTTTTGACGCCCATCTGATGCGGCTCAACTCCGAGAATCTAGAAAATATGCGCCCGCCGCTCTCCCATACCACACCTTGGTCTACCCCGTACCATCGTCTATTGGCGAGCTCCACTTCTCGCGCGATACTTTCTCCATACCTCATGCGTGTGTGGGGGAGGAGAATCTGATGAAACCGACAACGAAAGGTACGCAGATACGACTGTCCCAGCCTTCCTCAACCTATTGGCGAGTCACTCTCGACAATCCGCCGCTTAACATCCTAGGTCCTAGAGAGATTCTTCAATTCAAGGAGATCATCACTGCGCTCGAATCCGACGAACAAGTTAAGGTCGTGGTCTTTGACAGCGCTGTCGAGGGTTTCTTCCTAAATCATTCCGATTTTCTAGCAAAGCTGGAGGATCTTACGAGTCTGCCTCCAGGCCCCACTGGCTTGCAAGCCTGGCCGGACATCCTGGTGCGTCTAACCCGCGCGCCCGTCGTATCGATCGCCTTAATACGGGGCCGGGCGACTGGAAACGGAAGCGAGCTTGCACTTGCCTGCGACATGAGCTTTGCGAGTCGTGAAAAAGCCATCTTGTCGCAGTGGGAAGTGGGTGTGGGTTTGGTAGCCGGCGGTGGCCCCATGGCGCGCCTGCCGCGGCTCATGGGAAGGGGGCGCGCCCTGGAAGCGCTCTTGGGCGCGGATGACATTCGAGGCGACTTAGCTGAGTCCTACGGCTATGTGAATCGCTCGTTACCGGATGATGAACTCGACAGATTTGTCGAGACGCTCGCGTCTCGGATCGCCTCATTCGACAAGTGGGCAATCGGCAATACTAAGCGCCTTGTCAACGCTTGTAGCTTGCCACCTGACGTCGAAGTCGACGCCGGTTGGGATACCTGCCTTGCTTCGATAGCACGGCCGGCTGCGCAGAAAAGAATCAAGGCACTGATCGCGCGAGGATTCCACAAACCCGGTGATGCAGAAAACCGCTTGGGTTATTACCTGGGACAACCCTTGTGACAGTCGCCTGTTTGAGTGACTCGGGGCATAGTTTCGATTTCACAGAAGTTAAAAATGGGGGAATCTGTGCAGATGAAAATGTAAGGCATTCATGCCATCGGAGAGGCGATCGTAAAGGATGTGATTGATGGCTACGCGTCCACTTATAGCAATCGTCGATGATGACGAGTCCGTGCGCGAATCATTGCCCGATTTGGTGAGACAGTACGGGTTCGAGGTTCGGGCGTTCTCGTCGGCGGAAGCATTTCTCGCATTCGATGACTTAGATAAAACCCGCTGCCTGATTCTCGACGTTGGCATGCCCGGCATGAGTGGGACCGATCTGCAGCGGGAGTTGAAGCGCCGACGGCAAAAGAAGCCAATCATCTTTATCACCGCGAACAGGGACGAGGCTTTCCGCCAATTCGCGCTCGAGCAGGGCGCCGTGGAATGTCTATTCAAGCCGTTCAGCGACGCCGATTTACTTGAGTCGCTCAATTCCGCTTTAGACAAGTCGCCCACATAAACAGGATCGCCTTCTCCTCCTCACGGAATGCACAGTGAAGCTGAGGCAATCTACGATGATGGGTATCGGTTTTGGCCCACCGGCGCTGCGCGCCCGCGACTAAACAAACGCTTCAGACTCCGCAATTGGTTCGCCGCGACGGCTATCAAGCCAGCGCCGGAACTAGCCCCGGCAGCTGAGTGAGCCGCTGCCGCGATACACAAAGGACACATAGGTTCCTGCTCAGTTCTCGTAGTGACGCCGTCATCAGGTTCCCGCCTGATCACGGCCTATGGGTGCGCGGTCGAGCCACTGGATGTCAGAATCAAACTGCACGCGCATTTGATCTCATACCTAGTGGTCGGCAATGAGGGGCTCGTCGGGATATCGCTCTTCATGGGGGGCGAATCCACTCCGAGTCGCGGCGTGGTGCAAAGTGCTGGCCACGGGTTACGGCTGAAAGCACAGTTGATGAAAGATGAGTTCGATCGAGCCGGTCCGGTGCTACACCTGTTGCTGCGCTACACACAGGCGTTGATAACGCAAATGTCCCAAACCGCGGTGTGCAATCGCCACCATTCGCTCGACCAGCAGTTATGCCGATGGCTATTGCTGAGTCTGGATCGTCTGCGTGCCAATGAACTCGCGATGACGCAGGAATCGATTGCCAATATGCTGGGAGTTCGCCGTGAGGGTGTCACTGAAGCAGCGCTCAAGCTACAACAGGCGGGTTTGATCAGTTACGCACGGGGGCGCATCACGGTGCTCGACCGCGCTGGACTAGAGCAGCGCACTTGCGAATGTTATGCGGTCGTCAAGTGCGAGTACGATCGTTTGCTCCCCGGAAAGTTGGCAACTTAACCTCAAAATGAGAAATCGCTGCCGGTCAGCTGCCATTCGCGGCTTGCCGTAGGTGCGCCATCGGACCAATTGCTGTCCCCGCTGACCGTCAGCCATTTAGGCGGCGGCATTCTTGCAAAGCAAACTAGCTCAGCAAGCGTGCACAGCGACATGCTGTTCAAGAGCGAGTCTCGCTCGCTCAGATCTAACGCAGGCCTCGTTAGCCGCCCCGATCGAGCCGGGCATACTCCTCCGGACTTCGCCTTTTGGTTGCCCGGGCCGAAATCGCTGCAAGTGATACGCCCGCCTTATCGCGCGGTTGTTCAACGTTTAATCACAGAGCATTATGCGAACTGGGCAATGCGCGACAACACCCAAGTGCCAAATGATTCATTCAATGAGTACATGCCAATAAAGAAAGTCGCGATGCAGGCCACCGACGACCGAAAGCAGCGCGCTTGAGACTATCGTTTAACAGTGTAAGTACACCGTGTGTACAAAGTGCACAGCCTGCCGCCATACCTCCCTATATATGACCGCAGTCACTAAGGGCTGGATCAGAATTGTGACCACCTTCCCGCTCACCTTCGACTATAAAACCTAATCTAAGGCGGAATGATCTTTCGGCTCTTCTAGCGTGCAAACAATCGATGATCGTCAAAGAGCACCAGGATCTGGCCAAGGCTGGCGGGCGGGCGGTGACATGCAGCGGAGCGGATTCAACAAGCGATTTAGAAACGGATAGGTGAATCGGAGGAGATGCAATGTCAGCAGTACTAAAACCTAAATCGGTAACGGTGCGCCGCAAGAAGATAGAATTGCAGATTGAGCGTGAGAAGCTCGCACAGCACCTCCAGAAAGGATGGCACTTAGAGGTGCGGAACGATAAAAACGAGATGGTAGAGGCTACCCCTGAACAGATCGACGAGTTGCTCTCGCCTTAGGGT
>Ga0209006_10006681_pt1 | contig 10423 bp, 8 predicted proteins | sample JacPin_JW_Ref_O2_FD_188567 | JGI IMG/M metagenome (GOLD analysis project Ga0209006, IMG submission 188567) | Forest soil microbial communities from Algoma, Ontario, Canada - Jack Pine, Ontario site 1_JW_Ref_O2 (SPAdes) (version 2) | ecosystem: Environmental > Terrestrial > Soil > Boreal... | reverse complement strand
TCTTCTCCGTCTCCGGGCATGTAGAGAAGGCCGGCAATTTCGAGGTCCCGCTCGGCATCGCCTTCAAGGACCTGCTCGCGCTTGCAGGCGGCATGCTCGGCGGCCGCAAGCTCAAGGCGGTGATACCCGGAGGCTCCTCGGTGCCCGTGGTGCCCGGGGACACGATGATGAAGATCAATATGGACTATGACTCGCTGAAGGCCGCCGGCTCCGCCATCGGCTCCGCCGCGGTCATCGTGATGGATGAGACCACCTGCATGGTGCGCGTCCTCGAGCGTATCTCGCGCTTTTACATGTCCGAGTCCTGCGGGCAATGCACCCCCTGCCGCGAAGGCACAGGCTGGATGAACCGCCTCTTGCTGCGAGTTCTCGGCGGCACTGCGCGTCGCGAGGACCTCAATCTCCTCGTCGATGTCGCGAACCGCATCGAAGGCCATACCATCTGCGCGCTGGGGGATGCGGCGGCGTGGCCGGTGCAGAGCTTCATGAAACACTACCGGCATGAATTTGAATACATGATTGACCACGGTGGCCGCAGCATCGTCGCGGCTTCAGATGCCCCTGATCTTGCGCGAGTGAGCTATGGCTGACGAGTTCGTCAACATTGAGGTGAACGGCGTCGCCATGAAGGCGCGCAAGGGCGAGATGATCATCCGCGTCACGGATGCGCACGGCGCCTATGTGCCGCGCTTCTGCTACCACGACAAGCTCACGATCGCGGCCAACTGCCGCATGTGCCTCGTAGAGGTGGAGAAGGCGCCGAAGCCACTGCCGGCATGCGCAACCCCGGTCGCCGAAGGCATGAAGATATTCACCGGCTCGCCGCGCGCCATCGGCGCGCAGCGCGCGACCATGGAGTTCCTGCTGATCAATCATCCGCTCGACTGCCCGATCTGCGATCAAGGCGGCGAGTGCGAGCTGCAGGATCTGGCGGTTGGCTTCGGCCGCGACGTATCGCGTTTCCATGAGCGAAAGCGCGTCGTGCAGGATGAGAATCTGGGGCCCCTCATCGCGACCGATATGACGCGCTGCATCCAGTGCACGCGCTGCGTACGTTTCACCGAGGAGATCGCCGGCATTCAGGAGCTCGGGATGATCGGCCGCGGCGAGGGGATGAAGGTGCGCGTTGCCATCGAGCAGACGGTTCACCACGAGCTCTCCGGCAACATCATTGACCTGTGTCCGGTGGGGGCGCTCGTCTCCAAGCCCTATCGCTTCACCGCGCGCGCCTGGGAGATGAGCTCGCAGCCCATGGTGTCGCCGCATGACGGGGTGGGCACGAATCTCTTCGGGCACGTGTTGCGCGGCAAGCTGATGCGCGTCGTGCCGCGCGAGAACGAAGAGATCAATGAGACCTGGATCCCCGACCGCGACCGCTTCAGCTACGAGGGCGTCTACAGTGACGACCGGCTGTTGACGCCGATGCTGAGGAGCGGCTGCGACTGGAGCGCGACGGATTGGGAGACGGCGCTCACTCAGGTGGCGAGCGATCTGCGCGCGCAGCCCGCGAGTATGGGTGCGCTCGCAAGCGCCTCGAGCACTCTTGAGGAACTGTATCTCCTCAACCGCATCATGCGCGGCGTGGGTTCGGACAACATCGATCACCGCCTGCGCCAGCACGCCAATCGCGATCAGAACGCGGACCCCGCCTATCCGAATCTGGGGATGTCGATCGCCCAAGTGGAGCGCCTCGATGCGCTCCTCATGATCGGCTGCAACCTGCGCGCCGAGGTGCCGATGCTGGCGCATCGGGTGAGGAAAGCGGCGCTGCGCGGCGCGAAACTCGCCTTCGTCAACCCGGCGCGCTTTGACTACCAGTTTCCGGTTGCAACCTACCTTGAAGCCTCGCCTGCGATGCTCGTGAGTGAGCTTGCGGCCATCCTCGCAGCCTGCCTCGCAGAGGGAGCAGCGCCGCCCGCCCACGTGGCGACGCTAGTGCGCGCGGCCAAGGTCGAGGAGCGGCACCGCGCCATCGCGACTGCTCTTAAGAACGGCGAGCGGCGCGCAGTGTGGCTCGGCGCGCTCTCGTTGCGGCACGCCGCGTTCGCCGATCTGCGTGCGCTCGCTGCGGCCTTGGCCGGGATCACGGGGAGTACGTTCGGGGTGCTGGCCGAGGGCAGTAACGCCGCCGGTGCGTATCTCGCAGGCGCCGTGCCGCACCGCCTCGCCGGTGGCCGCGCGAACCCCAAGGCCGGACTTTCGGCCGCCGAGATGCTCAAGACGCCGCTCTCCACCTACGTACTCTTCGGTGTTGAGCCCTGGGAGGATGCGCTCGACCCCGAGTGCATGCGCACACTCGAGGCCGCGCAACGCGTGATTGCGATCACGCCGTTTGCCAGCGCCGCTCTGCGCGAGGTGGCACACGTGCTCCTGCCCATGGGCACCTTTGCAGAGACCTACGGGACCTATGTCAATTTCGAGGGCCGCTGGCAGAGCTTCGCGGGCGCTGCGACTGCCTTGGGCGAGGCGCGTCCGGGCTGGAAGATACTGCGCGTGCTCGGCAACGCCCTGGGACTGCCCGGATTTGAGTACCAAAGCGCCGAGGCCGTGCGCGATGAGGCTCATGGCGCATGCAGCGAATCTCTGGCCACCGCCTATGCGGGCAGCCTCGAGCCTGCGGGATCAAAGCAACGTGCCGCAGTCCTCGACGTTCCCATGTATCACATCGATGCGCTGGTGCGGCGCGCGCCGTCGCTGCAGCGCACGCGCCAGGGCCGCGCGGCGCCTGCGAACTACGAATAGCATCCGGAAGCTCAAGCGTGCTCGCAAGCGTGTCAACACTGTGGTCCGCTCTTCCCGCCTACGCGCAGTCCACCGCGTGGATTCTCCTCATCACGGTGTCGCTCATCATCAGCGTTGCGCTCCTGACGCTCTGGGAGCGCAAGGTGATTGGCTGGATCCAGCTGCGGCGCGGGCCCAACCGTGTACGCATCTTTGGCCTCTTGCCCGGTGTGGGACAGCCCTTTGCCGATGTGGTGAAGCTCCTCCTGAAGGAGGTCATCATCCCGGTGCGCGCGAACAAGGTGCTGTTCGTGCTGGCGCCGGCGCTCGCGCTCATTCCAGCCTTTGCCACCTGGGCCGTGATCCCTTTGTCGCCCGAGCTCGTCGTCGCCAATATCGATGCGGGACTGCTGTACGTGCTGTCCCTGACCTCGGTGGGCGTGTACGGCATCATCCTCGCGGGCTGGGCGGCCAACTCGAAGTACGCCTTCTTAGGCGCGATGCGCTCCGCGGCTCAAATCGTCGCCTACGAGATCGCCATGGGCTTTGCGCTCGTCGGCGTGCTCATGGTCTCCGGCAGCTTGAATCTCGGCACCATTGTGCGCACTCAGCACGGCGGAGTGCTCGCCTGGAACTGGTTCTGGCTCCTGCCGCTCACCGTCGTATATTTCATCTCCGGCCTTGCCGAGACCAATCGCGCGCCCTTTGACGTGGCAGAAGGGGAGTCCGAGATCGTCGCGGGCTTTCATGTCGAGTACTCCGGCATCGCCTTCGCGCTCTTCTTCCTCGCCGAATACGCGAACATGATCCTGATCTCGGCTCTGACGTCGGTGTTTTTCTTCGGCGGCTGGTTAAGTCCCCTCGAAGGCTACCTTCCTCCGGGCAGCGACGCTGCCGCATGGCTCATGGCGCCGAGCTTCTTCTGGCTCGGCCTCAAGATCTTCGTTTTCCTGTTCCTCTTCTTATGGCTGCGTGCGACGTTTCCGCGCTATCGCTACGATCAGATCATGCGCCTCGGCTGGAAGGTGCTGATCCCCATCACACTCATCTGGATCGCCGTCGAGGGCGTCATGTCCTATTACCATGTGGGCCCCTGGGCCACTTAAGAGCGCGCGCAATGGCCTTCAATTTTTTCAAGACTTTCTTTCTCCCGGAGCTTGCCAAGGGGCTGTGGTTGACGCGCCGTACGCTCTTCAGCCGCAAGTTCACCCTCAACTACCCGGAGGAGAAGACCCCGCAATCGCCGCGCTTTCGCGGCCTGCATGCCCTCAGGCGCTATCCGAACGGCGAGGAGCGATGTATTGCCTGCAAGCTCTGCGAGGCGGTGTGTCCGGCGGTTTGCATCACCATTGATTCGGACGTCGCGCCGAACGGCACGCGCCGCACGACACGCTACGACATCGATCTTTTCAAATGCATCTACTGCGGCTTCTGCGAGGAGGCCTGTCCGGTGGATGCCATCGTGCTGACGCGCATTCACGAGTACCACATGGAGCACCGCGGCGAGAACATCATGAACAAAGACAAGCTGCTTGCGGTCGGCGACCGCTACGAGGCCATGATCGCGGTGGACAAGGCGGCGGACGCGCCGTACCGCTGAAGCGACGGGGCGATTAGGAGAGGCACGCCATGCTGGTCGAGGTTCTGTTCTACGTTTTTGCGACGATCCTGATCGCTGCGGCGCTGGCCGTGATCATTTCCAAGAATCCCGTGCATGCGGCGCTGTTCCTGGTCTTAAGCTTCGTGACGAGTGCGGCGATCTGGCTCCTGATCGAGGCGGAGTTTCTGGCCATCGTGCTGGTGCTCGTCTACGTGGGCGCCGTCATGGTGCTCTTCTTGTTCGTCGTCATGATGCTCGACATCAAGGTCGAGGAGCATCGCCGCGGCTTCACGCGCTATGCCTGGCTCGGCTGGATCACCGCCGCCGTCGTGATCGTGGAGATCGTGGGCGTGGTCACCGCGCGGCGCTTCGGAGTCGACATCACGCGTGGCGCCGCAGCGTTGCCGGCTGCCTACAGTAACACCCAGGAGCTGGGGCGCGTTCTATATACCCAGTACGCCTATCCCTTCGAACTTGCGGCGGTAGTGCTGCTGGTCGCCATCGTGGCGGCGATTGCGCTCACTACGCGGGCGCGGCGCGGCCTTAAGCATCAGGATATCAATCTCCAGGTGAGCGTGAAGAGCACGGATCGGGTGCGTCTCGTCAAAGCGATGGGCACCAAGGCGCCATGATCACTCTGGCACAGCTGCTGACGCTCTCCGGGATCCTGTTTGCGCTCGCGGTCGCCGGCGTATTCATCAACCGCAAGAATGTCATTTTGCTCCTGATGTGTGTCGAGCTCCTGTTGCTCGCGGCGAATTTCAACTTCATTGCGTTCGCGCGCTATCTGGGCGATATCGGCGGCCAGGTGTTCGTGTTCTTCGTGCTCACCGTCGCCGCAGCGGAGTCGGCCATAGGCCTTGCGATCCTCGTCGTGCTGTTCCGCGAGCGCCGCACCATCAACGTCGAAGACCTCGATACTCTGAAGGGATGAGGCGCGCCGCATGAACCCGCAGGTTCTCATCGCCATCGTGCTGTTGCCGCTCGTGGCCGCCATCATTGCGGGCCTTCTCGGGCGGCGCATCGGAACCGTTGGCGCCCACAGCGTCGCGATTGCAGGCGTCGCGCTGTCCTGCGCCTTAAGCCTGCATATCCTGTGGCAGATCTATTGGCGGGGCGTTCCCGCATTTGATGCCCCGGTGTACACCTGGCTCGTCAGCGACAGCGTGCCCATGCAGGTCGGGTTCCTCATCGATCGCCTGAGCGCGCTCATGATGGCGGTCGTCACTTTCGTGTCGCTGTGCGTGCATGTCTACACGGTCGGCTACATGCGCGATGACCCGGGTTATCAGCGCTTCTTCAGCTACATCTCGCTCTTCACCTTCGCCATGCTGATGCTGGTGATGGCGAATAATTTCATGCAGCTGTTCTTCGGCTGGGAAGCGGTGGGTGTCGTCTCGTATCTCTTGATCGGCTTCTGGTACACGCGCCCGAGTGCCATTACGGCGAATCTCAAGGCATTCCTCGTCAATCGCGTGGGCGACTTCGGTTTCGTGCTCGGCATCGCCGGAGTGCTCTACTACACAGGCTCGCTGCACTACAGTGAGGCCTTCAGCGCCGCGCCGCGCATCGCGGCACAGGTTCTGCCGCTGTCGGCGGCCGCGGGCGTGCCTGCGCTGACGCTCATCTGTATCTGCCTCTTCATCGGCGCCATGGGCAAATCCGCGCAGGTGCCGCTGCACGTGTGGCTGCCCGACTCCATGGAAGGCCCGACTCCCATTTCCGCGCTGATCCATGCCGCGACCATGGTGACCGCCGGCATTTTCATGGTCGCGCGCATGTCGCCGCTCTTTGAGTATTCCGACACGGCACTGTCGTTCGTGCTCATCATCGGTGCCACCACGGCATTCTTCATGGGCGCCCTCGGAGTCGTCAGCAACGACATCAAGCGTGTCATCGCCTATTCGACGCTGTCGCAGCTCGGCTATATGACCGTCGCGCTCGGTGCATCCGCCTACAGCGCGGCGATCTTCCACCTGATGACGCACGCCTTCTTCAAGGCGCTCCTCTTCCTCGCCGCAGGCTCGGTGATCATCGGCATGCACCATGAGCAGGACATGAGGAGGATGGGGGGGCTTGCGAAGTACATGCCCATAACCGCCGTCACCGCGTGGATCGGGGCGTTGGCCCTCATCGGCACGCCATTCTTTTCCGGCTTCTATTCCAAGGACACCATCATCGAGGCGGTCGGCGCCTCGCATCGCTTCGGAGCGCGCTACGCGTACTACTGCGTTCTTGCGGGCGTCTTCATCACGGCTCTCTACACCTTTCGCATGCTCTTCATGACGTTCCACGGGCCGGAGCGATTCCGCACGGCTGCGCATCACGACGCAGAGCACGCGGATGCGGCGGGACACGACGCGGATCATCACGACGCCGCGGCCCACGGCGACCCTCATGAGAGCCCCGCGGTCGTCACGGTGCCGCTCATCGCGCTCGCCATTCCGTCCGTCGTCATCGGCTTCATGACCGTCGGCACGATTCTCTACGGGGATTATTTCGGCGACTCGATCCGCGTCCTCGAGAAGAATGCGGTGATGGCGGAGCTCGCGCGCGAGTATCACGGCCCGGTCGAGTTCGCGCTGCACGCCTTGTTGCAGCCCACTGTCTGGGTGGCATTCGCCGGGGTTGCGACCGCGTGGCTCTTCTTTCTGAGGCGTCCCGAGCTGGCCGACGCGGCGGCACGTCGCTGGAGTTCGTTGCGCTCGCTCCTCGTCAACAAGTATTACTTTGACTGGTTCAACGACAAGGTCGTCGCGGCCGGCGCGCTCCTGCTCGGGCGGGGTCTGTGGCACGGCGGAGACCAGACCATAATTGACGGCGGCTTCGTTGATGGCACTGCATCCACGATCGGCAGAGCAGGGCGCCTGCTGCGGCGCGTGCAAAGCGGCTACCTCTACGCCTACGCCTTTTGGATGATCATCGGACTGGCGGTGCTCCTTGGCTGGTTCTTGAACAAGTCAAGGTGAGCGCTGCCATGCACGGTCTTGCCCTGTCCGTTCTCGTATGGTTGCCCATCGCTACGGGCATCATCGTGCTTTTTCTCGGCGATCAGCGCATCGCCCTAGCGCGCTGGGTTGCCCTCGGCGCTGCCGTCGTGACCTTCATTCTCACGCTGCCGCTCATCGCATCCTTCGACACCAGCACGGCGGCCTTCCAGTTCATCGAACACGCCCCGTGGATCCGGCGCTTTGATGCGTACTATGCCCTGGGCGTGGACGGCATCTCGCTGCCGCTCGTGGTCCTTACCGCATTCATGACGGTGCCGGTCATCATCGCCGGCTGGAGTGTCATACAGACGCGGCCCGCGCAGTATTTCGCCGCCTTCCTCATCATGGAAGGCCTCATGATCGGGGTGTTCTCGAGCCTGGATGCGCTGCTCTTCTACTTCTTCTGGGAGGCGATGCTCATTCCCATGTTCCTCATCATCGGAATCTGGGGCGGGCCGCGGCGCGTGTACGCGACGATCAAATTTTTTCTGTACACGTTTCTGGGCTCGGTGCTGATGCTGGTCGCGCTCATCTACCTGTACGTCAAATCCGGCCACTACTCGATCGCGGCGTTCCAGGCGCTGCCGCTGTCGCTCCTCGAGCAGCGCTGGATTTTTCTGGCGTTCTTTGCTGCCTTCGCCGTGAAGGTGCCGATGTGGCCCGTGCATACCTGGCTGCCCGATGCGCACGTCGAGGCGCCCACCGGAGGATCCGTCATCTTGGCCGCCATCATGCTGAAGATGGGCGGCTACGGTTTCCTGCGCTTCAGTCTGCCGATCACGCCGGACGCCAGCCGCGAGCTCGACTGGCTCATCATTGCGCTGTCGCTCGTTGCCGTGGTCTACATCGGCTTCGTTGCGCTCGTGCAGACGGACATGAAGAAGCTGATCGCGTACTCCTCGATCGCCCACATGGGATTTGTGACCTTGGGCGCGTTTATCGCCTACGACATCGTCACCAATACCGGGAGCCTGCAGGGCGCGGCCATGGGGCTCGATGGCGCGATGGTGCAGATGATCTCGCACGGGCTCGGCTCCGGAGCGCTCTTTCTGTGCGTCGGAGTGATGTATGACCGACTGCACAGCCGTGACATTGCCGCCTACGGCGGCGTCATCAACACCATGCCGCGGTTCGCAGGCTTCATGGTGCTGTTTTGCCTTGCAAACTCGGGCCTGCCCGGCACGTCGGGCTTCGTCGGCGAATTCCTCGTCATCCTGGCAAGCTTCAAGGCAAGTTTCTGGTACGCACTGCTTGCCGGCACGACGCTGGTTCTGGGGGCGGCCTACACGCTGTGGCTCGTGAAGAGAGTCATCTTTGGCCCCATCGCGAACGCGGGCGTCGCATCTTTGCAGGATCTCGGCAGCCGTGAATTTCTGGTGCTGGTGATGCTGGCCGCGAGCGTGCTGGCGCTGGGCGTTTGGCCGGCGCCGCTCCTTGACATGATGCGAGCGTCTATCCATCACCTCGTGGACCAAGCGGTCGCGACCAAGTTGCCCTTATGACCCCGATCATCCCGGAAACGGCACTCACCTGGGCTGGCGTCGCGCCGGCCACCCCTGAGATTTATCTTGCGGCGGCGTTGTGTGCAGTTCTATTGGTTGAGGCGTTCGCGGGTGGCAAGCGCCGCGGCCTTGCCGACACTTTGACGCTGCTGGTGCTCCTCGGGGGCGCGCTCCTGACGGCAGCGTACGCACACGTGACTCAGCGTACCACGCTCTTCCACGGCCTTTACGTCGCGGACGAGTTGGGCTATGTGCTGAAAATAGCAGGGTTCCTCATCGTCGCCGTCACGCTGGTCTACTCCCGCGCTTATCTTGATCAGCGTGACATTCTGCGCGGCGAGTACGGCGTTTTGTGCTTGACGGCGCTCCTCGGCATATTCGTGCTGGTGTCGGCAAATAGCCTGATCACGGTTTACATCGGCGTCGAGCTGCTCGCACTATCCGTGTACGCGCTCATTGCCTTTGATCGCGATTCGGGCGTCGCAGCGGAGGCTGCGATGAAGTACTTCGTGCTGAGCGCCATCGCCTCCGGCACGCTCCTCTACGGCATGTCGATCATCTATGGAATGACGGGATCGCTTGACCTCGACGTCATTGCGTCGCACGTCAGTGCCGGCCATGCAAGTCTCGGGGTCATTTTCGGCCTCGTCTTCATCGTGGTTGCCGTCGCGTTCAAACTCGGCGCCGTGCCGTTTCACATGTGGCTCCCCGACGTGTATCACGGTGCTCCGACGAGTGTGACTCTCTTTATCAGTACGGTTCCGCAGCTCGCTTATTTCTCACTCACCTTTCGACTGCTGGCACATGGCCTCGCGGCGGTGACGACCGAATGGACGCAGATGCTCGCGCCGCTTGCGGTCCTGACTCTCATCGTCGGCAACTTTGTCGCCATCGCCCAGAGCAACTTGAAGCGGATGCTCGCCTATTCGACCATTGCGAACGTCGGATTCATTCTGCTCGGCTTTGTCGCCGGCACGCCCGCAGGCTACAGCGCTGCTCTCTACTACACGTTGGTCTATATTCTGGTCGTGCTCGGCTCATTCGGCGTCATATTGTTGGCGAGTCGTCACGGGTTCGAGGCGGATTCGCTCGATGACTACAAGGGTCTCTACGCACGCGACCCGTTGCTCGCCATCATCATGATGGCGCTCATGTTCTCTACGGCGGGGGTGCCTCCCTTCATCGGCTTCTGGGCGAAACTGCGCATCATCCAGGAGCTGTGGGCCACTCAGCACAGCGTGCTGGTGATTTTCGCGGCAGCGGCATCCGTGGTGGGCGCGTTTTATTACCTTCGAATCGTTAAGCTCATGTACTTTGATGCGCCCGCCACTGAAGTGCCAAGACCCATACTCCACTCCGCGGCGCGCGTGCTTCTGGGCTTAAATGCGGCGGCAGTTCTTGGTCTTGGCCTTCTGCCGGGAGTGCTTTTAGATCTTTGCGCGCGCATTATTCATTAATAACAATAGGTTCCGCGCAAGCAACCCAAGAGCTCGTTGCTTCTGAATTCGCGCCGGCTGTAGAATGCGCGGCGCTTTCCGGTGCGGGGTGGAGCAGTCTGGCAGCTCGTCGGGCTCATAACCCGAAGGTCGCAGGTTCAAATCCTGCCCCCG
>Ga0209006_10006680_pt1 | contig 10424 bp, 9 predicted proteins | sample JacPin_JW_Ref_O2_FD_188567 | JGI IMG/M metagenome (GOLD analysis project Ga0209006, IMG submission 188567) | Forest soil microbial communities from Algoma, Ontario, Canada - Jack Pine, Ontario site 1_JW_Ref_O2 (SPAdes) (version 2) | ecosystem: Environmental > Terrestrial > Soil > Boreal... | reverse complement strand
GTAGCTTCCATCAACCCCATGAAGGCTCTGCGGGCAGAGTGACGGAATCCGAACCCCAAGCAAGGGGACCTTCGCGCGCAGTGCGATAGAAAAGCTGCGCACTGGATGTAAGGCTAGATCGGTACGTGAGCTGTTGAGCATGAGGGAGCTGTCGAGCTGCACTTTAACGACCGGACGAAATTGTGCTTAATAACCGGAACAGGTTTGTACTTTAAAAACTGGACGGAATTGTAACTTAAAGCCCGGACAGTGCCGCATGCTCCCGAGGCGTTGCACTGTCGCGACGGGCTTTAGGAGCAGTTCGGGAGTAGAGGCGCAGTGAGAACGGAAGATGACAGCTTTGTGAACATTTCGAGAACAAACTTGAATGTTACGAAGTAGGGGGCTGTTGGAAATGTTCGGTTCGAGCGCGGCCGCCAAGACTTTCACCAGTCTCATCCTCCATTTTAAGGCCATCAATCCATCCGGATGTCATAACGGGAATCAAGAGTTCAAATGCCTGGGCAATGGCGGCGTTGCCAGCTCCAGGCTTGGCGGTGCCGCGACTGCGCAACTTCACTTCCTGCGAGGCCCGTACTTAAGGCAACGGCCGCTGCATGGAAATCATCCGGTATTCGTAACCCTCGGGGAGCGCAAGCAGAAGGCGCGAGATCACTTTCACGGTTTGCCGGTGGCTTGGGGAAGCCTCCGGGCTTCGAGTACAATGACCCTGATAAGACCGAATCCGGCGCCGAGAGCGCCGCGGCGAACGAGGATAAGTCCTTTGGCAACTGGCGAAATCACGACTTCCAGTCCGCAAGCTGCTGCGCAGCTTCCGCATCATAAGGTCAAGACCAAGAAGGCGGGACAGCGGGCCTGTAACGAGAAAAACGAAAAAGGCAAATTTTGTGGCGGACATTTGAAGCGCTGGTTTTACTCGGAGGACGTGATCGAGCAGGCTTGCGGCGACGCCGAAAAAGCCTGGGGACCGGACGCTGAAGTCTACCGCTGCGAGCACTGCCAGACGCTTTACTTGCCTAATCGCGAGGAAGCGAAAGTCAATGTCGCCGGCCAGGGAATGATTTCGGTGTTCGGGTTGACCCTGCCGCCGAAAGATAAGCCGAAAGATAAATAGTTGCGAGTACCGAGTCAGAGAGAGGCGAGTTGAATCGGTACTCGGTATTAAGTACTTGGTAGTTGCCCATGAACACTTCCGAACTCATCTACGACTGGAATCAGAATTATGCGCCGGGACTGAAGCCCCCTGGGCCGGTGCTGCTCAATGACGAGAGCCTCCGCGATGGCTTGCAGTCGCCATCTGTCCGCGATCCGTCGATTCCCGAGAAAATCGAAATCCTTCATCTGATGGAGGCACTCGGGGTCGACTCGCTCGATCTGGGATTGCCAGGCGCGGGGGCACGCGCGGTGGAGCACGTGACGGCGCTGGCGCGGGAGATCGTTTCCCAGAAGATGAAGATACGCGCCAACTGTGCGGCACGAACGCACGAGAATGATATTCGTCCCATTGCCGAAATCGTGCAGAAGACGGGTCTGCCGATCGAGGCCGCTACATTTATTGGATCCAGTCCGATTCGGCGTTTTACGGAGAATTGGTCCGACGACTTTCTTTTGCAGACCACCGAGAAGGCCGTGAAGTATGCGGTTTCGCTTGGCCTCGATTCGATGTATGTCACCGAGGACACGAGCCGCTGCGATCCGGAAACAGTGAAGCGGCTTTACGCGACGGCAATCAATTGCGGCGCGCGCGCCATCGTGATCTGCGACACCGCGGGACACGCCACGCCCATGGGCGCTCTGGCTCTGGTACGGTTTGTGATCGAGGAAGTGGTGAAACCTTCCGGCGAAAAAATTCGCGTGGACTGGCATGGACACAGCGATCGCGGCTTGGCCGTTGCGAACTCGATGGCGGCCCTTATCGCCGGTGCGAATTGCGTGCACGGGTGCGCCATCGGATTGGGCGAGCGGGTGGGCAATACGCAGATGGATCAGATGCTGGTCAATCTGAAGCTGATGGGCATTGCGCCATGGGAAGAGCAGGACCTGACTAAGCTGAAGCAATATTGTCAGGCGGTTTCGCGGGCTACCGGTGTGCCCATCCCCGCGAATTATCCCGTGGTAGGCGACGATGCTTTTCGCACGGCGACGGGCGTGCACGCGGCGGCGATCATCAAGGCGTATCACAAGAACGATGTTCTGCTTGCCAACTCGGTTTACTCCGGCGTGCCTTCGCACCTGTTCGGTCTGGAACAGATCATCGACATCGGTCCCATGAGCGGAAAATCGAACGTGCTGTTCTGGCTGGAGCGGCGCGGCATTCCCGCGACCGACGAATTGGTTGACCGTATTTACCAGCGCGCCAAGACCAGCGACCATACCTTAAGTGATGCGGAGGTTGGGGAGTGCCTGCCCGATACCGTGAAACAAAATTGACTTCCTGCGAATCTAAGACTCCATGTCTGACAACATGTCCGAATCGATGCGGCATGCGATTCTTGGAGCGGGCGGCGTTGGCGGTCTGATTGGCGCTTGTCTGGCGCATGCTGGTGCTTCCGTTACGCTGGTCGTCAGGCGCGAGACCCTTGAGCGCTATCCCAAACAGCTTCGGCTGGAAAGCCCGTACGGCAATTTCAAGGTGGATGTCGCGGTCGCCGCTGAAGTCCCTCCGGTTGACGTGCTCTGGATCACGGTTAAGGCCACACAGCTCGAGGCGGCACTTACCGCTCTCAAGAATCCCGATGCAGTGCGGGGGATTGTTCCACTGCTCAATGGCATTGACCATATCCCGTTGATGCGCGCGAAGTATGGGGCAGAGCGCGTGATTCCGGCGACGATCGCGGTTGAGACGGAACGTGTCGGCCCGGGACATATAATCCATCGTTCTCCTTTCGCACGTCTGAATGTTTTGTCCCCAGGTCGGGAGCTGCTTGAAAGCACTCTCGATCAGCTTCAGCAAATCGGTTTCACCTGCCGCTTCATTGACGATGAACCCACGCTGATGTGGGGCAAGTTGGTCTTTCTTGCGCCCTTTGCCTTGGCCACAACCGCTGCCGATAAAACTGTCGGGGAAATTCTTTCCGATCCGCAGTGGCGAAGTCTGGGAGAGGCTTGTGTTCGAGAGGCCTGTGCCGTTGCCGTCGCCGAGGGTGCGAAGGTTGATCCTGAAGCCGTGATCTCAGGGGTAACGGCCATGCCCGGAAACATGCGCAGCTCCATGCAAAAGGACGTTGAGCGACACAACCCTCCGGAGCTGGAGGCGATCGCTGGCCCGATCCTGCGCGGCGCTCGCCGCCACGGGATCGAGGTTCCGGCGACGAAGAAGCTGGTGTCCGCCGTGGAGGAGCGAACTGGCGTCAGCGAGCGTCGCCTGGCTTAGACCTGGATCGAAAAAATGCAGATCGATCTGGGGTTGCGCAAAGAACGCAAAGAACGGGGTACCCATTTTTTGTGACGGCCCACAGATAGCCAAATCCCTTCAGTAACATGGACGTGGAGGAACGTCCTTATGTTTACATCGCGGCCGATCGGATTTGTGGGCAGTCCTTACAAGGATGCAAGCGAGGTTCCCAAGGGGCTGGGAGCAAAGCACGGGGCGGATGGAGTGCTCGCGATTTTTCCCGAGTTTGAGCCAGGGCTCACCGATATTGAGGGCTTCTCGCATCTTGTCGTGCTGTGGGAGTTTGATCGCTCTCAGGGATTCGCGTTGCTGGGGACGCCGCCTTCGGACAATCGGGCGCATGGGGTGTTCGCGACGCGATCTCCGCGACGTCCGAATCCGATTGGATTGACGACGGTTGAGCTGCTTCGGCGCGAAGGCTGCGAGCTGCATGTTCGAGGCGTCGATATGCTGGATGGGACGCCTATTCTTGATATCAAACCTTTGCTCTCCAGCATTCCGGCTGAGCGGCTGCGACGGGGGTGGCTGGCGGAGGCTGAGGAGCGGCAGAGGGGGTGAAGCTGCATGTGTAGGCGAACCTCACAGGCTGAAGCCCGCATTCTTCCACGCCTCAGCGGCTGAAGCCGAACTGAAAACAACGCATTACCGCAGCGCTGAAGCGCTCGGCCACCCAAAATCAAATGCTGCGGGTGGTTTTCCGCAACCACCGAACTCGTGTCCTTCCCGTTCGTCCCGCGTTTATGCGAAGTGGGCGCGCCAGCAAGTCTGCGCCTACTTTTCGCCAATCCCTATTCCTTCCCCACGCGTTGTAATATGAACGCAATACTTCCCATGAGCCCCACTCCTCCGCGCGCGGATATGCCGGACGTTGTGCCGACGGTGCAGCAGGATGTGGCGCGGCTGGCGGCGTCGCCCGAGGTGCGGTCGGCGTTCAACTGGCTGCGTACGCAGGAGCCGCAACTGGCGCAGTGGCAGATGGAGATGGCGCGCATTCCGGCTCCTCCGTTTGGCGAATCGGCGCGCGGCGCATGGCTGGCCGAGCGCTTTCGCGAGGTCGGGCTCGACGACGTTCGCATCGACGATGTTGGCAACGTCTTCGGAGCGCATCCGGGATTTGGGCAGCGCTATGTGGCGCTGAGTGCTCACATCGACACTGTGTTTCCGGCAAACACGCCGTTGAATATCAGGCAGCAGGGAAGCCGGTTGTATGGGCCGGGAGTTTCCGACAACGGTGCAGGCGTGACGGCGATGCTCGCGATTGCCGCCCTGCTTCGCGCGGTGCGGCTGCGACACGCGCTGCCGTTGGTGTTTATCGGCAACGTGGGGGAAGAAGGCGAAGGCGACCTGCGCGGCATGCGGCACATTTTTTCGACGCCACGCTGGAAGGATTCGATTGCCTACAGCGTAGTGCTCGATGGCGCGGGAGCTGACACGATCGTCGCCGAGGCCCTGGGCAGCCGGCGATTTGAAGTGATCGTACGCGGTCCGGGGGGACATTCGTGGAGCGATTTTGGCGCGCCCAATCCCATCGTAATTCTGGCGCGTGCCATCGATGCGTTTACGGCGACGCCGGTGCCAGCGACGCCGAAGACAACGTTCAACTTTGGAGTGATTCGCGGCGGCACGTCAGTGAATTCGATTCCCGAGTCGGCCAGCATGAAGGTGGACATCCGCTCGACGTCTATGACGGAGATGGAGCGGCTCGAGCAGACGCTGCGGCTGGCGCTGAATCGCGCGGTGGAAGACGAAACGATGGCCGCGGAGATGCGCTCGCCGGTGCAGAAGCGGCCTTCCGGAGTGAATTGTGAAGTGGTGGCGATCGGGAACCGCCCAGCCGGAGAGTTAGCGATAGGCTCGCGGATTTTGCACGTGATTCGGGCTGTGGATGCGCAGCTGAACAATGCAGCACAAGTACAGCGCGCATCTACCGACGCCAACATTCCCTTGTCGTTGGGGTTGGAGGCGGTCGCCATCGGCGGCGGCGGGTCGGGTGGTGGCGCGCACACTTTGCAGGAATGGTTTGACAGCAATGGACGCGAGCTGGGCCTGAAGCGAATTCTGTTGACGCTGCTGGCCCTGGCGGGAGCCGGAGAATGATGAGACTTGCGACCTCGGGGGCTAAAGCCCTTCGTTCAAGGAAGCATCTTTTCGCAGCGCGGAAGCGCTGCTCTACCCAAAAACTAGGCGGTGCTGCGCAAGCTCTTGACGCAATCGTGCTACCCCACCTTTCGCAAGGATCTCGAAAGATGGGGTACCTGGCTTTTGCTGTGGTCTTTTGCTGTTTCGCGCCTTTGCAAGCGCAGAATCCGGCGGGAGGTGAAACACCGGCCGCTCCCGGTCCCAAAGCGGACGTCATCTTCGTGCACGGCAATGTTTACACCGGCGTGCCCGCGAACGCGCAATTCAGTTCGATTCTCCGCCAAGAAGCCATCGCGGTACGCGGGGACCGCATTCAGGCAGTGGGAAAGAATGTTGACATCCAGAAACTGAAAGGCCCGCAGACGCAAGTCATTGATCTGGGCGGACACTTCGTTATGCCGGGCTTCAACGATGCGCATCTTCATCTCGCCGATGCGGGATTCCAGAAATTGAACGTCGATCTAACCGGAGTGAAGACGCTCGATGAATTCCGCGAGCGCCTGCTGGCCAAGGTGGAGAAGGCCAAGCCCGGGGAATGGATTCTGGGTGGAGGATGGGACGAGACGACTTGGCCGGTGAAAGCTCTGCCCGGCCGCTGGGATCTGGACGAAGTTTCGGCCGGGCATCCGGTATTTCTGGATCGCGTCGATGGTCACCTGGCCGTCGCCAATACGCGGGCGTTGCAGCTGGCGAGTATTACGATTGCGAGCCGCGATCCGGAAGGCGGCAAGATTGATCGCGATGCCAACGGCCAGCCCACGGGGATTCTCCGCGACACCGCGCAGCAGGCGGTGTCCGTGGTGCTCCCGCAGCCGACGCACGAAAAGCGGAGGCAGGCGATCGAAACGGCGCTGGCGGACCTGGCTGAGCAGGGCGTGACTTCGGCGCAGGATTATTCGCCGGACTGGCAGAATTTTCAGATCTACGAAGAGTTGGAAAAAGAAGGCAAGCTGACGGCGCGGATTTCGGAGTGGCTGCCTTTTGACGACTCCGTTGAGGAGTTGCAGAAGAAGCGCGACTCGCATCCGCAGTCGGATTTGATGTTGCATACGGGAATGTTGAAGGGTTTTATGGATGGCTCTCTGGGCGGGCATACAGCGGCGCTTCTGGAGCCCTATACCGACGATCCTAAGAATTCCGGCTTGCCCCGGTATGCGGCGGACAAGCTGAACGACATGGCCAAAGAGCGAGTGCTGGCGGGCTTCCAGCTTGGGTTCCATGCCATCGGCGATAAGGGTATCCAGATGGCGCTCGATGCTTTTGCAGAGGCCGAAAAGGCTGCGCGTGAGCAGAAAGTGAAGGCGCCAAACGGCGGCGATGATTTCCGCCTACGCGTCGAGCACGCACAGGTCACCACGCCGGCGCAGATCGCGCGCTTCAAAGAGTTGAAGGTGATTGCTTCCATGCAGCCAAGCCATGTGCTGACAGACATGCGCTGGGCGCAGGACCGGTTGGGTCCAAAGCGCGCCGCAACATCCTACGCGTGGTCGTCATTTCTGAATAAGGGCGTGACCGTCGCGTTTGGGACGGATTATCCGGTCGAGCCGGTGACGCCGTTTCGAGGGCTTTACGCCGCCGTCACGCGCAAGAGCGAAAATGGCAAGCAAGAATACTTCCCCGCCCAAAAGTTGACTATGGATCAGGCCATCGCGGCCTACACCGCGGGCTCGGCCTTTGCGGAATTCCAAGAAAAGGAAAAAGGCAAGCTAGTGCCGGGGATGCTTGCAGACTTCGTGGTGCTGGACCATGATGTGACAGCGGCCTCGCCGGAAAAAGTTATCGCGACCAGGGTGGTGCGCACGGTCATGGGCGGGAAGACCGTTTACGAGATGAAATAGCCTCCCCGACTAATCTTCAGTAATTGCTTCCCTCAAGATCCTGGCGGCGGTTTGGCTCGCGTCTTCCGTGTACGCGGCTAGCTTGTTCACTGCAACAGAGCGGATGGGGTCGCCCACTGACTTCTGCTTCGATACATCGAACTTCTCAATATCCGCCGTTTGTCCGTCGGGGGAAACTCCCACAACCCGGTAAACTCCGACCAGGCCGTCCGGCAATACGAGCCGACCCGCATCTATCGCTTTTGTCGTTTTTGCCATAACGACAGTTTCCCACAATTTGGCAAATTGACAAATACCCGGTGATCTCGGGGATCTAAAACTGTAGACAACCGGTTTTCGAATCTGCGAGTTTGCAAACGGGTATAATTAGTGGTTTAGCGTCCTCGGAGGAAGTAGGGATATGGATTCGCGGGCATTTTGGCAGCGCTTGAAAACTCATCGCTGGGTGTATTCGTTCAGCATTGTGGCTACGTTAGCGGTGGGGATTTTAATTGGTTCGGTGGTCTCTTACGGAGTAAAGGGCAAGGAAGGGCAGAAGTCTGCTGACGCGACTCCGCTGTCAGTTCCCTCTCCCAAGCAGCTTTCTGGTGAGTTCTCGCAGATTGCCAAGCAATTAGGCCCGACCGTGGTCAATATCAATACCGAGTCGACGATCAAGAATCCGCATCGCCGCCGTGGCGGGCAGGGTCAGGGTCAAGGTCCCGACGACGACGACAACGGTGGCGGCGGCCCGGGTGGCATGGATGACTTCTTCAACCGCTTCTTCGGCGGACAAGGAGGCCCGGCTGGCCCCAACGGTGATGCCGCGATTCATGAGCGTTCGCTGGGCTCCGGCGTGATTGTGGATCCCAAAGGTTACATCGTCACCAACCGCCATGTGGTGGAGAAGGCGGACCGCATCCGCGTGCGGCTGCAGGACGATCCGCCAGGCGTGCAACACGATGCCAAAGTGATCGGCGAAGATCAAGAGACCGATCTGGCGGTCATTAAGATCGAAATGACGCGCACAGTGCCCACGGCAAAAATGGGGAACTCAGACAGCATGGAAGTCGGCGACTGGGTTCTGGCTATAGGCAGCCCGTTCGGCCAGGTCGGTACGGTCACGGCTGGTATTGTCTCGGCCAAGGGCCGTGATATCGTCCCCGGCCGCCAATTCCAAACCTTCATTCAAACCGACGCGGCGATCAATCCGGGAAACTCCGGTGGGCCGCTGGTCAATCTTGAAGGTGAAGTCATTGGCATCAACACCGCAATTTTGAGCGAAACCAATGCTTACGCGGGAGTCGGATTCTCGCTTCCTTCCAACACCGTGGTGCAGGTTTACAACCAGCTGATCGGACCCGAACACCGCGTCGCGCGAGGTTCCATCGGCATTATGTTTGACGCCGTGGAGAATCCCGCCATCACCCGGGTTTATGGCAATGGATCAGGCGTAACCATATCGAGCGTAGTGCCCGGCAGTCCAGCCGATCAGGCGGGCTTGAAAGTGGGCGATACAATTACCACGGTCGACGGCAAGAAAGTGACCAAGGGCTCGGAATTAGTGGCCGACATCGCCTCGCGAAAGCCAGCGTCGAAAGTGGAACTGGGTTTCGTGCGCAATGGCAAACAACAAAACGCGAGTGTGACCATTGCGGATCGCGCCAAGCTGTTTGCGGCGCGGTTGAACGAGGATGAAGGCGGTAACGACGAGAGCGCGCCCAAGCAGGATAAGTTTGGCATCACAGTGCGCAAACTCACGCCAGATATGGCCGAGCGCCTCGACATGCCGGCGGGCAGAGGCGTCATCGTGCAGGACGTGAAGCCATCATCGTTTGCCGACGATATCAACCTGGGCCGCGGCGATGTGATTCTCGAGATCAATAAGCAGCCCGTCAACAGCGAAGAAGATTTCGCCAAGGTCGAGTCCGGACTTAAGAGTGGTCAGGATGTGGTATTCCTCGTCCGCCCGCGCGGTTCGTCGCGACAAGATGGAACCATCTTCGTGCCGGGGACACTTCCGTAACCTGGAATGAGCCAACGGGAACTGGCGTTGCGTCATCCGATAGAGGATGATGGCAATGCCAGTCTGCCTGGGCCTTTATTTTTGCCTCTGGCGCACTTTGGCGGACTTTGGGGGTTTGCCGTTGGAGCCAAAGCATCGCGCGAAAAACGTGACCGGAAGGTTGAACGCTCTCTGCGTCCTGGCGTTCCTTTGTCTCTGTTTGTCGCCTGCCACAGGGCTTGCGCAGGATTCTGCTGGCAACACCTCGACAGCCAAAAAGACGGTCGCCACTCAAGTGGCTACCTCCCAAGAGCACGCGAAGGCAGCGCCATCCGGTGCGAAAGCCAGTTCGACTGCTTCTACGAAAGCGCATCCAGCATCGCATCCTTCAGCAATCAAGCATTCGAAATCAAGCACAAGTCTTGCTGCTCACACTGGTAAAGCGAAGTACGCAAATTCGCGGACGAGCAGCAAGAGAAAGCCGCGCGGCCAGCAGAAGATTGATTCCGAGCGGGCGGAGGCGATTCAGGAAGCGCTGATCCGCGAACGTTATATGAGCGGTGAGCCGACCGGGACCTGGAATCAGACCACCGAAGATGCCATGCGCCGCTATCAGGCCGATCATGGCTGGCAATCGAAGCAGGTACCAGATTCGCGAGCTCTAATCAGCCTCGGACTGGGACCGAGCAACGATCATCTGCTCAATCCCGAGAGCGCCATGACCAGCGGATCGACCGTTTCCCATGCAGGTGCGCCGGTGAGTTCCCAATCTCAGAGCCCGCTCTCGCGCGCTGCTGAACCGGGAGCGCGCACGAGTACCACCCCGGCTCCCACGGCCAATCCGGCGCAAGCTACCTCACCGGATCGTGACGCCCCAGCCCCACAGTAGCCCGTGTAGAACGGACACTCTTGCCCGCTGCCTTTGGAGTTGTTGTTGGGGTTGCCGCCTGCATCTGAAAAGACCTAACTCCAGAGACCCTAGTGGCTGCCAGGTGACTTGCGATAGCTCCCGGTGACCGGCTTCGGAAAGTAAGGCAGTGACCGTGACTGAATAATAGCCTGCGGATTG
>Ga0209006_10006679_pt1 | contig 10424 bp, 6 predicted proteins | sample JacPin_JW_Ref_O2_FD_188567 | JGI IMG/M metagenome (GOLD analysis project Ga0209006, IMG submission 188567) | Forest soil microbial communities from Algoma, Ontario, Canada - Jack Pine, Ontario site 1_JW_Ref_O2 (SPAdes) (version 2) | ecosystem: Environmental > Terrestrial > Soil > Boreal... | reverse complement strand
GGTCGCTGGTCCGCGCCAGGACTGACGACGATCTGCGCGACGTCACCGCTCAGCTTTGGGACATGGCGGTCGGCCTCGAGGACGGCAACATATCCGACGCGCAGGCCAATCTGCGCAACGCCGAGGAAGCGCTGCGGCAAGCGCTCGAGCGCGGCGCCAGCGATGAGGAAATCAAGAAGTTGATGGATCAGTTGCGTGCGGCGATGGATCGCTTCATGCAATCGATGCAGGACCAAATGCGCAACAATCAACAGCTCGCCCGGCCGCTCGACCGCAACTCTCGGGTCCTGAGCCAGCGCGATCTGCAGAGCATGCTCGACCGGCTGGAGAATCTCGCCCGCAATGGCGCCAAGGATGCCGCGCGCCAATTGTTGCAGCAGCTTCAGCAAATGACCGAGAATTTGCAGATGGCGTCGCCGAACCAGAACGGCGACGACAGCGACGATATGATGTCGCAGCTCGATGAGCTCGGCGACATGATCCAGAAACAGCAGGAGCTGCGCGACCGCACCTTCCGCCACGGCCAGGATCAGCGCCGGCAGAATGGCTCGCGCAACCAGCAGGGCAAGCAAGGCGAGCAGGGACAGCAGGGTCAACAGGGCGAGCAAGGCGAGCAGGGCAATGCCATGAGCGGCCTGCAGCAGAACCAGCAGGCGCTACGCGATCGGCTCAAGAAGCTGCTCGATGAGCTCAAGAACCGCGGCCTCGGCCAAAATGGTCAGGGCCAGCAAGGCGAAAAAGGCGAAGCCGGCAACGGCATGGATCAGCTCGGACAGGCCGACGACGCCATGGGCGACGCCGAGTCTCAGTTGGGCGATGGCAATGCCGACAGTGCGGTCGATTCGCAGGGCCGCGCGCTCGACGCCCTGCGCAAGGGTACGCAAGGGCTGGCGCAATCGATGCAACAGCAAATGGGACAGGGTAACGGCCCGGGTCCGAACGGGCGGCTCGGCCAGCCGCGCGCGCAACGCGACACCGATCCGCTCGGCCGCCCGCTGCACGGTCGCGATCCCGACGATTTCAGCGTCAAGGTGCCGGGCGAGATCGATGTGCAGCGCGCCCGCCGCATCATCGAAGAGCTGCGGCGCCGTTTCGGCGATACGCTGCGCCCGCAGGAAGAGCTCGAATATATCGAGCGGCTGCTCAAGGATTATTGAGCAAATAGCGAGTCTGCGACGTCTGGTCGATCGCCGATCATTGGCGGCCGTCATTCGGGGGCGCGCGAAGCGCGAGCCCGCAATCCATAACCACTGACTATGCGTGTCTTCTGATTGACCAGTGATTATGGATTCCGGACTTGCCGCATCCGCGGCAATCCGGAATGACAATTGTTGAGCGGTGTTTCGTCACAATTGTTAATTTATTCCAACCGAATGTTAACGCTTCCTTGATATTGCTGCGCACCGATCGGGATCCGTTCCCGCTGGCGCAGAGGTCTTAGAGCATGTCCCGGAAAAGTGGAAACCGGTTTTCCGAAATGGACATGCGACAACAAAGAGATCAGAGCATGTCTCGGAAACGTGGAAACCGGTTTTCCGAAGAAGATATGCCACAACACATGAATTTAGAGCGGATCCCGATTCAGCCCAATCGGGATACGCTCTAGTGGCGTCAGTGAGTTCCGAGCCTGCGCCGCGTTCCTATCGGCGCGAATCCTCACGCCTGTTGGCTTTGATGCCGTTCGGCGCGCAGGTGCGTGGCGCGATTGATCGTGCGCGTGCGCTGTTTGCCGATGACGGCGATTCATCGTTGGTGCGCCGCCTCGCCGGCGCTGCGTTCCTGATCCGGGTATTCAGCGCGGCGCTGACTTTCGTCTCGCAAATTCTGCTGGCGCGCTGGATGGGCAGCTCTGAGTTCGGCATCTACATCTACGGCTGGACCTGGGTGCTTTTGATCGGCGGCATGGTCGACTTCGGGCTCGGTTCGGCCGCGCAGCGCTTTATCCCGGAATATACCGAACAAAGGCGTTTCGCGTTGTTGCGCGGCTTCCTGAGTGGCAGTCGCTGGCTGGCGTTGCTGTTCGGCACCCTCGCGGGCGTGGTTGGAGCGTTGGCGGTGAAAGTGCTGACGCCGCATATCGATCCTGCGACCGTCGTGCCGCTTTATCTGTCGTGCGCGTCGCTGCCGCTGTTCGGCGTCTGGTCGGCGCAAAGCGGCATCGCGCGCTCGTACAATTGGGTCAATCTCGGCTTGTCGCCGGTCTATCTGCAGCGCCCAATTCTGTTGCTGGCGCTGATGGGCCTGATCTGGGCGCTGGGCTTTCCCACCGATGCGGTCACCGCGACGCTTGTGGGCGTCATCGCTTTGACCAGCGTCGGTCTGGCGCAGGTGATCGTGCTCAACCGCAGGCTCGCCGGGGTCGTCGAAAACGGTCCGCGCGCCTATGCGGCACGGACGTGGCTTGCGGTATCGCTGCCGATTTTCCTGGTCGAGGCCTTCTACTATCTGCTCACCTATTCCGACGTCATCGTGGTCAAGCAATTCCGCTCGGCCGACGAGGTGGCGATCTATTACGCCGCTTCCAAGACCATCGCGCTGGTCTCGTTCGTTTACTATTCGGTGGCGCAAACGATCGCCCATAAATTCGTCCAATATGACGTCAGCGGCAACCGCGAGGGCCTCGCCGGCTTTCTCAAGCAATCGGTGCGGCTGACCTTCTGGCCCTCGCTCGTGGTGATCGTCGCGTTGCTCGCGCTGGGGCACCCTTTGCTGCGTCTGTTTGGTCGCGAATTCACCTCCGGCTATTATCTGATGTTCATCATCGCCGTCGGGCTGTTGGCGCGCGCTTCGGTCGGGCCGGCGGAGCGGCTTCTCAACATGCTCGGCGAACGTCGCGCCTGCGCCCTGATTTATGGGTCGTCGTTCGCCATCAGCTTGATCCTCTGCGTGCTGCTGATTCCGCGCCTGGGGCTCGCCGGTGCCGCGGTGGCAAGCTCGAGCGCGCTGCTGTTCGAATCCGTGAGCCTGTTTCTGGTCGCGAAATATCGCCTGGGACTGCACTGTTTCATCTTCGGCGGTTCCTCGAGCTAACGCGCGGGAGGGATCAGGACATGCGGAAGAAAAAATCTCGGCAGGCGAAGGGCATCGTGGATAACGACGTGGACCGCAGCTTGGCGCGCGCATGACCGCGAGAGTCTCGACCAGCGAAACACCGGTCGTGCCGCTTGACGGCACGGCGTCGGCTATTGCCAGTGCGCGTCGCGCGCTGCTCGCCGATCGCTATCCGGTGGATTCCCTGACGGTCGAATGGCGCACTTTCGGTGAGCTCGCGCCGCTGGTGCCCGCCTGGCGTAAGCTTGCCGAGACCGCGCTCGAGCCGAATGTCTTCTATGAGCCCGCTTTCGCGCTTGCCGCCGCGCCGGTCTTCGCGGCCGATGCCGGAGCGATGCTGGTGTGGTCGGAACGTGGTCCGCGCCGGCTGCTCGGCTTTTTTCCGGCGCGCATCGAGAAGCGCCGCTACGGCGTCGGTCTGCCGCTGCTGGTCGGCCTGACGCATCCCTACGGGCCGCTCGGGGTGCCGCTGGTTGAGCGTGAAGCGGCCGAGCTCGTCATTGCGGCGTGGCTTGCGCATCTCGCCGCCGAGACGGAGCTGCCCGGATTGGTGCTGTTGCCTTACCTCACCGATAACGGCGCGTTCGCGGCGGTGCTGGAGCCCATCTTGCGTCGCGCTCAGATTCCTTTTGCCGATTTCGATCATCACCAAAGAGCGCTGTTGGCACCCTCCGGCGACCGCGCGCTTTATGTCGAGCGTGCCTTGAGCCGGCATCGCCGCAAGGAACTAAGCCGGCAGTGGCGGCGGCTGAGCGAGGTCGGTGCGGTGGCGTTCGGTGCTGCCGAGGATGCCGCAGCGGTCGCCGACGCGCTCGAGCATTTTTTCACCGTCGAAGCGGCCGGCTGGAAAGGCCGCGCCGGCACGGCGGCGGCCGCAGACGACGATCTGCGGCGCTTTGTGCGTAAAGCCGTCACGGGGCTCGCGGCGGAAGGCAAAGTCACCATCGATCGCCTGTTCGTCGACGGCAACGCCATCGCCGCCGGGGTCGTGCTGCGCAGCGGCCGTTCAGGCTGGTTCTGGAAGATCGCCTACGACGAAGCGTACGCGCGCTTCTCGCCGGGGGTGATGCTCAGCGTGGCGCTCACCGAAGCGCTGGTCGCGGACGCGCGGATCGTGCGCGCCGATTCCTGCGCCACTGCCGACCATCCGATGATCGATCATATCTGGCGCGAGCGACTGCCGCTCTGCAACCGCCTGATCGGCGTCGGCCGGCACGCGCCGTTCGCGATTGTCCGGCGTCTGGAGGCGCTGCGCTCCGCCGCCATCGCAGGCGCCAAAGGCGTGCGCGAAACCCTTCGCCAGCGTGGCCGTTAGAGCATGATCCGCAACATCATTCGGCGTTCGTTAACCGCAAAACAACGTATTAACGCGTAGTTTTCGCCAACGATCCGGTGCGCATCGATGATGAGTGGCCATTCTGTTGCAAAGAACATACGCCAATGGGGCGTGGTCGTCGGCTGTGGGCTCGCCGGCTTTGTGCTCGGCCTGATCGTTTTTCGCCTTTATGGACTCGACGGAATCATCGGAGCGCTGCAGAGCGTGCCGCCGGTTGTCGCCGCTTTGATCTTTGCGGCCGTACTGGCGCTCGTTTTTCTCTCCGGCGGTGCGCTGTTTGCGGTCGCCCAGGAGCGCTGGCGCAATCTGTTGTCGCGAATTGCGCTCAACAACATGACGCAGGCGCTGTGCATGTACGACGCCGACGGCCGGCTCGTCCTCTGCAACGTGCGCTTCATCGAAATGTACAATTTGCGGCGCCAGCAGCTTCGTCGCGGCATGCCGATGCGCGAATTGCTGGCCTGCGGCGCCGAGGCCGGTACCTTTGCCGGCGACCCGCAGCGTTATGCGGCCGAGCGCATCAGGCGGGCGGCGCAGGCGGCCACCGACAGCAAGACCTTCGAGATGAAGAACGGCCGCATCGTCGCGATGATCAGCCGGCCGCTGCGTGGCGGCGGCTGGGTGGAGACCCACACCGACGTCACCGAGCAACTCGTCGCCGAGAAGGAGCGCGATACGCTGCGTTTGCGCGAGGAACGCCGTATCGCCATCGATGCCGATATCGCCTCGTTCCGCGGCCGCGTGGAAAATGTCATCGCCATCGTCGGCCAAAGCGCTGCGGCAATGAAACAGGCCGCCAAAAGCTTGCTTGCCACTTCCGACCATACCTTGCAGCGCGCTGAGGGCGCGGTGCATGGATCGAACGAGGCCTCGGCGAATGTCGAGACCGCTGCCGCCGCGGCCGAAGAGCTTTCAGCCTCGATCAAGGAAATCAGCCGCCGGCTGGCACAAACCGGCGATGTCGTGCGCACCGCTGCCGCCGGTGCGACCGCGACCAACGACGACATCGCGGCGCTCGCGCGCATCGCGCAGCGCATCGGCGACGTGGTGCGGCTCATTCAAGACATTGCCGAACAGACCAATCTGTTGGCGTTGAACGCCACCATCGAAGCGGCGCGCGCCGGCGAAGCCGGGCGCGGCTTTGCGGTGGTGGCCTCGGAAGTGAAATCGCTGGCGGTGCAGACCGCCAAGGCGACCGGCGAGATCACCAAGGAAATTTCCTCGGTGCAGAGCTCGACCGGCGATGCGGTTGCTGCGATCCGCGCCATCACCCAGCGCATGCAGGACATCAACGCCCACACCACCGAGGTGGTCGGCGCCATCGAGCAACAAGAGCTCGCGACCGGCGAGATTTCGCACAATGTCGCCAGCGCCGCGGCCGGCGCGCGTGCGGTGGTTGCCGCGCTCGGCGATGTCGCTTCCGGCGTCACGCAGACGCGCAGCTCGGCGCAGACCGTGCTTGCGGCTTCCGAAGAAGTGGAAAACGCCGCCGTGAAGCTGCGCAGCGAAGTCGAGGATTTTCTGCGCACCGTGGCGGCTTAGGGCGGAAGCCTTTTCCCGCTCATTCCCGCGCAAGCCGGAATCCAGGCTAGGTCCCCGCCTTCGCGAGGACGAGCGGAGCTTTGCGAGTCCAAAGAGAATCGACAGCCTTAGAATATTTTACCGCCCCGCCGCATAGCCCTGCATGCCGCGGGGATTGGCGGCGGCGCGGCGGCGGCGGCCGTCGCGTGCGGCGGCGGTGAGGCGGCCTTCCGACCAGTCCGGCCCGACTTCGACGATATGGCCGCGCCGCTTGAGCTCGGCGATGGTTGTGCGCGGCAGCCGGCCCTCGGCCACAAGCACGCCGGGACGTGCGCTGCGCGGCCAGAACGACGACGGAAAATGCTCCGAATGCCAGGCCGGCGCGTCGATCGCCTCTTGCAGATTCTGCCGCGCGTGCACGTGGCGCAGAAAGAACTGCGTGATCCACTGATCCTGCTGATCGCCGCCCGGTGTGCCCCAGGCGAGATACGGCTCGCCGTCGCGCAGCGCCAGCGTCGGCGACAATGTCGTGCGCGGCCGTTTGCCGGGCGCGAGCCCGGCCGGGTGATGGTCGTCGAGCCAAAACATTTGCGCGCGCGTACCGAGACAGAAGCCAAGCTCCGGTATCACCGGCGACGATTGCAGCCAGCCGCCGGACGGCGTCGCCGAAACCATGTTGCCGGCTTGGTCGATAATATCGAGATGTACCGTATCGCCGCGCGTGCCGCCGAGCCGCCCGACGGTCGGTTCGCCCGCGCCGGCAGCCGCGGCCGCCCGGGGTGCATCGCCGCCGACCATCTCGGCGGCGCCGCCAAAGCCTTCAATGTCGCCGGGACGCAACGCCACCGATGCCGTGTCTCCGACGAGCTGGCGCCGCTCGGCATTGTAGGTGTCGGATAGAAGCGCCGCCGTCGGCACGTCGACAAAATCCGGGTCGCCGTAAAACGCCTCGCGATCGGCGAAAGCAAGCTTCGCGCACTCCACCTGCAGATGAACAAAATCCGCGCCGGTCGGGTCGAGGCCGTCGAGATCGAAGCCTTTGAGCAACGCCAGTTGTTGCAGCATCACCGGGCCTTGGCCCCACGGGCCCGTCTTGCAAACCGTATAGCGGCCGTAGTCGTAAGTGAGCGGCGCTTCGATGCGCGGCGTCCAGCGCGCCATGTCGTCCGCGGTGAGCACGCCGCGATGGCGCGCGCCGCTCGTGTCCATGATCTCGTGCGTGCGGCAGAAGCGATCGACCGCGTTGGCAACGAAGCCGCGCGACCAACACGTCCGCGCCCGCTCGATCTGCGCGATGCGACCGCCGCCCGCGCTCTCGGCTTCGTTGAGAATACGAAGATACGTCGCCGCCAGCGCCGGATTGGTGAACAGCGTGCCGGTCGCCGGTACGCTGCCGTGCGGCAAATACACGGCCGCTGACGTCGACCAATGCACCCGAAACAGCTCGGCCACGGTCGCGATCGTGGCATGCGCGCGCTCGACCAGTGGGTAGCCGTTTTGCGCGTAGCCGATGGCCGGGAGCAAAACCTCGCGCAGCGACAGCGTGCCGTAGTCGCGCAGCAACAGCATCCAGGTCTCGAAGGTGCCGGGTACGCAGGCCGCCAAAAGCCCGGTGCCGGGCACGAGCGAAAGGCCTTCGCGGCGATAATGCGCGATGGTGGCGCCGCCCGGTGCCGGGCCCTGGCCGCATATCACCTCCGGCTTGCCACGCCGTGTGTCGTAAACGATCACCGGTACGTCGCCGCCGGGGCCGTTGAGATGGGGCTCGACCACTTGCAGGGCGAACGCGGTGGCGACCGTGGCATCGAAAGCGTTGCCGCCTTTTTCCAGCGTCGCCATGCCGACGGCGGTCGCGATCCAATGGGTGGTAGCGACGACACCGAAGGTGCCCTCGATCTCGGGACGCGTCGTGAACGGGTTCGGATTGATGACGCTCATGGCGTCATCTAGCCCGGAATCCGGCGGGAGCGAAACCGGGGGAACGACCGCCTTGGCGTAAAGCGGTCGTTTTTAGCTCAGCTCGCGCCGGATCCTTCGGGCGCGAATTTCAAGGCGACGCCGTTCATGCAGTAGCGCAGCCCCGTGGGTTTCGGTCCATCGTTGAACACATGGCCGAGATGGCCGCCGCAACGCCGGCAGGAGACGGCGGTACGCACCATGCCGAATGAGCGGTCGCTGATTTCGTCGACGGCTTTGTCCAGCGGCGCCCAAAAGCTCGGCCAGCCGGTACCGCTGTCGAATTTTGTCTTCGACGAAAACAGCGGCAAGTCGCAACCGCCGCAGCTGAAGGCGCCGGCGCGATGTTCGTGCAGCAGGCTGCTGGTGAACGGCCGCTCGGTGCCCTCATGGCGCAGCACCTGATAAGCGTCGGGCTTGAGCAACGCGCGCCACTCGGCGTCGCTATGGGTGACCTCATAGGTCTTGGCGGTTTCGGCATCGGCGCCACCGGGCCAAGTCATGCGGCCGAGCGCCAGCGCGGCGATACCGGCGGCCCCTGCGAGCAAAGCATGTCGGCGTGTCAGCATATCGTCCTCCCAAACTCCCATCTGGTATAGCGGGCGCGCACCCAGCCGTCACCGCGCGGTGCGGTAACGAAGCCGCCACGATTTGGTGAAGTCGCCGCGAGCATTGGCGATGGATAGGCTGCATCGGCGCTCGTCGGGCCCCATGCCGTCAGATCCTGCGGCTATCATAAGCCCAATGCAGCAGCGCCTGGCGCTGCCGCTTGCGGCACGTGAGATCGCCCGGCTCGCAATGGCGCTCGATCTGGCGGACGTGCCGGCAAATGGCTTTCCACCGTTTGATCTGGCGCGCGTCTTCCTCGGGCAGGCGGCGGCCCAGATAGTAGCGGCAATACCACTGGAACCAGCCGCGCGGATCGTCGGGATGAATCCAACCCTTGCGGCGCCATTCCGCCAACGGCTGGCTGGCGTCGACGCCGAAAAAATTCAGCGCGCAATCGCGTTTCTCGCCGGCAAGCTTGGCGCGCGCGAACCAGGAGCGCGGGAATTCCTTGCGGCAATCGGTCATGTACTTTCCGCAAAAGACGCCGAGGCGAAGCATCTCGGCCGGTGTCAGTTGCGGCTGGAAGTCCGGTGCGAAGTTGCGTCCCGTCGGTGCAGATAAGACATAGCGATAGCCGCGCTGCATCCTGTCGTTGACGGTGATGCTTCGCTTTTTCAGGACGATCCCTCTCACGGCAGAGCGCGCAAGTGACGGCTGCAAAGCAACGGCCACGAGTCATGGCTGCAAAGTCTTGGCGCCAAGTCAGGGGTTGCAAAGCCCAAACGGCGGCCCCCCGAAACCGCGGTTCAGATTCATGCCTGCTAACTTCTTAGCGCGAAGATGGTCGCACAAATTAGCGCGGAGACGCTCGTACAGAAATACCGGCGTGCCGAACCAACACGATCAACGCCTCATGAGCCGCGAGCAAAAAAAACCGGGCCCTCCCGGGCCCGGCTTGAAGTTCGCCAGCGTGGGGGCGCCAGCGAATCACCTTCCAGAGGGGAAGAAGCTGCCCGCATACGGTTGCCAATCTGGGAGGATCACGGCCCCGCATGTCACGCAGCAAGGCTTGTATAATGCAAACTGATCCTGCGGCGCACAACGCAGCAGCTGACATGCCAGCCATGCAGCCCCGTTGCTCGCGCAATAAACCTGCGCAATCTCAATGACTTTTCGCTTTGCAAAGTGTTTGCGAAAGCCGAAACGTGCTTTCAGGTTTTCCAAACAGTTCGCCCGTTTGTGTCGGGTGCTGAACACACGCGTCCGATCAACCGTGCACGCGGCGCCAGCGGTAGCGCGATACGCCCACTGACGTAGGCGCGTTTCTCGGCGAGCCCTAAGCCCTAGTAATTCCAGCGTTGGGCGTTGGCGACCAGGAAGTCGCGGAACGCCTGCACGCGCGCCACCGTCTTGAGCTCTTCCGGATAGACGAAATAAGCTTCGATCGCGATCGGATCGCTGTCGGAGAAGAGCTGCACCAATCCGCCGTCGCCTTCCACCAGATAATCCGGCAGCATGGCGATGCCGATACCGCGTTGGCAGGCACGCAGAATGCCGAGAATATTGTTGATGACCAGATGCGGGGTCCGCGGGCCTTTGCCGTCGCGCGCCACCTCGATCAGATAGCGCGAGCGCTGCAAATAGGTCGGGATGTTGCCGCCCAACACCAGAACGCGGTGATTGTCGAGGTCCTCGAAGGTGCGCGGCGTGCCGAAGCGCTTCAGATATTCGGGCGAGGCGTAAACGTGAAAGTGCACCGAGAACAATTTGCGCTGGATCAGATCCGGTTGCGTCGGCTGCCGCAAACGAATGGCGACATCGGCCTCGCGCATGGCGAGGTCGAGTTCCTCCTCGGTCGTCAGGAGCGTAATGCGAACTTCCGGATAAAGCTCGATGAACTCGCCGAGCCGCGGCGTCAGCCAGTGCACGCCGATGCCCGGCGTGGTGGTGACGCGCAGATCGCCGTTCGGCCGCTCGCGGCTGTCGGTGAGCTTGGCGCGCGCCGCCTCGA
>Ga0209006_10006678_pt1 | contig 10425 bp, 14 predicted proteins | sample JacPin_JW_Ref_O2_FD_188567 | JGI IMG/M metagenome (GOLD analysis project Ga0209006, IMG submission 188567) | Forest soil microbial communities from Algoma, Ontario, Canada - Jack Pine, Ontario site 1_JW_Ref_O2 (SPAdes) (version 2) | ecosystem: Environmental > Terrestrial > Soil > Boreal... | reverse complement strand
TCGTGCGCCATCGTGATCCCGGTCAGCGCCCTCATGCAGCACAACGACTTTATCTTCCATAATCCGGGCCGGCTATGGTGGGGAGCTTTCCTTTGGGCGGTAGTCCCAGCGGTAACGTTGCTACTCGGCGCGACGCCCTTTCTTCAGCCGGAGCCCGCGAAGCGCCACGCCTAGCGAGTTGGAGATCGGGCACTGGAGGCTTGTAACTGCCGCGTGTTTTGGAAACGAAACCTGGCCAGTCCCGTGGAAGAGCGGCGCTTCAGCGCCGCGTTACGCGAAAAAAACAATTGGGCTTTAGCCCCTGATTCACTGCGCCGGCGGCACAAACTCTTTGGGCTTCGCTGATCCCTCGCCGAAGAAAAATGCTTCCAGCTGCTTCGCGATCACTTCCTGATCCTCGCGCCGCGACGGATTCAGCCGGTACTCGTTCAGCAGCATTTTGCAGTGCTCAATCCACATCTTCCACGCTTCCTGCGAAACGTTGTCGTACACACGGTGCCCCAGCTCGTTATCAAACGGAGGCTCATCCAAACCGGGCATCTGTCTCTGAAACTTCACGCAAAAAACCGTATGCTCCATAACCTTCCCCACTCCTGAACTAAGTTCGAAATTATCGAATTTCCATGCTGCGAATCAGCCCATCGCGAATTTCATACACATGCTGAAGGGTCTGATCGACGATCAGCTTTCCGCCGATGTCATGCACCACCTGATGCACCGTTACCGCGATGCGACCGTCGTTCTCTTGTTTGAAACCGACGGGCTCGACCTGCGGGACCAGCGTCTCGAACTGACGCCTCCAGTACGCCCGCACTGCAGTGGTGCCCAGCACGCGCCCGCCTTCCATTCCGTTCGGCCAATCCACATCAGGATGCATTGCCGCAAGAACCGTTTCCACTTCCCGCGCGTTGAACGCCGCGTAGACTCGGCGAAGCAACTCCACGTCCGTCGCGATGATCGCAGCTTCAACCATACAGAAGTAAAGATTATCCTACAGGCGAAAGGGATTCATCTCAGGCCTGCACTACGCCGGCGGAACGATGCGCAATAGCTTGGTGGGCCCACCAGGATTTGAACCTGGAACCAACGGATTATGAGTCCGCTGCTCTAACCGTTGAGCTATAGGCCCGCGACCTCAATCTAGCATTATTCTAAGGCACCCGCTCGCTGGTTTCCTCTGACCGCGCGCTCTCGTTGCCGCGCACATCGACGGCCGAAACCGAATAGAAATAATTCTTTCCCGCCGCCACATTGGCGTCGCGGTACGCCGGCGTCTTCACCGGTTCGGCATTCAGCTTCACCGGCGTCGATCCCTCTTCATGCCGGTAGACGTTGTATCCCGCCAGGTCCACATCAGCCACCGGCGCCCAGATCAGATCGACAAATGGCGCTTGACCCGGCCCGGAGAACACTGCCTGCAAGCTGCTCGGCACCTCGGGAGGAAACACATCATTTGCGAGCACCTTTAACTCCGGTGTGTCCGTGCCCTCGATCTGCAGCTCGGCAGTCTGCGGCTCGACCTTTTCGGATCGATTCTTTCCTGGAGTGGTTTTCTCTGCCTTGGTATTTTCCGGCCGCGGAATCACCGTCACCGCTTCCGCGCGATAGAAATACGTTTTCTGCCACTCGAATGTCGAATCGGTTAAGGTGAGCGCGCGATTCTCGGCAGGCACTTCACCCACCAGCATCGTCTGCTGCTCGCCCTCCGGCCGCCGAAACACGCGATACACATAGTGAACCGACGGCGCGGGATTTGCCGGCGCGCTTCCTGTCCAGCTCAGGACGACGCCCTGGCCCGTCACCTTCGCGGAGAAATCCTGCGGCGGCGGCAGCGTATGAATCGTCGAAACTTTCACCGCATTCGAGAGCCCAGCTCCGCGGCCATCCGGGTTGAGCACTTCCACGGCGTAGCTCACAAACGCCGTAGGATCGTCACTTCCCGCCTGCGTAGGAATAGAGTCTGTGTAGGTGTTGCTGGGTTTTTGAGCGTGATTCGGTTTCTGCTCGGAAGACTTCGCCGCGGGCTTTTCGCTTTGCGCTGCCGCCGAAGCCGGCGAAGGCTGCGCCGTTCCGACAGGCGCTCCGCACTGCGTGAATTCCGCCTCAGCGCTCCGGCAGATACGCGTCTCACCCACCACATTTATCTTCTGCCGGTCGGTCGTGACGCTGGGAACGGTCCACGTCAAAATTACCCGGTCGCCCTTGCGCACCGCGCGCAAATCCGCTGGAGGCTTCGGCAACTTCAGCGACGGAGGTTTTGGCGGCGCCATGCTGGCGCACGCCGTCAATAGCAGCGGCGCGCAAAAAAGCGCAATGGTCCGCCATGTAGGATCGATCCGATTGAATCGCATTGAATTTTCAATAGTTTACAAAATGTCAGGCGGCGCATCAGGAATCAGAGCATTCTTACCTGTTAGACTTTGGTTACGTTTCGCCGCGCAGCCTGGAATTGTAGAGTGATACGAATGCCGAATCGGAATCAAAAATCGGGAAGCAAGATGCCTGCATTGCGTTCAAAGAAAACATCTGCCATGGATACGCTGCTAGAGAGCATGGATCAGTTGGCCGATTCCGCTGCCCAAAAAATGACTGCCGAAGAGTTGCGCAAAGCCAGCAAAGAAATCAACGGATCGATCGACCGCGTTGTCGCTGGTGGTCGCGAACGGCGTCGCGAAACTGCCTGATCAGTTCTTTCCTTTTCTCTTTGCCCATCTCCGGCTCTACACGGTTGATAATCGCGACATATTCTGATTCCGCCTCCTCATTTCCTTCTGCGGCCTCGGCCACCAACTCTTTGACCCGCCTGAGAGAGGCGCGCAGTTGCTTCGCTTCTTCCTCATTTTGATAGGTACGGCTCGGATCGCGGCGAGTTTTGTTCCACTTGCTCATCGGTTCAATTCTCCCTTCTTAACAGGGAGTCAAAGTTCAGGAATTCTCCGCTGATCGCGTGCCATGAAGTTTAACCCCGAGGCCGAGGGCCTGCACTGACTGCTATAATCAAAAATTGCGCTCATGCCTCAGAAACGACTGATCCGCTCCACTACAGTTTTATCCGTGCGCCGCAACGGCAGCGTCGTCTTAGCCGGCGACGGACAGGTCACGCTCGGCGAGTCGGTAATCAAGCACACGGCCAAGAAGATCCGCCGCCTTTACAACGATAAGATTATTGCCGGATTCGCCGGGTCGACCGCCGACGCCTTCACGCTCTTCAGCCGCTTCGAGGCCAAACTCGAGCAGTACCACGGCAACCTGGGACGCGGCGCGGTTGAACTGGCCCGTGACTGGCGCACCGACAAGTTCCTGCGCCATCTCGAAGCCCTGCTGCTCGTCTGCGATAAGGAGCAGACATTCCTGCTCAGCGGCCAGGGAGACGTCATCGAGCCCGACGGCGGCGTGGCTGCGATCGGCAGCGGAGGCCCTTATGCGCAGGCCGCGGCGCAGGCGATGATCGAACACACCGAACTTTCCGCCCGCCAGATCGCCGAAGAAGCAATGAAGATTGCCGGCAAAATGTGCATCTATACGAATGACCGGGTAACGATTGAGGAGTTGTGAGAACCGTCGTTAGCCGTTATCGAAAAGCCAACCATCAACGACTATCGACCACCGACTGATTTATGGCTATTTATTTACCCTCCAGCGCCGAAGAAGAACAGCTAGCTCTCGACGAACTCACGCCGCGTGAAATCGTCGCCGAGCTTGATAAGCACGTCATTGGCCAGAAAGACGCCAAGCGCGCCGTCGCCATTGCGCTGCGCAACCGCATGCGCCGCCAAAAGCTTACGCCGGAACTTGCGGAAGAAATCATTCCCAAAAACATCATCATGATCGGCCCCACCGGCGTGGGCAAGACCGAAATCGCGCGGCGTCTCGCGAAGCTCGCGAACTCGCCGTTTCTGAAAGTGGAAGCCTCGAAATTCACGGAAGTCGGCTATGTGGGCCGCGATGTCGAGTCAATGATCCGCGACCTGGTTGAAATTGCCATCGACAACGTGCGCGAAGAAAAACTCGAAGACGTCGCCGACAAGGCGGAACTGAACGCCGAAGAGCGCCTGCTCGATATTCTTCTGCCGCCGTCGCCAACGCCGCGTCCCGAACCAACGCAAACTTCGACTGCGGGCGGTGTGGTCATCGACGCTTCTACCGCGCTGACGGAATCGTCCAACTCGTCCTCTTCCGCCAACCGCACACGCGAAAAACTTCGCCAGCAACTGCGCGAAGGCAAGCTCGATGAGCGCATGGTCGAGATCGATGTGCGCGAGCGCAACTTTCCTTCGTTCGAAATTATTTCGAACCAGGGCGTCGAAGAAATGGACGTCAATCTCAAAGACATGCTGCCCAACATCTTCGGACAGCGCACGAAGAAGCGAAAGATGAAGGTCAACGAAGCCTTCGAGTACCTCATTCAGGAAGAAGAGCAGCGCCTCATCGACATGGATCAGGTCACGCGCATGGCCATTGAGCGCGTGGAAAATTCCGGCATCGTCTTTCTCGACGAGATCGACAAAATCGCCGGCCGCGAAGGCGGACACGGTCCCGACGTTTCGCGCGAAGGCGTGCAGCGCGACATTCTGCCCATCGTCGAAGGCACCACCGTCAACACGCGTTACGGCATGGTCCGCACTGACCACATCCTTTTCGTCGCTGCCGGCGCGTTCCACGTTTCGAAGCCCAGCGATCTCATCCCTGAATTGCAGGGACGTTTTCCCATTCGCGTCGAATTGCAGTCGCTGACCATGGAAGATTTCGTGCGCATTCTTACCGAGCCGAAATCGTCGCTGGTCAAGCAGTACACAGCATTGCTCGAAACCGAAGGCGTAAAGCTGGAGTTCACTCCCGAGGCGCTCGACGAAATCGCGCACTTTGCTTTTCGTGTGAATGAGAGTACGGAGAACATCGGCGCCCGCCGCCTGCACACCATCATGGAACGTGTGCTCGACGAGTTGAGCTTCGACGCGCCGGAGAAAAAAGGCCAGTCGATCACGATCGACGCAGACTATGTGCGGAAGATGCTGACCGACATCGTGAAGGATCAGGACCTGAGCAGATACATTCTGTAAAAGATTTGAGCCACAGACACACAGGGATTCAAGAGAACTTCATTTTTCTTTGATTCTCTGTGTCCTCTGTGGTCGATGATTTCTCTTCCGGTAATCATCCTGAGGCAATCATCGGCACGGCCGCTAACGCTGCCAGCAATCCAATAAACTTCCAGCGGCTGAAGTGTTCTTTCAAAACGAGTCTGGCCATCAACACGGTCACCGCCGGATAGAGCGACGTAATCACCACCGCTTCATCCAGGCGCCCGCGCTGGCTTGCCGAGATGAACAGGACGCTGGCAATAATGTCGAAGCATCCGGCGATCGCGCCCAATCCCACGCCAGTGCCTTCCATCGCCAGCGGAGCGCGCAGCACGAGCACAGCAATCGTGGTAGTTGTGAATGAACCGATGCGCGAGATCGCCGCCAGCCACACCGGCGATCCCGTCGCCTGATGAATGCAGAGATAAAACCCGGCAAAGCCCACCCCCGCCAGCGCCGCCGTGGCTACGCCTCTCGGATGCCCCGTTTCGTCATTCTCGCCGCGCGGCTCGGGCCGGGTGATCAGCCAGATCGCCATCACGGCCAGCACAAATCCCGTGATCATCCATCGGCTCGGCGCGCCTTCCATGGCAACGTCGGCCAGCGTCGGAATCGCCGCGCCCAGCAAAGCGGCAATTGGTGCGGTCAGTCCCATTTGTCCGGCAGCTAACGCGCGATAGAAGATGGCGAGAGAAAATCCTCCAATCGCGCCCGCGGCCAGCGCCCACGAAATGCTGGCCCGCGACGGAAACACGCCGTGCTGCGTCACCGCCACGCAAAACATGAGCGCGAATGCGCACAGATGCGAGAACGCTGTCAGCACAAATGCATTCGATCGCCGCGAGCCGTATCCCCCAGCGAAGTCGGAGAGTCCCCACAAGAAAACTGCGCCTACGCTCAACACCGCCGGCGGAAATGAAGTTGGGGAGACCACGCGGGTTGAGGTTAACACGCGCCTGTTTCCTGGACGTGGAACTATCCCATCAATGGCTAAAACCTACCGCGTGGGGTACTCTGAAATTGCTACCCTAACATTGCCTCCGGAGGTTCCATGAAGCGCCTGTTCTTTACCCTGGCTCTTGCCTGTGCTGTTCTCGCCTTACCCGCATTCGCTCAGGATGCCGCCCCGAAGGCCACGCCCGGCGCCGACGATCCGGCCTCACGCGAAGACGTGACTAAATTGTTGGACACTATGCGCTCTCACGACCTGATGCAGAAAATGATGGCCATCCAGGCGCAAAGTGTGGAACAGGCGATCCACGATCAGCTGCGGGAAAAGGGTTCCGTGCCCACAGATTTCGATGCGCAGATGAAGAAGAGCATCGACGGCATGGTGAAGAACATGCCGGTCGATGACGTTGTGCAGGCAATGATTCCCGCCTACCAGAAACATTTCACCCATGGCGATATCGAGGCCATGAGCACCTTTTACTCGTCGCCGGTTGGCCAGAAAGTTTTGGAGGAACTCCCAGCAGTGACGCAGGAAGGTATGCAGGCGGCCATGCCGATTCTGACGAAGTACATGCAAGCCTGGGAAGAACGGATGAAGCGCGATATGCAATCGCCTCCGAAGAGTTCAGCGCCCAAGGGCCAAAGCTAGGCGGCGAACAGTCCTGCCACTTGAACCCATCTCACTCTCTGGCCTAGAATCGGTGACCCATGGCGTCAGAGCCGTTGCAAGTCGAGCGTCTGGATCGGGGAGTGCTTAGCTTCCACGGTCCCCTCACGATGGAAAATGTATCGCCGTTCCTGAACGCGGTGCGCCGTGAAGACGCGCCCACCATGATTCTGGATTTCAGCGGCGTCCCGTATCTCGATTCCTCCGGCCTCGGATCGCTCATCAGCGCTTCCACCTCGTGCGTAAAGTCCGGCCGCCGCTTCGCCATCACCGGCGTCAACGCGCGCGTGCGCCGGGTGTTTGAAATTACCCGGGTCGATAATGTGCTGCTGACGTTCCCAACGCTCTCCGACGCGCTGGAGGCCTTTACCAACGCAGGCAGTGCGTAGAGATTTTCTGTACAGACTATGGGATATTCGCGCGGCAAGGTCTGCGCGCGTGCAATGTGGCCGCGGATCGCGGCGCGGGTCGAAGATTTCTACGCCACGCGGCCCTGATTCGCCTTCTTCGCGTTGCCGGCGTTCACCTCATCCAGGCGGATGCGCGACGCCCTCGCCGTCTCCTCGAGCAGATCGCTGGTAATCTTCCCGTTCTCCCCGGCCATCACCGATCCGGCCGCCAGCGCAAAGCGCAGCGCGTCGGCCTGATCTTCGAAATACAGAACTACCTGTCCCGACATATGACTTCTCCTCAGCTTCTATGATTTTCTGGCCAAGCCACGCGCCCACAAAGTAATTCTCTTGGTTCCGCCCGTATCACAAGTGCATGCCGGATTCGAGGGCATGACGAAATCCGGCTAATCAGCCGCTGAGGAAACCGCATCGCTTCCATTATCATGGCCTGCATGCCGGTATGGATTTCCATGCTTCGCGGGGTTAACGTCGGCTCGCATAACCGCATCAAGATGGACGCGCTCCGCGCCCTCTACGAGTCCGTGAAGCTCGAAGATCCCCGCACGTATGTGCAGAGCGGCAACGTTATCTTCCGCGCCAAAGAAAAGAATGGCGACCTGCTGGCAAGGAAAATCCAATCGGCGATTGAACGCAAATTCAAGTTCACTCCCACTGTTGTCGTGCGGACTGCCAAAGAAATGCGGGAGACCATTGACGCCAACCCCTTCGCCGGACGCAACGACGTGGAGCCGGGAAAGCTTCTCGTGACCTTCCTCTCCGCCGAACCTGCCAAAGAGGCGCACTCCGCGCTGGCCGCGTTCAACGACTTTCCGGAAGAGTTGCACCTGCGCGGCCGCGAGCTCTACATTTACTTCCCCAACGGCGCAGGCAAATCCAAATTGCCGTGGTCGAAGGTCGAGAAATTCCTGAAGGTTCAAGGCACCGCCCGCAATTGGAACAGCGTCAACGCGATGCTGGAACTCGCCGCCGAGCTGGAAAACGCGAAATGACTAAGGGGCCAATGAGTGTACTCGCCTGATCACAACAATTGGGATGCGGGTGGACCCTCAGCATTCAAGTTTTGTATGCTCGGGCGATGGCGAATCGAATTGGTTAAAACCTACCCTGAAAATGCGGCGGGACCGTTTTATGTGCAGCACGATGAGTGCATTACCTGCCGAGCACCGGAGTCGGTGGCGCCCGAACTGATCGGCTTTTTCGAGGACCCATCGGGAACCGGCAGACGAAGTCATTGCTACTTCAAGAAGCAACCCGAAACGGCAGGAGAAATCGACCGCGCAGTCAGAGCCATCCAGTGGAACTGCTGGGGAAGCTATCGGTACGCGGGTTCAGACGCCGAAGTGAAAAAGCAATTGAGAAGGGCGGGCTGCGAAAACGCAATTGAGGAGCGTCCCCATCACAAATAGTTGACGTTAAATCGCCATTTCACTCAGTGACCCGGCTTCGGCTCCAATAGGCCTGGGTCCTCGTGAGTCGCGGCGTCCTCCCCAAATAACTCGCCCGCAGCCCGGTCATAAGCACCTGCCGCCTCGTCTGCCGACTCGAACATCCCAAAGATGACGCTGGGTTTCGTCAACTGTGATGTATGCCCTCCACGGGCGCGGCTTCCCATTGATCAGCTGCGGTTACGATATTCAAGGATTGCGTCTGGGCCGCGTCCGACGGGGCCGGACGCTTATTTGATAGATTTGGTCGGGGCGATAGGATTCGAACCTACGACCCCCTGCGCCCAAGGCAGGTGCGCTACCAGGCTGCGCTACGCCCCGACTTCTGCATTATAAATGACTTGCGCCGGTGACCTCGGTGCATCGCCGGGCCTCTCAACTCGATTTTCTCCCGCTTACAAATGTTGACAGAGTTGTATACTTTTTATCAGGTATGCAGGGACTGCGTTATGCGCTGGTAGCCTACGTGGAAGGCGCCGCCGGCGAGTTCGTCGAAAACCTCCGGCGCGAGCTGCATCCGGAACTCCCTCATCTCAGCGCTCACCTGACCATCCTTCCGCCGCGCCCGCTGCACGGCAGCGAAAGCTCCGCTATTGAGTGTTTACAAAAAGCCTGTGCCCAGATTGAGCCCTTCGAGGTCAATCTCGGTAACGTCGAAACTTTCTGCCCCGTCACGCCGACCGTCTACATCCGCATCGATGGCGCTGCTTCGCGCATGTGCGAGTTGCATCACCAGCTCAATATGCAGGTGCTCGAATATAAAGAAGAGTGGCCGTACATTCCGCACCTCACCATCGTGAAGATGGGCGCCGAACCCCTGGCCCGCGATGCCTTCAAAATCGCCCGCGAGCGTTGGGAGCACTTTTCGGGCAGCCGCCGCGTCCTGGTCGAGCGCCTGATCTTCGTTCGCGAAGATGCGCAGAATTGTTGGATCGACCTCGCCCCACTCCCGCTCGGCCGCCGCCTGGTCTCGAAGTAGCTTCCACTCCAGCCTCTCAAAACCGGTAATCCCTTAAACCGACGGCAATTCACCCACACTCCCGTACCCCCTCGATCAGTTACCCACCCCATGCGTGCATGGCCCTAGGTACATCTCCCTTGCGTGCATTGAAAAGCCCCTCCCGCGCCTGTAGATAAGGAACAGGGCAAGCAGCCCGCAACCGCGCCAAATGCCACTTTCGGCACGGCTTTCCGGGCACCTGGGAGAAGATCAATGCAGATCGGAGTTTACGGTTCGGGGTATCTGGGAACGGTGATTTCGGCCTGTCTGGCGGATTTCGGCACTCCAGTTTCCTGTTGTCATCCCGACCGCACCCGCATGGTCGAGATGGCCCAGGGCAACATCCCGTTCTTCGAAAAAAATCTGAAAGAGATTATCCGCCGCAACGTTCGCGCCGGGCGTCTTGCCTACTCCACCGACATCGAATCGTTTGCCCGCAAGACGCAGGTCATCTTTCTCGCCGAAGACAAGCACGACAATCTCGCGGACGTCGCCCTGCGCATCGCGCGACTCGCGCCCAAGCCGCCGATCCTGACCGTGGTCACTCCGGCGCCAGTCGGCACCGCCAACGCGCTGCAAAATACTCTGAATGCCGCAGGAGTTCAGGCGACCATCGTGGCCCAGCCCATGTTCTTCACCGATGGCTGCGCCGTGGAAGATTTCAACTGGCCCGATCGCCTGATTCTTGGCACAACTTCCAACGAAGCCGTACAGGTGCTGAAACAGATCTTTCACCCGCTGGTGATGCGCGGCGTTCCCGTAATCGTCACCAATCAGGCGACTGCGGAACTGGTTCGCGAAGCCGCGACCGCCTATGTCGCCACCAAGATTTCTTTCATCAACGAAGTCGCCACGCTCTGCGAGCGCG
>Ga0209006_10006677_pt1 | contig 10426 bp, 11 predicted proteins | sample JacPin_JW_Ref_O2_FD_188567 | JGI IMG/M metagenome (GOLD analysis project Ga0209006, IMG submission 188567) | Forest soil microbial communities from Algoma, Ontario, Canada - Jack Pine, Ontario site 1_JW_Ref_O2 (SPAdes) (version 2) | ecosystem: Environmental > Terrestrial > Soil > Boreal... | reverse complement strand
ATTGGCAGCGTGTGCTCAGGAGATCGAAGAACAACTCAGGTGGCTGCGGCTCATCATTAGCTCGCCGGTGGCAGCGCCGAGTCTTGTCCCAGAAGAAAATTTTCCTTTTTAATTTTGCAGCGCTTCGTCTGCAGGCGGCCGACGGGAGAACCTATCTGCCGGCGGGCAGAAGTACCCCGCAGGCACGCCCACGAGGACTCGACCGTACGTTTCGTCGCCTAGCAGGCTGCCTTCAAAACGAATCCTCGGGCTTCTCTGAGTCGTCGCGGGCGCAGCAGCGGTTCAGAGAGTTCTTTCGAGACTAGCTCGGTCGCTTCGCAGTTATCACGTCTTACGCTTTTCCTCAGCGCTGATCAGTTCGAAATGGTCGCCAGGACGACAGGTATAATTCACGATATCCCGGAACCCTTGCCGCCTTGCCGAAAGCAGGAGAGTCAGCGTGGTGAGTCGTTGTTGACCATCGACGACATCGGTACTCGGAGATGGCTCCGCTTTGATCAAAACGATGCTGCCCAGAAAGTACGGCGGCATGTCCTCGACTTTGCCGTGATGCAAACAGCTTCCGAGTTTCTGATGTCGCCTTAGGGTCAGTTTCGACCGAGGTGGCGAACTCTGCCGGCCGCCCACTTCCGCTTCGCCCAGAAAGCCGACGTCAGGTTCCATATCTGTATAGAGTTCGATCAGCACCTTATCGGGATCATGGTGATAACCGGCTAGGTTGTGACCCGCGGTTAAGGCGAGCTTCTCTTTTAGGCCACTTGATCACGCTCAACGAGGCTAGCTCCGACGTCGCTTGCTCCGTGACTTTTTACTTCGAAGCGGCAGTGCAGCTTTGCCGCAAGCGGCACGTTTCGCTGCCAGAAGGCGAGCTCCTGAATTTTGTCGTGATGCAATACTCGTAACGCTTCGGACGAACAGCCGTGAAGACCTCGTTTGATACTGCGCCAATAGCTGATAATCAAACGTGCCCTCGATTCTCGGCACGAAAGCCCAAGCACCGTCAACATCAGCTTTCGGTGCGCGCGGCAGTTGCCGTTTCCTCAGCCGACGAGGTGCTTCCACCCATTTACGCGGCGGATCGACTGTGACGGGATGGAGTGTCTGCACGTGTTTGTGAAGCGCGATCAAATCCCGACGATAGCTCCACACGATTGCGCCCCGCTGCCTTCGCCCGAAAGAGCGCATGGTCGGCGGTCCCGAGAAGCGCTTCGAGAGCAGTCGTGCTTTCGCTCAATGATGCAACACCAGCACTGACGGTCACGCGAATGTGGTGATCGTCTACCGGGTGAGAGGCCGCTTCAATTGCGGTACGGACTCGCTCGGCTAGCCAAAGAGCCTCTGTGTTGCCGTGTTTGGCAACAGCGTTACAAATTCCTCTCCGCCGATCCGAGCGAAAAGGTCATGTGGGCGCGGCTGCGCGGATGCTAAGCGGGAGAATGCGCTGAGTACTTCATCGCCGATGGCGTGCCCGAATTGATCGTTGATGTATTTGAACTGATCTAGGTCGAACAAGACTAGGGCGACGGGCTCTTTGGCGAAATGTGCGCGCGCCAGGAGCCGCTGGCCGATCTCGAAAAATCCGCGGCGGTTCATAACGCCGGTCAGGGGATCCATCAGTGACTCTCGCCGGAAACTTGCGGCAATACGATCCTTGGCTAGACCGCCGAATAGATATGCCGTGGAAATGCAGGCAAAAGCGCTTTCAAAAACCGCAAAAGTCAGCAAATCCAGATCTGAAGGCCCAAAGGGATCGGGATTGGTCAGGGCTGTTACGAGGGGAATGTGGACGGAATGGCGGCGGCATGGGCCAGGAGTAAGATGATGACCGGCCATCGCCACGCCTGGTCAGCGCGTCCGCGCCAAAGCTCGAAGACGACCAGCAAAGTGTAGGCGACGCCAATCGTTGCCATCACAACTGCGCGCGCTTCCGGTCGGTGATAAATAGGACCAATAAAGCAAGCGATTAGCCAGAGTGCGACGCCACTCAGTACCAAGAAAATCGAGACGTTTCTGTTGTCAAATTTTCGTGCGCCGGACCACAGGATTCCATATGCGGCAGCCAGAAGCGCTTTGCCGACAATGATTGACCAGAAATCTGCGACGGCGCCGCGGCAGACGATGATCAGCGTTGTCGCGATAGAGGCGGTAATGAACCCCGATCCCCATAGGGCCAGCGCGATCACCTTACGGTGTTGGAACCAAGAGAACAAGAGTAGACAGCCGGCGAGCGCCGGCGTGAAAACAGTAACAGCCAACAATGTCGAATGACCGGGCACACGGTGACATAGCTGATCGTATGCTACCGGCTCGTTAAATTGATGAATTTACGTGTTTTGAGCCCGGATCATCTCGATACCTAAAACTTGAAAGAGAAATTTGGCACGGTCTAAATGTCCCAGTGCTGAAGGTTGCTTATGCTGCGATATATCCGGACGATTATTGGGCCTTCAAACAGGCTTCCGAAGCCGATTTTCGCGGACTTCGTCGGCATTGTCTTCACCAGCCTTCCCCCAGTGACCCTTATCGGGGTCACCTTCGCGGCGGTTGGTATTTTGGTTGCTGCGAAAGAACGGGATCTTATCGTTAGTGGCGTCGTCGTTTTGGGCATGGCCGTCACCGCGGGCCGGATCCTGTTGATACTGGCCTACCGCCGGAAAGCCAGAGTGGAGGGCATCCAGGACTCAGTCCCTTGGGAACGCCGGTACGCACTCGGCGCTTATAGCTTCGCGATCGTGCTAGGCGCATTCAACTTACGTGCTATCGTGCTTGGGGACCCGCTGATCACAATGTTGATCACGAGCGTGATGTTTGGATACGGCGCGGGGATCGTTGCGAGGCTTGCGGTACGACCCACAACCTGCGTCATCAGTCTTGCCTTGGCCGTTGTTCCAACGTGTGCCGGATACGTTATCTATGCCGCTACCGCAGGTGATTATTATGTCACCGCGATATACATATGTCAGGCGGTTCTTCTGCTCGCGTTCGCTGCCGCCGGCACAGAAGCAATGGGACATCTCTACCGGACCACGCTTCAGCAACTCTTCACCCGCCAGGACCTTTCAATGCTTGCGGGGCAGGACGCTCTGACCGGCCTTCCTAATCGCACCTTGTTACGGGCGCGCCTCAACGAAGGCATCGTTCAGACGCGGCGCGAGAATACGCTTCTGGCCTTCCATTGCCTTGACCTAGACCACTTCAAATCGGTCAATGACAATCTAGGGCATGCGACAGGCGATGCGTTGCTTAAACTCGTTGCGGAGCGCCTCACTAGCATCTCACGTGTTGGTGACACAGTAGCGCGCACAGGCGGCGATGAATTTGTTGTTTTGCAAATTGGCATTCGTCACGAAGACGAGGCGGCCCTGCTTGCGCATCGTATTGTCCACACGCTCGGCACTCCTTTTTCAATTGGAGAAAGAGACGTGTGCATTGGCGTCACCATCGGCATCGCCGTAGCGCCTCGAGACGGCGTATCGCTTGATCGCCTTGGGACCAGTGCCGATGCCGCTCTTTACCAGGGCAAGCACAAAGGTCGCGGAAGCGTTGTATTTGCCGGCGGACAATCAGCCAGCTCTGCAGCTACGGCCGCCTAAACCTGTGTCGACAGGATGCCGCTGACAACATGACGGGGCTAATTTTGCGTCCTTAGAGGTAGCGATCATTGCGCGTAGAGGTTGGCTAGCCGATGTCACCGGTCTGCGGCGACGTGGATCGCTTGAAAGTAAAATCGCCGGATCGGCACAATCAGTTTTTGGCCGTAATTGGCTTGGTTGTCTCAGGTCCCCAAATTTTGAAGGTCATGCGCCCCCATACGTCAAGACCGCAGATGGCGTTCCGGCACTCGACTGTGTCGTCGAACCACATTTGAACCGCGACCGGACCGAAATCGTAGCCAACAAGGCCACCGAGGGCTATCTGCGATTGGTAGCCACACAGAGCAGGCGTACAGATGATCCCATTGCCGGGCCGGTCGGCCGTCGTCTGGGCTTCGAAGTAGGCAACCGGACCGATTTGCCACTTACCTATCTTATAAAGTGCGGTCAAATCACCGAAAAGCTCATTGCCCGAAGTGTAGCCGCTCGCTGCCGGTCCGAGGAATGGCGCCCCCATGGTCACGCCTCGAGAGGCGGTATTGATGTCATAGCGAAAATTGGCCGAAAGCAGCCAATTAGCATCCAGGTACGAAAGCGCCGCTCCAGGTGCGAACGTCCAATAATCGGGGTTGATGTTTATGTCGGTCACTTTGCTGGCCCATTGAGAGCCGTCCGGCGCCACTACCGTGAACGCAGCAGCGAAAAACCAATTCGGCGTTAGCTTCCACGACAGATTGATCGGCGTGAAATTCGTATTGATCAGCTCCGGGCCATTAATTTGGCTGGCTGCAAACGGCGGATTTACCGAGCTTGCGGAAAGCCCAAAATATTCTCCTTGTGAGATGCCGGCGCTATAACTGGCACCGAAAAAGGTCCAGCCCGGTACCCAGAGAAGGCTTTGTCCAAAGCCAAAGACAGGATTGGTCGCAAAGCCAGTGGCTTGGTTGCCAACGCCAGGTGAGCTGCCGAGGCCCGTCGCTCCAAGAGAAAAGCTGCCGTACAAGCCGGGCGGGGGCGACGCACCGAGAGGAAGACCCTGCGTGGATCCGCGCACGTAGTTTGTAAGATCGCCAAGCTCCATGGCGAATGCATTGCTCACCCAGGAAATCATTGCTAAGGCCGCTACAAACGCCTTGAACGTCTTCGGTCGTGATCTTCTGGCCATGGTCCCACCTCGCCCCAACGCCACGATAAAGATGGGGCGCGTCAGGAATGGTAAACGAGAGGGAAAATCGCGCCGTCAAAGTTATGGATGGTAAATGAAGCGCTGAAGGTTGGTGGCCGATTGTTCGACGGCAGCTACCCCTCGACCCCAATGTTACTATGTGACGCTGTGAGGGTTGAATCGCTGCCTCGCTTCTGTGTGTTATGCCGGCCTTACGATTTGCCGGCAATCTGACGTGCAAGATCCATCGCTGTCGGAGGACCTCGACCCCGGGCGATGAAGCACTGGCTTCGTGAGCGTGCTCTCCACCCTGGTTATACCGCTCGGCTCACGGGGATCGGTGGCTTTGCCGTTGACGACGAGAGCATAGCCGCCTGGCTCCCTTATCGCCTCCCGGACGCTCAGGTTATTCCACGGCTCGATTTGCACGGTGGCGACCAGTCATTTTTGCGCCGCGCAACGCCACGCATTGCGGCTTGGGCGGTCGATGTACCGGCCTCGAAAGTCTTCATGCCGGAAGATGTTCCCGACCATGATATTTGGACAAGATCGCCGGTTCTCGCCGCTTCCAGTCCTATACCGAGGTGAATGGACAACTCGGCGCTAAGCTGAGATATGAACGCGTTCGCAACGTCTGTATCGGGGATGGCACTAAGGCGGTCGCTTTGTTCGAAGACGTGCGTTTCGACGCCCAATCGTGTCAGCGCTTGCGCGAGTTCGAGTCCGAGGGGACCGGCACCCACAACCGCCATCGAGCGTGGCAGTGTCGGCAGCTCAAAGACGCTCTCATTGGTGAGCACAAGATCCTTAAGGCCATCGAATACCTTCGGCACCGCCGGCCGCGCGCCGGTGGCGACCACAAAGGCTTTTGCCGAGACGCGGCGCCCGTCGTCCAGCTGCAGCGTGCGAGCGTCGATGAAACGCGCACGCTGCCGCACGCAAATGCCGAATGGTATCTCGGAGATCGTTTTCAAGGTGGACGAAACAAACGCGTCTCGCTCCTTGCGCAAGCGAACCATCACCGCCTGTCCGTCGATCGCCGGCTCCGAGGTCCGAATTCCAAAAATGGAAGCCTTGCGGACATTGTGAGCAGCATTTGCCGCGGCGATCAAAAGTTTGGACGGCATGCATCCAACGGTCGCACACGTGGTGCCGGCGAAACGATCATCAATCAACAGCGTCCTGGCGCCATCCCTTCGCGCCGCGCGCTCGGCCGCCAACCCCGCGGTGCCGGCGCCGATGATAGCGACATCACAGTGCATCTCGGCCATGGTGCTTCTTTCGCTGAGACCTTTTGCCACTGGTGTCCGCTTATTGGCTCGCGCAGGAACTTGGTCCGAGAAGGGACTGCCGCGCAAGCCAGGGCGTTCCAAATTCAACCTCAAGGAGGAAACGAAATGGCTACGACGGTAGATTCACGTCGCGAGACGGTGTCGTTGATCGGCAGCGACAAAGTCGAAAGCACGCCAGTGTACGGTGGCGACGACAGGAAAATCGGAACGGTCCAGCGCGTCATGATCGACAAGATGAGCGGCAAGGTCGCCTACGCCGTCATTTCATTCGGCGGTTTTCTAGGAATGGGCGAAGATTACTACCCGATGCCTTGGACAAGCCTTAAGTACGACAGCAATCTCGGCGGTTATCGCGTGGGCGTCACCGAAGATCAGCTCAAAGGCGCCCCCAAATATAACCGCAACACCGAATGGGATTGGGGAGACCGTAACAGGGACAAGAGTGTCTACGACTATTACCGCGCGCCGTTGTGGTACGCCTAATAGCACTTAAAAAAGCTGGGCCCAAATTGCCCAGCTTTTTTTGAGGCGGCGGTACCTCAATAAGACCCTGACGCGGAGCAGGGTCAGCGGGGCTTAGAACGAGGCCCGGCCGGTCAAGCGGCAAATTTGCCGGTTGAAAGATCAGCTCGCCAACTTGGCGACTTGATCGCTGCAAATTTGCAGAAGATTGCTTCCGGCAGTAGCGGCGCATGGGTCGCTACTGAATGGTACCATGGAAGAATCGTTATTCGTATTTCCTCGCGATGCGCAGGATGGCCCCGGCCTTGGGCTGGGTGGCGCGTGAAGACCGGGGCCGGGCCAGAAGGCTTCCGGGGGGGAGGCCGCTTATTCTAGCCGACTTGCTAAATCTGACCCTCTCCTATTCGTTCCGCGAGTTCACCCGCCCTTCGGACTGGGTCTGGGTTTTTAACCTGGTGCTTGGGCGACCAGAACCAGCGCCTGGAGGCCAGCGATCAAGACGCAGAGCAAAGTGCACGGCTCCGCGACCGTTAAGGACGGCCCGTAATCAAGCTTGGCCGTGGCTACTTTTGCAGAAGTAGACACAAAAAATAGCCACCTAGGCAATTTGATTTCTTGAAAAACAATTAATTGGAAGTCCAAGCCACGGTCGCTGGCCATCGGCTACATCTAAGCCGCGAAGCACACCGGACTGACACCTGCCAGATCCCGAACATGCACAGCGACCCGTGTAGCCGTCCCCTCGTTGTGCAGATCGCGGAAATCGTCCGTGTGTTCGGCAAACGGGCGCGATACCTTTTCTCCGGATGAATGACACGAGTTGGCACTGGGGCGATCTAGCACCCTTCACGGTAGGAGTCCGGCAAAGGGACATGACAACGAACGCCAACAGGCGCTCTCGGTCATTCGTCATCTGAAATGTCCATCTGAAAATAAAAACGGCCAGCCACGCTTAGAACGTGACCGGCCGCATCGCCGACGCCGTGGCGCTCAAGCCGGGCCTCGGGATGCCTTCCGTATCAATCCAACCGCCTCGCACTTAAGCCGGTGCTATTGGGTTAACTGCTTCGGCCAGCCGCTTTCTCTTCGCGCCTAGTTGAGGGGAACAAACACGGTATCTAGCGCTTTAAGCCTGCACGCCCTCCCGACAGTGGTGTGAGAATAAACACCAGTTAGGCCAGGACAGAGACCAACAAAATCTAAGGAGGTATTTGTGAAAAAGCTGCTTTTCGTTGCCGCGTTTGCGGTCCTTGCTAACGGCTCCGTGCTTGCCGCAGAGCCCTCAACGATGACGCCTTCATCTGGAAACCACGCTTTTATGACGGCGGTGCCCAGTGACGGTTACACTGTGAAGGATTGGTACAAACAGAACGTTTACGATCCATCTCAGAAAAAGATCGGCGAAATCGAAGATGTAATCATCGACAAGTCTGGAAAGGTGACCGCCGTCATCATCTCTGTTGGCGGCTTTTTGGGCATAGATACCAAAGATGTGGCCGCGCCATTCTCGGCGGTCCATGCCACGATGAAAGACAATAAGTGGTGGTTGACGATGGATACCACGAAGGACGCCCTGAAAAGCGCACCCGGATACAGGTACGACAGTAGCACGACGAAGTGGGTCGCAGACAAGTCCTAAACTGACGCTTCCACGCTCTTGCTGAACTCGAAATAACTAGGGCCGGCTCCAAACATGGGCCGGCCTTTGCATTTTGGAGATAACTGATGAAATCTCGACAGTCATCGTTTGTATGAGTGAGAGAACCGCCACCGGGCCAAAATAAAACCATCCGAAAGTTTTTCACACCCGACCCGAAGGTCTAACTCGGATGACACCGATTTACGTCCGGCGACGCCATGCGTCCGCTATTAAGGATAGCGTCGCGATGGTGCGTGCCCCGTGAAGTTCAATGGGAGCATGCCAAGCGACAGCGCCATTTAAGGAGCAAAGGAACGCTGCCAACCGGAATAGGGCGAGCCGGCTATTTGCCACTAACCGGCCCGCAGTGCGCCGACAGCCGAACATCATGATTTGGCGAGGGAGCCGGTCTGTCTTTGTCGCAAGGCGTGCGGCGACACGCGCTCTCGCTTTTTTTCTCGGCCAAATCCCTGGTTCGTAACGTTACACTTTAATAGGGTTTGGCGTGGCAGGATTGCTGCGTGTCGATTGGTAGGACCGCCGCAAATGAAACTTGGTGCAGGAGAGGGCTTGGCCATTGTTTTGGGACTGGGGATTGCCTTGCTCTTCGGGTTTGTTGCTGCTGATCCTGGCCGTGTGCATACCAATTGCTTGAATTGCACAGATGCTTTGCAGCGCGCCGAAGACTCAAAATAATACGATTGCCAATCGTCTCCTGGCTTGAATTTTCTCGGGTGATGGTGCGCTAGGGTGCGTCCACCATTTCGCTGAGTCTTCCATGGGAATATCCATGAATTCCGTGATTTCGGCAGTGTCCCAGCGGTGCCGGATATAGCACTAATAGGCTAGCTTATCGGATAGTGGCGCGTCGTCTGTGGGACAGTCCATCGTTTCACCTATTGGCGCCCCTGTGCAAGTTAGTTGGACGTTGCAGACTGCTGTCCGCGCGATTTCCAATCGCCGACGATCGCCTGCAACGCATCTTGATGGTCGATAACAAATCGAATGGCCTTGGCTTGAGCGGTGGTCCCACGTCTTATTCCCTTGCGGCCCATCACCCTCTCGATTTCGCGGACTCTGTCTTGCAGGGCTTCGATAGCGTTGAGCTTCGCCACCACCCGACTCCATTTAACGTGGTTCGAAACTGGTCGGTGGCAACGCGCAATCTGTGCAGGTACGAATAATGCGCGACGTCAAAGTTTAGCCTGATCTTTGCTGCGCTCCGTCTCGAGCCTTTGCATCTCTGTGAACAGAGCGGCGCTGAATCCCTCGGTTATCTGGCTGGCGGCTTCGATAAGCGAGAGAAATCCGCTTTCTCTGTGCCGCTTTCCCTGTTGGCGGGCTTCAACTTCCGCATGCTGTCTCCAAATGATTTGTTGAAATGGTTCGCGGGATCGATAGGCGTTGGTTACATCCGCCAATTCGCCTATTGATCGCCGCGTCATGCCGCGCGCTCACGCGGCAATCTTTGTTTGTCCGATTCGTCGGCTAGCCGTAGCAAATATAGGGTGTATGGCTTCAACAGCGGCTTATCATCCCGTTCCGGCTCGTCGACGTTTTTCCTGTCGATCGCGGACAAAATCATTAGCCTCACGCTTAGCCTTGGCGTCTGCAATCATCGAATCCAAATGCTGGCGATACGACTCTGGTAAACGTGGCGGAATGTGGCGCCATCGATTGCGTCTCATGGCGCTTGCCGCCGTTCTTGTGCCGCGTAAACCGCCTCCGTCACTTCGCCAGAATAGCTATTCAGTGCGTTGTTGATTCGCTGCGGCGGCAGACCGGAGCACGCGTGCTTCTTTGATTGCACGCTTGAGTCCTTCGTTGAGCGCGGTGATAGATTCGCTTTCGGCCGGCTTGGCTTTCTAGTTTCGCCAAAACATCACGACACTAGCCGAATATCAACAGCACAGCGCTTTCCGCTTTTCTGATCGACGTCGAGGGAATACGTCACGCGATCGCCTTCGTTTATTTGCTTCAACCCGCTACGCTGAACTGCCGAGATATGAACGAAGGAATCACGCCCGCCACCATCGGGACTCAGAAAGCGGAAACCTTCGTCATGGTTGAACCATTTGACGACGCCGTGCTTAGTATCAGTAGGCAAGATAGACTCCTTGAAAATGAAATGATGCCGCGATGGCGGCCATTGGACGTTGCAGAAAGGATTGTTCGTTTCGAATCAGGCAACCAAACCAGGAGTCAGCCAATGACGAGTACCGAAACTCGACCAGCGAGCGAGCACCGTACCATCGGCATCTGGGTCTCCGGACTT